>Ga0181535_10006752_pt1 | contig 11731 bp, 10 predicted proteins | sample PEATcosm2014_Bin_44_FD_119774 | JGI IMG/M metagenome (GOLD analysis project Ga0181535, IMG submission 119774) | Peatland microbial communities from MTU Mesocosm Facility, Houghton, MI, USA - PEATcosm2014_Bin17_30_metaG | ecosystem: Environmental > Terrestrial > Soil > Wetlands > Peat | place...
CCGTTGCGGCCATGCATCGTCGCTCCAGCCCGCGATCCAAAGCGCATCGAAGCAAGAGCCGGCGGCTTCCAACTCGCCCATCACCTGCACCGGGGCACTCTGATTCTGCGGCTTGAAAATCCTGGCGGAGGCCGTCTCGACAATGCACGCGACCACTTGGCCGAACTCCATGCGTGGCCGCACCAGATCGAGGCCGCCGATCTCGGCGAGCAGGTCTTCCCACGCTTCGCGAGCTTGATATTCATCGGTGGTCAAGCTAAGCCCATCCACTTCAGCGGGCCAGCGCGCGGACGCAAGCAGGACGGAGATCTCGCTCATCCAGCGGTTTGGGGATAGTGTTTGCGCGCGTATTACGAACTGCCGCGCAGTTTGTAATTGTCTGCTAAGTTCGAGAACCGCGTACCCCTTGGCGCCCGCCTTCGCCGTTGCCGCGAGCACGGACTCAAGGGTTACGGAGGGCGGAAGCACTTGCGACAAAAGCCAATCGAGTTGCGCGCGCTTGTCTCCTTGTTCGCCAACCGAACCAAAATAAGGCGAGCGAAGCCAGGCGGAAAAGTCCGCAAGCGGCACCGACCCCGAGAGCAGGCGCAGGAAAATCAAAGCGCTACGGACGATTGGATACTCGGCAAGCGCACGACCAAGCGAAACGTCGAAGGCTCGTTGCGAAATATCGCGAACCGTGAAGTATTGTTCCGGATGAAGAATGGCGGAGAAAGTCTGCTCGGTGCTGTCCTTGATTTGAGAGAGTCCGGCAATCACCACGCCAAGATTCGCCGCCGGATTCGATTCCAGGTGAGCACGCGCCCAGCCGGCGGCCATCGTCAACTCGGCGGAGCGGTCGGGCAGTTCTACTCTTCGTACCGTGTCCCCGGCAGCCGCACCAGCGCTCAAGATGCTCACGGTAACGCCTTGCGCTGAGAGCGCGGCGATCAGCTTTTGTTGTTGCGGTGTGACCCGGTCAAAGCCGGCAAATATCATGCTCGTCGGCAGCAAGCTCTTCAGTGCCGGAAGAAGCGGTTCCAGAACGTCGATCTGCCGTGCGGAATCGAGCCACTTTCTCCCGGCAGTGACAGCGCGATAGGTGTTAGCCCACGCCAGGAAGGATCTCGACTCGACTGTACTGCCGAATTCCGGCGAGCGGAATGGAACCGAATACGCATGCATCGCTTCCCACGCCTGCAACGCAAGCCGGGCAAGTTCGCGGCCATTCAAAAGGACCGATGAGGACGGGAATTCGCCAACAATCCTGGTCCAGAGCGCCTGCTGCTGAAGCGGTCCGAGCAGAGTTTGATCGAGCGCTCCGCTCACCTGCGCCGATTGCCAAAGTTCGGTGATCCAAGCCGCCAGCGGCAACACGGAAGGCGTGCGCCATGCTCCCGCGTCTGCCTTGCGGCGTTGGTCGCAGGCGCGCAGCAGGTTGCGGGAGGCTCGTGTGTTCGCCGTAACCACAGTCGCGTCGTCGAGAGCCGCCTCGACCGTCTGCTCCAGTTGAATCCGATAGGGAACGGGCATCAGCTTCCACCCCACGACGTGAAAAGCGCACGTAGTGGGAACCCCGGGGTTTCCGACGGATGCGCGGCGCCGCCGGCAGAGCCGTCCAGCCAGACGTTATCACCAGCCCCGCTGGCGCACAATAAGGAGTTTGGCCGGTACGGCACCCTCCTGAGTGCAACCATAGCTAACCCGGAGTTCAGCGAACTCATCCAACGCGAAGGTTTGCACCGGGCCCGAGTTCGAAGGGTGGAATGCCGCGCTTGAAAATCCGTGCCCCGCGCGTGCCCTTCAGGATCGCCTCGCCGTTTTCACAACGAATCATCGCTCCCTCGCGAAGGCCCACAACCGGGATGTCGTTTTCTTCCAGATATTGCAGCAAGCGCTCCTCGCGAGTCTCGCCCATGTGGGTTGAACTTGCGTCAGGGTCGAGGTAATGAGGATTGATCTGGTAAGAAACCAGGTTCAAGGCTGCAAGGCTCAGAGGTTCGACGATGGGCATATCGTTCGTCGTGCGAATCGTCGGGCAGGCAACATTCGAGCCTGCGCTCGATCCGATGTAAGGCATTCCGCCGCGTACCCGTTCGCCGATGGCCTCAATGAGCTTGAAATCGTAGAGAGCTTTCAGCAATCGGAAGGTGTTGCCGCCGCCTACGAAAATGGCCTCGGCCGTGCGGATGGCTTTCGGCATGTCATTCACTTCGTGAAGCGACGTAACTTCGTAGCCCATTCGCGCGAACCGCTGGCGCGCCTTGTTTGCATAAGCATCGCGATCATAGAGTGCAAATGGTACAAACAGCAGGCGGCGGGCGCCACCGAGGAAACTCCGAATTTCGGCCTCCGGATGATCCAGGTACCCAGTGCCATACACCGCGGAAGTACTAATTAGAAGCAAGCGCATCGAATGCATTGCGTTCACCTGGCAGAGAGCTTAGGTTGCCGGAGAATGTTAACAGCTAGAAGCGGCGGAGTGTGATCAGGAAACCAGCACCGGGCCGAGGCGGGAACTGGCAGGCGGCTCGGAATTGGTCAGCAACTCTTCCCGCGCCTGCTGCAGACTACTGACGACGGAGTTGAGACGACCGTCCCTGAGAACCAGCACCAGGTCACTTCTTTCCAGCGTGCTCAAGCGATGCGCGATCATGAAAGTCGTTCGACCGCGCATAAGTTTCTCCAGCGCGTCGATGATGATCTGTTCGGCATTCACATCCACGGCACTGGTCGGCTCGTCCAGAATCAACACGGGCGCATCCTTCAGAAACGCGCGCGCAATCGCCAACCGCTGACGCTCTCCCCCGGACAGGACTAGTCCTCCTTCGCCAATCGGAGTGTCATACTCTTTCGGCATCCGCATAATGAATTCATGGGCGCCGGCCATCTTGGCTGCTTCCACCACGTCGGCGCGACTCGCATCTGGCCGTGCATAGGCTACATTTGCGGCAACGGTCGTGGAGAACAGCATCGGCTCCTGCGGCACGATGGAATACTGCTGGCGGAGATCGGCGAGTTTGTAATTTCGCAGGTCGACTCCATCGAGAGAAATGCAGCCCTCCACCGGGTCGTAGAACCTAGTCAGCATGTTGATCAGGGTTGTTTTACCCGATCCGCTCGGACCGGCGATGCCGACCCGCATGCCCGGTTGCACTTCGAATGACAAGTTGTTCAGCACCCGGCGTCCGTTCGTGTACTGGAACGAGACATCCGAAAAAACAAAATGTCCCGCGACCCTTTTCAGTGAAAAATTTGCAGGACTTTCACCCAGCTCCGGAATCTCATCCAGCAGCGAAAACGCGCGCCGGACACTGGAAACAGAGGCTTGCAGTTCGGGGATCTTGCTGCTGATGTTGCGCAGGGGTTCATAAAGCTGGGCGATATAGGCCATGACAAGCAACAGTTCGCCCACGGTGATTGCGTGCGCCTGAACTTGTCTCACGCCGATCACAAGGGCGGCGGCTGTTCCCACGGCAATCGCGAAGCCAATGAGCACATGAAAACTGGCTTGAATGGATGCCAGGCGAATCTGTTCCGTCATGCGCTGGCGCGACTTGCGGCGGAAGAGTTCGTCTTCATGGGTTTCGCGGCCAAACGCCTTCACCACCCGGATGGAGGCGAGCGCCTCGTGGAGGACGAGCATCGCCGAACTGTCGAGTTCGCGGACCTCATCATAGCGATTGCTGACCTTGCGGCTTGAGTTGTGGGCCAGTAGCCAAAGCACCGGAGAAAGAAACAGAGCCACAATTGCCAGCCGCCAGTTGATTTGCGCGGTGACATAGAGCATGGCAACGAAGCCAAACGCGGAGCCCACAATGGGGAGCAACCCATGGATCAAAATGTTCTGGATTGCAGCCGCGTCATATTGGATCCGGTAGGCGGTATCATTCGTGCCGCGCCGGTCGTGGAACGCCAGGCTCAACCTCTGCACATGCCATAGCAGTTGGCCTCGCAAATCGTGTACAAGTCTTTCGCCCGTATAAGTTTGCAGCAGCCAGCTTGCCAGCAACTGCAAACTGCTGAGAAGCGCGATAAAGACCAAGAGACCTGCGGCCAAAAGCAGGTAGGCGGTGTGGGTAAGTGCGGATGGAATCAGCAGGCTAAGCCAGTGCGGCAGAGGCTGCTGCCCCAGCACGGAATCGACCGCAATCTTCAGGGGTAGCGGCATCAGCAGCCCAATCGGAGTGGAAAGGACGCTCAGACCCAGAATTCCGGTCAACTGGAGCCAGCAGGGACGGGCTGAGTTTGCGACTCGCTTCCAAAACCGGCGTTCTTGTTCCCGTAGTCTTAGGCGCACTGATCCCTAGCTCCAACCAGAATTCCTGACAGTCAAGCATAGGCAACCGACACGCCACCCCGCAATCAGCGGGAATCAGTAGTTCCAAAGATTGCAACCTTAATCCTTTCGAGCCAGACCCTTAGGGGGCGTCCTATCTCTATCAGGCTCATTCAGGGGTAGCAAATTCCTAAATTGACCCAAACTGGGGAACGTGCCGGGTCGGGAATACCCGCTCGTCCGAACTCACGATTGGCCTTCCCTTCAGACACTTCGGCTGCCAGCATAACTTTTCCGGGAGATTGGCAGTTCACGCCTCCAACGCTGGCCGAACCGTCCTCAGAGTTTTCCGAGAAGAAAGCAAATGCGAATCCTTGTCATAGAAGACGACCTGCCCTTGGCTGGTTTCCTGCAAAAGGGATTGCAGGCGGAAAGCTATACGGTCGATGCGGCGCACGATGGGGAGACGGGCCTTGATCTAGCCCTCGATACTGAATGTGATCTGCTGGTGCTCGATCTGAATCTGCCGAAGATGGACGGCTTGACTGTCTTGCGGCGGTTGCGGCCGGCCAAACCGAACCTGCCGGTTCTGGTCTTAACCGCGCGCAGCCGGGTTGAAGATCGCGTCCAAGCCCTGGATTGCGGAGCCGATGACTGTCTCAACAAGCCTTTTTCATTTGCCGAAGTGAGCGCCCGCATACGCGCACTGGCGCGCCGCGGACGGCCCGCGTTGGATTCGACGTTGGCGTTGAAGATCGCCGATCTCACCCTGGACCGCATCGAGCGCCGTGTCGAGCGTGCCGGCAAGCGGATCGAGCTGACCTCGAAGGAATTCGCCCTGCTGGAGTATTTGATGATGAATACGGGAAGGCGAGTCAGCCGGTCGATGATCGTAGAACACGTCTGGAATCTCAACTTCGACACGGCCACCAACGTCGTGGACGTCTATATCAACTACCTGCGCAAGAAAATTGACGGCGGCTTCAGCTGCAAACTGATCCACACAATCCGCGGCGTGGGATATGAATTGAGCGAATCAGGAGGAACGGCGCAACAATTGCCGTTATTGTAATGAAATCCACTCTGACAAGAGATCCGCAGTCCGAACGTGAGCAGTTCGTCAGTGACTTGTTTCACGCGCTTTCGCAACCGCTCACAGGGCTGCGTTGTTCGCTCGAAGTGGCGCTTGGGAAACCCGCCATTTCGGTTCAGGAAGCCCACTGTGCACTCGAACACGCTTTACATGCCACCGAACGCGTGTACCAGTCGGTTCTTTTCATCCGCCAGCTCGCGGAGGCCGACCGCACTCCGCCGCTCAAACGCGTGCGGCTCGAGGAAGCGCTGCTGGAGTTGCACAACGAGATCTTGCCCGTCGCCGAAAGCATGGGTGTGGAAATGTCGTTGCAGGAAGCCGATAGCGTTGAAGTCCTTGCCTCCGCGGAAAACATCTCCCGGGCCCTTTTTCTGGTTGCGGACTTTGCCTTGCGGGAGTTGCGGGCCAAGGAGAGTCTCTCGCTTTCCATCGGGTGCCAGGGCTCTTCCGCGGTGGTCCGAATCGAGCGGCATTGCGATCATGCTCTGAACGGCTTTGAACTTCTGGATGGATTCGATGTTCCCACGGCGCGGCGGGGACTGGCACTGGCGTTTCGTCTGCTGTCATCCATGGGAGCACAGATCGAATCCGATCTGGCTGGCAAGTGGATGCAAATCCGCTTCCCTCGAAATGATCGTGACAGCCCTGAGGCGCGGAACAGTTGTGACAGAGTTGATGCGTGGATGGAGAGTCGAAGCCGGGACCGGTTCAGCTCCGAAAAATCCATCCGGGAATTTCCTCCCGTGACCGAGACTCTTAACCGCGTCTAATTGACTTTTTTAATTTGGATTAATTATTGGACAGGGCGTAACTCATGACCACAGCCGCTCAGAACTTTTCCGCTCCCGGTTCGCGCAACGTGCTTATCGCCAGTTCCAATCAGCTTCGCCGTCAGCGCTGGATTGAATCTTTGCATCGCGCCTCCTGGCCTACGCGCGAGGCCTGCGGCGGCGCCGATGCCTTAAGCCAGCTTGAAACCAGCGGCGGCTGCCGGCTTCTGTTGCTGGATCAGAAGCTGCCCGACCTTGACACACAAGAGCTCGTGGGGATCATCGAATCGCGATTCCCTTCGACCGACGTCGTACTGCTCGACGCCGAAACGGGCCGCGCCCAACTGCCGCTGGAACTGCGAAATTCGCCTCTCTACCACGCCTTGGCCAGCTTCGAAAGCGAAGGCGACCCCCTTTTATCATCCGCGCAGATGCTAAAGCCAGCGTTCGCCGGAGAGTCAGGACCCATACTGGCCATCGCGGCAGGGCCGGCGCGCAACGGCGAGCACGAGCGTGGCGCCGAAGCCTTGGCCGGAATGGTCGGAACTTCGCCGGTCATGCGCCGGCTCTATCGCATGGTCCGGTTGGTCGCACCTCGCGATACAACCGTACTCATCACGGGCGAAAGCGGGACAGGCAAGGAGTTGGTTGCCGAAGCGCTGCATCGGCTCGGCCCCCGATCGGCGCACCCTTTCGTGGTCGTAAACTGCGCCGCAATTCCAGAAACCTTGCTCGAGGCTGAATTATTCGGACACACGCGCGGAGCCTTCACCGGCGCCGTGCAGTCTCGGGTCGGCAAGGTTCACAGCGCGCACGGCGGCACGCTCCTGCTCGACGAAATTGGCGAGATGCCCATGGCTGTGCAGGCGAAGCTGCTGCGTTTTTTGGAGAACCGCGAAGTGCAGCGCCTGGGAAGCTCCGATACCTTTCGGGTGGACGTGCGGGTGGTTGCGGCCACCAACGCTAAGCTTCAGGAAAAGGTCGCGGCTCGCGAGTTTCGTCAGGACTTGTTCTATCGGCTGGCGGTATTTCCAATCCAGGCACCGCCTCTGCGCGAGCGCGGCGACGACGTGCAGGAGCTGGCGCGTTTTTTTGCCAAGCAATTTTGCGGCGAGTCGGTTCGCCTCAGCCGTCCCGTGATGGAGTTATTGCATTCCCATTCCTGGCCGGGAAACGTCCGCGAGCTGAGACACGCGCTGGAGCGGGCATCCATCCTGCTGGAAGACGGCAACGTATTGTTGCCCGAGCATTTCTCGCTGGCGCTTCCGCTGCCCTGACCTTTTTGGACAATTAACATCAGAGACTTCTAACGCTGTCGGCCGCGGTTTGGCAGAGCTCGTGCACTTTGCGTGGGCATATGTTGCCTAGTGTAGAGCAAACCGCGCGCACGGAACTGACGGCGGATGGCTCCAGCGGCGGTGTACTGATCGGCCGCTCCGCTGCCTTGCTGAGCATGCTGGACGAGGCGCGACGAATCGCATTGAGCGATGCCGACGTGTTGATCGAGGCCGAGAGCGGCACCGGAAAGGAGCTTCTGGCCCGTTTCATCCACGCTCACAGCACGCGCCGTTTCCGCCCTTTCATCGCCGTGAACTGTTCCGCCGTTCCGGAGATGCTGCTGGAAAGCGAGTTGTTTGGACACGTGCGTGGCGCTTTTACCGGGGCCACGGGAAACCAGCGCGGCAAGTTCGAGTTGGCCAATGGAGGCACGCTCCTGCTGGATGAGATCGGCGAAATGCCGTTTGCCCTTCAGCCTAAGCTGCTACGGGTATTGCAGGAACGGGAGTTTGACCCGCTGGGCGCGGCGCACCCGGTACGCACCGACATACGGATTGTCGCCACTACCAACCGCACGTTGCTCCGTCTGGTCGAGGAAGGTGCGTTTCGCGCTGACCTTTTTTACCGGTTGAATGTCATTCCTCTGACCCTGCCTCCCTTGCGTGACCGCAAGGAAGATATTCCGGAGCTGGCGGTTTACTTCCTTCGCAAGTTCGCAGCCGGCGGTGTTGCGCAGTTGAGCCCCGCATTTCTGGAAGGGCTTGCCCTGCATGACTGGCCCGGCAACATCCGCGAGTTGGCAAACTTTATGCGCAGAGTGGGTGCGCTGTGCACGACCGGCGAGGTCGGTCACGAATTTCTGGAGCTGTTATCGGCACAAAGGCTGACGCAGACGGAGGCGGCGATCTCCGTCGGTCTTTCGCTGCGAGAGGCCGAAAAGCGGTTGCTGGAAGCCACGCTGAGGGCCACTGCCGGCAATCGCACGCGGGCCGCGGAATTGCTGGGGGTTAGTCTACGCACGATCCGCAACAAGATCCGCGACTACGGTCTGCCGCCGAGGAGGTTCGCATGAGCCTGGTCGAGACGCCGCTGATGAAGTCTTTGGCGCGCTATCTGGATGTCACCGCCTACCGTCAAGGCGTGGTCGCGGCGAACATTGCCAACATCGACACGCCGGGCTATCGAACGAACGACATCAATTTCAAGCAGGAATTGGATAAGGCGTTGCAGGCGCCCGACGCACCGGTGACGCCGAGTCCGCAACAGGTTCCGGGATTGCTGGAGCGCCCTGACGGTAACAATGTGAATCTGGATCGCGAGGGTCTGCTGCTGGCGCAGACGCAACTCCATTTCGCCACCGGCGTCGCGCTGCTGCGCTCCGAGCTGAAGCGCATCTCGATGGCAATCCAAGAGGATAAAGCGTAATGAATCTCTTCGGAATGATGGAAATCAGCGCCTCCGCGCTGGGTGCGGAACGGATTCGCGCCGAGGTCGTCACCTCGAATTTGGCCAATGCCGAAAGCACGCGCACCTCCGAAGGCGGTCCTTACCAGAGACGTGAGGTGGTCTTTGCCGCCCAGCGTCCGTCCTTTGCGCTGTCGCTGGCATCGGCAGGCCCGGCCGCGCGCGATGCCGCCAGCACCGGCGTACGGGTGCGCGAAGTGGTGAATGACCCCGCGCCGGCCCTGGTGAAATATGAGCCTTCTCACCCGGACGCAAATGCGGATGGGTACGTAGCTTATCCAAACGTCAACCCGGTCAGCGAGATGGCCGATCTGATGGGTGCGGCGCGCGCCTATGAGATGAATGTCTCCGCCATTACCGCGGCCAAGCAGATGATTCAGCAATCGATTGAGATTTTGAAATAGGAGGGCGTCGATGACCATTCTTCCCAATCTGAACACGGTTGCAAGCATGCCTCAGCTTGGGGCGGAGATGGGCAAGGCAGCCGACGGCGCAACTTCCGGGTTTGAAGACACGCTGCGCGGAGCCGTTCAGGGTGTCCAGCAAATGGAAAGCCAGGCGCAGCAGCAAGTGGCCGGTTTGTTGAGCGGAAACGGCCAAGACGTCCATAGCGCGGCTCTGGCGGTCGAGCAAGCGAATCTTTCCTTCGAGCTGATGCTCCAGGTCAGGAACAAAGTGGTCGGCGCGTACCAGGAAATTTCACGGCTTCAGTTCTAGGTGACGATCAATGGCGGCTCCGGAAGCAAAATCGTTTGCACAGGTGTTGGCAAACGCCGGCGCATTTTTTAAGGCGCTTAGCACGCGGCAGAAGCTGTTGCTGGGTGGCGGCGGCGTGATCGTGCTGGCGACGCTGCTGGTGTTTGTCACCCTGCTCGGCAAGCCGGAGATGAAGCCGCTGTACACCGGCATGAATGCAAATGATGCGCAGACTCTTGCCGCCAAACTGGCGGTGCGAAAGATTCCCTACGAGATCAGCGCTGACGGCGGCAGCATCAGTGTTCCGGCCGAACAACTGGATGCGGCGCGTCTGCAGATCGCAGCCGAAGGCAAGCCTCGAAGCGGGAGAATGGGGTTCGAATTGTTCGACAAGCAGAATTGGGCCGGCAGCGACTTCAGCGAAAAGGTGAACTACCAGCGCGCGCTCGAAGGAGAACTTGAGCGAACGATTCAGACCATGGATGGAGTCGAAAGCGTGCGCGTGCATTTGGCGCTGCCGCCCGATTCTATTTTCAGCGGCTCGGAGCGTGAGGCGAAGGCCTCGGTGATCCTGTCGATGCGGGGAGGGCGGATTACGCGGCAGACCGAAAGCGCGGTCGCCCGCCTGGTGGCCGGAGCGGTCGACAAACTGGCCTCCGAGGATGTCGCCGTGATCGATGCCGATACCAACAGTGCGCTGGCGAAGGATGCCGGCGGCGGCATCGACGCCAATGGGCGATCGCTGGAGGCAGCGCTTTCCGAACGGCTGGTGCAGACGCTGGAGCCCGTCGTGGGCGTGGGACGCGTGCGCGCCAGCGTCCGCATGGAATATGACCTCAGCTCCAGCGAGGAGCAGCAGGAGAGCATCGATCCCACCAAGACGGCACCGCTCAGCATGCAGCGCACGGAAGAGCGCTCCACTACCGCAGCCGGCGGCGTTGCCGGCACCGCCAGCAATCTGCCGAACGGCAGCGGCGGCACGGCAAAGCCTTCTGAAGAGGGTCAGAATACCCATTCCGAAAATGGAACGTATGCGGTCAGCAAGCTGGTGCGTCACACGATGGTGCCGGCGGGGCGCATCAAGCGAGTGGCGGCGGCCGTGCTTATTGACGATGAGGTGGAACTGAAAAACGAAGCGGGCCGGATTACCGAGCTCCGGCATCATCGCTCCGCCGAACAACTCGAGCAAATCGAGGAACTCGCCAAGGCAGCGGTGGGCGCCGATGACTCACGCGGCGATGTGGTTACAGTGCAGAACATCGGATTTCAGCCGGCGGTTCGAGACAAGCCGGCACCCCTGACGATGCTCAAGCGAGTACAGAACGGCGTCCGGGAATGGGGCCAGGCCATTCGATTTGCCGCCATTGGACTGCTGTTCCTGGCCATCTATGCGACCGTGCTGAAGCCCGTCAAGAAGCAAATGCTGGAGTCCCTCAAGGCTGCGGTGCGACCGGTCATGGCCGCAGATGCGAGGGCGGGGAGCGCGGCCGCTGACGCCGCGTCAATCACGCTTCCGGAAGCCCCGCTCGAAGCAAAGCAACTCGGAGCCCTTAAGAAGCAGATCGTCGAGAAGGTGAAGGCGGAGCCTTTGCCCACGACTCGTCTGGTGCAGACGTGGATTCGCGAAGGGGATGAAGCATAATGCCGACGACAACGGCGCTGACCGGAGTGACAAAAGCGGCGATCCTGCTGGTGTTACTGGGCGAGGAGGCTGCGAGCGCCATCTACCGGAACCTGCCGCAACAGGAACTGCACGAGGTCTCGCAGGAGATCGCAGGCATTGGCTTGATCCATCCTGACACCGCCCGGCAGGTGCTCGAGGAATACCACGGCATGACGCTCACGCAAGAGTACCTCGCCCAGGGCGGCAGGGAGTACGCATCTCGATTGCTGGTGAAAGCGTTCGGTGAGGATGGTGCAAGAAATCTGCTGGAATCGGTTTCGCGCGCCCAGGAGTTGAGCGCGAGCAAGCTGGATTCGCTACAGAAAGCCGATCCGCAGCAGCTGGCCAAGTTCCTGGAAAGCGAGCACCCGCAAACCATCGCGCTGATCATGGCACACCTGGAGTCGAAGCAGGCTTCGGCCTTGTTGATGAAGCTGCCGGAACAGACGCGCGCCGAAGCCGTAAAAAGAATGGCGCAGCTGCGCCAATTCTCGCCGGAAATGGCGCAG
>Ga0181535_10006754_pt1 | contig 11731 bp, 8 predicted proteins | sample PEATcosm2014_Bin_44_FD_119774 | JGI IMG/M metagenome (GOLD analysis project Ga0181535, IMG submission 119774) | Peatland microbial communities from MTU Mesocosm Facility, Houghton, MI, USA - PEATcosm2014_Bin17_30_metaG | ecosystem: Environmental > Terrestrial > Soil > Wetlands > Peat | place...
CGGGTGCTGGTTGCGGTGGGCGGGCCGTGCTGGGCGCCATTGATCAGGTAGAAGCGCACCCAGTCGTGCGTCAGGTCCAGGGCATCATGCTCTCCGGAGACGTCGGTATGGGGCAAAGAGGCTGCTCGCGTCCAGTACTCGGTCTCGTGATTGTCCAGCATGATCTTTGGGATCTTGTGCAGCCGCTTGGCCACAGCCAGGACATCGCCGCGCTTCTCGTTACCCTTGAGATAAGGATCGACCTGATATTTGCCCGGCTTTGTGAAGTTGAAGGGGAAATGATCCGCTACCATGTAGTTCCCCTCGATGTGCTTGGGGTGGTGTGTGGTCTGCGCCCAGCGATAGTTGAACGCCCCCTTCCCGCCGCCAGGCACCATCGGATGAGAGCTCGTTACACATCTAAGCCTCCTTTAGGCTTAAGCCGTGAAGCACTAATATCGTGATATCGGCCTGACCGCAACTGCAGTTCGAGGCTGGACCATAATTTGAGTTCTGAATCGCTCGCATTTTACTGCTCGTGAGCGGTTTTGCAAGGGCAATGCTGCATCCACGCATGAAAGCAAGCGATCTCGTGAGCAACATCAGGGATGCGCGCGGACACACGCTAGCCGGATTGCGAACGAAAAGTGCAGTGATGCTGTACCGTTTAGGGCTCTAATGCGTATTTGAGCTCGTTACCCGTCGTCAAGCAGTCAGTGAAGCAACTGGGTGAACTGTGACACGTTTGTCACCCCATCGAAGTCGTGGATCATCTTCAATATCTCCTCGACGCGCTTCGCTGGAAGGCCCGAGTCCGGCATGAGATTGTGGTATTTGGCATCAACGTCGCGCCACTCAATGCCACGTGGTCCGGAGCCTCGTGGTGCGTCGACGGTGCTCGTGTAACGGGCGCCTGATTTGGTAATGATCGTGACCGTTCCACCCCAGAACCAGTCGTAGTGGACCGGAGCCGGCGCCGGGTCGACTTCGACCACACTCATAAGCCGGGCGACGATTGGCCTGTGGATCTTCTCCGGCGTGAGGTTGACAAAGGAGAAGTCCTTGTCAGCCACGGCGGATGCCACAAAATATGGAAGGCTGTGGATAGCTTCGACCATGTCCTTGGGTGGGTTCTGAGTGTAGGTGACAGCCCACTTTGGAGGCCCGGAGATGAGAATCTTGGTCACATGCTCCGGCGGTACATTCGCCTGCCGGGCGGCATTGATCGCAGCTTCCATCGTGGGATGCATCGCATGAGTGCCAGGCACCAGCTTGATAGCCAAGTATTTCTCAATGTCCCAATCCGGACCGGTGTCGCGGGTCAGACTCTCGAGATCCACGTTGGGGTTGCCATAGACTTCCAAAAAGCCGCCCTTCGCCTCCAGTATGTCCTCGTTGAAGGTGACGGTATACCCGCGGCTGGCTGCCAGAGCGGTGTTCACGGCGCAAAGGGCCGCGTTTCCGCCTTGGTATTCACGTGCCCAACTGTAGGTGCCGATCGTAATTCCGCCCATGGTCACTGCGGTCAGGCGGATGGCGTTTGCCATCTGCTCAGGCGTCAGTCTAAGAAGCTTAGAGGCCGCGACGACCCCGCCGAAGGCGACAACCATCGACGGGTGCAACCCCGGCCTACCACCTCGCACTGCAGCGCCAAACCTACCCGCCGCTTCGTAGCCGGTCACCATTGCGCAAAGCACATCCGGGCCTGTGGCACCTGTACTTTCGCCGAGAGCCAGACCGATCGCAGTGACGGATGTGCCGGTGTGAGCGACGTTGCGAAGGTCGCTGTCATCAAAAGCGGCGGCATCACTCAACATGGCGTTATCCCGTACGACCTCAGGCACCGGCAGCTTCGTCGGGTCGAACCAGACCGTGGCCTCCGGCCGCCCACCGTGCTCCTTCGCTAGATCGCGGATGATACGGGCCGAGTTGATTAGGGTGCCGGACGCCGCGCTGCCGAGCGTGCTGGCGATGATCATTTTGGCGTACTTGATCGACGTCGGCGACATATCGCTGAACTTCGTTTGGGAGAATAGCTGCGAGAACGCGAGCGCGAGATTCGGAGAACCTAATGCGCGCTTGCCATTCCCTGGAGTGGCCTGCGCCAAGGCCAATAGCGGAGACGCGGCACCCATGCCGGCAAGACCCCCGGCAGCTAGCGTGATTTGCATCATCTTGCGCCGGGTGATGTGGAACTTATCGTCCACTATTAGGCCCAGATCACGATCGCTCTTCATAGTGAAAATCCTCCGTAACCCGTTTCGATAGCAACGGACGCACTTACTGCGCCCGACTAAATTCGTAAACGATCTCCCACAACAAGCGAACGCCCGCGGTGAATGCATTAACAGGTATGCGCTCGTCGTTACCGTGCATGTGGAGCGACCCCTACGACAAGATTGTCTTATAGTGGGCAAGCACGATATCAATGTCTGTCTTGTCTATGCCCCAGTGGGTAATCATGCGGCAGGTACCTTCATCAATCTGCTTGATCTTCACTCCGCGGTCAATAAGCGCCTTGACGATCGGAGCAGACTGCCGACCAGCCGCGCCGAAGTTGATATGGACGATGTTGGTGAGCGGCGAGCCGCGATCCACGAGCCGCTCGTCGATAGCAGCAAGACCGCTGGCAAGATAGCAAGCGTTTTCATGGTCGTCGCTCAACCGCGAAAGCATTTTCTCCAGCGCCACGATGCCAGCCGCTGCCATGTGTCCTGCCTGGCGCATGCCGCCGCCGATACGCTGCTTGATCCAGCGTGCGCGGTCAATGAACGCTTTGCCGCCAACGATCACTGACCCTACCGGAGCGGCGAGCCCTTTTGAGAGGCAAAACTGGAGGCAATCGACCGGCTGGCAAAGTTCCGCCAGTGAGATATTGAATGCCAGCGCCGCATTGAATATGCGTGCTCCGTCAAGGTAGACGGCCATGTCATGGCGGTGGGCAATGTCGGCCATCTCCTGGTGGTAGCTGAGAGGTAGCGGAATACCGCGGTTCAGGTTGTAGGTGTTCTCAAGGCAGAGGACACGGCTGATTGCTGCTTGAATCCCCTTCGGGCGGATTGCCTTCGTGACCGCAGCCGAGTGGAATCGCCCATGTTCCGCCGGTATCGGGCGCGGCTGCACGCCGGATAAAGCGGCGAGACCGCTCACCTCAAGGTTGTACATATGAGTGTCTTCGCCAAGGATGATCTCATCGCCAAGATGGGTCAGAGCCATGATGGAGACTTGATTGGCCATGGTGCCTGAAATAACGAAGAGTCCAGCCTCTTTGCCGAACATCTTGGCGCTCATCGCTTCCAAACGTTGAACGGTTGGGTCTTCACCAAGGATATCATCGCCGACCACGGCCGTCGCCATCGCCGTGCGCATCTCATCCGTGGGCTGAGTTACAGTATCGCTGCGAAAATCAAGTGCTTTCATCATGACTATGCTCCCACCTGTTTAGCCTGCGAAGGCTCTGTAGTCGCTTTGGACCGAGACTCCAAATGACCGACGATGGCTGTTATGAACACCGTTCCCAGAACGTTCATCGTGGTCAGGCCCATATCGATAATTCGGTAAATACCTCCCAACAACCCCATCACCTCGAGCGGCAGGCCCATAGTCCTGAGGAAGACTGCAGTAGTAACAAATGTCCCGCCCGGTATCCCTGTGCTTCCCATGGTCATAAGAACAGCCACGAATACCGTCATAAATTGTTGGGAAAGGCTCATATTGATGCCGAGCAACTGTGTGACAAAAATGCCTACGACCCCGAACCACAACGCACTACCATCCATATTGGTAGACGCGCCTAAAGGGATCGTAAATCCGACGACGTCTTTCGGAACGCCCAACTTCTCTTCGCACGTTGCCATGGCTATCGGCATCGTTGCTTTCGTGCTGCAGGTCGAAATACTTGTTATCCAAATTGGGCTGATGGTCTTAAAGAATGTGAATGGATTGCGCCGGGTAAAGGCGAAGTAGATGACGAACATGAACAATACAAGGTGACACGCGAACCCAACGTACATTGTCGCGATGAACTTCGCCAGGGGCCCGACTACCTGCACACCATATTTTCCGGCGGTGATCGCCATAAGGCCGAATACGCCAATGGGAGAAGTGGCGATGACCAGGCCCAGGATCTTCATGACGAACTGGAAAAGCGTTTCGAACATTCCAGTGACTTTCTGGCGGTGTGGTTCGTTCAGCATCAAGATCGCAACACCGGAAAACAGGGCGAATACGATAATCTGAAGCATGTTGGCTTCCGACATTGCTTGCACAATGTTCGTCGGAAACATCCCAAGCACAATTTTGGCGAAAGACGGGCTTTCCGCTAACGAGGTGACCGGAGGCAGATCCCTCAAGATTAAGCCTTTTCCTGGACTGCCAATTCTCCCGATGATGACGCCGAAAATCGAAGCCGATATTGATGTGGCCAAAAAGAGGAGAACAACTTTGGCTCCAATCCGACCCAATCTCTTAATGTCACCCATGTTGGCGATCGCAGTCGTCACGCTGACGTAGATCAAAGGCACAATTGCCATCTGCAACATGCGGAGGAAAATATCGCCCACAAATTGGATGGCAACAATTTTGGGGCCGACCGCAAAACCGACTATTCCGCCAGCTACCATCCCCAATAGAGTTTGGGTCCCCAACGACATCTTCTTCATTGCGTTCTCTCCTGTGACTGGTTACTTTGCACTGGTCGCAATCGCGTTCAGTCGAAACTTTGCACCTACACCAAACTACTTGGCCATGAACGAACTTGATGGCCTCTTGCTCTCAAGGCTTATATCTCATCGACTGCGCTTGAGCGCACGATCGAGATTGCCACTGGACGTGACAACCGGCTCGTCTGGAATCTTCTTTTCAGCTATGAATAGCCAGAATTGTACTTCCCGCGGCCGGTTTTGCAAGGCCAAAGCGCATCTGATGTAGTTAGCACATGATATGTCCGGTGGGATTAACACATGAAGTGTCCGCTTAGCGGGCTGCTGAGGTACAGCTACATGTCTTGAGGGTGAGAAGGCATGGGCCGCACCCGAGCCACTGGACCGGGTGTAGATCGGGTATCGGCACGACCTTCACCCTTCTCGGAAGCAGCAAAATAGTCGTTTATGAATCAAAACATCCGAGTCCGTTGGAGCTCAAGAGCTGAGCAAGCAACGCTCAATATGTCTGCCCGGCGGCGGCCCGTTTTCGCTTGTAACAGACCCTCCACGCGTCCCAAGTTCTCTGGCCCAAATCCCAGTTGACCAGCCTCAATCTCTTGACGATTTGAGTAATCTCCTGATTGAGTGGGGTCGAGATACCTGCTGCCAGCCCCTTTGCGACAGCCAATCCGTTCAGCTGGTGTACTTCTGTCGGGCGGCCTTTAATCACATCCTGCAAGAAGGCATTAATTGCCCTCTTCTGGCCGATATGGGTGAAGAGGGTCTGAAGGGTCCGTTTGAGCACTTCGTCGCTGGCTCCCAGTATTTCCTCGACGCTCATGCCGAAGATCGGCTCGATTTGATAGCTCGAGGCCACTCCGACCTGCAAGCACTCCCGACCCAGCCTGATGGCGAGCTCCAAAAGTCGCGGGTTCTGCGTGACGTCCCGGTCGCTGATGCTGAGAATCCCGGTGGTCGGCATGTACATACAGTTGACCGTCAGCTTCGACCACTTCCCTCCCCAGATGTTCGGCTTGACCTCTGTCTTGCCAGCGTCTTTTGGGGACTATTGAAGCAAGTCCGTTAAGGTAAGCGCGACAACCTGAGTTGCCTTTCGGAGATCTCCGAGTTCGAGTTTTTCGTCGGCCCGATGGCCATTCGCCTCAAGCAGCGAATGAGGTCCCGCTCCATATAGGACCGCAGGGATACCCGCAGCACTGTAAAGCCGGGCATCTGTGTAGATCGGGACGCCGTTTGCCGGGATCTCCTCACGGATCACCTCACGCCCATGTCGCTGAATGATGCTGACAAGCTTCTCCTGGCCCGCTTGCGGCGTAAATGGCCGGGCTAGCAGAATGCGGCGAACGCTTACCTTGATGTCGCCGAGTGTTGAGCAGACTTGCTCGATGTGCGCAACGAGATTACGCTCGACCTGCTCGGGCGATTCCTCGGGAATGATACGGCGGTCGATACGCAGGGTGACCAAATCGGGAACAACATTCGTGTTGATGCCGCCTCTGATAAGGCCCACGACCAGTGTCGGATGATCGATTCCGGCGATGTTCGAGTGAGTCTGCTTGTATGTTTCGCGCAACCTGTAAAGCGAGGTCAACAAGCTCGTGGCTGCTTCCAGTGCGTCAACGCCGGTGTCCGGTCTCGCCGCATGCGCAGACCGCCCCTCTATGCGAACTTCAATATGCAGGTAGCCGTTATGTGCAACCACAACGTTGTATGCAAAACCTGCGCTGATTACGTAGTCTGGCTTTGTGAGCTTCTGCTCCAGAAGCCAGCCTGGCCCGATCTGGCCGCCGGCTTCTTCATCGTAGGTGAAATGTAGCTCGACCACCCCGCGCATCGGCAATCCGCTCGCTTTCAACGCCTTCAGCGCGAAAGCATAGGTGGCGAAGTCAGACTTCGACACGGCGACACCCCGGCCATACATGGTTCCGTTCTTGATTTCGCCGCCGTAGGGATCGGTTGTCCAGCCCTCCCCGGGCGGCACGACGTCTCCATGCGCATTCAGGGCAACAACCGGTCCCGGACCGAATCGCTGGCGCACTATGAGATTGGTTGCGCTGATCATTCCATTCGCGCGCACCACTTCGGCCGGAACAGGATGGCGTTCGACCCTAAACCCGAGCTGCTCCAGTAACTCGGCGGCGCGCGTGGCGTGAGGGGCACAATCGCCCGGAGGGTTATCCGATGGAACTTTGACGAGTTCAGCCAGGAACTGGACTTGGGCGGCATGGTTCTGTTCGATGTATTCCAAGATGCGTTTTTGGCTTTCGACGATCATGCAGGTCTCCCTCGCTTAAAATTCTTAATGAAGGAAAGCAGCACACGGGCGCCAATTTCTGCATCTTCGACCTTGATGGCCTCTGCCGGACTGTGGCTGATTCCCCCGGCACAGCGAACGAAGATCATGCCGATATCCGTGATGGCCGCGACAGCCATGCCGTCATGACCCGCGCCGCTCGCGAGATGGCAGCGAGAGATACCCTCGGCCTTGATCGCCTGGTCGATCTGGGCCATCAGCCAAGGTGAACATGGAGCGGCCGCCGCGTCGTGAGACCGGTCGATCTTGATCGCCACGTCGCGGCGCTGCGCAATCGTGTTGATCTCCCGCGTGACATCTTCAACCGCTCGCCGGCGTTGTGTGTCACCCGGTGCGCGGATATCGAGTGAGAACCGTACTTCACCAGGGATGACGTTAACCGAGCCAGGAAGAGCTTCGATGAAACCGACTGTGCCGACTAACCCCTCTTCGCTTCCGCAGCGATGCTCGACGACAAGGACGCACTCGGCCGCCGCGGCCAATGCGTCTTGCCGCCCCGCCATGGGCACCGTGCCTGCGTGTCCGGCTTTGACTTTGACCTCGATCTTGAAACGAGTCGCGCCGTTGATCGATGTAACACATCCCACCGGCAGGTCCATCTTCTCCAGCACTGGCCCCTGCTCGATGTGGAGTTCCACGTAAGCCAGAATCTCACTTGGAGTTCTCGCCGCAGTTTGGATGGTTGCGGGATTAAGTCCAAACTCACGCAAAGCATCTGCGACGGTCAAACCCTTCGCATCGCGAGACTCGAGCATGCAAGGTTCAAATGTCCCGGCAAAGGCGCGACTGCCAAGCAGCGTGGATCCGAAGCGCACGCCTTCTTCATCGGAAAAGCCCACTAACTCTATCGCGAAGGGTAGACGAACGCCCTCTCGATGTAGTTCCTCAACGCAGGAAATGGCCGTGAGCACGCCAAGCATGCCGTCGTACTTACCGGCGTCCCTGACTGTGTCAAGGTGCGAGCCGACGACGAGCGCCGGCAAACCGGGGTGGTCCCCTTCGTAACGTCCGATCAGATTTCCGATTGCGTCGGTTCGCGTTGCCATTCCCGCCTGATTCATCCACGAGCGAACAAGCTCAGTGGCGCGCTTCTGCTCGGGGGTGAGAAACAGGCGCGTCAACTTGCCAGACTCCGCAGTGATGGCGGCGAGTTCTTCAATGCGCAAACAGATGGTTGGACCCATTGGCATCGTTTGCATATCGCTTCCTTTACGCATGCGAGATTGGCGACTGCTCCGAAAGCTGGTGCGGTCCATCGACCGCACAGAATCACAGAGCGGGCGTGCTGAGACACCTCTGTTTTGCGCCGCATGGCGCGTGTGCGGCCGCGCCATGCGAACACCTCATTATTAGGATAGATTGAAGGAGCACCCGTCAGACAAGATGCTCCAGCCTTGACCTGAAGTCGCCTCAGCGCGCCAACGCCGCAGCCGCGACTGGCGGTTTCTGTTGAACCGTCAGCGCAACCACGGCCGAAGCGACGATTGCGATAATCAGGAATATGAACGCCCCGTTGAAAGAGCCTTTTGCCCGATCGATTAGATAACCCATGACGAACGGGGAAATAAAGCCGGCGACCTGCCCACCGAAGTTGACGGTAGCTGAACCCGATCCCATGATGTGAGCCGGAACGGCATCGATAACAAGGCCCCAGAAGGCGGCAAAGGCGATGAACATGAAGAACGCGGAAATACTCTGATACACAACCGCCATTTGCGCCGATTCGACACTGTATGTCATGTACAGCAGGAAGCCCGCGATCAACGCATTGGGGATGAATACCCACTTGCGCTGTCCCTTGAGCCGATCCGAGAGGTACCCGCCAACCAGCATGCCGACCGTGCCTACAAAAAACGGGATCGATCCGTTAATGCCGGTCTGTAATAGCGTGAACTTTCTGATCTTCATCAGGTAAGAAGGCAGCCAGGAGACGAATCCCCAAAATGTAATATCGAAAAGGAACCAGATCAAGACCATCTGCCACAAAATGGGGGTCTTGAGCAGTTCTTTAAATGTGATTCCAGAATTGACAGTGGTGCTCTTTGCCGTCGAGGGCGCCGATTCGGCCTGTAATTCAGTGAGTTCCTGGCTGCTCATGTGCGGGTGCTCCGAAGGTTTGTCCTTGATATAAACCCAGATCGCCAGAGCAACCAAAAATCCGGGAAAGCCGAGCGTGATGAATACCGAGCGCCAGCCATAGGCGGCGATGATGCCAGCCGCAACCAGTGAGGCAATTGCCGGTCCGAGCGTATTCACCGAAGACTGAATGGCAGTAGCCGTAGCTCTCTGCTTCGGAGGAAAGTAGGTCGCGATCGTCTTCCAGGACGCGCCCGGGAAACAAGCTTCGCCCACACCGAATACGCAGCGGCACAGAAGCATGATCGGGTAAGAAGCCATAAGGCCGGTCAGGCTGGTGAAGATCGACCACCAAGCAATGGCCAAAGCCATCACCTTGCGCGAACCGAACTTGTCGGCCAGCATGCCGCCTGGAATCTGAAACAACGCGTAGCCGGCGAAGAATGCACTCAGGATGCCGCCCTGCATGGTCGCGTTGATATGCAGGTCTCGACCGATAAAGGGCAGGGCAACGCTCATAACCATGCGGTCGAGGAACGAAAACAGCCAGCCCGTCCAGAGGATAGCGAGGATGGAATACCTCAGCTTCCACTTGAAACCACCACTTGTGTCACCACTCACAAAACCTCCTCGTGCCTTCGAGAACTTTCGTATTCCTTGGTCTTGGTTCTGGCGCCCGCCAATCCTTCAACCGTCGATGAGCAGCGCCTAGATGCGACCTCCAGCCTGAGCACGCTTGCCGGCCTTGCGGAGCACATTTCCGGCAAGCTTCTTTTCGTAATTTCCTGATTGTACTACTGGGTTGCCGTTGATAATGACGTACTCGATTCCTAGTGGGTATTGGATGGGATCCACGAACGTGCCTTTATCAATCACGGTGTCGGGATTGAATACCACAATGTCGGCATAGTTGCCCTTCTTCAGGAGCCCCCTGCGCTCGAACCCGAACACTTCCGCAGGTTTCGATGTCATCTTCTTAACTGCTTCTTCCAATGTTAATACCTTGTCGTCGCGCACATACTTTCCCAGAACTCTGGGAAAGGCGCCGTAAACTCTCGGATGAGGCTTGCCGCCGAGCAGACCATCCGTACACACGTTCTGCTCCGGCCTGGTCATGAAGCGGATGATATGCTCTTCCAGCCCATAGAAGTCCACCATCCCGACGGCATTCTGTTCCTGGTAGAGCAGGTCAAAGGTAGCATTGTATGGGTCCTTGCCTCGGATTTCGCCGATCTCAATCAGGTTCTTCCCAATCAGATCCTCATTAGCTCTGTTCTTAACGCTGGTGACAAAGATCTGGTCCAGGCCGGCGAAGTCAATGAAATTGTCCCACCCCTGTATCCCTTGTTCGATGTCTCGGATCATCTTCTTGCGGAGTTCCGCATCTTCCAACCGCTTCAGCAGATTATCGGTCCCTCCATCGTGCACCCACGGCGGAAGGATCACGCCCAACATGGTACTGCCCGCCACATACGGGTATTGATCAAGCGAGACTCTTATCCCTTCCTCTTTGGCCTTGTCGATCAACGCGAGCATTCGGTCGACATAGCCCCAGTTCTTGCGGCCGCAGATCTTGAAGTGCGAGAAGTGTACCTTCACGCCCGACTTGCGGCCAATGTCAAGCACTTCTCCCATGGATTCCAGAATTGTGTCCGCTTCGCTACGCTGGTGGACAACGAAAGCGCCATCAAATTCGGCCACGACTTTGCACAACTCGACTAATTCATCGGCGTGAGCATACGCGCAAGGCATGTAGATGAGGCCGGAGGATAGACCGTAGGCACCTGCCTCCATCTCCCGCCGGGTGATGGCCCGCATCCGCTCCAACTCGGCCGCAGTAGGTTGCCGATTGTCGAGGCCCATGGCTTCCATGCGGATGTTGCCGTGCGGAACCAGGTAGGCCTCGTTCAGGCCAACGCCACTCTTCTGCAAAAGTCGCAGGTAGCCCTCAGTGGTGCTGTAGCCCCAATCAATCTTATCGCTGTCGCCTTCCAGGCCAGCGAGGTTCTTTCGCCATGGCGACACATACTTCCGCGGAAGCGGCGCCATGGAAATCCCATCCTGGCCGAGCAGCTCAGTCGTAATCCCCTGGCGGATTTTCGGCTCGACGTATGGATTTACCAGAACCTGCAGGTCGGAGTGGCTATGCGTGTCGATAAACCCCGGCGAGACCACCATGCGGCCTGCATCAATCACCTGATCGAACCCAGAGCCTTCGACCTGGCCAACGGCTGTAATCAACGCGTCTTCAATCGCAACGTTTCCCGCGTATCGCGTGCTGCCGCTTCCATCGACAATCGTGCCGTTCTTCACGAGAATCTTCATAACTCACCCCGCCTTTCCCAGAACTGATTTCAGTATTCCGTAGTAACCGGAGGTTGCCTTCAACAATTGATCGACTTCAATGTACTCATCGATAGTATGAGCCAAGTTCTCCCGCGAGGGGCCGAAGCCGATCGTCTTTATTCCAGCCTCGCCGGCGTAGTGACTGCCATTAGTGCAGAAGGAGTACTGAGTGATCTGTGGATTCAAACCCGCCTCGCGTAGACCTGAGTAGGCCGCCTGCACAAACGCGTCATGGTCGTCATACACCCATCCCGGGAAGAAGCGTTCACCTTCAATCGTAGCGCCTGTATAGCACTTCTCCGAGCCGGCCGCAAATGACACATTGGCGGAGAACTCTGGATCATCTTTCCGC
>Ga0181535_10006755_pt1 | contig 11729 bp, 8 predicted proteins | sample PEATcosm2014_Bin_44_FD_119774 | JGI IMG/M metagenome (GOLD analysis project Ga0181535, IMG submission 119774) | Peatland microbial communities from MTU Mesocosm Facility, Houghton, MI, USA - PEATcosm2014_Bin17_30_metaG | ecosystem: Environmental > Terrestrial > Soil > Wetlands > Peat | place...
ATGGTGCGTCCCAGGCCAATGACGGCGATCGTCCGAGTCGCCGAACCATCCTGAACGCGGCAGGGCAGATAGTAATTCAGGTCGAGCAGAGCGGCGGTCCGCTGCTGGTCAGGAGGCAGATGGAGAGCCTGCTGCGCGTTTTCGATGAAGATATGCGAGTGGTCTTGCGCGCGGTCGAAATCGAGAAAACCTAAATCCAGCGCGCCGGGTCCAGTTGCGCCAAGTCGAATCCCGCCAGATCCAATCCGGTCCTGTGCGGCTTTGGCCTCGGCGGGCAGCCCGTGGGAAGCGGCAAGGCTGAGCTGGCCAGGTTCGTCTGAGATTTGAGCCAAGAAAACGGCAACGCGCGCCACCAGCAAGGTATGAGGCAAATGCTCAACGATCGATTCCAGCAGGGCGTTTATATCCGTCTCAGAACTGAGACCTCGGCCGAATTCGACCAGCGCCTTGCGATAGTCGTAGCGCTGGCGGTCAAACGCGCGGTCTACCCACCCCTGAATCCTGCGCTTGAGGGGTTCGAAGATTGCGGCCGTCACCAGAATGGTCAGCACGAGACTCCATTCGCGGACCGATTCAGGCATGTGAATGTGTACGAATTCTGTGACCAAGGCTATGATGCCGAAATAAGCGCCAAGCAGCAGGGCTGTGGCCAGCGTGTAGGCCACGCCGCGCTTGAAGATCAGATCCGTGTCCATCAGCCGGTAGCGGACGATGGCATAGCTGAAGGTGAGCGGAAGGATGACCACTGACAGGCCGGCCAGATTGGTAAGCGGCTGGTACGGATGCCAGTCGAGAAGGAACGGAATAGCGTAAAAGAGCGTGAAAGGGACGACGGCCAGCAGCGCCCCGCGGGTCAGCCACTTCAGCTGCTGGCGCTGCAATGGCGTGTTGGCCAGGCTGTAGCTGCGCAGGAAGAGCAGCGCGGACAGCACGTAAAAGACGGCGTCGTATAAGGTCCCAGTCTTGTCCAGGCTGTGCTTGAGCAATCCGGTTGCCTGGCGCGTCTCAATGGCCCAGAGCCAGAGGCCGAGCAGTCCAGCGCCCGGCGCGTAAAGCAGCGGCAGCAGCCAGCGGCGGCGCAGGTTCTTGAATCGCTCCTCCGGGAAACTGAGCGCGAAATGCAGGAAGAGCGCCGGCTGCAGCGATTCAGCCAGAACGTTCAGCCAGAACACAATCCAGTCCAGCGGGTCTAGTTTTCCCGTGTACTTGAGCGCGTACAGCGCAAACGAAACCAGGCAGAAAAGGTAGAAATGCGTGGCGCGCGGGGCCGTCCAGCGGCGGAACAGAACGTACATGCCGATGGCCAGATAGATAAAGCCGATGACGCGCATCCATAAAGCCATGCTGCGGTCCAGGGGCTCGGGAATGACCACCACCGGCGTGTCCAGTGCCTCGCCTTCGCGGGTGATGGCATAGTTTGCCTTACCGTAGCTCCCGGCGCGGTAGAGAACGTGCTCCAGATCCGCCACTCTTGCGATAGGGACGTAGTTGATGACCGGTGGAATTTCTTTGCCTTGAATCCCACCTTGTTCGCTGGGCCTTTCCGGTTGCGGCTTCACTCCGCCAAGCAGATCCTCTGTCTGCAGCTCGGCACGCGGAGCGGGGCTGTCCGGCAGCACCTGAGCTCCGGTCAGCAGATCATGCGCCTGGATGCCCGCCCGCTGGCCTGGGCTGTTCGGCAGAACCTTCACCGCCTCCAGCCCGCCCGCAGCCTCACGCCACCAGACCCCGTCGTCCGGCTGCTGAAACTGGCCCTCCTGGCGAAAATTGAAGATCGCAAGCACAAATAGCCCAGCGGTTGCCAGGGCCAGAAGTGTCAACTGCACTCGATTGAAGAGGCTTGCTTTCATGGGGCGCTCTCTACACTATTTCGGATAGCAGCACGTCGGTTGCCATGTGGGAGGATTACGCATAGTTCTCGAAAAAAACCGGCAATCAACTGAGAATACGCAGAATAATGACTTCTGGGCCGGCGAAACGTCAACCGGAGTTTGAGGAACTTTCACTGATAATGCAAGAAACAGTAGAGTCGCTACATTAAAAGAGATCTACCTATGATAATCGGTAGCTCCTTCGCGAAACGCAGTTTATGATGCAGCCGGGCACGATAGCGACGGGTTCTCAGGCCTGGCCGTAGGTGGCTTTTGCACCGTGTTTCCGTTGGTAGTGGTGTTCGGATACGTATGGCGGTATTCCGGATTCGGGTGCTCCGAGCAGAACGCTGCGGAATGCGAGGCGCGCGATGTATTCGAGGACATCGGCGTGTTCCACTGCTGCCGACACGGATTTGCCCCAGGTGAAGGGAGCATGGCCGGCTACAAGCACGCCTGGAACTGCAATTGGATCCAGGCCCTCCGACCGAAAGCGGCGAACGATGACGGCGCCGGTGTTGCGGACGTAAGCCTCGGCGACCTGCTCGGCGGTCAGGGGTTCGGTGACGGGAACCGGACCGTGGAAGTAGTCGGCGTGAGTGGTGCCCAGGCATGGAATGGAACGGCCAGCCTGAGCCCAGGAGGTGGCGAACTCGGAGTGCGTGTGCACGACCCCGCCTATCTGCGGGAACTCGCGGTAGAGATATGTGTGCGTATCCAGATCGCTTGATGGCCGCAGCGAGCCTTCGACAATTTTGCCGTCGAGGTCGGTGACAACCAGGTCTTCGGGAGTCAGCGAGGCATAATCCACGCCGCTCGGCTTGATGACAACCAGTGGCTCTGGGCCGGAGCGATCGATTCCGCTGGCGTTACCAAAAGTGTGAGGCGCCAGGCCGCGGCGGGCTATCTCTCGGTTGGCGTGGAGAACTTGTTCGCGAAGTGAGGCGAGAAGCATGGCTGGTTTCCTTGGCGGGAAAGGTGACGCGGAAAACATTTTCCTCATCAGTTTAGCAGCAGGATGCAGTTCCTCGAAAAGCTACGGAGGGCTGATGACTCAAGAGAAGAAACTGCCCATAGCTGGCAGCTCCTTTCTGCCTGTTGCCCGCTGTGCTGCTGAGAAATGTGTTTGTGTTATGGATGGGAATTATGCTTGTGCTGTAAACTTGCACCCGGCGGGGGCGTCTACCTGAGTGATGGCAGCCGGCACAGCATTGGAACCGATGACACGGGCCACGGCAGAGGAGATTGCCGCGCGAAAGTTGGAGGCTGCCACGGACGAGTTTTCACTTGTAGTGGAGCGGCATCGGCCGCAGATCTTCCGATTTCTGCTGGCCTCCACGCGTGACGTGGATCTGGCGGAGACGCTGACACAGGATTGCTTTCTGAAGGCTCACCGGAATTGGGGAAGCTTCAGAGGCGAGTCCAGCGCGATGACTTGGTTGATGCGCATAGCCATCAACCTGCAAAAGGATCACTGGCGGAACCGGCGGATGCAATTCTGGCGGCATACGCAGACTAACTCGGTGGATATGGAAGATGCCGGCGAGTGGTTGCCCAGCGGCGAGAGTTCCGCTGAGAAGCAGTTGCTGGCACGGGAGCAAGTGAGCCATGTCTGGACAGCGGTGAAAGGGCTCAGCGAGAGGCAGCGGACAGTTTTTCTGCTGCGCTACGTGGAGGAGCAGGAGTTGAGTGAGATTGCGCGGGCCACAGGGCTGAGCGAGGGTACCGTGAAGGCGCACCTTTCGCGGGCAGTTGGCAAAGTGCGCACGGAATTAGGGGGAAAGCAATGAACTTCGGGAAAAATTTCGGGGAAGATCGGAACATACAGGCTGAGCCGGGCGCGAGCAATACAGAAGATATGGCGCTTGAGCAGGCTCTGAAAAACTTCCGCATGAGCGTTGTTGCCTGGAGCGATGCCGCATATAGCCGTCCTCGAACGGTTACACAGGCTGTGCGTCGGAAGAGTTGGCGGCTGGCGGCAGGCTGGGCTATGGGGTGCGCGCTGGCGGTTGGCGTCGTGGCCGGAGCAGGCTACGAGCGGCATCGCGGCCAGGAGTTGGCGCGGATTGAGGCGGAGCGTGTTGCCAGCCAGCAGAGGTTGGCTCAGGAGCAGCAAGGGCTGCTTCGCGAGCAGCAGGCGAAGGCAGAAGAAGAAGATTTGCTGGCCAAAGTGGACAGCGACGTATCGCGCGAAGTTCCCAGCGCCATGGAGCCTCTGGCTCAAATGATGGCCGAGGATGGGCGCCAGTAAACAAGCTGAGCAAGATCAGGCACAACAAATTTGAAGCAAACCCTGAAGGGGTCGAAGGGGGAGGAAAAAAGGCGATGAAGGCAAGCATGACGGTGCGGTTGGGATTGGCGATTGGGGCGGTTTTGATGGCGGGATCGGCGCTGGCACAGGGGCCGATGGGCGGCGGACAAGGCATGGGGATGGGACATCGTCCCCCAATGGAAAGGGCTTTCGGGGCGCAGGGCGACCATGGACGCTGGTGGAACAATCCACGGGTCGTGGAGCGGTTGAAGTTGACCGACGACCAGCGGAAGGCGATGGACGGCATCTTGTTGGAGCACCGCGAGAAGCTGATTGACCTGCGGGCGAGCCTGCAAAAGGCGGAATTGGAACTCGAGCCGCTGATGAAGGACGATCAGCCGAACGAGACCAAAGTTGTGGCTGGAATCGACAGAGTGGCGCAGGCCAGAGCTGAGCTCGAAAAGGCGAACGCGCGCTTTCTGCTGGCGATTCGCGGCAAACTGACACCGGACCAGTGGAAGCAGATACAAGCCTTCCGGGCCAACGGTGGCCAGGAAGGCCGCGGAGCCTGGGGACGGGATGGCCAGGGCGGTCCGGGCCGCGAAGGCTGGAAACAGGGCGGTCAGGGACAGGGTGGACAGGGGCCGCGCGGTCAATTCCGCCATGGCCAGCCGCCTCCGCCGGCAGCACCGGCAACGCCCGATGGCGCTGCTCCGGCAGCTCCAGGACCGCAGAGCCAGGCGGACCAGAGCGGAATCGCGGATGCACTGGCGATGCTGGATGGAGCAGGCAATCAGCAGTAAGTAGGGATTGAACACAGGTTTACAGGCAGAGAGCAACTGCGGTTGTCGTAGATACCGGTGGTGGCAAGGGGCGATCCTCTTGCCGCCGTTTTTTTGTGTGCGGCGCGCAAATCGAGCGATTGCGGATGGATAGAATTTCCGTTTTAATTTTCGCCTTCCTCGCGCGGTTCGGATGCGCGGGATGCATCGAATCGAGACAAAACGGTGGAGCGGATTAAGACAGCGTCTGCATCGGTCTTGGACAGCGATTGAACCGTCTTTGGACAGACGATGAATCGCTTCGAGACAGACTGCACAGGAGCGCGACAACCGGTGGCAGAATGATTCTTTCGATTTATGACTAAAGTTATTTTGGCCCCCTCCGATGAAATGGGTGGATGCAGAAACGCTCGTCTGGAAGTTACAGAGGCCCTGGCGGAGGGAATCAAGCGCCGCGGGCAAGAGCAGGATTGAAATGCATCCTGAAAAGGAGTATCCATCCATGGCCCTCGGTGTTTTGAACAATCTTTCGGCAATTCAGGCAGCGAACAACCTGAACAACACGAACAATAGCTTGCAGACTGTCCTGCAGCAGTTGTCGTCCGGGTCAAGGATCAACTCCGGAGCGGATGATTCCGCGGGGCTTTCGCTGGTAAATGGACTGGAGGCGAACCAGACCGCGCTCACCCAGTCGAAGACCAATGCCACAGAAGGCGTGGGTTTGCTGGATGTGGCCGACGGCGCGCTGTCGCAGGTGACCAACCTGCTGGACCGCGCCATTACGCTCGCGACCGAGGCCTCGAACGGCACACTCAACAGCACCCAGGGCGCGGCGGCCAATCAGGAGTACCAGTCGATCCTTTCGGAAATCAATAACATTGGTTCCACGACGACCTATAACCAGGAGCAGGTCTTTGCCGGCAACACCATTGCAATCTACACTGGCGACTCATCGACCACGGGCTCGTCAATCGACAATCTCTACATCCGCACTCTCTCTTCGGCCAACGTGGGTGACTCCAACGGCGCAATCTCTTACAGTAGCGGCGCAAACAACGTCTTCATCGATCTGTCCAGTGGCGGCGCCAACGCGGCGGTAACCGATAGCCTGAACGCAAGCGGCTCGACGACGATCACGGTCAACTACGTCACCAACGGGGCCAGTGGTCCGGCAACAAGCGCGAGCGCCAATATCTCCGTGGGTACCGGAACCACCTATGCTAACACCGCGCAAGGTCTGATCAACGCCATCAACAACGCGGGACTGGGCCTGAGCGCCAGTTTCTCCACGGCAAAGCAGGCCGGCAGCGCGGCTGTGAACGCAGCCGAGGCAGCCAATGTTGCCGGCGGCGGCGCCAGCAATACCGGCATCGAGATTTCGGGCGTCGGCGTAGGGACAGGCACCAACGGCGCTGGAGAGATTGGCACTCTTGCTGTCAATAACAATTCCGATACGTTGGGCGGCACCGTCACAATCGTAGGCCCCGACGGCAAGAGTCACGCAATTCTTCTTGGTGCTGCCAACGCTACCGATACGCTTGCCAACCTGGCGGCGACCGTCAATTCTGACAACTACGGAGTGACTGCCACTTACAATGCTTTGAACAAGGACATTGTCTTTACTGCGGCCAATGCCACGGTAACCATCTCGGGCACAAATATCACCGATACTCCCACCAACACTGCGCCAACGCTGGCCGCGGTCGTCAATAGCGCTCCCGCCGTTGCATCGATCGGCAGTACGCTGTCAGTGGCCAAAAGCACCGATATTCTGGGCGGCACGCTCACGCTGACCGATGCTGCCGGAAACCCCCACGCGCTGGTCCTCGGCACGCCCGGCAGCACCGATACGCTCGCCAACCTGAAAGCCACCATCAACGGCCTGGGCTATGGCATCACGGCCAATTATGTAGCCAATGCCACGACGATGACGTTTACAGGCGCGGGCCTCAACAATGTGGTCGGCATCAATTTAACTGACACCACCCCCGGCATCGACGGCTCGCTTTCCGTAGCACAGAGTGGCGACATCTTGGGCGGCAGCATAACGGTCACCGACAGCGCCGGAGCCAATCACACCTTTGCCCTTGGCACGCCTGGAAGCACCGATACGCTTGCCAATTTAAAGACCTATATCAACACGACCAACGCAGTATGGGGGGTGACAGCCAACTACGTTGCCAATGCCACGTCGATGACGTTCACCGAAACAAACTCGAAGAACAACGTCACCGGTTCCAACCTCACCGACACCAGTGCCGCCGTGAATATCGCAATGACCGGCACGCCAACCAGCAACGCCGTTTCTTATCACGGGCAGGTGGGGACTCTGGCCATTGGGGGCACTGGAACCGCCACCGATACTCTCGGCGGCACGCTCACCATCGGCTCAAATACCATCACGCTCGGCACCACCCTGGGAGCAAGCAAAACCGACACGCTCGCCGATCTGGCAGCCACCATCAACGCCGGCAACTACGGGGTCACCGCCACCTACAGCGCAACCAACAAAGACATCGTATTTACCTCGGCAAACACCGCCATCAACTTCAGCGGCGCGCCCACGGATGCAGTGGTGGGATCGACAATCACGGCGACAAACAATGCGCCCTATCCGGCGCAGGTCGGAACTCTGACACTTTCAGGAGCTACGGCAGCCGCAGGAGACACACTCGGCGGCACTTTGATCATCGGCCCCGCTACTATCAATCTCGGCACGCCAAATACCACAGATACGCTGGCGCACCTCGCGGCCACCATCAATGCCGCCAACTTCGGGGTTACGGCCTCTCTCGACCCGACTGGCAAGATCATGACCTTCACAACAACCAGCGGGCAACTGGTCAACATTGGCGGTGCGCCCACCGATGTAACCCACAACACCGCGACGCTCACCGCCACCACCGACACGCCTTCCACCGACACGTCCTCCTATTTCAAAATTGGAATTACAGGCGCCGTCGTAGATACGGCGACAACAGGCGGAACGACAAACGTAGGTTTTGTCGCGGACAACGATGGCACCGGCTCCACAGCCACCATCAGCTACTCAGACGGCGAAGGCGCCAATCTCAGCAATACGGACCTGACCAACCAGTCCGACGCGGAGATTGCGCTGACCGCGATCAACCTGGCCATCAGCGCCGCGGCGGCTTTGGACGGCTACGTGGGAGGGCAGATCAATACGCTCAACTCCATTAGCCAGGTCATGAGCACTCAGCAGGAAAACGTGGTTTCGGCGCAGAATGCGATCCAGGCAACTGACTATGCCTCCGCAACGTCGAACATGTCCAAGTACGAAATTCTCTCGCAGACCGGCATCGCCGCCTTGGCGCAAGCCAACAGCGTGCAACAGGAAGTGACCAAGCTCTTGCAGTAAACCCAAGTTAGCAGCAACCGAACGATTGCAGTCCTTTCAAGACAACCCAGGGACGGGCGGCGGCAGGGGCAACCTTTGCCGCCCATTTTTTTTCAAGACAGAAAAAACACTGAGAAGCTACTCTCGGCTCGTTAGGGCCCGCTCAATCCTGCGCACCCGCCTCTTTCCTTGCCATGGGAGCGGAAAGAACCTTCTCCTGCCCCTTGCGAATCTCTTCCTTCGCCTGGGCGGAGAGGTAGTAGTCCTCCATGTCAGAGAGACCGCTTTCAATAATCAGACGAAGATATGAAGCCTTCGTGCGACCCGTTTTAGATGCGAGCCAATCCAGCCGCTTTGACACTTCAGGCGACAATCTGATCGACGTGGTCATGAAACACGCTCCTGGGGAATATACCCGCTCATTCTAATTCGCCCGTCAATCCAATTGGCATCCCACTTCCGGCGTAGCGATGCACCCTCGACGGGTCATTTGCCCCAGGTGATCAGCATCACAGGTCAGACCACCAAAATCCTGAATAATCAAGAAGGACGGCAGGGTGCTTCCCCAGATTCAGGCCCATGCCACTCCCCGTATCCAGCCCCAACCGCACGCGGGGCAAAATTGCCAAGTATCCAGTCGAATCGGAGTCCTGCCGCATGTACAAAATCGTCGAAGCCCGCAGCGTCGGCCTCAATATCAAGCAGTTTGTCATTGAGGCGCCGCGTATCGCGCGCAAGCAGAAGCCGGGCCAGTTCCTCATCCTCCGCCTGCACGAGAAGGGCGAGCGCATCCCGCTTACCATCAAATCGTCCGACCCCGAGGCCGGCACCGTCACCATCGTGGTGCAGGGCATCGGCAAAACCACCTCGCTGCTCAACTGTCTTGAGGCGGGCGACTCCATTCTCGACATCGTCGGCCCCCTCGGCCAGCCCTCCGAAATCGAAAACTACGGCACGGCCGTGATTCTTGCCGGCAGCGTGGGCACAGCCATGGCCCTTCCCACAGCCAACGCGCTTAAGAAGGCCGGCAACCACGTGATCTTTATCGAGGGCGCGCGCAGCGCCGAGATGGTGGTCTTTGAAGATGAAGTCAAACTGGTCAGCAGCGAGACCTATGTCATGACCGACGACGGCAGCTACGGCGAACAAGGCCTCGTCACCAAAAAATTCAACGACCTGCTCGCCGCCGGCCGCAAAATCGACTTTGTCCTCGCCGTCGGCCCCGTCCCCATGATGCGCGCCGTCGCCCGCATCACCGCCCCGCTCGGCATCAAGACCATGGTCAGCCTCAACTCCATCATGGTCGACGGCACCGGCATGTGCGGCGGCTGCCGCGTCCTGCTCGGCGATAAAAGCAAGTTCGCCTGCGTCGATGGACCCGAGTTCGACGCCTCCAAAGTCAATTTCGAGGTTTTAATGCAGCGCAACGCCATGTATCGCGGCAAGGAGTGCCAGTCCCTCAAGCACTTCGAGGAAAACAAGGACGAGCAAGTTGCCCAGCTTCGCGAAGAATTGGCCGCGGGAGAGACCCACTATGCCTAACACTCTGCCCCGCTCCGCCATGAACATCCTTCCGCTCAAAGAGCGCATGAAGATCCTGCGCACCCACATGCCCGAGGCCGACCCCCTCGCCCGCAGCCGCAACTTTTCCGAGGTAAATCTCGGCCTGCAAACCGCCGACGCCCTCACCGAAGCCTCGCGCTGCATCGAATGCGCCAAGCCCGGTTGCGTCATCGACTGCCCGGTCGGCGTCAAAATCAAGGATGTCGTAGCCCTCATCTATGCCGGCGACTATCTGGCCGCCGCCGCCAAACTGCGCGAAGACAATGCCCTGCCCGCCATCACCGGCCGCGTCTGCCCGCAAGAGCACCAATGCGAAGGCGGCTGCGTCCTCGGCAAAAAAGGCGCGCCCGTCGCCATCGGCAATCTCGAGCGTTTTGTCGCCGACTTCGAGCGCACCAGCGGCCAGCTCGGCCTGCCCACCAACGCCCCCTCCACGGGCAAAAGCGTAGCCATCGTCGGCAGCGGTCCCGCCGGTCTCTCAGCCGCAGGCGATCTCGTCCAGAAGGGCCATCGCGTCCGCGTCTTTGAGGCCCTCCACGAGCTAGGCGGCGTCCTCGTCTACGGCATCCCCGAGTTCCGCCTGCCCAAGACCATCGTCAAACAAGAAGTGGACAACCTGCGCCGCATGGGCGTCGAGTTCGAGACCAACGTCGTCGTCGGCAAAAGCGTCACGCTAGACGAGCTCATGCACGACGAGCACTACGACGCCGTCTTCGTCGCCACCGGCGCGGGCCTGCCCGTCTTTCTCGGCGTTCCCGGCGAGCACTTCAACGGCGTCTACTCGGCCAATGAATTCCTCACTCGCGTCAATCTCATGCGCGCCTACAATGCCGACGAATACGATCAGCCCGTCTACGACTGCCGCGATCGCGATGTCATCGTCGTAGGCGGCGGCAACACCGCCATGGACGCGGTCCGCACCGCCCGCCGCCTCGGCGCGCGCTCGGCCACGCTCGTCTATCGCCGCTCTGAGGCAGAGATGCCTGCCCGCCTTGAAGAGGTAAAACATGCCCGCCAGGAGGGCATCGAGTTCAGCATGTTGACCAACCCCATCGAGTTTCTCGGCGATGAAAAAGGCTGGCTCACCGGCGCGCGCTGCGTGCGCATGGAGCTGGGCGAGCCCGACGCCGACGGCCGCCGCCGCCCCGTAGTCGTTCAGGGTTCCGAGTTCGTGTTGCCCGCCAATGTAGCCATCATCGGCGTCGGCACCACCGCCAATCCCCTCATTCAGAGCACCACGCCCGACCTCAAGACCAATAAGTGGAACTATATAGTGGCCAATGAGGAAACCATGCGCACCAGCAAGCCCGGCGTCTTCGCAGGCGGCGACATCGTCACCGGCGGCGCAACAGTAATCCTAGCCATGGGCGCCGGCCGCAAAGCCGCCGCCTCCATCCACGACTACCTCACCACTGGCGCGTGGTAGCGAAAAAGCGGCGTCAGGGAGTAATATCGTTCTGGGTTTTTTCTCGGCAATTCCAAGGTCTCATGGTCGAGACCTGTGGCATAGGGCGAGTGAAGTGGCTGAAAGGGATTCCCCCTTCAAAGAAATGAAAGATTTTCTAAATTGGATTGCCCAGAACTTCGGCGTAAAGCACCCGATCATTTCAACGATGGTCGTGATGGTCCTCGCAGGCGTGGGTTGGAACGTATTCGTTCGCTATGTGGTGGGGACGAAATCAGAGCCTATTCAACCAGCCACTATAACGCAGACAAGCGGAAATGCCGCGTGTTCAAACATAGTGAATACTGGGGGTAGCGTCTCGACCAGCTGCTCATCGGAGAATGGAAAGAACAATGACGCTAAAAAGGATTCCAGCCTACCAAGCAAAGATCATTAGCTCTATCGCGCTTGCGCTTTTTCCTCTTGCTTCATCATTTGGGCAAACAAAGCCGCAAATCAC
>Ga0181535_10006758_pt1 | contig 11727 bp, 7 predicted proteins | sample PEATcosm2014_Bin_44_FD_119774 | JGI IMG/M metagenome (GOLD analysis project Ga0181535, IMG submission 119774) | Peatland microbial communities from MTU Mesocosm Facility, Houghton, MI, USA - PEATcosm2014_Bin17_30_metaG | ecosystem: Environmental > Terrestrial > Soil > Wetlands > Peat | place...
GCTTGCCGCAGCTGCAACCTCCGTTGTGGCAAGTTTGCCCGCTTCCGCCTCTGGCGCCAGGTAGTTCTCCGTCAGCCCCTGGCGCAACATCTCGAATGCCTGCTCGGGCGTGTCCGCATACTGGAAGAGTTCGATGTCCTTGGGGCTGATCGCTCCCGTCTCCACCAGCACGTCCAGGTTGAAGACCTTCTTCCAGTACTCCGGCCCATAAATGACCACGGTGATCTTTTTGGCCAATTTCTGGGTCTGCGCCAGGGTGAGAATCTCGAACATCTCGTCCAGCGTCCCGAATCCGCCCGGAAACACCACCAGCGCCTTCGACATGTAAGCGAACCACAGCTTGCGCATGAAAAAGTAGTGGAACTCGAAGTTGAGGCTGGGAGTGATGTAGGGATTCGGGGCCTGCTCAAAAGGCAGCCGGATGTTCAACCCGATGGTCTTGCCGCCCGCGTCATGGGCGCCGCGGTTGGCCGCCTCCATGATGCCCGGACCGCCTCCCGAAGTGACCACGAACCGGTGCCGCCGCGAAGGAATCTGCTTGGCCCACCCGGTGAGCAATTGCGACAGGCGCCGCGCGTCCTCGTAGTAACGGGCCATCTCCACCGCCGCCACGGCGCGCTTGCGCTGCAAATCCGTGGCCTGGCCGGCGGCAATGGCCGGCGCGCTGGCGGGCTGCTCGTGGCTGGGCGCCGGCTGGGTTGAGCCCGTGTTCTCCAGCAGTTCCAGCGCATGATCGGCCTCGTCACGGCCGCGAAACCGGGCCGACCCGAAGAACACCACGGTGTCCTGAATCTGCTCCCGACGAAACCGCGCCAACGGCTCCAGGTACTCCGACACAATGCGGATCAGCCGCCCGTCTGCGCTGTTCAAGAAGCCCGGGTTTTCGTACGCCAGCGGGGCCTTTTCCAGCGCGGCCGGCGCGCCGTTCCCTGATCTCTGACCGCTGTTTCCCGATCCCAGCTTCTCGTCGTTCATTGCTTGTCCATTCCATGCCGGATCGCATCGTGGAATGCGATCCACAGATTCAAAAGTCCCAGTCCCGACACAAGGCCGCGCACCGCTCCGTTGGCCGCAAAGATTGAGAGCGTGGGAAATTGCAGAAAAATCGGGTTCTGATCCCAGAACATCCGCGACCACGGAGCGTAACAAACCGCCAGACCAATGTACATGCGCAGCATCACCCGCAGTAACAGTTCGGCGCGCTCCAGCCAGCGAGGAATTCTCTGCGGCCCATGATGCGCAGGCGCCGCGGCTAACTCCAGGGGTGTTGCCGGCCCGGGTGCGGAACCGGTCTCCGGGGTGGAACCGGTTGCGGGGGCAGAGACATACTCCGCTCCAGGCTGTTGAGCCGGGCTCGCGGGCAACGAAGGCGATGTCAATTCCGGCTGTTGGGACATTCTCTCGTTTTCGCTCGGCGAAGCCCGATTCCTGTCTGTTCGCAGGCATTCAGCACAGGCCGGTTAGCCGGGCCCGGCAAAGGGTCGCCGTACTGCAACGGTATCACAGCAAGCCTGTCCAAACAGACGCCCGAACAGGGCCGGAGCCGCCTGCCTGCCGGTGGACTTTACAGATGAATTCTGTGCCAGTCCGGCGAGCGTCACGCTCTTGCAGTTGTGCACCTGCCGGCGTAGCTTGTTACCGTGCGTTCGCGCCCGCGTCGAACAGCGTTGTACGGCTCCTGAGCCCCGGCAAGGAGGTACCTGATGAATCGTGCTCTCTGCGTTTCGTTCGCTCTTCTTATGGCATCGACCCCCCTGGCTGCTCAGACCACCGTGATTCAGGCCGCGCCCCAGCCCGGGAACTGTCCGGTCTCACTGCGCGCCCAGCATACGCCCGGTGAATACAGGGAAGTGGTCAATGGCGTTTTCATCCCAGGCATCGCCCAGAGAATCCATGTCGTTGCCAGCGCGCTGAACTCCAGGCGAGTTGTCGCGGCCAACATGACGGTGCGCGGTTTCGCCAACAAGGTCCGCGTGTTGCCAACCACCTCCGGCCAGGACATTGGCGATGCGGCAAAGAAGCTGGATGTACGCTTCCCCGCAAGGGCGGAAAAAGAGAGCTCCGCGGATTTGGCCGTCCCGGATCTCTCCGCTGTCACCGCAATCGATTTGAACTCGGTTACCTACGCCGACGGCTCCGTCTGGAAGGTGGCTGCGGGGAACACATGCCGGTCCTGGATCGATGGGTTCATGCTCATAAGCGGACGGTAATCAACGGTACCGGTATCTGGTGCGGTGCACCACACCTGCGCTAAGAACCTGCGCCCTTGGAAGCCGTCTCCGTTCCAACTTCATAATTCCCGTAGTCGATGGTAAGGACGGCTGTGCCACCAACCCGCACTTTGGTCTCGCTGCGCACTTGCTGCGGCAGCCAGAAACCATCGGTCTTCACGCTCGTATAGTGAATCAGCGTGCGCGCAATCCAGAATGAGGGGCTCTTGGCCGGCTCCGTCTCCATCTTCACCACGGCAAACTCGGCCGAATCTACCCAGATTTTTCCGCGAAACAGAAATTTGCTCTCGGTGAGCGGCTGCACATCGAGAATGTAAGCCGGGCGGTCGCCCAGATTCTCGATGCCCAGCAACGTGAACCGATAGTTTGCATCGGTGAGCGCCGTCGCGCCTTTGTCGTGCGAGGCCTCCTGTTCGCTGTCCACGGCGCGCTTCAGAACCTTGTCGCACAGCACATGGGATCCGCTCTGCGATACGATCCGAAAACTCTTTCCGGTAGCGGCGTCGTAGTTCACCTCAACGTCCATCCGGGCTGCAATCCTGGCGGAGAATCCGCGGTACTCCACCTGGTAATGGCGCAGCGCCTTATACCCCTTGAGACCCTCTGTTTGCGCCTGGTTACGCCGCTGGAGCTGCTCTACGATCTGGGCTGAGTTCAGGCCTGCGGGCGCCAGCGTCCCCGCGTTCTCCGCCCGAACCAACCCCGCTGCGAACGCGAATACGACCGCCAGAAGAAGTCCTGTGCCCTGTCGGAGCTTCATGCGCGGATGGTATCCCGGCAAGTTGAACGCACGATGACGGCCGCATATATCCGCGGAGAATGCACCCGGTGCGAACCTCAAGAGTAAACAGCGCATAGACAGGTTCATTCCCCCTTCCGTTTGGATGCATCAACCAGGAAACGGAGACTGGCATACCCATCGTACACGCCGCTTCACATTCGGTCGCGTTGGCCAGATATTGACCTTCGACTGTCCCGCTGACACTTCATGCAGCGAGGGGCAGGCATCCTGCCTGGAGGCCTGCCCCTCGCCGACCCGGTTGGACCGCTGCTAATTGATAACGAACGTGAACGTCGTGCTTCCGGTAATCGACGATGTAACAGTGTCCTGACCCGTTACCGTGATTGTGTACGTTCCCTGCGGCGGATTAGTGGCGGTGTTGTTGACCGTATTCGTGCCGCAGGCCGTGACCGCGAGGCCTGCGGAGGCGAGGAGAATCAGCGCGGCCAGTCCCCCCAGCTTGCGCGACCCGCGTCCCAGGAAGCCGGCCAGGAGAAGCCCGGCGAAAGCTACCGTGAAGGGCACGGGGTTCCCTCCGTTGTTCTTCGCCGTCTTCACCGGATGCAGCCTGTGTATGGGCTGCTTGCCGGTGGCGCGGATTGCGGCCCCGGTGGCACAATCTGCCGCATTGGCGTCCAGACTCAGCGTTGCGGTTCCGGCAGTTGTTCCGGTAATGGGCACCTCACCTTCGCCCGCGCTGTTCTGGTTGGAAAACTCCCAGCACAGGTTCTGCAACGCATTGTCATTCGAAGTGTCGAAACTCAGCTCCACCGTGCCCGTGTACCCGCCCGAAGGAGTCACCGTGATGCTTTCGTTACCTGAGCTTCCCTGGGCCACCGTGAGAGTGCTCGGGGTAGCCGCCAGTGCGAAGGTTCCCTTACCCGAACTGACCGTGGAAACGTTCACGGTCGCGCTGCCCGTGGAGGCCGCATAGGTGGAGTTGGCTACATAGGCAGCGAGAACGGTGTGCGAGCCAGCGGTGGAGAACGAGGTTGTATAAACGTACGTGCCGTTCGCGGTCAGCGTCTCCGGGATTGCGGTCCCTCCGTCCACGGTCAGGTTTACCGTGCCGGTCGGGGTACCGGAGGCCGCTGTCACCGTGATTGTGAAGGTGTCTGAGGTATTCACGCTCGGTGTGCTGTTCGAGGCGGTGACGGACGTCGTTGTCGCGATCAGAGTTGGACCGGTGCCCGTGCTGGCGGGCCACGCAGCGGCCAGGTTGCTGGCGTCCACCGACCCCAGCCCGGTTGCCTGGTCATAGCCGACCCCCGCGGAAAAGCCGATATCGCCGCTGCTGCAATTGGCTGAACCGGCATCGCAATCGTTGTTCCCCGTCGTGATGTCGTGGAATGCCGATGCATAGGTTTCACTATTTGCCGCGAGAGTGTAGAGCGTGGGATTGATCAGGCCCTGTCCCGCGGTATAGCCGGCCTTCTGGTTGATCAGCGCCAGAATGCCGGAGAAGATGGGCGCATCGAAGCTGGTGCCACCGGCCACGGTCAGGTACACACCGTTAGCGTCCCGGAAGCCAGACGTGCAACTGCCGGATTGGCCGTTGTTCCAGGCGCTGGAATCGCTGCTGCAGAAGAGATAGCCGGGAACCTCCGGCGACGCATAAAGCGCCAGATCGGGAACATCGCGCTTGCCGTCGCTGGGAATCCCCGTCACGCCGGTTTGCCAACTCGGCTTGGGAAACAACGCACTGGCCCCGCCGCCTCCCGAGCTCAAACAAACGGCTTGACCGCAGTTCGCCATGTCGTCGTTCCAGGCCATCTCGGGAATGTACTTGAGCGCGGAGCTGGTCACATCCGTACTGTTGGCGGCCGCCCAGTACGCCGTGTCCGATTCGTCATAGGCGGCATTGGCCGAAGAGATCTCCGTCCCGCCCATGCTGGTCACATTCGGGCTGCTGCCCGGATAATCCACCGACAACGCTTCCTGTTGCGCGGTCGTCAATCCGCTGATTCCGTAGCAGTCGGTCGAGCCGTCGTCGCCCGCTGCTGCCATGAACGTCTGCCCCTGCGCGATGCCTTGCTCGAAGCTCGATTCCAGGGTTTGTCCGCCCAGCGCCGCTTCGCACTCACCGTAGCTGCTGCTGACGATGGTGCCGATCTTCTGGTCGATCGCGTATAGAATCGAATCGAAGGCGCCGTAGTTCGGGTTGTTGCCGACGTAGACAAAATTGATCGTGGCGCCGGGAGCGATGGCGCCCGACCACTCCAGGTCCAGATCCGATTCCGCCTCGTCTCCGTCGGCCTCAACGGTCGAGTTTCCCGAGTCCGGCACCATAAACTGCGCCGGCTCCTTCACCGTGAGTCCGGCCGCATTCTGAAAAGCTTCAATGTCGCTCACGTTGATTGCCGACTGGCCGACGAGGGTGATGGATTGGCCCGCGCCGGTGACGCTCGAGTTATAGAGGGGATTGATGTCGTAGACCGTTTTGATGTCACCCGGCGCAAAAAACACATCGCCGGTCTGGCTCGAAGTAAACGCGGGCTTCACGCGCGCGTTCCTCTGCAGCAGGACATGCGGCCTGGGGCGGAAATCATCCATGTTCCGGATGCCCAGAATCACCGGGGCCAGCGCAGAAGGTACGCTGAGCGCCGTGGATGGCGCCAAATGGTGCGTGCCGTTGATGGTGTAGAGGTGCATCTGGGTTGAAAATGCCTGCTCCACCTGCCGCACGGTGCCGGAGAAGTGAATCGCATTCCTGCTGCGCGCCACGGAGTCGATGGAGAATCCCTGCTGCTCCAGCCAGCTTTCGACCTTGTTCAGGTCCGCGTCAGCCATTCCGAAGCGCGCCGCGAACTGGTCCGGCGTGAGCCACTGGTGATAGAGAGGCGAGGAGGGATCCTGCTGCGCAGCAATCAGGGACTTCAGGTCGGCCTCCTGCTGCGCGGAGCGATTGAAGACCACGCTCATGCCGTTGAGCCGCGTGTCCGCCGGCATCCGCCCCGCGTCATACTTCGCCTGCGCCATTGGGTGCAGCGAGTTTTCGAGCGTCGCCTGTTCTGCATTGGAAATTTCGGTGGAGATGCGGGGAGCGGCCGATTGTGCGCCTGCGAACGGAGCCATCGCCGCGCAAGCTACCGCCAGGCCGCACGCCCAAAGGAATTTTCTCTGTAAATTTGCAACCATTGTCTTCATTGCCGATCCTTCTCTATGCCGGGGAGGTTGAAAGAACTCAAAAACACACATACCCTTCGAGGCGGTGTGGAATGGCCGCACAGCCAAGGGCAACAGCACTGATTGCAGAGGGCAGAGGAGGAAAAGCCGGAGATCCGTTTCAAGCAAGCCGACCGCCGCGAGGTTCGGGGTGGTCCCCGATACCTCTTGGATCTCTCCCTGTGCTTTGACACCGCTTTCGCCGGAAAGTTGCGGTGCAAGGAAATTTTCGATTCCGCGGCATCACAGCCGCAGATAAATGCCGATCATGGGCTCCGCCGTATGCGTGAACACACCGCTGGAGCCATAGAGCGTGGTCAGGTCGGGCGCCTTATAGAGGTTGCCGCGATACTGCAGCCGTACCCCGATGTGCGGAAGCACGCCCCAATCCAGTCCTGCGCCATAGACAAATACCGCCTTGTTCGACGAGGTGGTGTCTGCCTGCCCGCTGGCGGGTTCGTTGAAAAGCACCCCGACGCCGGCCACTCCGAACGGCCGCAGATTCGCAATCTTCAGCGACGGCACCCAATCTCCCGTGACTTCGTGCGCATTGGCCGAAACCGCTGCCGGCAGTGGGGTAGCGCTGCAGGGAATGCCACAGGTTACAGTCCCACCGGACAAAGGTACATTGCCGGGGTTATAGACCTGGTTAGCGCGGTTGAACGAGTAGGTCCCCTCAAATCCGAAAATCGGGTTGGAGATGTGCCGCACTTCGACGATTCCGCCTGCCGCATTCGACGGGCTCTGCGAAATGCCGTCACCAGTGGTTGCCCCGCTGAACGCTCCATAAAGGCTCACCGAGACATCTGTCTGCGAGAGGCTTTTCAATTCGCCCACCTGCGCGCTCACGGCAGTGGCGCCCGACACTCCGAACGCTGCCGCCACCAACACTGCCTGCATCCATCTCTTATGCATCATGACCTCACAATGTGAAAATTGTCTGCCACTACAATGAATCCGATTCTGAATGAACGGCTCCGGTTGCCCGTTAGCTTTTTTGACGCAAGCCAGAACGCTTCGATTATGTATTTCATCGAAGCGAACCTGCCTGATCAAGACAGACCGTCGCGCATCGCGGATGCGAACCGCCGCACATACCCTCGTGTGTCCAGAAGCGAACACTCTTGTCCGGCCGTGAACACCAGGACACGCCGGTGTAGCTCGAAATGCGTCCTAACCCATTGCAGATCAAGCTGTGAGCGCCCCCTTCTTTGGAACGCCGATTGCCTGCTTCATACCTGGGTATCCCTCCCCCAAAGCTCCACGGCCCCGTGATTCGGTTTCAGGAGAAAAGCCATGATCGCTCTCTGGATGCAGGACCTGCGTTATGCGTTTCGCCAGCTTCGCCGCTCCGGCTCGTTCACCTGGGCTGTGGTGCTCACCCTGGCTGTCGGCATCGGCCTCAACGTGGCGATATTCACTATCGTGGACTGCGTCCTGCTCCGGCCGCTCGGATATCACGACGCCAGCCGCATCTACGGCATCGATACCCGCTTTCTCAAGGAGAACCGCGCCATTCCCCGCGTCGGCGGCGATGACTACGTAGACGTGGCCACGCAGATCCGCTCGCTCGAGTCTGCCGCTTTCTATAGCGCCGGCCAGGATGGGCTTCAATTGGACGGCCAGTCGCTCTATCTCGACATTGCCACCGTCAGCCCTCAGTTTGGCAGCGTCATGGGTGTCGAGCCGGTGGCTGGCCGTCTCTTTCATAACGAAGCCGACGGCTCCGAAGCCCTCGTCTCCAGCTCTTTTGCCGAGCAGCACTTCGGCTCGGCGCAGGCCGCTCTCGGCCGCACCCTCCACTTCGATGGACGCACGCGCACCATCGTGGGCGTCCTCCCTGCCGGCTTCTCGTTCCCTGACAAGACCGTCGCTTGGTTCGAAAGGCCGGCTCGTCCTGAGGTTCCTTCGCGCACGGGCTATAACCAGCAAGCCGTCGCCAAGGCCAGGCCCGGTGTCACGCTTGCACAGCTGAACGCTGAGATGGCGGCGCTCTCCCGTCAGTTGCAGGCCGCTTTCCCCGAGGATCGTCAGAAGGCCATTGTCGCGGTTCCCCTCCAGGAGCAGATCGTCGGTTCCATCCGTCCCACTCTGCGCCTGCTCATGGGATCTGTCGTTGTCGTGCTGCTCATCGTGTGCGCGAACATCGGCCATCTGCAACTGGTTCGCTCGACGCAGATGCTGCGCGACTCGACCATCCGCACTGCGCTGGGAGCAACGCCCACCGCTATCGCCCGCCGGGCATTGCTGGAGTCGCTGATCCTTTCCGCAACCGGCTGTGCGCTTGCGCTCCTCGTCGCGCAGCCCGCATTGCGCATCCTGACGGTGATGGCGCGCGACCTTGTGCCGCGGCTCGCCGATGTGCATCTCAATCGGGACGTGCTGCTGTTCTCCTTTGCGATGAGTATGGCCACGATGATTGTGACTGCGTTGCTCCCCGCATGGCGCGCGGTCACCGTCAGCCCGGCAGCGGTTCTCAAGCAGGAGCAGGTGGGCAGCAGCGAGAACCGTAAATCGCGGCGCTTGCGCGATGCGCTGATCGTGGGCGAAGTCGCCCTCACGCTCACCCTTAGCGTTGCCTCCGTCCTGCTGGCCCGGCAGATGATCGCCCAGTCGCGCCAGGACCTGGGCTTTGTGCCCGACAACCTGCTGGTGATGGACAGTCATATTGTGGCGGCGGAGCAGCAGGCAGCCTTCGTGGATTCGCCCGCCGCGTTCAACACGCTGCGCAGCGTTCTTGGCGACATCGCCAAAGTTCCCGGTGTGAAAAGCGTTGCCGCCGACCAGGGTGTGCCCATGGGCCAGGGCAACGCGGACGTGGCCTTTGCGATACGCGGGCGCACCGAGTTCAAGCCTGGAGTCGAACTGCCCTGGGCCGATATTCAACCCGTAACGCCGGCCTACTTCCAGACCATGGAGATTCCGCTGCTCCAGGGGCGCCTGTTGTCCGACGACGACAACGAGAAATCGGCTCCGGTGCTGCTGATCAGCCGCGAAATGGCTCGAAAGGATTTTCCCGGGCAGAATCCGATCGGCCAGCAGATCATGACCGGGTACGGGTTGAAGCCGATCTGGTCCACGATCGTCGGCGTGGTCGGCGACATCCGCGAGAATTCGCCGGCCTCGCCGTTTGCGCAGACCATCTACGTGCCCGTTGCACAGCATTCCTACCGCGCCTCCGACATGCAGATCGTGGTCCGCACCGGCATCGATCCGTCCACCATGGCCGCAACCCTCGAACAGCTTCTCAAGCGCGGGTATCCGCAGATTGCCGTCAGCTCCACCACCATGCGCGAGGCAATCGGAGAATCCTCGCGCGCCCAGCGCTTCCGCACGCTGCTCTTCGGCGCATTCGCTGCCGTCGCCATTCTGCTGGCCGCGGTGGGCATGTACGGCGTGACCGCGTACACCGTTGCGCAGCGGCGTTTCGAGTTTGCGCTGCGCTTTGCCCTGGGCGCCAATCGCGCCCAGGTTGCGACCATGACGCTCTCGCACGGAATCGCTGTCGCATCCATGGGCATCGGCGCAGGAATAGTCCTGAGCTTCGCCCTGCTTCGCGTCGTCGGCAATGTTCTGGGGAAGCTGCCGGCCTTCGATCCCGTCTCCTACTCCATCGCCATCGTGGGCGTCCTGGCCATCGCAATCGCCGCCGCGATCATCCCCTGCCGGCGCGCCTCGCAGGTCGAGCCCATGCGCGTCCTGCGCGGCGAATAATCTCGAACCTGGACAGCGCTCGGCTGGAGCGGCTCCAAAAAGAGGCGAATCTCGCAGTGCGGAACATACCGGCATCCGTGCGGTCGTCGTGTGCTCGCCTTCTGATACCAACACGAGGATTTGAGCATCCCACCAGTGTGCCTGCTTCCGCCGGCGAGCGCGGGCGGGGCCTGTTCAAAGCAAGTCTTATTCAAATTCGAGGGGTTGAATATCGCGATGAGGACTCTTACCAAAGCGGTCATTGCTGGAGCGATCGTGTTTGCCGTGCTGCAATTAGTGCGCCCTGTCATTCCGGCAAAGCTGGCTACGGCCGAAATTCAGGCGCCGCCCGCGGTGAAAAATATCCTCGAAAAGGATTGCTATAGCTGCCACTCCGACCAGCGCAGGCTCTCGTGGTTCGACGAGATCGTTCCCGCGTACTGGCTGGTTCGGCACGACGTCCTGACGGCGCGCCGGCACCTGGACTTCTCGACGCTGGGCTCCAAGCCTGCCGCGGCGCAGAGAGCGGCTCTCTATGAGGCAGTGACTATGATTCAACTTGGCGCCATGCCGCTGCCCAATTTCGTTCAGCTGCATCCGGAAGCAAAGGTTACTCCGGAAGACCTGGCGACTCTGAAGACGTACCTGAACCCGTGGCCAACCGACGCAAACGAACCCGCCGGCGCTCCGGCCACTGGCAACAAGACTGAAACCGCGCCGCCCGCACCTCCCACGCGTGTGGATCTGACAGCGGTACAACCGGAGTTCAACGGAGTCCCGTTCGAACCGTCCTTCGAGAGCTGGAAGATCATCAGCACGACCGAGCGCGGCGACAATAACACCTTCCGGTTCATCCTCGGCAACGATATCGCCATCAAAGCGGCGCAGTCGGGCAACATCTCGCCCTGGCCCGATGGGTCGCGCTTCGCCAAGATCGCGTGGCAGCGGGAGACTGGCGCGGACGGGCTTCTGCATCCGGGCAAGTTCATACAGGTGGAGTTGATGGTGAAGGACGCGCAGCGTTACAGAGACACCGACGGATGGGGATGGGGCCGCTGGCGAGGTGCTGATCTGAAACCATACGGCGCAAATGCAGGTTTCGTGAACGAGTGCACAGGCTGCCACCAGCCGGTGCGCGGCAACGACTACGTCTATACCTTGCCAATCTCGGGAGCCGTGTTCAGCGGCAATGAGGTAGTGAACAACCGCGCCGCCGCACTGCCCGCAAGCCTGCCCTATCAGCCGCTCAACTGGAATCCCATCACCATGTACGTAGATGCCAAGACGCGCACCACGGCGACGCTCTATGGCAACGATGCGGCCATGCAGGCCATCAAAGCCAGCGGGCAGAAGGGCCCTGCGTATCCTTTCGGGGCAATCCTGGCTCTGGTGACCTGGACGCAGCGCGACGACGCGCACTGGTTTGGGGCGCGCATCCCCGACGCGCCGCTGTCGGTGGAGTTTGTGCAGAGTCCGGCTCAAGGAAAGACGGCTGGTTACCAGCGCTTCTCAGGAGCGGTGCTAGCCGAGGATCGACCTATGGCCAGCGTGGCGGCGCAGCGGTCAAGCTTCATCCTGGGGCTTGCTCCGGCGTGGCTGCCGTAATCCGAACGGCCAACCTCAGCCCGGTTGCATTCGAGCTGATCCTCGACCTCTTCCGGTTCCGCACTGCGGAGCATCGGGGATCGGCTCTGCTAATTGAGTCCAAATCGATCCAACCCCCACCCGAATCGGGTTATCCTGTCAAAACATCATGACCCGACAGAACCATTTCCCCATCCTGGCGGTCCTCACCGGCGCCGCGTTCTCGCTTTCCGCTCCTTCCACCGCTCAGGAGGGCGCGAAGAACGTGATCCC
>Ga0181535_10006760_pt1 | contig 11726 bp, 15 predicted proteins | sample PEATcosm2014_Bin_44_FD_119774 | JGI IMG/M metagenome (GOLD analysis project Ga0181535, IMG submission 119774) | Peatland microbial communities from MTU Mesocosm Facility, Houghton, MI, USA - PEATcosm2014_Bin17_30_metaG | ecosystem: Environmental > Terrestrial > Soil > Wetlands > Peat | place...
ACCTCATCAAACGCACACCCTGAAGGGCTGCTGACCGGCGCATCAAAACCCTCCTCAAAGGGCAAGACGCTACCGGACAGATCGTGCGCTACCTAAACCGGACATATCGTGTGCTACCGACAGGCGGTGGGATTTCCGTTTCAAAGGCGGTCAATTCCTGCTTTACTTGCGCCATGAGCCTGTCGGAAGTCAGAGCCGAGGCTTCGCCGCGCGCCCGGATTCGCGAACTCTTCGCGTCGCTCGGTCGCGCCGCGCTCGATGCGCTCTACCCGCCGACCTGCCTCGCCTGCCGCGCCGCCACCGGCGCCCACGGGGGGCTGTGTCCCGCCTGCTGGCGGGGGATGCGATTCATCGAGCGGCCGTTCTGCGACCGACTCGGCACGCCGTTCGAGCAGGACCTCGGCGAAGGGCTGCTGTCGCCGCAGGCGATCGCCGATCCGCCGGTCTTCCGCCGCGCCCGCGCCGTTGCGCGGTTCGAGGACGGGCCGGCGCGCCGCCTCGTCCATCGGCTGAAGTATTCGGATCGCGGCGATCTCGCCAGGCCGCTCGGCGCCTGGATGGCGCGGGCGGCGGCCGACGTGCTCGCCGACGCCGACGCCATCGTGCCGGTGCCGTTACATCCGCTGCGTCTGTGGAAACGGCGGTTCAACCAAGCGGCGGCGCTCGCCCAGGCGGTGGCGAAGGCGGGCGGCAAGCCGTTTGAAGCGCGCTGGCTGATGCGGGTCAAGGCGACCCGCAGCCAGGTCGGGCTAACTCGCGAGCAGCGCGCCGTCAACATGCAGGGGGCGTTTCGCGCTGCGCCGGGGGCGCCGCTCAGCGGCCTCAGGATCGTGTTGGTGGACGACGTCCTGACCTCGGGGGCGACCGCCAACGCCGCCGCCCGAGCGCTGCTGCGCGCCGGGGCGGCCGACGTCGATCTGGTCGTGTTCGCGCGGGTTGTGACGGGAGCGTGACGCCCCATATATTGTGGTCGAGGCCGGCGCAGCGCCGGGAAAGGACCAAGATCTTGCCGCCGATCGTCATTTACACCAAGTCGACCTGCTCCTACTGCCGCGCCGCCAAGGATCTCCTGCGGCGCAAGGGAGCCGCGTTCGACGAAGTCAGCGTCGACGGCGATCGCGCCGCCCAGGCGGCGATGGCGGTCAAGGCTGGCGGTCGCTCGACGGTGCCGCAAATTTTCATCGGCGCGACGCATATCGGCGGTTGCGATGACCTCTACGATTTGGAAAGCGCCGGAGAACTCGACGCGCTGTTGGCGGGATGACCTGATGATCAAATACGCCCTCGCCTGCGATCAGGGGCACGAGTTCGAGAGCTGGTTTCCCAGCGCCGCCGCGTACGACGAGCAGGCGCGGCGGGGCCTTGTCGTCTGTCCCGAATGCAGTTCGAACCGGGTCGCGAAGGCGATCATGGCGCCGGCCGTGGTCGGCGCTGCGCGCGCGAACCCGCCATCGGCCGAGAGGCCGGCGGAGGTCGCGTTGCTCGACCGGCGCCAGCGCGCGCTGCGCGACGCGGTCCGCGCGCTGCGCCACGAGATCGAAAGCAACACCGACGACGTCGGGACCAAGTTCGCCGAACTGGCGCGGTCGATGCACGTAGGGGAAACGCCCGAGCGCGCGATTCGCGGCCAGGCGACCGGCGCCGAGGTTGAAGCGTTACTGGAAGAGGGCGTCGGCGTGCTGCCGATGCCCGCCGCGCCGGACGATCTCAACTGAGGTCGAGCGCAAAGGACGTTGAGGCCGTCACTCGGCGGCGAGGTTGAACTCCGACGCCTCGATCACCGCCGTGCCCATCATGGTGCGGGCCGAGACGCGGAACGGCAACAGCACATGCGCGCCGGCGACCGGCGCCAGCCACACTTCGAGATCCTTGTTGTCGGCCATGAACTTCGTCGACGGGCGGTCGCGGCGATGGCCGGCGATCGGCACGTAGCGAATCGCGCAGACGGCGACCGGCCCCTTGTACCCCTTGGCCGAAACGTCGCGCTGGCCGACGTAGGTCAGATCGACGTCGAATCGCGTATAGCCGTCGAACACCGGGATTTTGCGATCGCACGAGGCCGGGCCGACCAGCGGACCCCTGGCGGGGACCGGCACGACGACCGCGCCGACGGGATCGACGACGCCCTGCTTGTCGTGGTCGGTCAGCGGCACGCGATCGGGCTTGTCGTCGAACGGCGGCGAGATGTCGACGCCCGTCACCGCATTGGCGGCGAGCGACATGCGGATCGTGCGAGTCATGATCGCGTTGCTGGCGATCGTCGCGAAAGTGGCGGGAACGACGCGACTGTCGACGATTGCACCCTGACCGCTCGAGGCGCCGCGCGCACGCGAGAACAGGTAGGCGAGGCCGGTGATCTTCGCGCGGGCGTCGATCGTGTAGCTCGATTGCGTCAGGTTGGCGTCGAGATTGGCGACGCCGATCGGCAGGCCAACCAGCGACACGCTGTAGGTGACGTGAAGCGTCTCGGCGTAGGCGCCGGCGAGCGCGCACAACCACAGCATCCCGCCGACCGCGACACGGCGAGAAGCGCGCAAAATCCCCCTCGGCGGCGACATGCGTCCTCTCGTTCCGCGCAAGCGATTTCCGTTAGCATGGATGCCGATAAATTCCGACATGAAAATGGCGAAGCGGACTTTTTCACGGCGTCCTGGGGCCGAGCGACAATTCTTCTTCCTGTCCCGCGAGAGGGTCTTGCGGCGCGGGCGCGGCTGGACGTAACCTCGCTCTATGGTCGAGGCGGTCATATCCATTCGCGGCGCGCGGTTCGGCGACGAAACCGGGATTGCGCGCGTTCATGACGAGGCGTGGCGCGAGGCGTATCGCGGCGTCATCCCCGGCCGCGAGCTGGAGCGGATGATCATTCGCCGCGGTCCGGCCTGGTGGCGGCGCGCCATCGCCGGCGGCACGCGGCTCATCGTCCTCGACTTCGCCGACGCCGTCGCCGGATACGCCAGTTACGGCCGCAACCGCATGCCGTCGCTGAGCTACAGCGGCGAAATCTTCGAGCTGTATGTCGCCCCCGAATACCAGGGCGGCGGCCTCGGCCGCCGGATGTTCGAGGCGGCGCAGCGGGATCTCGCGGCGCACGGCTATCCGACTTTTGTCGTGTGGGCGCTGGCCGGAAACGACCGCGCGGTCGGCTTCTATCGCCGCCTCGGCGGGCGTATTGTGCGGCGGGCGCCCGAACAGTTCGGCGCCGAAACCTGCGAGCGGGTCGCCTTCGGGTTCGATTGAACCGTGGGTCGCGGCTGCGCCGCGCGAACCGGCTGAGCCGTGCTTCGCCACTCTCGATCTCGGAGCTTACCCCGTGAATCTGCAAGCGGTGTCGATCGGCGAAAACGCGCCGGCGGAAGTCAACGTCGTCATCGAAGTGCCGATCGGCGGCGAGCCGATCAAGTACGAAATGGACAAGGCGAGCGGCGCGCTGAAGGTCGACCGCTTCCTTTATACGTCGATGCGTTATCCCGGCAATTACGGCTTCATCCCGCACACGCTGTCGGACGACGGCGACCCGTGCGACGTGATCGTCGCCAACACGCGTGCGATCATTCCCGGCGCGATCATGAGCTGCCGGATCGTCGGCGTGCTGCTGATGGAGGACGAAGCCGGCGGCGACGAGAAGCTCCTGGCGGTGCCGTCCGCCAAGCTGACGCAGCGCTACGCGCGGGTGAACACGTTCACCGACCTGCCCGACATCACGCTCAAGCAGATCGAGCATTTCTTTGCCCACTACAAGGACCTCGAGCCGGGCAAATGGGTCAAGATCGTCCGCTGGGGCGACGCCGAGGAAGCGCGCCGCCTGGTCGAGGAGGGCATCGCCCGCGCCTTGGCGAAGGGCAAGGCGTGAGGAGGACGGATCGATGAAACGTTCATTCCTGGATTCGCGGATCGAGGCGATGCTCGCCGCGTGCGCGCGGCATGGGCAGCGCCTGCCGCCGTTCGCCTTGTGGGACGAGGACGATTGTCGCGCCGACCCGCCCGCCGCGCGGCGCATCGCCGAGCGCGGGTTGGGCTGGAACGTCGTCGAGTTCAAGCCCAGCGCCTTCGCCACCGACGGACTGAGCGTGTTCACCCTGCGCATGGGCGACTGGCGCCGCCTCGCCGACGGGCGCGGCCGGCTCTACGCCGAAAAGTCCGTGTACGCCGAGGACGGCCAGCGCACGCCGCATCACTACCACGTCGTCAAGACCGAAAACGTGATCAATCGCGGCGGCGGGCGCTTCGTCGTCGAACTGTTCAAGGTCGATCGCGCCGGCGCGCCGCTCAAGGAGCGGTTCCGCGCAGTCAAGGACGTCAAGACGGTCGACCTTGGGCCGGGCGATCGCGTGGCGCTCGAGCCGTTCGTCGCCCACGCCTTCTGGGCCGAAGGCGGCGCGGTTCTCGCTGGCGAAGTGTCGCTGGTCAACGATGACGCGAGCGACAATTATTTCCTGCCGGCGCTGACCGCCTCGGCGTCGATCGAGGAGGATCGGCCGAAGCGCTACGTGACGGTGCGCGGCCATTCGCGCTTCGTCGCCCTCGCCGGATAGAACGCCTGCGTCGCAGGCGGAGCGCTCAACCGCGCGCCAGCCGCTCCATCGCGTCGAGGAAGTCGGCGACGAAGCGCGGCGCCTCGACTTCGATCGCGACATGGGCGTTGGGCGGTCGGCCCCAGACGCCGCGCCAATCGGCGACGGTCATGCCGCTGGTCAACGCGCCCGCCGTCTCGACGTCGACCGCGACGCGCTGGGTGACGATCAGCGACGGATCGATCGCCGCTGCGACGGCGAGCGGATCATGCAGGGTGAAGACGCGCGCGCCGGTGAGTTTTTCCATCGTCTCGAAATAATGGCGCGACGAATCGTCGAGAAAGCGCAGCAGCGCCGATGCGTATGGCAGGCCTGAGCAGCGTCGCGCGAGCGTTTCGAGGTCGGCCGGGCGCAGCTGCGCCTGCCGCGTCACGTCGAGTCCGACGGCGACGAGCGGCGCCGCGCGATCGGCGGCGAAGGCGCGAAACACGATGCGCGCCGCTTCCGGATCGTGCCAGATGTTGAACTCCGCCGCCGGCGTGACGTTGCCGCCCTCGCAGTAGGCGCCGCCCATCAGCACGAACCGCCCGAGCAGACGCGGCAGGGTCGGCTCGCGCAACAGCGCCGCCGCGACATTGGTCAACGGTCCGGTCGCGACCAGCGTCAGCGCGCCGGGCTCGACGCTCGCTGCGGCGACGATCGCGTCAATTGCATGCGTCGGCGCCGGTTGCGCAACAGGCTCCGGCAGTTCGGCGTAGCCGAGACCAGTCGCGCCGTGGAACCGGGTCGCGTCATTGTGCGCCCGCAACAGCGGCGCCGCGCAGCCCGGCCAGACCGGAACCTCGGCGCGCCGCGCCAGCGCCAGCACGGCGCGCGTGTTGCGCGTGGCGCTCGCGAGATCGACGTTGCCGACGACGGTCGAGACGCCGACCAGACGCGCGCGCGGGCTGGCGCAAGCGTAGAGAAGCGCGAAGGCGTCGTCGATGCCGGTGTCGACGTCGATGACGAGCGGGGTCGCACGGGCGGGCATGGCGTCGGCCTCGCGAAGATGCGGAAGGCACAGTTACGGCGGCGGCGACGACCGCGTCAATCCGCGACGGCGTTTGGCGGCTGGTCCCTTGCAACCACGCGCGTCGCCACGACTGCGTGCAGGAATCCGCGGCGTTCGGCGCGGCGCCAACGGGCGAGAAGCTGCAGCGACGTCGCCGCGAGGCCGCAGGCGAGGCCGATCCACAGGCCGCGACCGCGCAAGGGGGTGAAAAACGCTAGGCCGACGCCGACCGGCGCGCCGATCGCCCAATAGCCGACAATCGCCATGACCGCAGGCCAGCGGGAGTCGTGAACTCCACGCAGCATGTTGGCGAGCGCCGCCTGCGCCCCGTCGAAGAGTTGGAACAGCGCCGCAATCTGCAGAAACGACAGCGCCAGCGCCACAATCTCGTCGAGGTTGGCGGCGTCGCGCGAAAGGAAAGGCGCGATGAGCAGCCGCGGAAAGGCGAGCATCGTCGTCGCCGACAGCGCGACATAGGCCATGGTGACGGCGAACGCGGTCCAGCCAGCGCGCGACACCGCGCGCGCGTCGTGCGCGCCAAAGGCATGGCCGACGCGCACGCTCGCCGCCTGGCCGAGTCCGAGCGGGACCATGAACGCGACCGAGGCGATCTGCAGCGCGATCGCATGCGCTTCAAGCGACTCGGGGCCGATGAGCCCCATCGCCAGGCCGGCGGCGCCGAAAATCGCGACCTCCGCCGCGGTCGTCGCGCCGATCGGGAATCCGAGCTTCCACAAAGCCGCGAACGCCGGCTTATCGAAACGCGGTCGGGCGGCGAACAGCCGATAGCGGCGCAAATGCGGGTCGAGGAACGACCAGCCGACCAGGATCAGCAGCATCGCGGTCTGCGACAGCGTCGTCGCCAGGCCCGAGCCGACGACGCCGAGCGCCGGCAGGCCGAGCTTGCCGAAGATGAGGACGTAGTTGGCGCCGGCGTTGAAGGCGACGGCGATCAGCCCGGCGACCAGCGTCGGCCCGACGCGATCGAGCGCCGCGAACGCGCTGCGCGTGGCGAAATAGAGCAGGGCGGGAGCGAGCGCCCATTGCAGGGCGTGCAAGTAACGCGCGGCGTCGGCGGCGAGGTCTGGCGGCTCGCCGATCGCGCGCAGGATGGACTCGGCGTTCCACAACGCCAGCCAAGCCGGCGCAGCGAGGAGGAAGGCGGTCGCCAGCGTCTGGTGGAGCGCGGCGCGCAGGCCGGCGAAGTCCTTGCGGTCGGCGCCGACTAGGCTGGCGGCAAGCGGGGCGAGCGCGCCGACGACGCCGATGCAGAACAGCAGCAGCGTCGTGTACACTGCCTGGCCGAGGGCGCCGGCGGCGAGCGCGTGCGGCGACAGCCAGCCCAACATCATCACGTCGGTGGTGCTCATCAGATTGACCGCGACGTTGGCGAGCACGATTGGCCCGCTCAGCGCCAGCGTCGCGCCGATCTCGCGCGCCAGCCAGCGACGCGGCGCGATCGTGGGTTGAGCGGGAGATGTCATCGCGTTGGAGCGTCGGTCGTGACCGCGCTCAACCGAGGACCATGCGCGCCGCCGCCGCCATGGCGCGACCGAGGATCGCGTGTTGGTCCGGCTCGTAGTGAATGCCGTCGCGGTCGGAGCAGGCGACGAACTCTCCGGAATCGACGAACCCGACCGCATTGCGCTTGGCGACCTCACGGTAGCGCGCCGCCAGCAGCTTCGACTTCTCCGTTCCGCCGGCGAACATTTCGGCGAAGTCGCTCAGCCGCCCCAACGGCGGCGGCGCGACGAGGATGATCGCGGGCGGCGCGCCGCGCGGTCCGGCGGGTTCAGCGCGCGCCATCTGGATCAGCCGCTCGGCGCCGTTGGCGATGTCGCCCGCCGAAGCGGAAAACCGCTGTTTGAGGTCGTTGCAGCCGAGCGCGATGATCAGCAGGTCGAGCGGCGCGTGGCTGCGCAGGCAGGGCGGCAGATAGTCACTGCCGCGCCGGTCGGGCTCGATCGGGTCGTCGAACACCGTGGTGCGGCCATTGAGGCCCTCTTCGATCACCCGCCAGGCCGGCCCGAGCTCGAGTTGCATGACGCCGGTCCAGCGCGTTTCCGGCGCAAGGCGCCCGCCGGCGCCCGCTTCATAGCCCCAAGTGTTGGAATCGCCGAAGGCGACGACGACGGTCATGACACAGGCACCCCGGTCTCGCGCCGTCTCTAGGCTCGCCTCGGTTGGCGGTCAACGGCGGCCGCGCGCTTCGGCTTCGCGTCGCGGCCGGTCGGGTTCTGAGATTACGAAAACGTATAGGCGCCGCCCCGTTCCCGCCACCGGGCGCAGGCAAGCCATGAAGGTCCGCTATTCTTGGAGCCCGAATTGAAGCCAGCCGTCCTTCTGCTCGCCGCCGGCGCATTCGCCGCCGTCGCCAGCGCCGCCGCCGCGCCGCGGCTGAAGCCGATCATGCGCGACTGGAAGGCCCAGGCGAACCAAGCGCAACTGATGTTGAGCGGCGCCGTCCCCTACGACGAAGCCCAATTGCGCCAGATCCTGACCGGGATGGTTAGCGACGCGCGCGACGTCCAGGCCGGCGTTACCGGCGCCAGCGCCCAGGCGCTTGACGTCAAGGACCGCTTCTCCAAGTTCGAGGCCGACGCCGCCGCGACGCTGCAGTCGGCCGCCGCGCGCGACCGCGCGCGGGCCCAATTCCAGCGGGTGGCGGGCGACTGCCGCTCCTGTCACGACGCGCTCAGGAACTGAGCCTGTCGGCGAACGCTCCCACCTCGCTATCCTCCCTTCGCGCCAGAGATCCCGCACCCATGACCATCGCCCGCTCCCACCTGACCCGCGTCCTCCACCTCGCCGTGTTGCTGACCGTCGTGGAGCAGTTACTGACCAGCCAGTTCATGGAGCGGCCGTTGCCGGGCGAGGCGCCGGACTGGCCGTTTGCGCTCCATGAGCAGGTCGGCTTGCTCGGCCTCGGCGTGCTGACGCTGTTCTGGTTGTGGACGCTGATCCGCGACGAGCGCGAGACGCCGCTGCAACGACTCTTCCCGTGGTTCTCGAACGAGGCTTTCGGCGCCGTCTTAGCGGACGTCGAAGCGATCGTCCGGGCGGTCATCCAGCGCCGGGCGCCGCCGCTGCGCCTCGACGCGCTGTCGAGCGCCGTGCACGGCCTCGGGCTGTTGCTCGCCACCTTCCTGGCGATGAGCGGCGCGCTCTGGTTCGCCCTCTTTACCGGCACGCCGTACGGGCACATTGTGCTGTCGCTGCACAAGCTCGCCGGAAACTTAATGTGGGCCTATCTGATTGCGCACGCGTCGGCGGCGCTCCTCCATCAGGCGCGCGGCGACCGCATCTTCGCCCGCATGTTCTGGGCGCATAGGCGGCGTCACACTCATACGGCGCCGGCCGAATGAAGGTCCTCATCATCGAAGACGACGAGGACGGCGCGGCGTTCCTCGCCAGCGGGATCGCCGAACGCGGCCATGAGGCGGACGTCGCCCGCAACGGCCGCGACGGGCTGGTGATGGCGACCGGGCCGCAGCGTTACGACGTCGTCATCGTCGACCGCATGCTGCCGGAGCTCGACGGGCTCAGCCTGGTCAAGGCGATGCGCGCCGCCGGTTCGGCGACGCCGGCGCTGTTTTTGACCTCTCTGTCCGGCATCGACGCCCGCGTCGAGGGTCTCGAGGCGGGTGGGGACGACTACCTGGTCAAGCCTTTCGCCTTCACCGAGCTGATGGCGCGGGTGACGGCGCTGGCGCGACGGCCGACGCTGGGCGCCGAACCGACGGTGCTCGTCGTCGGCGATCTCGAAATGGACCTCATCCGCCGCACGGTGAAGCGGAGCGGGCAGGCGATCGATCTGCAGCCGCGCGAATTCCAGCTGCTGGAGTTCCTTATGCGCAGCGAGGGGCGGGTGGTGACGCGCAGCATGCTGCTGGAAAAGGTTTGGTCGTTCCATTTCGACCCGCAGACGAATATCGTCGAGACCCACATCAGCCGCTTGCGGGCGAAAGTGGATCGCGGCCAGGCGACGCCGCTCATCCACACCCTGCGCGGCGCCGGATATACGCTGCGTGCCCCAAACTAGGCTGTTTCGCACTTCGAGCTTCCGCCTCGCGGCGATCTATCTCGCGTTGTTCACGGTCTCGGTCCTCTTTCTCGGGGCGGTCGTCTACGCGGTCGTCCACACCCAGATCGCCGCGGAAATCGATCAGGACATCGACGATGAAAGCGCAGCGCTGTTGAAGGAGTATTCGGCGCACGGCCGCGACCGGCTGCAGGCGCTGATTCCCACCCGCGGCGGTTCGTTCGCCTATGGTCTCGTCGACGCCAATGGCAAGCTGATCGTCGGCGAGCTCGCTGCGCCGGCGGGCGCGGCCGGTTGGACCTATATGCAGGAGCCGGACAGCGATGAGTCGGGCGCCGAAGGCACGGTCGACGTGCGCGCGCTGGTTACGCGACTCGACGACGGCGGCGCGTTGGTTGTCGCCGACGAATGGCGTGGCGCGCGCGGGCCGATCCATGCGCTGTTGTCGGCCTTCGCTTGGGCGCTCGCCGCGACGCTCGTTCTCGGCACGATCGGCGGCGTCCTGCTCAGCTCGCAGGCGCTCAAGCGGATCGAGGCGATGCGGAGCGCGGCGCAAGCGATCGTCGCCGGCGATTGGCGTCGACGCATTCCTGAAACTGGCGCCGACGACGAACTCGATCATCTCGCGCGCACCTTCAATCTGATGTTTGACCGCATCGAGTCGCTGCTCGAAGCGCACAAGGCCGTCGGCGCTACGGTCGCCCACGATCTGCGCCGGCCGCTGACGCGTATGGCGCAGCGGCTCGAAACGCAGCTCGGACGAGAAACGACGCGCCCGGAGACTGCCGCCGCCCTGGAGGCGGCGATCGCCGACATTCACGGGGTTCTGGCGACGTTCAACGCCATCCTGCGCATCGGCCAGATCGAGTCGGGCGCCCGCCGCGCCGGATTCCGGGAGGTTGATCTCGCCGTCGTCGCGCGCGACATCGTCGATGCGTTTCAGCCCGCCGCCGAGGAGGAGGGCAAGTCGCTGACCGCCGAGCTCGACGAGGCGTTGCCGTTGTCGGGCGACCGCGAGCTACTGACGCAGATGGTCGCCAACGTCGTTGACAATGCGCTGCGTCACACGCCGTCCGGGACGCATATCGTCGTCGCCAGCGCGCGGCGCGCCGACGATGGCGGCAGGTTGACGGTGAGCGACGACGGGCCGGGCGCGCCCGAGGCCGAACGCAAACGCATTTTCGAGCGCTTCTATCGTCTTGACGCGGCGCGCTCGACGCCCGGCGACGGGCTCGGTCTCAGCGTCGTGGCGGCGATCGCCGAGTTGCACGGCATGGCGTACGCCGCTGAGGACAACGCGCCGGGCCTGCGGATCGTATTCGATATGCGGAATTGAGATCCTCGATCCACGATGGGGCAAGCGGCGCGCGTTCGCCGAGCGCAGCCTGAGGCGACCCGCCGCGGCCTTACGAACGGCGCAATCGGCGATCCAAATCGCCGCCCGGGGGGAGGAGACGAGGACCATGCTGCCGGCCGACGAAGATTATGCGCGCGCGCTGATGGCGCTGTTCGCCGCAGCCGGAGCGCGGCCGGGCGAAAGCCTGCCCGCCGGCCGGATCGGCCAGGATTTTGTCGAACGAAACTTCGGCCGCGCCGCCGATTACGACGCCGCCCTGGCTCACGCGGTCGAGCGCGGTTGGGTCAAAATCGCGCTCGATCGCCTACGGCTCACGCCGTCCGGTTTTGCCGAGCTTTAGCGCGATCTCAGAATTTCAGTTGACAAATCCGATCAAATGACAAAACTAAGGCGGGCGAACCTTTGAATAACGTCCCGCCGGCGTGCTACTAAGGCCGACGCCCTTTCATTCCGCGCGACGACGGGTGCGTCGCGCCAAGTTGTCGGAGTCGATCATGTCGCAAGCGCCGCAGAAGCCGGAAACCCTCGCTCTCCACGCCGGATGGCGCGCCGATCCCAGCACCGGCGCCGTCGCAGTGCCGATCTATCAGACGACGTCGTACCAGTTCCAGAACGCCGACCACGCCGCCAATCTGTTCGGGCTCAAGGAACTCGGCAACATCTATACGCGCATCATGAATCCGACCAATGACGTGCTGGAGAAGCGCATCGCGGCGCTCGAGGGCGGCGTCGCCGCGTTGGCGGTGGCGAGCGGCCAGGCGGCGA
>Ga0181535_10006761_pt1 | contig 11726 bp, 11 predicted proteins | sample PEATcosm2014_Bin_44_FD_119774 | JGI IMG/M metagenome (GOLD analysis project Ga0181535, IMG submission 119774) | Peatland microbial communities from MTU Mesocosm Facility, Houghton, MI, USA - PEATcosm2014_Bin17_30_metaG | ecosystem: Environmental > Terrestrial > Soil > Wetlands > Peat | place...
ACTCCGAAGCGGCAAAAACGATATGCATGAGAGCCATCTCCCTCGTAAACAATTAAAATTCAGATTGAATCAAGATGCCGCCAAAGGGAAAGTCTACTAGGCTCATGCTCATGAATCGCGAGTCAACCGGCGTTAAGTCTTCAGTTGAAGCCCCCAGACAAATCCGCTGTGTGTCAACAACTTAGTGCGCTGTCTCTACTGCTGCCGTGCAGTCGTCTAGGTCATTGCGGAAGCCTTCGGCAACTTCGCGCTTCAATCGCTCACTGAACAGTCCCTTGCGGCTGAGGTACGCTTCCATCTTCAGGATCGGATCGATATTTGCATGGCCTTCAGAGCCGCCAGCCACGCATTCAATGAGAGTGGCTCCGCTCCCTTTGCGAGCGTGAGCAATGGCCTCTGTGGCGACGCGATAAACGGCCACCACATCGCCGCCGTCCACCGGGATCGAAGGAAAGCCATACGACAAGGAGGCGCTTTCTCCTGCTCCAGCTTGTACTTTGGAATAACTCACAAAAAGCATCGGCAACTGCTCTGCGCCGGCAAGATCGAGTGCCCGTTTCCATGAAGCCATTGAAGCCGCTTCGCCGTCGCAGAAGACAACGACAATCTTGGCGTTCTTCTTTCTCTTGTTGCTCCGGGCTACGTCTACGGCCGTTGTGAGCTGGTCGTCAATCGGCTCACGGCCTGCACTGCCCTTCAGCAACGATGAAAGGATCTGATCCAGCCCAAGGCCTTTGATGAGGTTGACGAGCAGGTTGCTGGAAGAGGGAGCCACACAATCCTCTAGTTCGAGGTCGATGGCCACGCCGGCAACGGCAGCCTCCCGGCCCATACTTGCAATACAATTCCCATCGAGTTTCCGGCGCGCCATTAAATCCCGCTTCCGCGTCTCAATCATGCGGCACTTCACCATCGATGTGTAAAGCTGGAGCAGTTTTTCGTTGGAGATGAGCGAGAAGCCGTGGTTGCCGGCCAGCGCCGCCGTCAGGATGGCGCTCTCCTCTTTCGTTCTGGTCGTCATCGTTGCTGTGTCCTCACTGGCTCTTGCGATTGTAAACGGAGCCGCGGCAGAAGAAATGAAATGTCTTGTCGCTGATCAACTATCGCCGACTGTGTGGTTTCCACACAACTCACACGATTAGATTATTAAAGTAATCGAATACTTCTATCAACATAAGCTGCGCACAGCCGATAGATTGTTTATCCAGCCGGTGAGGAGCGCGACTCCTGCGCCCAATCCCCCACCAGGCATTCAGGAGCGATCATCTTGGCATCTTCTCCGATCATACTTGGGGTCTGTCAGCCGCAATCTTCAGCCAACAGGAGCGGTTTTTTGCCTGGGCTGCTGCAAACTCAGGTGCGGACCTGGCTGCCTGTGCTGACCTGCGTGGTGTTCTTTGCCGTCGAGTCCACCTCAACCTTTGGGTCGGATCGCACCAGCGCACCATTGGAGAGAATTGCCGAGGCTATCTTCGGCTGTGGTGTTGGTCTTCATTGGGGGTTGATCCACCACCTCATCCGCAAGACCGGCCACTTCATGGGCTACGGTATCTTCTGCCTGTTCTGTTTTCGCGCCTTTTGGATCGAGATCCAGAGCGTGGCGTCACGGCTGTCGAGGCAACTGCGGGCGCACGGTCTGGCAATCCTGACCACTTTCATTGTGGCCAGCGCGGATGAGTTTCACCAGAGCTTTTTGCCCAATCGGACCGGCCGGTTCAGCGATGTGCTCCTGGATACCAGCGGCGGCGCTGTCCTCGGGTTGATGCTGTTTCTCGTCATGCAGCGGCGTCAGAAGCAGCAGCGGGCCACCTGCCGCCACAACCCGGCATGCGCTGATGCGGCATCTTAAGTCGAATAGTCCGCGTTGATGCTGATGTACTCATGCGTCAGATCGGTGGTCCAAAAGACGCAGGAGCCAGAGCCCTGATGAAGTTGAATGGAGATTGAGAACTCACGTTGCGCAATGTAAGCGTGCGCGGCAGCTTCGTCGTATTCAGCGGCGCGCCCGCCGTCGCGGCAGATTTCGAGATTGCCAAAGCGGATGTCGAAGCGCTCGGGGTCGATCTGTGCGCCAGAGTACCCGATTGCCGCCGCCAGCCGCCCCCAGTTTGGGTCGCTGCCGGACCAGGCAGTCTTCACCAGCGGCGAATGAGCGATGGCCTTGGCAACCTTCAGTGCGTCCGCATCCGTGGCCGCTCCATCGATGCGCAATTCGACAACGTGCGAAATACCCTCGCCATCGGCCACAATCTGCCGAGCCAGCGACGTGCAGACCTGAGTCAAGGCAGTCGCAAACGCCGCGTTTTCAGCTTCGATCGTTGCTTCGCTGCTACCTGAAGCGAGTAGCAGCACAGTGTCGTTGGTCGATGTATCGCCGTCCACCGAAATGCGGTTGAAGCTGACCTCAATGGCCTGGCGCAGGTAGCCGTCCAAAACCGCCGGCTCGACGGCGGCATCCGTCAAAATATAGACCAGCATCGTCGCGTGCGGCACAAGTTGCGGGTGAATCATTCCCGCGCCCTTGCACAGTGCCGCGATTCTGACCTCTTTCCCAGCAATCTCCAACCGCGCAAAGGCGGTCTTTTCCACCGTATCGGTGGTCATGATGGCCAGGGCTACGGCCTGAAAGTCTTCAAACTCCGCGCCCACGTTCGCGGCCAAGCTGGGCAGTGCGGCGATGAGCTTCTCGGCGGGCAGCGGAACCCCGATCACGCCGGTTGACGAAGGAAAAACCTCCTCTGGCCGGCAACCAAAGAGCTGAGCGGCGGCCTCGCAGGTGGCCCGTGCCGCATCTAAACCTGCCTGACCGGCGGCGCAGTTGGCGTTGCCTGCGTTGATTGCGGCGACGCGAACCCTGCCTCCGGTTATTTTCAAGTTTTTCTTGTCAATGATGAGCGGCGCCGCCGTAACGCGGTTCGCTGTGAAGGCAGCCGCGGCGCTGGCTGGCGCGTCGACCACAATGAGGGCAAAGTCGGTACGCCCGCTCGCTTTGAGCCCTGCCTTGGCAGCGCCAAAGCGGAAGCCCTTGGGAATTACAAACTCAGATGTGCCGGAGGTTTCAGTCATGGGATTCAATCCATCTAATTTAGCAGGTGGAGTGGCTGAAATGCGCGGGCCTCCAAGCCGATGTTTCCTGAGTACTTGCGCATTCCCCGCATCGAACGCGCGCAGAATGGGATAATAGGCAAAGTCCTTTGGGGGTCGTTATCAAGCCAGAAGATTCGCAAAACCCGATTATCCCGAGCGATCCGGCCTTCTATAGGGAGATGCTGGACCATATCGGCGACGGCGTGTACTTCGTGGACCGGGAGCGCCGGATTCAATACTGGAACGAGGGAGCTCATCGACTGACCGGCTACAAAGCCGAAGAATTGCTGGGCAAGTCCTGCCAGAACGACATCATGTGCCACGTCGATCAGTCGGGGAAGAGGCTGTGTCACGACGGCTGTCCCTTGGCGACAAGCATGAACGACGGAAAGCCGCATGAAACTAATGTCTTCCTGCGGCATAAGCGGGGACGGCGGGTTCCCGTTACTGCGCGCGTACTGCCTGTGCGAGCGGCGGACGGCTCTATTATCGGGGCGATTGAGATTTTCAGCGACAACTCGGCCCAAATTGACGCGCTCCGGAAAACTGAAGCGATGAATCGGCTGGCCTTTCTCGATCATCTTACCCAGCTTCCAAACCGCCGCTTCCTGGAAATGTCCTTGAATACGGCGCTGAACGAGTACAAGGTCCACAAAGATCCGCTCGGCGTAATTGTGATCGACATTGACGAATTCAAAAGAATCAACGACACCCTTGGACATTCAGGCGGAGACCGGGCTTTGCAGGAGGCGGCGAGGACCTTGACCGGATCGCTTCGCCCCACCGACACCGTTGGCCGTTGGGGCGGTGATGAGTTCCTGGCGATCACTCGCAACGTGGATCGCGAAATGCTCGGCAAGCTGGCGGAGCGATGTGTCGCCTTGATTGCGCAGACCGCTGTATTGGGCAGCGACGAGCGGCGCATCTCCCTGTCGACTTCGGTGGGCGCAGCGCTCTCCCGCCCCGGTGAGGCCGCCGAAGAGCTCATCCAGCGCGCGGATGAGCTGATGTATCAGAGCAAGAACAACGGCCGAAACCGTGCTACCACCGAGTAGTTTGAAATCGATTCGTTCGGATCAGATGGAAACATTTAGCAACGAAGAAGCCCCGTTCCTTAATCTGTGCCGCGTAAATGTGGCGCGCGGCGACCGTGTGGTGCTGCACGATGTGAATTTGACGATTCGCACCGGGGAGCACGTGGCGATTCTTGGGCCTAATGGCTGCGGAAAATCCACGCTGATCCTGGCCATGACCTGCCAACTCTATCCCATTGCCCAGCCAGACAGCTCTGTCCGCATCTTCGGCCGCGAGCGCTGGGATCTGACCGAGTTGCGCAAGCACTTTGGCGTGGTGGCAGCGGGAGTTGTAGGCGAACTCCCTGGTGAGCGAACCGCTATCACGTCGGGACTTGACGCGGTGATCGCAGGGTTTTTCTCGGCGTCGACGTTATGGCCTAATCTTCACGTCACCGGCGAGATGCGCGAACGAGCCATCGAGTCTCTAGGCCGAATGGAGGCCATGCACCTGGCTGAGCGGCGCGTGGGAGAGATGTCGGCCGGGGAAAGGCGGCGCATTTTGATTGCGCGGGCGCTGGTGCACCGGCCACGTCAACTTCTGCTGGATGAGCCCTCGAACGCGCTCGACCTGGCCGCGCAACGTGAGCTTCGCGAGAGTTTGCGGAGCCTGGCCCGCGAGGGCACGGGCCTGGTGCTGGTGACCCACCATCTCGGCGACATTCTGCCGGAGATCGAAAGGGTGATTCTGATGCGGGCCGGGCGCATCGTGGCCGACGGGCCGCGGAGCGAGCTCTTGACAGAGGCGAGGCTAAGCGAGCTTTTCAATACGCCGGTGCGAATCGGCAGGGATGAAGACTGGCTGCACAGTTGGTAACGACAGTGATCAGGGGAGCTATTGCAGCATTGGCATCGCTGGGATCGAGCGGCAAAATAAACGGGCACGTCTCCGTGCCCGTCTCTTTCTACAAAAAAGATCCAATTGGATTTCTATGCTACCTTTGACGGCGTGTACCTCCGAAACAGCACAAATGCCAGACCGAGAAGCCCCGTTCCCAGCAACAGCAGGGAAGACGGCTCCGGCGTGAGTTGAGCCGTTTCGCTGTACTGGATATAGTTACCGTCAACAGCTTCTCCCAGGGTATAGCTGTTGCCACCGTTGCCCCAAAGGTTAATCTCGTAGGAGCCCGCGTCAATCAGCAATCCATCGAGGTCGAAGATGCTGCCGGCCTCACCCGGCGCCGAACCTGACGGGAAAAGCAAATTATCGATCAGCCATCGGCCATCCGCAGAGGTTTCGTAGCCAGGGCCTACGGGGTCACTAACGGTGCCGGAGACGCCCGTGTTGGTGTCAAGAACGGTCCCGGTTACGCCGGTGATGTCGTAAACTCCGCTGCCAGCATTGGTTGCGGTAATGGTCAACGAAATGTCGACGCTTGAGGGGGCAACATTCGAACCGATGAAATTATAGGTGAACGTATCGGCCAAAGCGGCTGGGGTGACCGCAAGGGTTGTTGCCAAGGCAAGTAGAGCTACCGAAAGTTTCTTCATCATGATCCTCCAGGAGTCTCTCCTTTAATAAGCAAGAGTCACTCCTTCGTTTTAGTCCTGTCCTGCGTAGTGCTCAGCGGAAACAGGAGTTAAGCAGAGCAGTCATACGTGGAGTGTTCCTCAGCCTCCACAGGCCGATCTGAGAAAATTATTAATTCACACCTCTTCATGCACGCAGAGGGCCATTATTTGGTTGTGCTTCATAGTTTTTTATTACTAAGGTAATTGCGTGATAATTCAACAACTTATAAATCTCTATAATGCGGAACTTCGCGGGCTGCAAGCAGTAGCCCTGTGGGCATTATTATGCAATGGCTTGCACATGTGTGGAAGGAGTTTACCCAAATCGATAATCAGCAAAAGCACAGGCTGGACGGCGCGAGCCACCCAACGACAAGTGATTCATCTTCAAGGGCTTTTGGTTTGATACGTCGGCCAGATGGGACTAATCAGAGAAACGGGCGCCAAGTCCTCATGTGGAACGACAGAAAACAAAAGTCAGGTCTCAGCGAAGTCTCTTGTTGACGTGCTATGAATTGAGGGATAGATTAAACGCACACGGGAAAGGAGGTTGATCCAACTGATGACAAAAAGTTGTTCGAGTTGTTTCGTTCGTGAGGTGACTGAGGCCTAGGGCATCGCGCCTTGGACCCCATGTTCGCCCCGGCGGAGAGCGCTTTTGCCGCAGGGGACGCAACCGCACCTTCACTGTTCGATGATTTCTCTTTCGAGATTTTCGACATGGCGGTTCTTTCATCTGTGCGACCATACCAGTCGCCGAAGGAACCCGGCTTAACGGGTAGAGCCATCAAGGAATCAAGGATTAGAAATCAATGTGAAGATGCCTGGGCTTTCGCTTAAGCGCGATGGCCTTAGTCCAATACCAACAGTTCACCGCGACGGCCTGGGCGATGCGCCCAGGCCGCCGTTGCATTACGGCGGCGATGAATCCCCGAAGGTCCTAGTGCAAAATCGAATGAAGAAGAGGAAACGAAAGCCCGCCGATAGAGGGTAGAGCGGCTCGATCTTGCCGTTATACCCCCTTAAGGAGACTCATTGTGGATCTTAATACGGCAATTCAGAAGCACGCTGAGTGGAAATACAAACTTCTCACGGCTATGACGTCCTCAGAGCCGCTGGACGTGGCTACCATCTCGAAAGACAATTGCTGCGAGGTCGGCAAGTGGCTTCATGGCGAAGCGAAAGCCCTGTATGGCCACCTTGAAAACCACGGGAAATGCTTGTCGGCACACGCGGCATTTCACGCGGAGGCAGGCAAGGTCGCTGCCGTGATCAACGCAAAAAAGAATGTCGAAGCCGAACGCATGCTCGCCCCCGGTACTCCTTATCATGAGGCATCCAAGAAGGTTGGCGTGGCCATGATCGAACTTAAAAACTCAATTGCCAGCTAAGAGATATGTCTGAACTGTCTCGAGCAACCGCAGTCTCCGATTGACGCGACGGTGAAGAGAATATCGCCTGAGCAAATGTGCCTCCAAAGCCATGGGTGGGGTACACTCAGGCCAGTGCGAGTTTTCGGCATCGATTGCGGGACGGAAATAACCGGGTTTGGCGTTGTCGAGTCCGACGACACGGGGCGGCAGCCAAAGCTGGTGTTGAAAGCTATGGGGGCCATCCGGCTCTCCAAAACCAGGACGCTGCCGGTGCGGCTTGAGCAGGTGTTTCGCGAGTTGAGCGCCGAGTTACAGCGCTGGTCGCCGGATGCGGTGGCGATCGAGGAGGTCTTCTACTCAGTGAACGCAAAATCTGCGCTCAAACTGGGGCAGGTGCGGGGCGTTGCCTTGCTCGCTGCGGCCACACTGGGGCTGCCAGTAGCTGAGTATGCTCCACTGAAGATCAAATCGAGTGTGGTCGGTTACGGGCTGGCAAAAAAAGAGCAGGTGCAGTTCATGGTGGCGCGGCTTCTGGAGCTGGCCGAAGTCCCGCAGCCGGCCGACGCCGCCGATGCTTTGGCTATCGCCATCTGCCACATCCATACCGCGCAGACGCTTGCACTGCAGGGAGGACCGCGATGAGGAACGGAGGGCTGGCCTGGGCTGTTTTAGCTCTTGCTTTCACTGCATTCGCGCTTCCGTCGCAGTGTCAGGCAGGCCCGGTTGTCCAGGTGGACTTCTCCAATCCCGACCTCACCCCGTCGCATTGGACGCTGGTGCTTCATCCCGACGGAACCGGACATTTCCACTCGGAGGGTAGCAATACGCCCGGCAAGACTCCGCGTAGTTATGACTCAGTCTCACTGACCGCGCCCAATCAGGATCGCGATATCCGCTTGAGCGCTCAGTTTACCGGGCGCGTGTTTCAGATGGCGCGCAACCATCGATGGTTCAACGCGGAGTGCGACAGCCACATGAAAGTGGCATTTCAAGGATGGAAGAAGCTAAGCTATACCGGCCCCGAGGGCCAGGGCTCCTGCGAGTTCAACTACTCCAATGATAAAGAGATTCAGGCACTCGGCGACTCGCTGGTGGCCGTGGCCAACACCATCCTTGAGGGTGCGCGGCTAGAGTTGTTCCTGCTGCACGACCGCCTGGGGCTGGACCAAGAGATGGAGTATCTCACTGACGCTCAGGACGATGGGCGCGTGCAGCAGATTTGCACCATCCGGGGCATTCTGGAGCGGCTGGCCCAGGATCCAGGAGTGATGGAACGGGTGCGAAAGAAGGCCAGGTTGCTCCTCGAAAAATCAGAAGAATAGTTCATCTCCATGACCACGCCCAGCGCGACTTTTAACCTCGAATACGTGTCAAAGAGTGTTGGACAATCTTCTGAGCCACGGATCTCTGGTTCGGGAAGGCGATGGGGTGGAAGGCGGGGAGCCATGAATCGCAGTGGATTGGTTGGACACCGGTCGGCCGGTTGGATTGCGGGTCTGGCGGTAATTGCCATTGGATCGGTTCTTCTGGCGCCGCCTGTACGGGCCGACGATTCCGCGACACGCGCGGCGCGCTTGAGCTATGTGAATGGGCAAGTGCGCCTAACCCAAGGCAGCCAGTTGCTCGCCGATCCAGCGCTAGTGAATACGCCGCTCTTTGAAGGAACTCAGGTCGTAACCTCGGAGGACGGTCGGGCAGAGTTGGAATTCGACGATGGCAGCGTGGTCCGGCTTTCGCCCAATAGCTCGTTGACGCTTTCTGTCTTGCGCGGAGATGGTGCCTCTGGCGAAACGGAGATCGACCTTGCAGGTGGACTTGGGTACTTTGAACTGCAAGGCGGAAGCGCGGGAAACCAGATTCAGGTGCGCTTTGGCGACAGCGCGGTCACGGCCAGCGGTTTCGCCGTGCTCCGCATCGATCTGGATAACCCTCCGGGCGAGCTTGCGGTCTTTTCCGGCAACGCTCACTTGGAGCGGGGCCGCGTCATGGCGCTCGATCTGCGTGGCGGTGAAAGCGCGACCCTGAATGCCGCCGATCCAACTCAGTACATTCTCGCTGAGTCGATCGAACCTGACTCCTGGGACACATGGAACTCCGACCGCGATCAGGCGCTCTCTTCGCTGGCAGCGGCACGAACCGGGGCGGCAAACAGCCTGCCGGAGAACAACAATCCGGCCTGGAACGATCTGGACGCAAGCGGCAACTGGTATAGCGTGCCTGGGACGGGCTCGGTTTGGTCGCCTTTCGAGGCCTCAAACCCAGGCTGGGACCCCTACGGCAACGGCTACTGGATGTGGACGCCTCGTTTTGGCTACATATGGGTATCGGGCGATTCGTGGGGATACATGCCCTTCCAGTGCGGAGCCTGGAACTTCTACAACGATTTTGGCTGGGGCTGGGCGCCTGGAATGTGCCAGCCCTGGTGGGGCGGCGGCGGATGGCTCTTCAACATTGGCCTCGCGCCCGGCCGCTATCGCCCTCCGGCGCGTCCCACGCCTCTTCCGCCGCATAGCCCCATCGGTCGTCCTCCGAGGGGCGGATTCACAACCTTGCCAGCAAACGCCGTTGTCCCCGTAAACCGGCGCCCGCCGAGCGGCACATCAGGGTTGCCGATGCAGGACAGAAATGCAGTCGTAACCATTGGCGGGCACACGGTGGAACCGCTGCGTCCGATTTCACCGCGTCCGCTATATGACCGTCCGAGCACGGGTCAAACGAAGCCCTCTCGGACCACTTATCCGGGAGGGACGGCGCCAGCCGGGCAACGACCGGCAACCGCCTCCGCCCCTGGCGGTAATCATCCACCCCCGGCCAGAGCCCCTACAGCCAATCAAAGCGCTCCGCCGCCCAGTCATCCTTCTTCAGGCGGTGGAAGCGGCGGAGGCTCACACAGCAGTGGTGGTGGCGGTGGCAACAGCGAAAACAGCGGTCACCGCTAGGAATGTTCGCCACGCAGATGGTCGTTTATGTTTTGAAACGGCACGATCAACTAAATCAAGCCGGGGCTGCTTCGCTCGCCGAAGCAGCCCTTCTTGCTTCCAGGCCACGCCAGAGCGCAGCAAGAGCCTCTATCGGCAGAGCCTCCGCGCGCGTCATCCGGTCGATAGCGGCCTCGGCCAGGGCACTGTTAACGGATTCGGGAGATATTCCCGCTGCGCGCAAGTTGTTGGCAAGCGTTTTGCGCTTCTGAGCAAAGCACTGGCGCACAAAGCGCAGAAAGCTCGCCTCCTCAACACCAAGCTCGGCAAAACGCGGCGCAAACCGCCAGCGAAAAACCGTTGAGTGCACGTCTGGCGGCGGCGAGAAGGCCTCAGGCGGCAGGGTGAAAAGCCGCTGCGCCGCCCCGTACATCTGGACTGTGACCGAAAGCAGTCCGTAATCCCTTGAGCCCGGCTGTGCGACAACGCGATCAGCCACCTCCCGCTGCACCATCAGCACCGCGCGATCAAGCACCGCGTGGCTTGCCGCCAGCTTGAGCAGGATCTGCGAAGTGATGCCGTACGGCAGGTTTCCAACCACAAGCAGCCGCTCGCCTGCCGCTACTGAGGCCGCCGCAAAGTCGAAATTCAACACATCTTCCTCGACAACGGTTACGCGTTCCGCTGGGAACCGAACGCGCAGGTGAAGAGCAAGTTCATGGTCCAGCTCGACGGCCAGCAGATGAGCAGCGCGGGCAGCTAACTCCCCGGTGATAGCGCCGCCGCCGGGGCCAATCTCGACCACTGTGCGGCCGGTTAGATCGCCGATTGAGGCTGCAATTCGCTGTATGGCCTCGGAATCAACGAGGAAGTTCTGGCCGAGCTTGGGTTTGGCGGGCATAGACTACCTTCGATGGTAGACGAAAGCGCCTCGGTTTCAATATCGCGCATCGCGATCAGCCCGTCGCCGCCAGGCGCGTCGAGTCTCGATTCCATCGCGTAAGCAAGGTTGTTGCGACCACAATAAGCGCCGCCAGAAGACCGATCCACAGGCCGTAGATCCCCCAGCCAAGCCCGAAACACAGCGTAAGCCCCAGTGGAAGTCCGAATACCCAGTAGCCGGCGAGGTTGGCCAGCATGGGAATCCGCGTCTCGCCCAGCCCACGTAGCGCGCCGGTCGAGACGCCCTGAATGCCGTCGAAGATCTGGAATATCGCCGCCAGTCCCAGCAGGCTCCGTCCCAAGGCCATCACCTGAGGATCGCGCGTATAAAGCGCAATCAGCGGTCCCGGCGCCGCCACGAAAACCACAGCAGCCAGCAGCATAAAAGACGTGCCAAGCCCCAGCCCCAGCCATCCGGCGCGCCGGGCGCGCTCGGGATCTTTAGCACCCACTGCATGGCCCACGCTCACCGCCACTGCGGAAGCAACTCCAAGAGGAACCATGAAGGTGAGGCTGGCATAGTTCAGAACGATCTGGTGGGTTGCCAGCGCTACCGGAGTTAGCCATCCGGCCGAGAGCGTAACCAGATTCCATGCGCCCACTTCGAGCAGAATCTGTCCTGCGGCCGGAGCGCCAAGCGTGACCAGCCGCCGAAGCCGCACCAGACTCGGTGCAGCCCAGTGTCGAAAGAGTGGATGCCCGCGCTTGCGTTCGTAGCGCCATGCAAAGCCCATCAGAGCCGCAGCCATAAACACCCGCGAGATCAGCGTCGAAATAGCCGAGCCATTCACGCCCAGCATCGGCATCCCGAGCTTGCCGTA
>Ga0181535_10006766_pt1 | contig 11723 bp, 7 predicted proteins | sample PEATcosm2014_Bin_44_FD_119774 | JGI IMG/M metagenome (GOLD analysis project Ga0181535, IMG submission 119774) | Peatland microbial communities from MTU Mesocosm Facility, Houghton, MI, USA - PEATcosm2014_Bin17_30_metaG | ecosystem: Environmental > Terrestrial > Soil > Wetlands > Peat | place...
GCCGCCGCGGCGAGCGGCGGCGCTCAGTAGCGAGAACCGAGATTCACGGAAGCGCACTCATGGAAAACCTTTTCGGATGCATCGTAATGGCGGCCATCACGCTGCCGCTGTCGTTCTTCGTTGCGCGGGGCTGCCTGCGCGGCATTATCCGCGCTCTGGGCGGGGGCAGGAATCGCGATGTGCTATGATCGCAGCCGTGAACCGGGGGCGCGCGGCCTGGGCCGCGCTTCTGCTATGGGCCGCGCCGATCGCAAGCGCCGCTGACAGCCTCGACGGCGCGGTACGGGAACTGGCGGCGAAGACCGCGCTTCTGGCGGGCGCCGGCGCGCCGGTTGCCGTGACCTGCCGCAACGCCTCGTCGCTCGATTCGGCCGAACTTTCGCGCGTTCGGGCCGCGTTCGAGAAACTCCTGCAGCAGGCCGGCGGGCACACCGGCCAGGGAGCTGCTGCGGTGGACGTGTCGCTCACCCTCTCCGAGAATTCAACCGACTATTTGCTGGTGGAAGAAACGCACAAAGGCGATGAGCGCACGGTCTGGATCGCGTCCTGGAAGCGTCCTGCCGCGGGCCAGCCTGCGATGGCGGGGCCGGGCCTCGAGAAAAAGTTGGCCTGGGAGCAGGATGAACAGATTCTCGACCTGGCGATCTCCGGCGATGCCATGCTGGTGCTGGCTCCCTCGCGGATCACCCTGCTTGCCCGCCGCGAAGACCGTTGGGAACTGCGCCAGACGGTGCGCTTGACGGCGCCGGCGCCATGGCCTCGTGACCTGCGCGGCCGTTTGCGGCTGAGCGCGCCCCGGTTTCAGGCATTTCTTCCAGGGCTGGCCTGCCAGGGAACGATGGCGCCGGAGTTGAGCCTGGACTGCCGGCCGGGCGATCAGCCCTGGACGCTCGAATCGGGTAGCCGATCGTTGCTGGCGGCCACCTTCGCGCGCGGCCGCAATTATTTCGATGGACGTGTGATGACACAGGACGGTGCCGCCCGCTCCGCGCCACCATTTTTCTCCGCCGCCGCGGTGGAGGATCGCGCCTCCACTTACTGGCTGCTGGCTCTGGCTGACGGGAGGGCAGAATTATTCGACTCCAGTTTCAATGCACTGGCCCCCATGCCGGCCTGGGGCAGCGATCTGGCCGGCATTGATGGACGGTGCGGTCCAGCCACCCAGGTGCTGGTGACGCGGGCCGGCGACGCGGGCGACGCTGACGCCATTCAATCGTGGGCGGTAGCCGGCCGCACAGCCGCTCCGCTCACCGCGCCGGTCTTGTTCCCTGGCCCGGTGACCGCACTGTGGACCTCCAGCCCCGATGCGGCTCTTGCAGTCACACATAACCTGGCGAGCGGCCGGTACGAAGCCTATGTAGTTACGCTGGTCTGTGGATCGTAAAGGGACGCGGGAATAAACACAGATGAACAGGGATAGAAAAGAAAAGGTCTTACCGGTGTTCCTCTGTGTTGATCCGCGGCTCGCAATGAATCGCTCCCGCCCTCTGACACGTCTTACTCAGAAACGCGATTGCCCCGGCAACCGCTCCCTCACGGTCGCGGCTCAGAATGCGCATCGGAGCCGCGACCGTAAGGGAGCGGTTGGTGCAGTTGTCGGCGAACGATCCTTCATTCTAGGAAACCAAGCTGGTCCCTCCACCATCCGCTTCGCGGCCACGTTACTGATCGTCGGCGCGCTTTTCTTCCCCGCGTCCGCCGCCACCCGGCCGCGGTATGGAGGAACGCTGCGGGTGGAGATGCGGGCTTCTATCGAAACTGCCGATCCGCCGCAGCTTGGGCCTGGAATGCCGGACCTGGCTCCGGCGTTCTCCATCACGCGATGGGAAGCCGGGCGGCGGGCCGTTTTTGCGGCGGACGAGAACGCGCCCGGCGGACGGCCGTTTCTGGACGCGGTCGAAGTCGAGATGGCTCGCTCGCCGCGCGACCAGGCCATCGATCTCGACGTCGGCAAGGCCGATCTGATCGAGATCCCTCCCGTCGAAGCCAGGCGCCAGCCCGCGTCCCGCCGAACCTGGTCATCACAACCGGTGCGGGTGCTACTGCTGCTCTTCGGCGCGCGCATGGACGACGCCCGCGCGCGAGAGGCTTTAACGCTGGCGGTGGACCGCACAGCAATTTTCAACGTGCTGCTGCAGCGCCAGGGCGAGATTTCGGGAGCCCTGCTGCCGCAGTGGCTCTCGGGCTACGCGTTCGCTTTTAACGCAGCCTCCGATGCTGCCCGGGCGCGAGCGCTGGCGGCGTCTCTTCCGGCGCAGGCGCGCAGTTTCAGCATCGGTGTGGAGGAAGCCGCGCTGCGGCCGATCGCGGAGCGCATCGCACTCAATGCGCGCGACGCCGGGCTCGCGGTCACGCTGGTTCCCCAGGCAAGCGCCGCCGATGTGCGCCTGCTGGAAGTGCGGATCGGGTCAGCCGACCCCGCGCACGCGCTGGCCGGGATGGCCGCCGCGCTCGGACTGCCGGCCCCGCCGCGCGCCGAGTCGCCGGACGCGCTCTACAACGCGGAGCGCAGCCTGCTGGACGGATTCCGCGTGGTTCCCCTGTTTCACCTGGCGGACGTTTACGGCGTGGCGGCGCGCGTTAGGGGCGCACCCGGCATTTCACCGCTGGGCGAGTGGCGCCTGGAAAACGTCTGGCTGGAAGGCGGCCGCCCATGACTTTTCGGACGCGCCTGTTGCTGGTCTTCACGCTGACGGTGGTGGCCTCGGTGGGCATGGTGGAGTGGCTAGTCACGCGCGCCACGCGCGACGCTTTCGAGCGCATGGAACGCCAGCGCGCCGACGCCCTGGTAGCGCAGTTCCAGCGGGAGTTCGACGCACGCGGGCGCGAAATCGTGCGCGCCATAAGGAACATTGCCCAATCCGATGCCGCCGTCAGCGTGGCCATCTCTGCCGACGACTCTGCCTATTACAACGAAGCGTCCGCCATGGCGCGCGCGCACGGCCTCGGACTTCTGGAACTGGCAGGCGGCGATGGCGCCATCATCTCATCCGCGGAATGGCCGGTTCGTTTCGGGTATGTCGAGGAGTGGCTGGCGGCGCCAACCGGATGGAAGCCGGGCACCGCGTTTCTGCGGCGTGAAGAGCTGCCCGACGGCTTCACTCTGGCGCTGGTGGCGGTGGAAACCGTGGATGCGGGCGGCCGGCAACTGTTCGTCGCGGGCGGCCAGCAGCTCGACCAGGATTTCCTGGCCACGCTGGTGCTGCCAGCCGGAATGCGCGTGCTGCTGTACCGCAACCTGGAACCCGAGTTTGCGCCGCATCTGTTGGCTGGCGCAGCGGCGGGTGCGCAGGAATTTCAGCCGCTCATCGAGCGAGTTATCCGCGATCGCCGCCCGCAAGTGGCCACGTTGGGCAGCGGCAGCGCCGCGGAGACGATTCACGCACTGCCGCTCGCCGGAGTGGAGAATAACCTGCTGGCGGTGCTCGTGATTGCCAGTTCGCGCCGCGAGCTGGTGGAGTTGGAGAATTCGCTCGGCCGCACCGGCGCCTGGGTGGCAGCCGGCGCCATTCTCACCGGCATGTTGATGGCGGTCTGGGCCACGGCGCGCGTCACGCGCCCGGTTCGGCGTCTGGCCGCAAGCGCGGGCCAGGTGGCCGCCGGCAACTGGAACACCACGGTCGAAGTTACGTCGCGGGATGAGATCGGACAACTGGCGCAGGCCTTCAACGGCATGACGCATGAGCTTGTGGAACAGCGCGAGCGCCTGCTGCAAACCGAGCGCGTCGCCGCCTGGCGCGAGCTGGCCCGGCGGCTCGCACATGAGCTGAAGAACCCCCTCTTCCCGCTGCAAATCACCGTCGAGAATATGCAGCGCGCCCGCGAAAGCCATCCGCAAGAGTTCGACGAAGTATTTCGCGAGGGCAGCCGCACACTGCTGGCAGAACTGGCCAATCTCAAGCAGATCATCGCCCGCTTCTCCGATTTCGCCAAAATGCCCGCTCCCGAAATGCAGCCTGTCAACCTGAACACGCTGGTGGCGGAGACGATGAAGCTTTTTGAGGCGCAGTTCGTCCGGGCCCGGGTGACGGCGCGCCTGGATCTGGAGCCGGCGCTGCCCATTGTGTCCGCTGACCCGGAGCAGATCACGCGGGCGCTACGCAACCTGGTGCTCAACGCCATCGACGCGATGCCGGAAGGCGGCACGCTGACGGCGCGCACCACGCAGCAAGGGGCCGGCGCGCGCATCGAGATCTCCGATTCCGGGAAGGGCCTGAGCCCGGAAGAGTGCGAGCGTCTCTTCACTCCTTACTACACCACCAAGACTCACGGCACCGGCCTGGGGCTGGCCATCGTTCAGTCGGTCATCAGCGACCACCACGGCCGCATTTCAGTGGAGAGCCAGCCCGGCAAAGGCACCACCTTTCGTATTGACTTAGGGTAGACCGCGCTGCGAAACAATACCGTGCAGTTGCGCCGGCGTCTTGCCGCCGGTTCTTTGCGCGCCGCCGATCGGTGGGCTAACCTCAGACTTGGCGCATTTACTGATCGTCGATGACGACGCCAACACGCTGGCATCGCTGGCGCGCGCGTTCCGCCTGGCCGGCCATGAGGCCACTGTGTGCGACAGCGCAACCCGCGCGCTCGAGCTTGTGAAATCGCGTCCCTTTGACCTGATGATGTCGGACGTGGTGATGCCCGGCAAAGACGGGCTTTCGCTGCTCGAAGACCTGCGCGCCGCTGGCATCGCTCTGCCGGTGGTGATGATTTCCGGCCAGGCGAACATCGATATGGCGGTGCGGGCCACGCGCCTGGGCGCTGTCGATTTCCTGGAGAAGCCTCTTTCCACCGACAAGCTCCTGCTCACCGTGGACAACGTCCTCAAGCTGAAGCGGCTGGTGGAAGAAAACCGGGATCTGCGCCAGCGCGTCGGCAAGCACGAAATTGTGCATGCCGGGGAAGCCATGCGCCGCGTCATGGCGCAAGTGGATCGCGTGGCCGCCAGCGAAGCGCGGGTCTGCATTCTGGGCGAAACGGGCACCGGCAAGGAACTGATTGCCCGCGCCCTTCACGACCGCAGCCAGCGCAGCGCCGGCCCGTTTATCACTCTCAACTGCGCCGCCGTGCCGGGCGAACTGATCGAAAGCGAGCTGTTCGGGCACGAAAAGGGCTCGTTCACAGGCGCCGCGGCGCGCCACCTCGGCAAGTTCGAGCAAGCTCACCGCGGCACTCTGTTCCTGGATGAGATCGGCGACATGCCGCTTGTGATGCAGGCCAAGCTGCTGCGCGTGCTGGAGGAGGGGCAGGTGGAGCGAGTCGGCGGCGACCGCGCCATCCCGGTCGACGTGCGGGTGATCGTGGCTACGCACCGCAACCTCGACGAGTTGGTTAAGAAAGGCGCATTCCGGCAGGATTTGTATCACCGCATTTACGTTTACCCGCTTCTTCTGCCGCCCCTGCGCGAGCGCACGGAGGACATTCAGCCGCTGGCCGAACATTTCGCCCGGCAGGTGGCGGAAATCAACGGCTGGAAAGCGAAGCCGCTGACACCGGAGGCCATCGCGGAGCTGGTGCGCTACCGCTGGCCGGGCAACGTGCGCGAATTGCGCAACGTGGTCGAACGATTGTTGCTGCTGGCCGACGGCCCGGTGGATGCCGCCGCGGCGCGGCTGGCCATACCGGAAGTCGACGACGCGCCGCCCGCCGCCAGTGCGCCTCGGTCCGGCCACACCCTCGCGCAGCGAGTGGACGGATTCGAGCGTGAGCAGATACTCGCCGAGCTCAAGCGCCACGGCCAGCGCATGACCGATACCGCCAAAGCGCTCGGCCTGGAGCGCAGTCATCTTTATAAGAAGTGCCAGGCGCTTGGCATCGACCTCCGCGCCTTGCGCCGCACCGGACCCGAATAACCGGACTGTGCGGTCGCGCAGGTACTAGTTGGTCTCGGAAATCCCCTTCAGGAAGATACGGAATCGGCCCGCGCGCCACCATACCACAGCGCTGCAATTTGCGTTGTCTAGAAGCGTTCACCCTCCCCGGACAACGATGCACTGACCAACAACTGTAGTCCTCGGAGAGTAAACGATATGACAGATACAACCAAGGCAGCCGCGGCGCTGCCTGTCCCACTCGAGAGATCCGGTTTTTCCAAACTGATTGCCTCGAATCCGAATTACTTTGGCAACTTCGGCACCAGCCAGTACAAGCCCGTCAAGGTAATTCAAAGCGACACCACTTACGAACAGGTAACCTGCCTGGGGTACGTTCCCAGCACGAGCGTTCTCGAGGCAGTAATCCAGATCAAGCAATCGACCGGGTACGACGGGGACGGCTGCACCAGCGGTTCGTACGAGTACATCCGGTTTTATGTGGACTACGGCTCGGGCTTCGAAGATCTCGGCTACGTCGGCATCAACGTTCACGACGTGCCCAACGCCAACGATTGCGCGAAGGCCGCCGAGAAGCCCTTGAGTTTCGCGGCGTCGGTCTCTTTCCAGCCCAAGACCAATTGGTGCGGCGTTCCTGTGCTCCCGAAGGTGCGCGCCATTCTTTCCTGGCAGACGGTGCCGCCGGCGAAAACCCCCAACTACAACCCGGTGTGGGGCAATCATCTCGACGCCCACATTCAGATCAAGCCGCGGCCGCTCATTTACAAGGAAGTCGGACTGAACGTCACGAGCGAAGTGGCCAAGTTCCTCCCGCCGCAGGAAATCGTGGCCCTGGAGAACCAGCCGGTTCCTTTGCCCGATCCGGCTCCTCTCGATCTGGCGCAGCTTGCCAAGCTCTACGCAGCTCCGGCCAAAGGCGCCAAGGCAGCGGTCCCGGCGCACCGGTTTGGGTCCGCCGCCGTGCAGAAAGTCCTGGACGCGCCGGTGGTGGACAGCCAGCAGGTGGCTTCGGCGATCGATCAATTCACGGCCGCCGGCCTCGATTGGCAGTCCACGGTAGCGGCGCTCCAAAACGAAAACGCCAACGTGAGCTACGAACAATTGGAATGTCTCGGCCTGGAAGGCGATCCTTCCGCGCCGCGCCTGGTGGCAACGCTCCGCATCAAGCAGCCGGTCGGTTACAACGGCGGCCTCTGCACCGCGGGCAGCAACGAATATGTGGCCTTCTGGGCGGACTGGGACGACAACTGCAAGTTCACCTACCTGAACACGGTCGCGGTTCCTGTGCACGACATCAGCAGCATTCCGAAAGATGGACTGGTTTACAGCGTCGTGCTGCCGGTGAATCTTGGCCCTTATCGCGAGCCTTGCGACAAGCCCAGAATCGCGCGCGTCCACGCCGTCCTCTCCTGGGCCACGCCTCCGTCGACCACAAATCCAAATGCCCTCAACTACTGGGGCAATTTCATCACCACGCACGTGCAGATCCAGCCCGGCACGGTTCCGAATCCACTCTATCCCACCATCAGCATTTTGGGAGGCATTCCCACGGGATCGATCGCCAGCGACGGATATACCGTGACCAACGCCCGCTTTGCCGGAAACAACCTTCTGGCAGACTCGCTCGGGCGGCGCTGCCCCTTCGGCGGCGTGGTGGAAATCCAGGGCCCCGAATTCCCCGGCTACTGGTACAAAATCCAGGTTCGCCCGCTGTCGGGTGGCGCCTGGCAGGATGTGATCACGCCACTGCTTCTCACCCGTTGGGACGGCACCACGTACCCCAGTGCGCCCGACCCGACGAGCCACTTCTTCCCTTACCAGGATTACGCCGACAACATCGAAAATCTGCTGGGCGACTGGCAGACGTTGGGGTTGCCTGATGTGGTCTGGGAAGTCAAAATACAGATCGCTTCCGACCATACCGGCACGCCTGTCTCCGGCGCCGTGCCCGACATCCATAATCTCGAGTTGGACAACACAGCGCCTTACGGCAACATCCAGATCAGCAGCGGCGGCGATTGCGGCCAGTTCGATGTGGGAGCGGTGCTGGACGGAACGTTCATCGCCACCGATGCCAACTTCGGATCCTTCAGCCTCTATACGCTGCCGTACCCGAGCGCGATCACACCCAGCGGCGGTTACTCGCCGACCCCGGTGACCGGCTCCTCGTGGTCTCTGAATACCGCGGGGCTGGTGCCATGCGGCTACGTCATCCAGTTGGAGGTCGCAGACCTCAGCATCGTAAACAGCGTTTGGGGCTCTCACAACTGGGCGGTTTCGCCGCCTTCGGTCTTGTCGCAGGGATTCTGTCTGTTAGAACCCGGCTCATAAGACTCAACGAGGTGGGAAGGGCCGCTTCCGCCATCTGGCGGGGGCGGCCCGCACCGCCTATTTCGAGAAAGAGAAACCCATGCCTTGTTGCGGACAAACACGAACGAAAGAAACGATCGGCGCCAGCCAGAGCGCGCGGATCGCGGCGGCGGTGCCCAATCGCAGGCCGGTCTACGGTGCGGTCGGACTCGAATACACGGGCCGAGCCAGTCTGACCGTGATCGGGCCTGTCACCGGCGCCAGATACTTATTCCCATTCCCAGGCGCACGCGTGCAGGTCAATGGCCTCGACAGCGTAGCTCTGGCGGCCGTCCGGCTTCTCCGGCGGGTTTGATTTTCCAAGCTGGATGCTAGCCAAAAGCGCGCATCACAGCCGCGAGCGTGAGGTAGCGGCGCCACAGCCACAGCGACTATGCAGGCGCGAGTGACTGCCTTTAGGGCTGCGCGGGCGCTGTGTTCTTCGACGCCGCCTTGCCGGCCGCCGGCTTCGCTGGTCCCAGCAAGTCGTTGATTGACTTGCGCAGATTCTGCTCTTCCTGATCGCCGAAGTAAACCACGTCGGCTCCGTCGTGTTGTTCGCGCACCATACCATGCCGGTCTATGAATAGGATGATCGGCATGCGCGGCAGGCGCACGGGCGAGAAGCCTGCAAAGTCCAGCGTGGCGTTGGAGTCGTCAAATCCCACCGGGAATGGGGGGTGCATCAACTTGACGAACAGCGGCACGGCGGTGATGCCGTTCAGGTCGATTGCGGACGCCAGAATCTGGAGCCCGCGCGGCGCGTACTCCGGCTGCAGTTTGCTGAGCAGTTCCACCGCGTGCTGGCAATGCGGGCAGGTGGTCAGGATAAACGCCAGGAGCACCGGCTTGCCCTTATAGGCAGCCAGCGAGACCGGCTTGCCGCCGGGAACCTGGATGGTCCACTCGCCGGCCTTGCGAGGAACCTGCTGTGCCGCCAGCGGCGCGGCCACCGGCACAGATAGGGCCAGGAGCGAGATCAGCAGTTTGTACATGAACGTTCAGTTTACCAGCACAAAGGGGCCGGCCCATGTTTGTACGCCAAAGAGGCTGCGGGCTGCGGCCAATGCGTCGGCTCGAAAATGCCGCTCAATCCGAGGGGTCCGAACGCATTGGGAAAAGTTGCGATCTTCCCCTTGCGCTTCGACATGAAGATGGCGCATAATCCCTGTAGAAGTGAAAGGGGAGACCGCGTTTGAACGAACGGATCGACCTGCCACAAGGGACGCTCGACCTGCTGATCCTCAAGACGCTGGCTCTTGAGCCGCAGCACGGGTGGGCGATCTCGGAGCGCATTCAACAGGTTTCGAGCGAGGCGCTCCGCATTCAGCAGGGTTCGCTCTACCCTGCCCTGCACCGCCTGGAGCGGCGCGGCTGGATTAAAGCACGCTGGGGATCGTCTTTGAATAACCGCCGGGCAAAGTACTACGGCTTGACCGTCAGCGGGCGGAAGCAACTGGAGGCGGAAGAGACGGCATGGCGGAAACTCACGGCCGCCGTTGGCCAGGTATTGGAAACCGTGTAGCGGTGTTCGATGCTCAGCGATCTCCTCTATCGTTTGCGGGCTTTGTTCCGGCGCAGCTCTATGGAAGCGGAGATGGAAGAGGAACTGCGCGCGCATCTTGAAAATGAGGTTGCGAAGCGCGTCCGCTCAGGTCTGCCAGTCGACGAGGCAAGAAGGCGGGCGGCCATCGAGTTCGGCGGTTTCGACCAGGTGAAAGAAGAATGCCGCGACGCGCGAGGCGTGAACTTCATCGAAACAACGCTGCAGGATCTCGGGCACAGTCTGCGCGTGCTGAGAAGGAATCCGGGCTTTGCAGCGACCGCGATCCTCACCCTGGCGCTGGGGATCGGCGCAACCACGGCGATCTTCAGCGTGGTGGATACCGTCGTGCTCAAGCCGCTGCCTTTTCCCACGGCCGACCGGCTGGTGCGAATCCGATCCGTGATCGCCGCCACCGGGAACGGCGGTGTGGCGTCCTACCCGGATTTCCTGGATTGGCGGGCGCGGAGTCACGTTTTCGATGGCATGGCCGTTTTCGAAACCAGCGACCTGACTCTGATCGGCTCTGGTGAGCCCCTGCACTTGCAGGGGGCGGTAGTGTCGGCGCAACTTTTTCCCATGCTCGGCGCCAACCCGGCGCTCGGGCGCGTTTTTATGGCGCAGGAGGACCACCCGGCGTCGGCGGGTGGCGCCGATCCGGTCATCTTGAGCTACAGTCTCTGGCAGCGCGAATTCGGTTCTGACGCGTCGGCGCTGGGGCGCAGCCTGCAACTGGGCGGCCGGCCGTTCACCGTGATTGGCGTCATGCCGCGCTCGTTCCAATTTCCCATTCAGGGCGAGCCCATCGAGCTGTGGACCACGATCGCGGCTGACGCCGGCGGCAGCCAGCCAATGACCGGGCAGCGGGGAGCTCATTATCTCGACGTGGTTGGTCTGCTGAAACGGCAGGTTCCGTTACCGCAGGCCGAGGCCGAGATGGCCGCCATCGCCAGTGCACTGAACAAGGAGTACCCCGAAAACAAACCGCGCACGGTGCGGATTGTGCCGGAGATCCAAGGCCTGGTCGGCCCCATCCGCGCTCCTTTGCTCATGCTGCTGGGGGCGGTGGGTTGTATTTTGTTAATTGTGTGCGCCAACGTGGCGAACCTACTGCTGGCGCGGGCTACCGGCCGGCATAAAGAGATGGCCATCCGCGCTGCGCTCGGCGCCAGCCGGCGGCGCGTGACTCGCCAGCTGATCACAGAAACGATGGCGCTCGGGCTGATCGGCGGCGGGATCGGTCTCGTTCTGGCGCTCGCCTTGCTCAGACTGCTGGTACAGCTCATCCCCGCGGACGTTCCGCGCCTGGGCGCAATCGGCCTGGATGGCCGGCTGCTCGGCTTCTCACTACTGATTTCCCTGACAGCAGGATTCCTGTTCGGTCTCGCGCCCGCCCTGCGCGCCTCAAAGATCAGCCTCAGCGCGTCCTTGACGGAGAGCGGGCGCGGCAGCGGCAGCGAAGGAAAAGCCCTCGCCCGTTTGCGCAGCGGCCTGGTCGTGAGCGAGGTGGCCCTGGCCGCACTGTTGCTGCCCGGCGCCGCCTTGTTGATGCAGAGCTTCCTGCACCTCATTCAATTGGATCCTGGATTCGATCCGCAGCGTGTCCTGACGTTCCAGCTCGATACGCCGCCCGGGAAGCAGGTGCCATGGTTCGTGCGCGAGGTTGTGGCGAGCATCAGTGCGGTTCCCAGCGTCAGTTCCGCCAGCGCGGTTGCTTCGCTGCCCCTGACGGGTGACAACATCCGCTCCAGCATTGAGATTGAGGGGGAGCCGACTCCAGTCGGCTCGCGGCCTTCGGCTGATTTCAACGCTGTGGAGCCGGACTACTTTCGAACACTGCGCATCCCGCTCGTCATGGGCCGCGATTTCACGGAGCGCGACGATTCGAAGTCTACTCCTATTGTGATCGTCAACCGCGCGCTGGCGGACCTATTCTTCGCCAACCAGAACCCGATTGGGAAACACATTCGGCCCGGCATCGGCAATGGCTACGGACCGGGCGA
>Ga0181535_10006767_pt1 | contig 11723 bp, 3 predicted proteins | sample PEATcosm2014_Bin_44_FD_119774 | JGI IMG/M metagenome (GOLD analysis project Ga0181535, IMG submission 119774) | Peatland microbial communities from MTU Mesocosm Facility, Houghton, MI, USA - PEATcosm2014_Bin17_30_metaG | ecosystem: Environmental > Terrestrial > Soil > Wetlands > Peat | place...
AATCGCTGGCGCTTCCCGGCATCAACCCAACCTTCTTTCCCGGCGTATCTGTGCAGAACTTTGCCGCCGTTGGAAATACTGGAACTCAGGAGCGGTTTCAGACTCCCATCGAGAGCAACGAATACGTCGACAATCTCTCCTGGCAGCGCGGCAAGCACCAGTTCAAGTTCGGCGTTGACTATGCCACGGCGCTCGATGGCGACTTTTGGCGCCCCTCCGCTGGCGGGTATTTTGGATTTGTCTCGAATGTCCCGGAAGCGACGACGCTTCCGAAGGGAACCACGACCAACGCGAACATCAGCAGTTTGACGAACCTGCTGCTTGGCCGCGTGGATAACGCCTCGCGCACCGAATCCGAGTATCTGCACTCACATGCCTGGACCACGAGTGCGTATGCCGTGGATAACTGGAAGCTCAACTCGAAGTGGACCTTCAACCTGGGCATTCGCTGGGATCTGGAATCGCCCCGCTATCTCACGAACAACCACCAGAACGGATTCAACGCAACTGCCATCAATCCTGTCTCGAACACTCCTGGCGTAATCACCTTCGCGGGGATCGACGGGCAGAGCAAGTATGCGAACGACTTTGACGGCGTGCAGTTCGGTCCGCGGCTCGGATTCGCTTATGCGCCGAGAGATCGTTGGGTCGTGCGCGGCGGCGGTTCCCTTCTCTATCCCTCCGAATACGACGCGGCCACCCCAATTACCGCCTATACGGGATTCTCGAACTTCATCTCACTGCAATCTTCGGGAACCAGCCAGGGAGTACCGGACTTTCTGTTGAAGAACAATGGTGTCACAGGCAATACCAATAGCTACCTGACCTCGGGAGGCACTGGCAATGCTTACTTCCCCACGACAGCTCAACTAACCGCGGGCTTCGGCGCCGTGCCAGTGGGTAATGCAACGGTTGCCAACCCTCAGTTCTACAAGCAGCACCGCGTTAACGGATATCTCTATCAGACAAACCTGGATATTCAGCATGAATTGCCGAATAACCTGCTGGTCGACATCGGCTATCTCGGCACCTTCGGACATCACCTGGTAACTGCGGGAACGCTCGAGAGCATTGATCAGGTCAATCCCACGAACCAGGCGGCGCTGCTTACGCAATACCAGGCGGCCGAGGCAATCGCGGCTTCCGGCGGAGGTCAGGCAGCCATCAAAGCCGTGGCGGCGCAGGCCAAGCTGGACACCGCCTTCCCACAGTTCACCAACGTGCAGGAGCTTGCCGACGATAGCGGCCAATCGAATTACAACGGCCTGAATATTGGCGTGCAGAAGCGTTATAGTCGCGGCCTGCAATATCAGGCGAACTATACATGGTCAAAGTCCATCGACAACCAGAATGGGGAAGCGAACCTGGCGGGCTACCCTGGAACGGATACGTTTACCAATTACTACGACCGGCGCGATCGCTTCGGTTACTCGAGTAACGACCTTCGCAACCGCCTGATTGGCAATGTGCTCTATGAACTTCCGGTTGGCAAGGGCAAGCTGGTAAATATCAACAACGGCCTTCTAGGCAGGGTGGTCGGCGGCTGGACGGTCAGCGGCGTGAGTGAAATCCACGCGGGAGTCGCGCTCAGCCCGATCGTGAACGGCACCAACGTCAACGGCCTCTACGCGGATGGCGTGCGGCCCAACCTTGTCGCGGGTCAGAGTTTTACATCCGTGCCCGGGGGCCATAGCCGCGGTGAGTGGTTCAACACAGCCGCTTTCAATTTCAATACCGCAGCTATCTCCTCGTCTAACCCCACAAATAATCTCTATACCTTCGGCGATGCGCCTCGTACCTTCGGACGCGGCCCGCGCCTGGTCAGCTCCGATGCCTCGCTGATTAAGAAGGTTCCTGTCTACGAAGGAGCGGCACTCGAACTGCGGGCCGAGGCCTTCAACGTCTTCAACCACGCCAACCTGGGTAACCCAGGGACCAGTTATGGAGCCTCGACCTTTGGCGTCATCACCGGACTGCAGGCTGGAGCTTTCCCATCCAGGACGCTGCAACTCGCCGCGCACTTCACGTTCTAATATCCGCTGCTGCGGTGCGGTACGTGCAATAGCGCGTACCGTACGGAATTTAGCCTTTACCCTAGACACCGCAAACCAAAATCTGCGCTGACGGATACAATCTGCCGGCGCAGTTTTTATAAAGAAATAAAATTGGGCCATTGCAGCAACCTGCCAGATTCTAGCCAAGCCCGATGGATTTGTGGACACCAGAGTCAAGATGCCAGAGCAGTTTGAGAGGCTTACCTGAGAGAGGAATACTGCTAACGACAATTTCTTCAGACGATGCAATTGGTATTTCCGCTCTGTTCAATCGCCGCGTTCCGATGTGACAAGCTCACGGTTTCTGTGGTCAGGCTTCATCTTTATCGAAATGATCGCGCCCAACCGGCGCGGTCGCCGACAAAAGACCCAGAATGGACGCAAGCTGCGACGCTATCGCAGACGATGGAAAGTGGAACGGCTGTTCGCCTGGATGCACAACTTCCGCCGACTCGTTACCCGATGGGAATACCACGTTGAAAACATCCTCGGCTTCGTTCACCTCGCATGCCTCCACTTGATGCTCAGACAGTTATGAGACCGCTTCTAATGCCTTGTTCGTAGATTCCTGCGTGACCAATGCTCTCCTGTATTTTCCGATGATCTCTTGAGATCCGACGAACTTAGTCGTATATTAAACAAGGACCGAACCAGTCCGATATTGCCTTTACTTTTCTACCTCACGCCTTTTCATCCCCGGAGTAGAGCGCACCGCGACCCTAGTCCCCGGGCGCTTCTGCCAGTTCCTGGCCGACCCTGTGCAGCTTCATCACCTTCCATTGCAGGCGGTCGAAGAATAAGTAGACCACCGGGGTAGTGAAGAGCGTTAGCATCTGCGAGACGATGAGGCCGCCGACGATGGTGATGCCCAGCGGTTTGCGCAGCTCCGAGCCAACGCCCATGCCGATAGCCAGCGGCAGCCCGCCAAACAATGCGGCCATGGTGGTCATCATGATGGGGCGAAAGCGCAGCAGGCAGGCCTGATAGATGGCCTCGACGGGCGGCAGGCCCTGGTCGCGCTCGGCCTGCAGCGCAAAGTCGATCATCATGATGGCGTTCTTCTTCACGATACCGATGAGTAAAATGATGCCGATGAGGGCGATGATGCTCAGGTCGGTTCCGGTGAGAAGCAGAGCGAGGATGGCGCCGACTCCGGCGGGAGGCAGAGTGGAGAGAATCGTGAGGGGATGGATCACGCTCTCATAGAGTATGCCGAGGACGATGTAGACGGCGATCAGCGCGGCGAGGATAAGATACGGTTCGTTCCTCAGCGAGTCCTGGAAGGCCTGCGCGGTTCCCTGGAAAGTGACGTGAACGCCGCTGGGCATGTTCAGCTCGGCCTGAGCTCTTTGGAGCGCGGCAACGGCGTCGCCCAAGGCATGGTTGGGCGCGAGATTGAAACTGAGCGTGACGGCCGGATACTGGCCCTGATGGTTTACCTGAAGCGCAGTCCGCTGCGAATCGAATTTGGCGACCGCTGAGAGCGGCACCATCGCACCAGTCGAGGACTTGATGAAGATGCCGTTCAGCGCGTCGGGGCTGAGCTGGTATTTTGGATCGACCTCCATCACCACGAAATACTGGTTCAGCGCTGTGTACATGGTGGAAACTTCGCGCTGGCCGAAGGCATCGTAGAGTATATTGTCGACGGCAACCGCGGTGATGCCCAGCCTCGCCGCGGTGTCGCGATCAACGACCAGGTTGGCCGCCAGTCCCTGGTTCTGCTGGTCGGTCGAGACGTCACGCAACTCCGGCAGGGCTCTCATGCGGGCCAGCAAGCGCGGAGCCCAGGTATTCAGCTCGTTCAGGTTTTCGTCCGAAAGAGTGTATTGGAATTGTGAATCCGAGGTGCGTCCGCCAATCTGAATATCCTGCCTGGCCTGGAGAAAGAGCGCCGCGCCGGGCACGTTGGTGAGCTTCGCGCGCAGGCGGTTCACCACCTGATCGGCGGATACATGCCCTGGCCGCGCGCTGAGCGGTTTGAGGGCGACGAACTCGCGACCGATATTGATGGCGCCGCCGCCGGGGCCGTTGCCGCCAACATAGGCGTTGGTTGAGGCGACGGCTGGATCGTCGAGCACGATCTGCGCCAGCTGGTGCAGCTTAACTTTCATGGAATCGAAGCTGATGTCCTGAGCGGCACGGATGGAACCGATCAGCTGGCCGGTATCCTGCTGCGGGAAAAAGCCCTTGGGAACGATGACAAACAGATAGACGTCCAGGCCCACAGTGCCCAAGACCATGCAGAGCATCAAAACCTGATGGCGAAGCACCCAGCGCAGGCCCAGCGCATACTCGTCGTGCAACCTTTGGAAGAGGCCTTCGCTGAGGCGGTAGAGCCGCCCATGCTTGTTCTCATCGCGCGATTTGAGAAACTTTGCACAGAGCATTGGCGTGGTGGTGAGCGACACCAGCAGCGAGACGGCGATAGCGACTGAGAGCGTGACTGCGAACTCGCGGAAGAGCTTGCCGACGATGCCGCCCATCAGCAGGATAGGAATGAAGACGGCAATGAGCGAGGCGCTCATCGAAAGGACCGTGAAGCCGATCTCCTTGGATCCTTTCATCGCCGCTTCATAGGGATTCATACCCATCTCGAGATAGCGGGTGATGTTTTCTATCACCACGATGGCGTCGTCCACCACAAAACCGGTAGAAATGGTGAGCGCCATCAGCGAGAGGTTGTCCACTGAATAGCCGAGTATGTACATGACGCCGAAGGTGCCTACCAGCGAGAGCGGCACGGCGATGGACGGAATGATTGTAGCCCATACTTCGCGCAGAAACAGAAAGACCACCAGCACAACCAGCACGACACTGATCATGAGCGAGATTTCAACGTCGTGCACGCTGGAGCGGATAGTGGTTGTGCGGTCGCTGATCACTTGGATCTGGATGGTGGGCGGAATGGCCGCCTGCAAGCGGGGCAACTCAGCCAGCACGCTGTCAACAGTAGCGATGACGTTCGCTCCCGGGGCCTTGAAGACAAGCAGCACAATGGCATCATCTAATTTGGTGGTTGGCCCATACGTCGGGTTGATGCCGATCACGCCCGCTGTATGGATGTCAGCGACTCCGTTGCCGATCGTACCGAGATCGGCGACACGCACCGGCGCGCCGGACTGCTGATTGTAACCGGCAATGATGGGCGCGTAGTCGCTGGCTTTGAATATCTGGTCGTTGTCGCCGATGAGCCAGCGATGGTCCGCGTCCTGAAAGGCGCCTTTGGGCCGGTTGGCGTTCGCATTGGAGAGCGCCGTGCGCACCGCTTCCAGGCCCACGCCGTTGTTGCCAAGCTGCATTGGATTCAGTTCGACGCGCACGGCAGGGCTGGCGCTGCCCGCCACGAACACATTGCCGACACCCTGGATCTGCGAAATTTTCTGCGCCAGAATCGAGTCGGCCAAATCGTAGATCTCGGCCGTCGGCACCACATCCGTCGTCAGCGAGAGAACGAGAATCGGTGAATCGGCTGGATTCGATTTTTTATAGCTGGGATTCTGCGGCAGGTAGGAGGGAAGCTGGCTGCGCGCGGCATTGATGGCGGCCTGCACGTCGCGGGCGGCGGCATCGATGTTGCGATTGATATCGAATTGCAGGGTGACGGAAGCCGACCCCAGCGAGCTCGACGAGGTCATCTGATTCACTCCGGCGATGCGCCCGAACTGGCGCTCAAGAGGCGTGGCGATAGCCGAGGCCATCGTCTCCGGACTGGCGCCGGGCAGGCCCGCGCTGGCGCCGATGACCGGGAAGTCTACATCGGGCAGCGAAGCGACGGGCAGCAGCGAGTAGGCCACCGACCCGGCCAGCAGCACGGCCAGGCTCAGCAGCGTTGTGGCTACCGGTCGACGAATGAAGGGCGCGGAGAGATGCATCTTTTGTGGTCCAGAACCCCTGCTGAGGGGCGAATCTTCCGGTTGGTCTTCGAAGCATCCGAAATCTCAAAATCGAGACCTGGGATACCCTGTGTTTGTTGCCGGTCCGGCGAGCACTTGTTAATCGGCAATGGCCAGTTCTGGCTCGCTGACGGTGGATGCCCGGCTTGAACGCAGCCGCCGAGCCAGCTTGTCGAAGTGCAGATAGATGACAGGCGTGGTATAGAGCGTGAGTACTTGCGAAAGCAGCAGACCGCCAACGATGGTGATGCCGAGCGGCTTGCGCAGTTCGGCGCCCACGCCGCCGCCCAAGGCCAACGGCAACCCGCCTAGAAGCGCGGCCATCGTGGTCATCATGATGGGCCGGAAGCGCAATAAGCAAGCCTGGAAGATGGCGTCTTCGGCCGATTTGCCTTGAGTGCGTTCGGCATCGAGTGCGAAGTCGATCATCATGATGGCGTTCTTCTTGACGATGCCGATAAGCAGGATAATGCCGATCAACGCGATCACGCTGAACTCGGTGCGGGTGATCATTAACGCGAGAATTGCACCGACGCCTGCCGAAGGCAACGTAGAGATGATGGTGATCGGATGAATGTAGCTCTCGTAAAGCACGCCCAGCACGATGTAGACCGTAACCAGTGCGGCCAGAATCAGAAGCGATTCACTGGCGAGCGAGGTTTGAAAAGCCGCCGCGGTACCCTGAAAGCTGCCATTGATCGCAACGGGCATATTGATTCGGTTCTCCACTCGATGAACAGACTCTACGGAGTCGCCGAGCGACTTGCCGGGCGCGAGGTTGAAGCTGATCACAGTGGAGGGGAACTGCCCCTGGTGGCCGATCGCCAGTTGCGCCTTCGATTGCTCCCAATGCGCCACCATGCTGAGCGGCACCTGGGTTCCGTTGCCGGATTTGACGAAGAGATTGTTGAGCGTGGTGGGGTCGGTCTGGAAGTTTGTTCCCACTTCCATCACCACATGGTACTGATTCAACTGCGTAAAGATCGTGGACACCTGGCGCTGGCCAAAGGCGTCGTAGAGGGTGTTGTCCACCTCGGCCATCGCGATCCCGAGGCGGGCAGCGGTATCACGGTCAATCACCAACTGGGAGCCGAGGCCCTTGTCTTGCAGGTCGCTGGCCACGTCGGTAACGACATTCTCTTTGCCTAGCTCCTCGACCATCTGGCGGGTGACGGTGGCCAGTTCAGCCTGATTGGGGTCTTCAAGCGAGTATTGGAATTCAGTCCGGCTGACGCGGTCTTCCACCGTGAGGTCCTGGAGCGGCTGAAGGAAGAGCTGAATTCCCGCGGAATCTTCAACACTCTGCAATTTTGTCTGCAAGCGGCGAATGATCTCAGTGGCCGAGGCCTTGCGTTCCTCGAGCGGCTTGAGGTTGATCTGGATGCGCCCGGAGTTCAGCGTGGTATTGGTTCCATCGACGCCGATGAAGGAAGAGATATTATCGACGGCCGGGTCTTGAAGTAACATGTCCACGAGCTTCCGTTGCCGTTCGGCCATGCTGGGAAAGCTCACCGTCTGGGGTGCTTCACTGATGCCCAGAATCACGCCCGTGTCCTGCACCGGGAAGAACCCTTTGGGAACTACGAGAAACAGCAGTACGGTTGCCACGACCGTGGCAACGGTGATCATCAATGTTGTGAATGGATGGCGCAGTACGACCTCCAGCGTGCGCCCATAGAAGGCAATGACCGATTTGAAGACCTGCTCAGAGGCATGGTAAAAGCGGCTCTGTTCGGCTTCCGGCTTGTGCTTCAGAAGCCGTGAGCACATCATCGGAGTCAGCGTCAGAGAGACGGCCGCGGAGACCAGAATCGTCACGGCCAGGGTGATCGCGAACTCACGGAATAGCCGGCCCACCACATCGCCCATAAAAAGCAGCGGGATCAGCACGGCGATGAGTGAAACCGTAAGCGAGATGATGGTGAAGCCGATTTGCTCGCTCCCTTTGAGAGCCGCGCGCATCGGAGTCTCGCCTTCTTCGATGTAGCGCGAAATGTTCTCGATCATCACGATGGCGTCGTCCACCACAAAGCCTGTCGAGATAGTGAGCGCCATCAGCGTGAGATTGTTGAGCGAATAACCCAGCAGATACATGACGCCGAAGGTGCCTACAATGGAGAGCGGCACGGCGACCGATGGGATGATGGTGGCGGCAAGGTTGCGCAGGAAAAGGAAGATCACCATCACCACCAGGGCGACAGTGAGCATCAGCTCGAATTCGACATCCCGAACGGACGCGCGAATCGTTGTTGTGCGGTCGGTGAGCACGCGCACCTGCACAGAGGCCGGCAGACTGGTCCGCAATTGCGGCAGCAGCTTCTGGATGCGGTCCACGACGGCGATGATGTTGGCGCCCGGCTGGCGCTGGATGTTGACGATGACCGCGGGCTGGCGATCCATCCAGGCAGCCTGTTGCGAGTTCTCCGCCGCATCCACAATCGTCGCCACGTCGGAGGCGCGTACGGCGGCTCCGTTGCGATAGGCAATAATCGTCGGCTTGTAATCTGCGCTGGTTAACAGCTGATCGTTCGCGCCGACGGTGTATGACTGGCTCTTGCCGTTGAGGGTGCCCTTGGCTTGGTCCACGTTGGCCGCCGATAATGCGGTACGCAGGTCTTCCAGGCTCAGGCCATAGGCGGCCAACTGGGCCGGATTGGCCTGAATGCGCACAGAGGGCTTTTGCCCGCCGGCGATCGAAACTAGCCCCACGCCGGTAACCTGGGAGATTTTCTGCGCCAGGTTGGTGTCGGCCGCGTCCTCAATCTTGTCCAGGGGCAAGGTATCAGAATAGAGCGCCAGCGTCATGATGGGCGCGTCGGCGGGGTTGACCTTGCTATAGATGGGAGGATTGGGAAGATCTGCGGGCAAGAAACTGGTGGCGGCGTTAATGCCGGCCTGCACTTCCTGCTCGGCAACGTCGATGTTCTCGTCCAGGTTGAATTCGAGCGTGATGACCGAGCCGCCGCCGGAGCTGACCGAGGTCATCTGCTTCAGGCCCGGCATCTGGCCGAATTGCCGCTCCAGGGGAGCGGTGACCGACGAAGCCATCACCTCAGGGCCGCCGCCGGGGTAAAAGGTGAGTACCTGGATGATGGGGTAATCCACCTCAGGCAAGGCGGAGACCGGCAACTGCTGGTAGCCCACATAGCCAGCCAGCAGGATGGCCGCCATCAGCAGCGAAGTCGCCACCGGGCGCAGAATGAATGGCCGGGAAGGACTCAGGCTCACTGCTGTTCTCTCTTACGTTGGCTGTCGTCTTTGCCGGCGCCGGGCGGCGTTCCAAGTTGAGACGCCGCGAATGGACCGCCCGAGGTCCCCCGTTCCGATGCTCCCTGGCCCCGCTGTTCACGAACCGCGCTTGCGGTCACAATCTGCCCGGTCCGCAGCCGGTCCGCGCCGTCCACTACCACGCTCTGTCCAGGTTGAAGACCACTGTCCAGGATCGTGACCTGTCCCTCTGCCAAAGCCACCTTGACGGGCTGAATCCGGCTGATCGCAACTCCCTTGGCGTCGGTATTGACGGCCCACACATAGGATCCCTGCACGCCCGTCTGGATGGCCGTCGAGGGAACGACCAGCGCGTTGGGCCGGTTTTCAAGAACCAGGTGAATGTTGACGAACTGATTTGGAAAAAGCGACTGGTTCTTGTTATCGAAGACCGCTTTCAGCTTGTCGGTGCCGGTGGTGGTGTCAATCTGGTTGTCGGCGGTGAGCAGAACGCCGCTGGCGAGTTTTTGCACGTCGTCCCGATCATAGGCATCTACCGCAATGCGCTTGTCAGTGGACAACTTGTGCAGCACCTGCGGAAGCTCGTTCTCCGGCAGGGTGAAGTAGACGGCGATGGGCTCGAACTGGTTAATGACAACGAGATTGGTGGTGTTGGCGGCGATGATGTTGCCGGGGTCCACCAGGCGCAGGCCGATGCGGCCGTTGATGGGCGATTGGATGGAACACCAATCGAGCTGCAATTGGGCAGTCTCGATGGCTGCTTTGTCGGCCTCGATGGCGCCCTGGTATTGGCCCTCCGTGGCCTCGTCGGCCTCCAGCGTCTCCTTTGAAACCACCCCCGCCGTATACAGCGCGGTGTAGCGCCTGAACTCGGCCTGTGCGTCCTTGAGTAAGGCCTCATCATGGAGCAGGTTGCCCTTGGCCTGGTCGAGCGCGGCTTTGTAGGGCCGCGGGTCGATCCCCATAATGGTCTCGCCCTGCCTGACCTGCTGGCCCTCGGTGAACTTGACCGGCTCGAGCTCGCCGCTCACCCGCGCCTTCACGGTAACGCTCATATAGGGCGTCACCGTGCCCAGCGCGCTGAGGAAGATGGGCATAGGCCGCTTCTCGGCGGGGGTAACCTGCACGGGAACTGGGCGACCCTGCAAGGCAGCCGCTTGGCTGGCGCCGCTTTCCGCGCTCTGTTTCTGGTTCTGGTAGATTCGCCACACCACAACGCCTAAGCAGATCACTACGATCAGCCCGACGACGCGGAGCCAGGCGCCGTGGCGCGCGGGCGGCTGCTCGGATGCGTTGTATGTGTGCAGATAAGACTCCGGTGAGACTTCGGTGGACATGGCGTCAACTCCCGATCTTGTCAGTGAGATTACCCCCGACAGAGCCGGGGGCTTCCTCTTGTGAGCCGCTCAAAGCGAGCTGATCAGGCTTGGCCAAGTCCAATAAGGAAAACGCTGGGGCAGAGTTGAATTGCTGCCGACCGATCAAGTGCGAAGCGGAGAGCTATGCGAAGACCTGCCGCTGCACGACGCCGGCGACATTGGTTAAGCGGAAGTCGCGTCCGGCGTAGCGGTAGGTAAGTTGCTCGTGGTCCAGCCCCATCAGCGCCAGCAATGTCGCGTGCAGATCATTGATGTGCATGCGGCCTTCCACGGCTTCCATGCCGATTTCATCTGTGGCTCCGTAGCTGAATCCCTTCTTGACGCCGGCTCCGGTGAGAAACATCGAATAGCCTTTGATGTTATGGTCGCGGCCATCGGCGCCCTGCGCGGTGGGCAGGCGGCCGAACTCGGAGCCGAACAAAACGATGGTGTCTTCGAGTAAGCCGCGCTGTTTGAGATCGGCAAGCAGCGCCGAGGTGGGCTGGTCGATATAGCGCGTTTGTTCGATCAGGCCATTATGCAGATTGGTGTGATGATCCCAGCCGCCCTGACGAATCTCGACAAAGCGCACACCCGCCTCGCTCAGCCTGCGCGCCATGAGGCACTGGCGCGCAAACGAACCCTCGGGGCCGGGCTTAACGCCGTAAGCATCCTGTACGCTTTGCGGCTCCTTGGAAATATCGAGAAGCTCTGGAACGCTGTCTTGCATGCGGAAGCCGAGTTCATAGGATTTTATGACACCCTCAACGGCGTCAGGCGCGCCTGGGCTGGAGGCAAGATCATGATTGATGTCCTGAATCAGATCGAGTTGCTCCCGTTCAAGATCCTTATCTGTTGCTGCTTTGATGTTAGGGAAATCGCCTTGATCGGAGATTGGCGTTCCCTGATAGTAAGCGGGGAGGAAGGCACTGCCGTAGTTAACCGCGCCGCCGAAGGCGATGGGCGGATTGATGGTGATATAACCGGGCAGATTCTGGTTCTCGGTGCCCAGGCCATAGAGCACCCAAGAGCCCCAACTGGGGCGGATCAGCGCGGCGTTGGCGCTGCCGGTGTGCAGTTGCGGCACCGCTTGCGGATGGGCGGGCGTATCGGTGTAAAGGCCGCGCAGAAAGCATAACTCGTCTGAGTGGGTGGCAATGTTCGGCAGCAGTTCGGAAAAGTAACTG
>Ga0181535_10006768_pt1 | contig 11721 bp, 11 predicted proteins | sample PEATcosm2014_Bin_44_FD_119774 | JGI IMG/M metagenome (GOLD analysis project Ga0181535, IMG submission 119774) | Peatland microbial communities from MTU Mesocosm Facility, Houghton, MI, USA - PEATcosm2014_Bin17_30_metaG | ecosystem: Environmental > Terrestrial > Soil > Wetlands > Peat | place...
AGCTACCTGCGCGTCTTCAAGGATCGCGATACGTTTTATGGCGTAGCTCGTGGCGGAAAGCTTTTTCGTTCCAAGGATCCCTTTGCGGAGTTCGAACCGGGAGCCGATCTATTCAGGGATTCCACTTATTCCGGACGTGTTCGGCACACTGCCCTTCTGCGCAGAGGAAACACATTGTATGTGTTCTTCACTGCGATTGGGGATGCGCCGGAACATATCCAGGTAGCCAAAGTGGACTTGAGCAAAGACTGGACCGAGTGGAGGGCCGGCCCAGCCGTAGACGTGCTTACCTCACAGGCGAGTTATGAATGCTCCGATCTTCCGCTCGCGCCATCCAAGGCTGGGGACATCGACACGCCCGTGCATCAGCTTCGCGATCCGGGCATCTTTGAAGATGATGGCAAGGTTTACCTCTTCTATTCCATTTGCGGCGAACAGGGTTTGGCCGCTGCGGAGGTATCACTTAATTACTCACCAGTCGCCAAGTAAGACGACTGGTGAGTGATGCCAAGCCCACAGAACTTTGCATAGAGTTCCGCGCGAAACAGAGACTCCTCAAGCGGAAAAATTGCCGCAGCGAGAGGGTTTCTGAGTGCCCAAAAGGCTACCTTGCCAAATGTTTCTAGTACGAAGGCTTTGGCCACATCGTAGTTCACGAGGAATGCAGGTTAGTTCACCGATGTAAGCTCCGCGTACACCTGTCCAACAAACCGGTCGGATGCCGTTGGCGGCAGGTTGAGCTTTGTATCCCACTCCGCCGTTACATGCGCGGCAAGCACATCCTGCTGACCCTTGCCCTGCTTGATCAGATCCCTCACCCGGTCACGAACAGCCAGCACCAGATCGCGCTGCGCTGTCACTGCCGCACGGTCCGTGATCGGTCCGTGGCCAGGAATGATCTTCGTGTTCGGCCCTGCCAGTCCGCTGATCTGGCCCAATCCATCCAGCAAGCCTCTGAGGCTTCCGCCATTGACTCGATCAATGTTCGGGTAGCCCGTCGAGCGGAATATATCGCCGGTCAGGATTGCATCGGAGGCGGGAAACCGCACCACGGTATCGCCATCTGTGTGCGCCCTCTGGATGGGAAGCAGGTGTACTTCCTCGCCATCGAGATGGAAGGTAACTGGTCCTTCGTAAGTCACAACTGGCAAGCCTTCTGCAGGAGCCGGAACACCTGGGGTGCCATTGGCCGAAGGCGAAGGATGCGCGAGCCGATGGCGGAGTTCATCGCGCGCAAAAATGACCGCGCCCTGCTTGGCGAAGTTCGCGTTGCCTCCGGTATGGTCGCCGTGGACATGCGTGTTCACCAGAAAACGAATCGGAGCGTCGGAGAGGACGCGGATGGCTGCAACTAACTTATCCGAAAGCGGCGCAAATTCGTCGTCCACCACCAGGATGCCGTCTTTGCCAATGAGCACGCCGACACGCCCGCCCGCGCCGTCGAGCGTGTATAGGCTGTCGCTGATCTTGGTTGTAGTGACAGTAACTTTGCTGTAGTCAGGCGGGGTGGGAGGCGCTGCGGCAGCCGCCGGAGCCTGTTGTCCTTGAGCGGACGCAACCGTGATCGCCGTCGAGAGAAGTGCAATTGCAATCATCTTAAGCATGGGACTCATCCTTTTTATGACATGGTTGTACGGTAGAAGCAGGGACGCGGAACACAGACGAGCTGCTGCGCGCACGACGTTGACTTACCGGGATTAAAGTTGAATTACAAGAAAGGGAATGTTACGGAATCAACAACAACAGAGACGCGAAGCCCGTTGAGGAAACGAGGCGCCTATACGAATGCGGATTGTGATGGGGGGAACCATTCGCCGCTCCTGCAAAGGATTATCATTGCTTCCGCTGGAAGTCAAGCAGAAAAATCGAGGGTAGCCGTTAACTCTTGACACTGCCGGGAGTGTCTTGTACTCTGCGGGAATTTTGATAGCCCGCCAAAGAACCACTGATTCCACGCTGTGTTGCAGAGTCCGTACACAGGCAGGGGTTCTCCGGCAGGGGCAGGCTAGGCCGATTCCACAGTTGACCTAGTTTCAGCTAAAGAAGTTGATTGGCCCGCCGCCGGAATTTCATCTGGCAGGCGGGTTTTCTATTTGCGACCCATTTGCGCAGGATGACCGCGGCGACTACCCCAACTGACAAGGTGAAAAGAGCATAACCGATAAGGAGAAATACGCCATGAGATGGACGATGAACAGAGTTCTGCTTGTTTTGGTTGCCTCGCTGCTGATTGTCGATTCTGCGTTTGCCACTGACGGATACTTTCTAACTGGATATGGGACCAAACAACAGGGCCATGGCGGAGCTGGGATTGCGCGGCCGGGCGACAGCTTAGCCGGCGCAACCAATCCGGCGGGGCTCTTTCTGGTGGGCAATCGCGCCGATATTGGGTTGACGGTCTTTCGGCCTAACCGCTCAGCCACGATTACGGGTAACGAACTGTTAGGCCCAATCGCCAGCTTTGACGCTAACAGGGTAGGAAACTTCGAGCTGCCTGAACTAGGCTTTAGCCGTTTGTACAGGTCTAACCTTGCACTGGGAGTCGCGATCTATGGCAACGGCGGCCTGGATACCTCGTACAAGACGGCGATTCCGCTGCTGGGCTCTACGCGAGGCGGAGTCGACCTGGAGCAATTGTTCGTGTCTCCTACACTCACCTACAAGGCGGGCGCATATAATTACTTCGGCATCGCCGCGAATATCGCCTATCAGCGCTTTGCCGCTGAGGGAATTCAGAATTTTGCCAACGCAAATGTTTCACTGAATCCATCAGATGTGACCAACAACGGGCACTCGAATTCCTACGGTTCTGGCGTGCGCGTTGGCTGGCTGGGAGAGTTGAACAAAGTAGTCAATTTGGGCGCGACCTATCAGAGCAAGACGTACGCCAGTGCATTTTCGCGCTACTCAGGATTATTTGCCGAGGGCGGAAAGTTCGATATTCCCGCGAACTTCGGCGGCGGCGCTGCGGCAAAGATCGGCCCCAAGGCCACCGTACTCTTCGATGACGAGGGCATTCTATACAGCGGCGTAAAGTCGATCAACAATTCCGACGCTAACGAGGCGTCCCTCGGGGCGAGCAATGGACCTGGCTTCGGATGGCACAACATCAATGTAGTCAAAGCGGGTTTTGACTATGATGTGAACGCGGCACTCACACTGCGGGGAGGATATAACCACGGCGGTGTACCCTTCGACAGTTCACAAACATTCTTCAACCTGCTGGCGCCTGCTGTCAGCAAGGATCATTTGCACATAGGGGGAACCTGGACGCTTGAGAGCGGCAAAGAAATCGATTTTGCGTACATTCATGCTTTCAATAACACCGTGAATGGCGTGAATTCTATTGCACCAGCCTATGGCGGAGGAAACGCAAATCTGAGCATGTATCAGAATTCTTTTCAGGTCAGCCTGGGATGGAAGAAGAAGTAAGGAGTCCTGGGCCGGCTGCAAATGGAGATAAAGGATATGGAACTCTTCTTTTCGCGAGAGTGGCCGTGGTATGTTGCTGGACCGGTGATTGGACTCTTTGTGCCCGCACTCTTGATTGTCGGGAATAAGCAGTTTGGAATATCGAGTAACTTGCGGCATCTGTGTTCGGCGATTGCGCCTGGACGCATCGAGTTCCTGCGCTATGACTGGAGGCGGGTGGGACTGTGGAATCTCGTGTTTCTGGCTGGAGTTCTAGTTGGCGGTTTTATCTCAGTTCATGCGGGAACAGCTCATGTAATTGCCCTCTCCGCTGAGACAAAGGCGACACTGATCAAGCTCGGGATACACGATTTCTCGGGCATCGCTCCTAACGAAGTATTTTGCTGGCATGCGCTTCTGACAGTCCGTGGATTTGTATCTGTGGTTGTGGGCGGCTTCCTGGTGGGCTTTGGGACGGCTTATGCAGGGGGCTGCACCTCCGGGCGCGCCATCAGCGGGCTGGCTAACTTCGAGTTGCCGTCGCTGATTGCAGTCTTTGGATTCTTTGCCGGAGGGCTTGCGGCCACATACTATATTCTGCCGTTGTTGCTGGGAGGCGTATGACAAGACCAGCGGCTATCGAGATCGACGATGCGGCGAGTTCCCGAGCTGGTGACCGTCCAGGGCCGCTGGCCGTCTATCTTCTGCTCGGAATCGCCTTCGGAGTTGTACTGACTCGGTCCGAGGTTGTCTCCTGGTTCCGCATACAAGAGATGTTCCGCTTTCAATCGTTCCGCATGTACGGCATTATCGGCTCGGCCATCGCTACGGCGGCTGCTTCCGTCGCAATCATCAAGAAGGTTCAGCTACGCGCCATCTCGGGCGAGATCGTTTCAATTCCCCGCAAGGAATTGGGAAGCTGCATACGATACGCGGTGGGCGGCACGATATTTGGTCTGGGATGGGCGCTGACCGGAGCCTGCCCAGGACCGCTCTTTGCCCTGATTGGAAGTGGCGTATCCGTGATGATTGTGGCGGTTCTAAGCGCGCTTACCGGAACATGGGTATATGCTTGGCTGAGGCCACGGTTGCCGCATTGAAAACCACCCCTTTAGATTCAAACCGATTTTTGTGCGGGGATAAATGTCAACTCAATGCTGCTTGCATGCTTGCTCTGCAACCTGCTGGATATGTGCGGGGCGTGTTCGGCAGCAGCCGCCCACAATCTGCGCCCCAGCGCCAAACCACTTCGCGGCCTGCTCTCCAAAGCTTGCCGCATTGCCATCGCCAGTCCAGCAACGGTTTGCGGCATCCCATTCCTCTCCGGAATTCGGATAAACCACGACGGGTTTGTCTGTCGCCGCGCGCAGTTCGCCAATCAGTTTCAGCAGCAGCGCAGGAGGCGTGCAGTTGACGCCAATAGCAACGGTTTGCGGGAAGCGCGCAACCGCGACTGCGCAATCGCGAGCTGCTCGCCGTGGATTACATGCTGCCCATCGCGGCAAGTTGGCCTGCCCGATCTTTTGTACCAGTGGATTGTTAGTGTAGCGCGGCTTCCTGGTTACAACAGTTTGCATATCGCAACCTATGAGACGCTTATATGAGTCGGCCTTTGAATGCATTCGATGACAGCTTGACACAGATGGCAAGGAGTGATAATAACTCTAGTATGGGTCCGACTCGGCGAGCACACGAAGCACTGCCTTTCCTGTTAGATGCTGCCGCGAACCCATGTTGTTCCTCCCTGGCGTAAATTCATGACATCCTCCGCCGTTGTCCTCCATGCAAAGAGCATCTGATCGCCATAAATCCAGTGATCGCTCTCTTCGCGAAGAGAGGCGGCTGCGGCAACCTTTGCCGCTTGCCCGCACCCATCCGCATCGAATCTTGGACGTCTCCAGCATAGCCAACTCGGCTTTGGGGAGGATCAAGGTTACCGGAAGCCAGCGCGCGGGCTCATAACTCGGACTCATGCCTCGGAGACTCTTATGCGCTTTCCTAACGGCAACAATCGCCTCAATAGATCAAGCCGAAATATTTTGCATACCGAAACACGCTCCGCCGCAGCGATTCCTGCGCTTTCCTCTTGGAGCCTGTCCGCCACGAACGCGGACGCTCAAAATAGACTTGTAAGTCAACGCGGGTTTGAGCAGAACCCAGATTTTCTAGAGTCCGCAAAAGGCGTGGCTCTGTGGATCGAAAACGCAGCGCAAAGGCGGGACAAGCGACGTGTCTACTCGCTCCCTGAACTTGGCCACAAGGAAAGGGCGACGACGGTAGCAGCACCAAACGCAATCTACAGCGCCAGCGCCGAGACGGTTCTCTTCTTCATTCAGCTAGCGAACGCCACCGGACAGATGAAATACCTGCAAACTGCGTCCTTGGGAGCGGATTACCTGGTTGCTACTTGGCGGGAGCTGGTCGATAAACCGGGCAACGGTTTGTTCTCCGACCGGTGCCTGAATCTCTCACTTTATGGCGGGCTTGCCGGTGTGGCCTTTGTTCTGAACGAAACAGGAAAGGCAACTGGCAAAGAAAAGTACCGTGAAGCAGCAAGGACGGCCACCGACTACATCGTGCGAGCCGCGAAAACCGCGGGCTCGGGTCTCGCATGGTCGGATGCTCCAGGAATCGCAGGGGACGGCGGCATCGTGCTCTACTTGCTGTATGCGGCCCGTGAATTTGGAACCGCTCTATATTGCATCACGGCTGAGCGCGCTGGCGATCATATCCTCGAACTCGCCACCAACGAGCGTCATGGCGGCTTTAGTTGGAGCGGTTTTCCAGCTTTTCCAGGACTACCGAAAGACACTTACTTGCCGGCTTTTGAGGATGGTACTGCGGGCATAGTTTACGTTTTTGCTCGCCTCTACAGTGAGACAAATAAGGCTAGGTTTCTCTTTGCCGCCAACCAAGGAGCATCGCACTTGCAAAGCGTCGCTACCGTTGGTAGCAAAGCGGAACTGATTTCGCACCCGCTTTCCGACCTGTCGGACTTACATTATGCAGGTTTTTGCCATGGACCCGCAGGGACGGCGCGCGCTTTTTTCGAGTTATATAAAATCACGCGTGAACCTGATTACCAAATGTGGGCCGAACGGCTGGCACAGAAGGTACGGCAAAGCGACGTTCCGGGAAGCCTGACGCCTGGCTATTGGAATGTCGTTTGCCAATGCTGCGGCTCAGCGGCTGTCATTGATCTCTTCGTGGAGATGTGGGCGTTCACCGGGCGTCGGAACTATCTTGCCGCCGCACAGCGCGCAGCACGCACACTCGTGAACCATGAGACAAACTCAGACGGTAAGAGAACCCGCACGGTTCAGACGTGGGCACGCGTTAACCCACGGGAGGCAAGTACCGCAACCTATTCTTTCGTCGGTGCTTCGGGTGTGGCATCTGCGCTCCTGCATATACATCTTGCCGAGCAAGGTAAATATGGCGCCATACTTCTTCCAGAAAATAGGTTTGCCAACATACGATGGGCATAGCCCAGTTTAATGGAGAGAGCACGCCCTGACTGATTTACCAGTTGTTGCCCACCATCAATTGCGCTGGCACAAAGAGTCCAATCACCGGGCCTGTGATGTACCACGGCCACTCCCCCGCAACAAGGCTTTCCATTCGCATTCACCTCTTATGCGTTGCAACTGGATTGAATGCTTCCCTACACCAGATAATACTGCGGCTCCCGATCAGCCACCGCAGTCCCGTTTTGCCTGCAATGAGAGCAATTGTTCTCACCCAAGAGTTCATGGACACGACGAACAGCCTTAAGCGTCGACGAGAATTGCTCGTCCTCTTCCGGATAGACGAACTCGACGGGAAACCAATCGCTGAAACGCAGGTTCTTCATCGCCCTTGCCAAGTCGGGACGAATTCCGCAGAGCAGAACGGTCTTTCCTTCCGCCTTCATCTCATGGAGAAAGTGGTCGAAGTGTTCGAGCGCAACCATATCGGGGTTGCGCGTGCGCTTAAGCCGTAGGACAACGAAGCGAATGTTCTCAGCACGAGTGCGCCGCTTGAGCTCCTCCAAGAATCGGTCCAATTCCGGCGCTGCGCCAAAGAACAGCTCGCCCTCCAAATCGTAGAGCAGCATCGAGGTGCAAAGCAGATCCTCTGGCAATCGCTCTCGCACCACCCGCTCGTTGCTTACGACCAGTTCGGCCCAGCGTAGCAATGCGGCACGGGGCACAAACAACAGGAAGGAAAGAGCGACGCCGATGAGTATGGAGAATTCAACACTGATGAAAACCGCGGAAAAAGCCGTAATGAAGACCAAGCCCGCATCGTAGCGAGATGCACGAACGGCATAGCTGAGACGCTTCCAATCGATGAGCCTCGCCGCCGTGACAATCAGAAGGCCTGCCAGCGCGGCTTTGGGAATGAACCGTGCATAGGGCGCAAACAAAACGACGACAAGAGCCACGGTTGCAGAGGCGACAACGCCGGAGAAGCGGCTGACCGCTCCCGCCTGATAGTTGATTGCCGAGCGCGTGAGCGAGCCTGATCCCGGCAGGCATTGGAAGAATCCACCAGTGAGATTGGCGAGGCCTTCTGCGAGACATTGGCGATTGTAGTCCAGTTCCTGGCGTGTGTACGCAGCGATAGATTTGGCGATGGCGAGCGCCTCCAGCAGTCCGAGGAACGCTATGGCCAGGGCGCTGCCCGAGAGTTGTTCGATCCACCCGAATTGAATCACAGGAATCTGTGGATGGGGCAGGCTGCGGGGAATGCTGCCGACCACGGAGACCAGCGATTTGCCATCAGCGCCGGGGATGGTCCAGCCGAGCTGTGCCGCGAAAAAGGAAGCGACGATCAAGGCGACCAGCATATCGATTTGCGGCAATCGATATCTTCGCGCAAGCTTTCTTAGGATCACAACCATGACAATGGTTGTCAAACCGATGGCTAGCGCACGCTGATTGACCGGTCCGCCGGTGACTGTGAGCCAAAGGCGATAAAGAACGTGCTGTTGCCCGTTGCCGCGGTCGCGAAGGCCGGTCAGATTGCCTAGCTGGCCGAGTCCAACCAGAGCGCCGGCTCCGGCCATGAAACCGATGACGACCGATTCGGAAATATAGCGAGTCAGGTCGCCGAGTCTGAAAACCGCAATCAGGATTTGAAGGATGCCAACCATGATGCCCAGCAGAAAGGCGGCCTGGTAAGCATCGAAGCGGGCGTCGGGGTCAAAGAATGCAAGGGCGCTGAAGACCACAAGTGAAATGGCGTTGGTGGGCCCGTTGATCAGGTGCGACGAGGAACCAAAAATGGAAGCTACCAGTGTAACGACAATGGCCGAATACAAGCCGAATCGTGGATCGATGCCGGCAATGAGCGCATAGGCCATGGCCTGGGGCAGGGAGATGGCAGCGACAGTCATGCCGGCCAAAAGATCCTTGCGGGCGCGATCCAGGGAATAATCAAGCTTCATTGCGATGCATCTCCTTAAGGTCCATTCGATCATTGAGACATTCAAAGCATCATGAATCAGCGAATCACGGCCTGATCTTGTTTTGGGCCGGCAGAACGAACCTCGTCGTAAATTCCGCCTTCAGCAAAGAATTTCTGCTGGGCGTCTTCCCAGTTCTTGGCAAACAGGGTCACCGAAAAGAGATTGACTGGAGGAAACTGTGCGGAGTGCCTCATGAATATCGCGGGATTGATCGGCCGGTAGCCGTGCTGAGCGATGATCTCCTGCGCCTGATCAGTGTAGAGATATTCGAGATAGGCCTTGGCATAGGCTTCTGTCTTCCGGTGCGCAACGTTCGAGTCAACCCAAGCTACGCTCGGTTCTGCGCGGATGCTGACTAGCGGGTAGACGATCTCTAGTTCGCCCTTGTATTCGACGGCCTCAAGCAAAGCCTCGTTTTCCCAGGTCAACTGCACATCGCCCAGCTTTTCCTGCGTAAAAGTATTGGTTGCATCGCGAGCGCCAACGTCCAGTACCGGCACGTGCCGGTAAAGCTGCCTGAGATACTCCAACGCTGCGGCATCGCTTCCTCCCCGGTAGATGACCGACCCCCACGCCGCCAGAAGACTCAGCTTTCCGTTACCTGAAGTTTTCGGATTCGGAGTAATTACGGATACATCGCGGCGAACCAGGTCGGACCAATCCTCGATACCCTTGGGATTGCCCTTGCGAACGACAAAGACAATGGTCGACGTGTAGGGCTGTCCACCGTTCGGCAGGCGCCTGTCCCAGTCCGCTGCGACCAACCCGCGCTTGCGCAACGCATCGACATCCGAGGGAAGCGCCAGCGTGACAACATCGGCTGGAACGCCATCGATCACCGCTTGCGCCTGGCGCGATGAGCCGCCGTGGGATTGTGCGATGGTCAGCCTCTTGCCGGTATCCTTGAGGTACTTCTCAATGAAGCGCGGATTCAGATCCTGAAATAGCTCTCTAGTCGGGTCATAGGAGACATTCAAGATTTGGGTGGACGTATCGCCCGAGATGTTCTTGCCAATCAGAAGCGCGACTGCCACCACAACCGCTGTCAACGCCCCCGCGTTCACCCATGCTGTCCTCATCGTTGACCTCCACGTTGGAGATATATCTTCCGTTTCAGCTACGAATGTGCCGGAGTAATTTTTGTACGAAGGCTGCATCGCAGTTCGCGCTGCGCTTCAATGTCGCTGCTGAACGGGGAACGGCTTGCGGCAGGAATAGTACTCACACTGAAATCGCTCACCCAGCTAACAGATGCGGGAACAACAACAGTTGTGAAGAGCCAAGGCCATGCTGCAAAGATAGTCGATCAGCACCAATGCGTCAACAATAGTTTCCTGCCCGGAGGGGCTCAGAAGCCCCGTAAACCACATGGGAGCAATACCTGAATTTGGAGCTTATTGCCGTACCGCCCACGCAAGTCCATCGGGCCCATTGCCGGCATCGATCCGGGCGATCACTTCAAACGCATTCAGGTCAATGACCGCGACAAATCCATCGAGGCCAGAAGCGACATAAGCGCGAGCGCCATCCGGCTGAATCTGGATTCCACCTAACCCACGGCCAACGGACAACCGCTTGATCTCTTTGCGTGTTGCCGCATCCAGAACCACGAGATAGGGGCCGGCCGATACGAGGACGCGGCGCCCATCGGGAGTGAATTTTAACCGGTTCGCGCCGGGCGCGTTGACGGGCAGGGTTGCAGTGACCCTCTTCTCTGCGATATCGACGATCGAAATTGTTCCATCGCCTGCATTGGCGACCCACGCCTCCTTGCCGTCCGGCGAGAGATCGAAGCCCTCTGAACCTCGTCCGACAGGGACGACCGTCAGCACCCAGTCTTCACCGTGTGGAGGAGGAGCCAGACTGTTTGGAAGAGCGCCCGCATGCCCTTCGGACTTTTCGATGATTGACACTGTTCCAGAGTTTACGTTGGTGGTCAAGATCTCCTTGCCATCAGGAAACACGTTGAGCATGTGGGTCCGGTTCTGGCCCGTTCCCATAATCCAATCAATAGAGCGCGTGGAAGGATCATAACTCCCGATTGCCTTAGCCGCCTCCGCCGTAAACCACACTTTTCCAGCGGCGAAGGCGAGACCATGCGGTCCGCGCAGAGCCCCAAGATCAATCACGCCCAGTGATCTTTGTCCCACCAAATCAACAACCGTCAAAGTATGAAAGGCGCCAAAGCCGTAATTCGATACATATGCAGTCTTTCCGTCTGCTGAGGCAGTCACCTCGTGAGGATCATCCCCAACCGGAATGCGTGTAACTACATGCAAATCCGAGGGATCGACAATTGCCAACGTGTGATCCTGCCTTGATAGTGCAAGCAACGATTGGCTTGGTGTTTGCTGACCAATAGCCACTCCGGATAGCGCAGCAAATAGCAGGCACCAGAGAGGACGATTCATAGACAATTCTCCTTATTTGTAGGATGAGATATCTCCTGCATCGTTCTGCTCGGCAAACGCGCTAGACAATCACCCTTGCCTTTATCAGACTGTCGGCGGAGGGTCCTTTTTCATGGATCTCCGCCGCAACCATTCTTACTTTGTTCCCGAATCATCGACACGAAACTTTGAAAAGTCTGGCGGGGTAACTTTATCCTCACTGTGCAGCGTTCCGCTCGACCCGTGGTGCTGACCGCTGATCTTGGCTATCTGACTCGGCACCGCGTTATTTTTCGGATTGATCTTCGGATAATTGCGAGAAACCGGAGCTGGTGGGCCTTGTTAATCGATGCAAAAAGGACAAGGCTGGATGCGAACGGCGCGATGGTCCACCACACCAGCCTCGTCCCGGCGTTCCCGTACGGCGTCGGCTACTTCTTTCCGTTGTCTTTGAAGTTCAGCGCAACG
>Ga0181535_10006769_pt1 | contig 11721 bp, 9 predicted proteins | sample PEATcosm2014_Bin_44_FD_119774 | JGI IMG/M metagenome (GOLD analysis project Ga0181535, IMG submission 119774) | Peatland microbial communities from MTU Mesocosm Facility, Houghton, MI, USA - PEATcosm2014_Bin17_30_metaG | ecosystem: Environmental > Terrestrial > Soil > Wetlands > Peat | place...
CCGCCCATGATAGCCGATTCGAGCCCTTAGGTGGAGATCGTTTGTCCACCGCCCGGGTTTACGAAAACGCCTCCGCAGTCCCCCCCGTTTTCACGGGCTTTCTTGATCGCCGGGAATTGCTGAGGCCCTGCAAAGGCATATCGCCCCACGCGCACTCGCCGTTCGCCCGCACGCAGTTGATCCCATACTGCGAGAGACCCTTCCGCCCGTCATTCACGCCGATGGGAAGCATCGGTTTGCCGTTCACCAGCAGGACGTTGTCCTCCCGGATCGTCACCATGTGCGGCGCCGAAGGATAGCGCGGAATTTCGCAGCTCTTCCTGCTGAGTTCCTTGCCGCTCCCATCGCCCAAAGTCATCTCCAGTCGCGCGGCGCCGCCGGCGGGAATCTCCGGACACGAGAACGACAATTCGACCGGCTCCGCGCCTAGCGAGACGCTCCGTTCGGCGGCCAGACCGCCGTCCGGACCGTAGAGGCGCGTTTCCAGGGGCAAAGGCCGATTCTCCTCGTACGCCCATCGGCGCACGCAACGCACGCAAATGGCGGACGCCTTCTGATCGCCGTAGAGCGCGTGGCGATAGTGTGGGCTGAGCATCTCGAAGCCAAGCAGGTCCGCAACGTCGCGCGGCTCCAGGCGGATGCTGTCAATGTAGAGGACAATGTCGTTAGGCGGAGTAGCGGCGACGAACCGCAACTCCTTCATTCCCGAAACATTCCATTTGCGGTTTAGATCGTCAATGTCAATGCGGAACGTCCGCGCCTCGTGCGGGTGCAAGTTGAGGACGTATTCGTCCGTCCAGATCATCGGACGCCGCGTCTTCTCCGACGCGAAGCTCAACCGCACCCAGCCTTCCTGCGGCTTGAGGGAAGGGTTATGGGCCTCGAAGGCCAGCGTGCCGTATTGCGTCCAGTCGGCGATCGGCGAATCCGCCGCGGCGATGGGAAGGTGAACGAATTGCCACTTGTCTTTACCCGCTTCGTATTTCGGGAAGAACATTTTCAGCGACGCATGCCCGGTGGACATGAATTCCGATTCCGGCGCCTGAGTGACTTTTACGCCCGGCGAGGTGACGATTTTGGCGATCTGCGCCGGGTTCTCGAAGTCGAAGAGAATCACGCCTTGGGCGGGTCCGGAAGCGGCTGCCCCAGACCTACTCACGCCAAGTCCAAAAAACAACGATGCAAAGAGGCATATGCCGCCGCCAATTCTCCACATTCGCATAACATTAACCTTTTAAAAAGCGTTCCTCTGATTGGCCTATCTCGCTTCCGTCGAGTTGATGAGACGGGCAACTCTGGATTGAGTCGGCCATCGTGTTCGGAGACGACGCGAAATATCCGTTCAATTCCGGCGCGCTGGGCTTCCCGGGACGCCATGCCCCAGGTGGCCGTTCAAGTCCTGGCACATGCCGTGGAACCAGGTCGAATGCTACAGTTACGAGTCTACCTTGCCTCTGCGGAGAATTGAACGCCTGACAAGAATTTCCAAACCCTTGTTCCAGGTGAAGCTGCTCCGAAAAACCAGCTCTTGGGGGCATGAAAGGCATCTCCGCATCCCAGCGGGATGCAGCTTATTCCCAACGATCCGCTCGTGGCGGACACTCGCACGCGCGGCATTCGCGCCCTGCGAGCCCTCATCGGGAAGCGTTGCCGCAATAGCGACCCAAAATGGCCGATTCGCTCCCTCGGGCTGAGTTGGGCGGAGGACGAACCGCAGTTCCACCTGGCCGCCGGCACTCGTCCACCGGTCATTTCTCGAAGACAAGTACTCCAATTTGGTGCGAACAGGGGTCGGACTCCGCCACGGGGTGTTGGCCTTGAACACGCGTCGCAGAAGCCCTCTTGGGCTAACCGTTTACACCCCACGGAGCAGTGAGGGAGTTGGTTGATGGGCGAGACGCGATTCGACAGTAGCGCCGAGGAACGAGAACGCGTTGCGGCCCTGTTGGCGGCCAGTCTTGATCACCGTCAGGATGGTCTCGACGAACGGTCCCCACTCCCTTTGGAAAGGGCTCGGGGACATTGTTGTTCCGGCCACGTTGCCACGCTATAATCCGCGCACCGACCCAATGCACTGCCAGGTTCGGCAGCCTGCCTTCGTCCTACTGCGGGAGCTTTCTATGCGCCAGATTTTCGCTCTTTGCCTGGTGATGTTAACATCGATGGCCGCGGCATCGCGGGCCGACGATTACACGGTGCGGCTGGTCGCGGAAGGGCGGCCCCTTGCTGCCGTTGTCCTGCCGAAGGAGCCGTCGACGACTTTGAGGACCGCCGCCGGCGAGATTGTTGCGTACGTGGAGAAAATCTCCGGCGCAAGGCTGCCCGTCGGCGGTGCCCAGCAAGCCAAATGGCGAATCGTCCTGGAAGTCGCCTCCAAGACGCTGCCCGAAGAGGACTCGTTCCGCATCGTCACCCGGCCTGGCGAAGTGCGGCTCATCGGCGGCAGCGAGTCGGGCGTCCTCTACGCAGCCTATGCCTTGCTCGAAGACCTGGGCGTGCGATGGCTCGTGCCGGGTCCCGACGGGGAGGTGGTTCCGCGACATCGCAGCATTGCCTATCCGCCGACCGATCGCACGGAAACGCCCAGTTTTCGCTGCCGGTTCTTCTATGTCAGGACGCCGGAGGCGTTGCTCTGGGCCGTGCGGAATCGCCTGAACGGATTTTTTCCGCAAAAGTTCGCCGCGGTCCACGGCAACAGCTACTACCTGCCCCCCGTGACCCCTTCGTTGCATAGCCTAGTCCATTTGTTGCCGCCGGAGAAATACTTCGCCGCGCATCCCGAGTATTACGCGCTCCTGGCCGGCAAACGCACCCCGTGCACCGAGGCGCACAACCAACTCTGCACCTCTAATCCCGAAGTCATCGAAATCATCGCCAAGGCGATCCGCGAGTATTTCCGCACCACGCCAGGCGCACGGGTTTATTCGATTTCCCCCAACGACGGCTATGGCTGGTGCCAGTGCGAGCGTTGCACGGCACTGGATGCGAAGCTCTGTCACAGCAAGAAGTGGTGGTGCAACGGGGAGCCGGTGGTGAGCGACCGGCTGTGCGTGTTTGCCAACGAGGTGGCCCGCCGCTCGGTTGCCGATCTGCCGGGGCGGGAACTGTACATGTTCGCTTACGTCAACTACAGCGAGCCGCCGGAGACGGCCCGGCCCGACCGCCACGTCACGCCGGTCATTTGCCACTACATCCCGGCGTGTTATGCCCACTCGATCGATACGCCCGGCTGTCCCCAGAACGAAATTTACCGGCGGAATCTGCAAGGTTGGGCCCGCATCGCGCCGCAAGCGATGGTGTATGCCTATACCGACAAGAGCCAGTGGCTCGGGCTGCCTCGGCCGGTCGCGCGGCCGATGGCGGCCGATATCCGCTTCTATCGCCGCCTGGGCTTCCGCAAGTATCTGGCCCAGTCGGGCGCACTTGACTGGGCGGCGGCCGGTCCGCTCTACTATCTCACCGCCAAACTGCTGTGGAACCCTGAGCGCGACCCGCAATCGATCATTCGCGAGTGGAACGAGGGAATGTACGGCCAGGCCGCCGGCGAGATGATGGCCTGGTACGACGCCATCGAGCAGGTGGTCGTTCGCTCGGGCGGGCATTACGGGGGCGACCCTTTCGCCGAGGCCAGCAACGTCTTCGCACCCGGCTGTTTCGCTCCCGCCAAGAGTCATCTTGCCAAGGCGATTCAACTGGCGCCCAATGAGCGGGTGCGATCGCGCATCCGCGAGGTAGAGCGGAAGTTTGAACTGGCCGCTCTCGGCGTCGACGCCATCTGCGGGAGCGACACGTGGGATCGCGGCGGCGATCGCGCTGCCTTCGAACTGGCCAGACGGGCGGCCGCCAAACTCCTGCGGGAAACGGGCATGCAGGACGGCGAGTCGATGCGCCCGTATCACAAGTTCTTGAAAAGCCTCGCTCAGCCCCCGGTCGGGATCCGATGGCAGGGGTGGGGCGAGCCTGAGCAAAAGGGCGGCCGCACCTGCCGCAACGCCGATGAGACCGGGCCGGGCGACAACGCCGGCGGCTGGGCCGCCTTTTCCACCGTGCTCCCCGATCTCTCCCGAAACTATCGAGTAACCATGGAAATGTGGGGCCAATCGCAGTTCGCCGGCCTGCTGGTTTGCACGCAGGGCCGTGGCGGGGGCACCGGGGCGGGCGTATGGAAGCCGCTGCGCATGCACGGCCGCGTCTCCGGCAAACCGGAGTGGTGCACCCTCACCTTCGACGTGCCCTCGAAGATGCTCGATCGGGCGACCCATCGCCAGACGTTCGGCTTCGGCGGCGGCGATCAGCAGGCCTGGGTGTCGGACATCCACATCGAGCCCATGCCGTGAGAGTCAAGCAGAATGGTCGCCGGCTGTCCAGGGCCGCTTAGCGACATGATCGTTGATGGGTTTTAACGAAAATGTTGGGTAAACCCCGAATGGCAGTGGCGTCTCGCCAGTGCTCGGCGGAACACGGGCAAGATGCCCGTGCCGCCAGAGTCTCGGCAAAGGTATGGCAGAAGCAAGACACGCCGAAAAAAGGACCCCAATTCGGGATACGTTTTTCGACGTGCCAAAATCGTGCCGAGAAAGTTTGCGGAGGCCAAGTTGGCACAACGGCAAGCCATAGCCCTCGGCCAGAGCATCGGTCGGTGCCACCTACCGAACCATCGATGACATGCCAGAAACAGCAGCCGCTCGCACGGTCACGTTCTGCCTTGTAGATTGAGAGCGTTCAAAATGTGATGGCTATCTGCTTTTTTGTGCGAACCAGGATCTCCCGCCCCACTTGTGCGTCCCTTCTTCAGTTTCGGAGGCGTTGTATGGACCGTCTCGAACTTGCCCTGGCACTTGTCGTATTTTTCGGCTCCGTTTGTGAGGGCGCACCGCCTTCCTCGATGGAGTTCACTCTGTTGGACGATTTTCGGGAGCCATCGGCATGGCTGCAGGGCGATCCGAAGATCAGCCTTCAAGAGCGGGATTTTGCCGTTATCACCAGCAAGGAGTTCGTAAAGGCGGGAAAACAGTCGCTGCTGTTCACCGTTCACGTCAATTGGACACCGCGGCCGGGAGAGAAGTATCCGCTCGGCTGGCCGACGATTGGACGAAGCTTCGCCACGCCGCAGGACTGGTCTCGCTACGACTACCTCTGCTTCCGGTTGCTTACGAAAAGCAGCCGCAGATACCTGCCCGATCCCGCCTTGAAGATCGGTTTCAGCACGCGGGACGGCAAGGGGGTAGAGAAGTGGCACGCGATTCCCGGGATCCGGACGGACCAATGGCAGGAGATTGCCGTGCCGCTGGCTGCGAATATCGACCGAGTGCACATCACCGGCATACGGCTCTACGTGGCGGAGGCTTGGTACGAGGACCGGGACCGCGTGGACTTCTATCTCAGCGACATGCGGCTGGGCAAGCGCACGCTTCCCGGCCTGCTCGGCTGTACGGTCTGTTCTCGTACCGGACCGCGCGGCGAAGGGCTGCGGGTCGGCGTGCGGGCGGAAGGGCCGATTTCGGGCACCAGCGTGCGCTGCCGGATCACCGATCTCAAGGGCAGTGCTGAGCGGACATTCACCGAGCCACTGACGACCAAGGACCAGAACTTCGCCTGGCAGACAAGAGATCTTCCGCCGGGGGGCCATCATGCCGAAGTGGACCTGCTGGCAGCGGACGGAAGGTCCGTCGACTCCTGCAGGAAATACTTCCGTAGCCTACAAGCGGGCAAGCGCTGCTATCTCAAGCTGGTCACCTTCTACACTCCGCCGGTGGGCAAGTGCGATCCGAAGCAACTCGCCGTGCTGAACGACTCCGCCTACGCCGGCGTCGCCATTCCCCCGGTACCAATCGATGAGTCGGCCGCGCCGGTGCCGGACTGCCGCACGATCGAACCGCAACTGGCGGCGGTGCGTCAGGCGCTCACCATTGATCCCTGGCCATGGGTAGACCTTAACCGATTCATCGGCGCGAGGCCGGATTCCCTCGCTCACGAAGGAAACAACGCCGGTGCGCTGAAGTATTTCACCGCCATCAAGGGGATGGACCTGGACAACGAGACGGGCGCCCGGGGGGACATGCTGAACAAGTGGCGGCTGGCCCTCCGCACCGCCCGTCGCTGGAAGTCGCCGGGGGTCATGTGGGACCCCGAGGCGTACAACGACTACCGTGCCTACGACGTGCGTTGGGTAGCCAAAGCGCGAGGCGAGACCATGGACCAGGTCATCCGTAAGTGCGAGAAGCTCGGCGGCGAGATGGCGAGGATCGTTGCCGCGGAGTATCCGACATGTATCGTGTGGAGCCTTTTCAGCCGTCTGGAGGAACCCACGATTGTTCCCGGCCGCGAGCAGCCCATTTTCACCACGCCGGCCCACATAACCCTTGGGCTGCTGAGATACGCCAAGGAGCACCGCGTGCCGCTGAAGTACCTTTGCGGGGGCGAGACGACGCCAGGCTACTGTTCCAAGAGCTTGGCAGAGCTGAAGCAGAAAATCGCGGATCGCGACGAGGCGATGGCGCCGTTCCTGGAGGAGTTCCCGGACCACCTCTTCCTCGCCGGGACGATTTCCCCTTTCCATGACTACCGTCTGGCCAGTGGCTGGATCAAGGAAGGAAAGTACGCAGGTTCGCCGTTCAAGACCCTTGCCGACTTCCAGCCGATGTTCAAGGCGTTGTTTGACGCCTACGACTGGGTCTGGATCTACGCCTCCAGCGCCGCGAAGACCGAGCCGTACAATCCGAAGAACAACCGGATGTATAGCAGCGTCTTGCGGGCTGCGCTCGACGCATCGGCGAAGGGAGGCGGCCCTTGATACCATCGTGCTAACGAAACGCTGCGTCGCTTTCCAGATAACCGTCCTGTACAATGGCCGCCGGTCAAACAAGGGGTTAATCGGAGCACCGCCCTGACGATTGCTTTATCGCTTGTATGACTCGGAGCGAGTGCGGCGGCAGTGCCACCGTAGCGTGGGCCGGCAGCTTGTCGCCTTTGACCAGTTCGACCAATCCCGAACCGTTCGGCAAACCCAGGGCTTGTCGGTCGAGGCTCAACCGAACTTGTACGGCCTTCTCGTCCGGGTTGTAGACGGTGAAGTACAAGTCCGGCGCATGTCGGCCAAACCGTTCCAGCCAGACCGATTCGTGGTCCAATCGGGCGTGCGTCACCGGCTCCCAGCCGGCCAGATCGAGCCGGCGGTAGAGCGGCACGAAGCGGGCCAAGAGGTCGGCGTCGCGCCGCTTATATCGGCCCCAGGGGTTGCTCCTCACCTCCGGCGACAGTCCCATGGCCACGAAGCGCTGGACGTACTCCTCGGCCACTGCCCGGGGAATCTCATCTTTTGCATAGTAGAAGAGAAACAAGAACGGTTTTTCGCCACCCACGGCCCGGTAGAAATCCAGGTTCCTACGGTGCCGAAAATCGTCCTGCGACGTCTCCACGCCGAGGATATCGCAGGCGAACGCGCAAAAGGCCCGTCCCGGCCGAATCCCATTGCCGAATACCAGCCTGTCGCCAATCTGGCGATGCAGCGCATGAAGGAAATCGACGTGCGGCATCCAATTGGGGATGCATGGCTGGCCGGCTGCGTCATGGGCCAGCGGTGCGCGGGCGGCCGCAAAATGCTCGCGACGATAGTTGTAGTAGCTTCCCCAAGAGGCCAGGGAGTCGACATAGATCCCCGACAAGTCCGGGTATTGTTGCAGCAGAGCGGTTACTCCTCTTAGCGATGCGTCGGCCACGCTTGGTCGGCCGGCCTGCGAGGGCAGGAAGGGACTGGGATTGAGGGGAAACGTCATGCTCTGGCCACCCCACTGGCTGCTGCGGAACAGGTGAACCCATCGTCCCCGCGGGTCCTGTAACCCGCTCGTCTCCACGGCCATTTTGACCGCCTCCCAAGACTGGCCTCCCGGCTTCCGCCGCGCCGGCTCGCGGCGGAGAGCGTCGATCACGTCTTCATAACTCTTCGGCTCGTTCTTCAGGTTGGTAATTTCTCGTTGGCCGACAATGATGTAAGGATAGGTCTCGATCTTCTGTTTCGTCGCCTCGGCCAGTTCGCGAAGGATAGGCCCCTCCCAAAAAGCGTAATGTTCCGGATCGGGTACCTGGTCGAAACTCACGTGGCCCAGATCGAAGAGCCACAACCCGCTAGAGTTGGTCTTGCGACGGAAAGCGTCCGGGTAGAGCGCGTAGTATTGCCGCAGCGCATCGCGCAGACCCCAATGACCGTCGCAGGCCATGATCAGAAATCGAAACGGCGCGCGGCTTTTCAGCGCCCCGGTCGCCGCACTGCTAAGTCCCAGTGGAAATTGCAGTTCCAAGCAGCCCGGCTCCGGAAGATAGGCGAAGCGGAACTTGCAGGGGAAATCGGGCGGGATCGCCAGGGCCAGTCCGCGCGTCTGCCGCTGGTCGGTTACGCACGCCACCGGCAAGACATCCTGCCCCATCCCGTCGCGCTCCACCCTCTCCAATACGGCGGCCCCCTGAGGCAACGTCTCGGACGCGCTCCTCGCCGTTGCGACATACTGCCCCGGCCCTAGGCACTCAGAGATTCGCGGCCACCACGCCGCCTGCGGGAATGGCAAGCGAATTACCACGTCGACACCTCGATCGTTTCCGCCCCGGACGTCTTCCACCGCTCCCGAGACCAGCAGGTGAGTCTCCTGCGGCACGATGCGTGCCGTGACGCGGAGACCGGCGGCGGCCAATTGCGTCGCGCGGTCACGTCGCGCACCAAGGGATACAGGCAGCAGACTCCCGCGCGGTGCCTCCCGCACCCAAACGCCACAGGCTTGTGGCTTGCTGGACATTACGGCGCCTGCGACCTTTACCTGGCTGAGGATGCCGGCGTGGTCGAAGGTGATTTTCACGCCACCGCCGGCAAGGATGTCGTCCGCACATACGGCCGACGTCGCACCATAAGATAATAGTGAAGTCAAAAGGCAAAGGCATGCCTCGCGCATGACCCAACCTCCTATACCAAAGGAACCCCGAATCGCCCCTCCGAGGTAACGTCGGAATCGTTGCCACAGTCAAGTCCAACTTCGTTTTCCCCCTACACGGCGTTCCTTCCCACCTCCGCGGATCCTAGTCGATCGCTGCTGCACAGTTTGTCTCTAATCATCAGGCATTTTCCGTTCGCACTCAGGCCACCTATCTTACCACATCGCATCTGCCTTCGCGCCCGGCGCCTGAGCGAATTGTTTCTATGCCTGGCCACCGGTTTTCTTTGCTTGAAAACCGTCTACCGCACCATCGGTGGAATGACGACAAACCGCTGAAATCTCAGTTGCCCGTGCGTTTGTTCGGATGTACCGAAATACCAGTATGCCGTGAAAAGACGGCGATCCCCAGTGGGCGCGAAACCCATCCGGCCAATCGGTCGCTCGGCCGGAAGCAACCAGGGCGACGAAGGAGGTAACAAGTTCGTTGAAATACTCTGGTGCAACGAGTCACCTTGGGTGACTCAGCGACCATGCAGGCCGGAACGCGAGTGAACGCTGAGCAGGCCTCGAAAAGGAAAACGCGGAAGCCGACCCGTCTGGTTTTCGGGGAAGGCCGTCGTCGTTGGGCGAGAAAGCGATAGCACCCAACGGGTCCGCCGGGGTAGTGGCGCCGGCATGCATGGAAGAGGGGATCGACCGGAACACGGGAAGCCCCATGCGGTGGCGGCGCGTGACCGCCAACCAGACTCCGGTGACGGACAGGCTGGGCTACGTGGGGTGGCGGAGAGGCCCGCAGTAGTGCTGAAGCCGGGTAATGCCGGTGGAGCGAAGGGGCCTTAGTTCAAGGTTAACGCACGAAGTGGCAACAGCCGGGAGATTGGCGTGAGCCTAGTACCTCCAACGAAGGTTGGGCAGCTACAGGATGCGTTGCATGCCAAAGCGAAGGGATCGCCCAACTACCGATTCTATGCGCTGTACGACAAGATGTATCGAGCCGATGTGCTATGGCACGCCCTCCGTATCTGCCAGGTTAATGGTGGTGCACCGGGCGTCGATGGCCAGACGTTTGAGGACATCGAGAAGTATGGGCAGATGAGGTGGTTGCGCGAACTGGCGGAAGAACTTCGAACGACGGAGTATCGCCCCAAGCCTGTGCGCAGGGTTTACATCCCCAAGCCGGGCAAGCCGGGACGGACTCGACCGTTGGGAATCCCGACGATCAAAGATCGTGTCGTGATGACGGCGGCAATGTTGGTTTTGGAGCCGGTCTTCGAGGCCGACTTGCCGCCCGAACAAAATGCCTATCGCCCCAATCGCAGTGCGTTGGATGCTGTGAAGCAGGTCTCCGCACTGCTGCATTCGCATCATCAGGAGGTGATCGACGCGGATTTGTCTGGTTACTTCGACAGCATCCCGCATGCCGAGTTAATGAAATCGGTGGCTCGTCGCATTAGCGACCGGCACATATTAGGGCTGATCAAGATGTGGCTTCAGGCACCGGTGGAAGAAACCGATGAGCGGGGTCGCAAACGTCGAACGACCCCAAACAAAGACACGGGACGCGGAACGCCGCAAGGCGCTCCGATCACGCCTCCAACAATCTTGCAAACAGGCAACTGTTTTTGGATAAAGTCATCCCGCGGAAACGCCTGCGGCCCGGCTACGGCCAAGGTTGGCATCCGGGATAACGTAAGGCGGGTAAATGACTTACGGACGGTTGCCATTGCAGGAGGTGTGAGCCATGGACGGTTCCACGTGTCGTCGCCCCCTCCTTTTGCGGGTGGAGCGGGGTTTTGAATGCTCTCGGTTAGAGAACGACTTGCTTGCATCCGCCTACGAGCACGTTGTTCCCATTCTTCGGCATCAGTTCTCCGGCGGCCGTCGGAGTGATTGGCCACTGGCATACGAGGAGTCCAGCAGCCATCTTCAACAGCCCATTGCGAAAGGAGCGTGAATGTCATGGAAGACAACCAAGTGGTTCATGCGGCAATCTATGCCCGCGTCTCTTCGGAGCAGCAGGCCAAGGCCAATACGATCGCCAGCCAAGTGGCGGCGCTGAAAGAACGGTTGAAGGCGGACGGATTCGTTCTCGATGAAGAATCGTGCTTCATCGACGAGGGCCACAGCGGCGGCACCCTTGTGCGGCCGGCCTTGGAGCGATTGCGCGACGTGGCCTACGCGGGTGGCATTGATCGACTGTATGTTCATTCGCCGGACCGTTTGGCGCGGAAGTATGCATACCAAGTGCTTCTCGTCGATGAGCTGAGACGACATGGTGTGGAGATCATCTTTCTCAATCACAGCCTGGGGACGACGCCCGAAGAAGACCTTCTGCTCCAGGTCCAAGGGATGATCGCCGAATACGAGCGTGCCAAGATTCTGGAACGCAGTCGCCGCGGAAAACGTCATGCCGCCCGGCGCGGCGCCGTGAGCGTGCTGAGCGGCGCGCCGTATGGGTATAGCTACATTTCCAGGGACGAAGGTGGCGGCGAGGCCCACTATCAAGTTGTCTTCGAGGAAGCGCGCATCGTAAAGCAGATCTTCGAGTGGGTAGGGCGAGACGGTCTGACCATCGCTGAAGTCTGTCGGCGATTGCAGCGACAGAAGATTCGCACGCGAACTGGCAAGACATATTGGGATCGCACCACCATCTGGGCAATGCTGAAAAACCCTGCATACAGCAATTCCCGGCGATCAAGAAAGCCCGTGAAAACGGGGGGGACTGCGGAGGCGTTTTCGTAAACCCGGGCGGTGGACAAACGATCTCCACCTAAGGGCTCGAATCGGCTATCATGGGCGG
>Ga0181535_10006770_pt1 | contig 11721 bp, 6 predicted proteins | sample PEATcosm2014_Bin_44_FD_119774 | JGI IMG/M metagenome (GOLD analysis project Ga0181535, IMG submission 119774) | Peatland microbial communities from MTU Mesocosm Facility, Houghton, MI, USA - PEATcosm2014_Bin17_30_metaG | ecosystem: Environmental > Terrestrial > Soil > Wetlands > Peat | place...
CCCTCATTCTCCCTGGGTGCGGCGGTCCGAACCGCCAATTTCTGGCTCATCCTCGCGGGCAGCACCCTCACCATCGGCGCCATTGGAACGGTGATCCAGCAATTCGTCTTGTTCCTTCGTGATACCGGGTACACAACGGTTCGGGCTTCGAACGTCTCTAGCGGATTGCTCTTCGCGGGGTTGGTGGGGAGGGTGGCGGTGGGCTATCTGGTAGACCGCTACAACAAGAAAAACGTCATGGCATTATTCTATCTGCTCCTGGCGCTGGCGATTCCCCTGCTGTTTGCGGCGAAGCACCCTGCCGCGCTTTGGACGTTCGCGGCGATTTTTGGATTTGCTATGGGAGCGGATTATCTGCTGATTCCCTTAGTCACCGCCGAGTGTTTTGGGCTGGCATCACTGGGAAAGCTCTTGAGCCTCATCATCATGGCCGATTCCCTGGGGCAGTTCTTTGGGCCCGTGCTGGCGGGGAGAATCTTCGAAGCAACCCACAGCTATGACCTCGCATGGAGCATCATCACTGCGGCCGGCATCCTGGGCGCCGCCGCTATTTATGCCGTGCGGAAGACGGTGGTTACCAGCCACTAACCCGGTTATCTCACGAGCTTTTTTCAAGCGTGGCGCGGTAACCCCGTTATCCCTGGCCCCTCTGATGGTCGCCGCGCTTGACGTTCCACGCAGCCTGCTCAGGGCGTGCGGAGCTTTAGAGTGCGGCAGCTTGCTGCCGCTTTCTCACCAGCCAGCTTGCTGGCTGGGACTCTACACGACCGCGCCTTAGCGGGAAAATCGGCGCGGTTTCGAAATTCCGCGAGCGAGCTCGCGGGGAGGACAGCGGCAGCAAGCTGCCGCACTCTAAAGCTTCGCAGGCACTTCTTAGCGAGTGGTGAGATATTCGGGCCAACCACGTCGCGTCAGCCACTGGTTTTAGTGCGGTTTCACCAGCGCCTGGTAGACAGCGGGTTGGCTCAAGGCCTCCACATCGGGCTGGCCGGGCCCAATCATTCGCTGGGTCATGCCGACAAAAATCAGATCGTTCGTGGGATCAACCCAGAACCAGGTGTCCGCAGCTCCCAGCCAGAAGAAAGTGCCTTTGCCCACCACGGCGTCGGCCTCGAGCGGCTCCGTGAAGACCGCGCAATCGTAGCCCCATCCCAGGCCAGGCCGCATCGTCATGGGGCCGATCGAGAACTCGCCCGTCATCAGGCTGGGGGCGAGATGGTTGACAGTCATGAGCGCCACAGTCGCCGGCGCCAGGATTCTCGCGCCGTCCAATTCGCCGCCGTTCAACAGCATTTGAGCAAAGCGCAGATAGTCTTCCGCGGTCGAGACCAAGCCCCCGCCACCCATCGGCAGGGATGGCTGTGTTGCGTAATCGTTGGCAACTGGGCCAGGTGTGGGATTCAGCAAAAGTTCGCCGTTTACGCCCGAGGCATAGAGCGTGGCGAATCGGTTCCGCTTGTCCGGAGGAACGAAGAAGCCGGTGTCCTTCATGCCGAGGGGTCCGAAAATGTGCTGCTGCATAAAATCGGGCAGGGACTGACCCGACACTTTCTCCACGATGTAGCCCTGAATATCCATCGACGCGCTATAGACCCACCGCGTTCCTGGCTGGTAGAGCAACGGAATCTTCGCCAGCTTGTCCATCATTTCTTCGAGCGACTGGGACTGCCACACCTTCTCGCTGATGTACATCTTGTCGACCAGGGTGTTACCGAAGAATCCGTAAGTGAAACCCGCCGTGTGGGTCATTAGCTCGCGCATGGTGGGGGGATGAACGGGGTCTTCCAGAATCATCCTGCCGCTGTCGTCCGCGCCCTTAAAGACTTTCAGACGGGCGAATTCGGGGATGAACTTCGAAATCGGGTCGGAGGGACGCCATTTGCCCTCTTCGTAAAGAATCATCATGGCCACGCCCGTGACGGGCTTGGTCATGGAAAAGATGCGGAAGATTGTGTCCCGAGTCATCGGAGCGCCGCTCGCGATGTCCTTCTTGCCGTAGGTCCTCTCCTCCACCACTTTACCGTGGCGCGCCAATAGGGTGACGATGCCGGCAAGCTGCTTCTGGTCCACTTCCTGCTGCATCACCGCGTGCAGCCGTTCGAGTCGCTCGGAAGAGAAGCCGAGCGTCTCCGGCTTGTTCTCGGCAAGATTGGGAGTTTTGTTGTTAGGTTGCTGAGCCTGGATCGGGTTCGCGCCGGCAACCAAAACCATTGCGGCGAGGAGCATCAGAGTGAAAAGCAAGTGCTGTGTTGTCTTCATTTTTGATCGTCCTGTTTGATCCGCGAAGTCGGTCTGATACTTTTGTGATCTTACACGAAGCCCAGCACACGCCACCAGTCTTGGGAAGCACGTAATACCCGTGCGATGGAAACACCATCCCGGCGAGGACGGTAGAACGTGCTTAAACTTTGCCCATTTTAGCGCTACTTCTTGCGCGCCTTGAACCGGCTCAAAGCTTCCTTTCGGATCTCCTCAAAATCCCGGCTCGTCAACGCGGTTTCCGGGCTGGCCAAACCCTCTAAAAGCATCGCTTCGAGGCGTTCCTCGGCCTTGCGCTTCTCATCACTTCGAATGAGTTCGCGAACGTATTCGCTCACGCTGCTATAACGGCCGGAGTTAATCTGTGCATCGACAAAATCCTTCAGCGGGTCCGGAAGAGAAATGTTCATAGTTTGCATGACAAGCACCCCTGACGGAGAGCTTATCTTGCCATGGCAGTATCTGTCACATTTTGCCATCGCAATTGGGCGCTCTTCGTGTCCATCCCATCAAAGAAGCGGGTTATCGTTCGGAATTCGCCAATGCCCAGCCGCGAGATCGCCCGATGGCCCGATGATCCGATCACCCGATCTCTGTTGCTCCTGGCCCTTGGGTTGCATATGATTCTTGGGATTGTCATAAATGAGACCATATGTCAGAAGGTCACGAAATGAGGAACTTATGTCATTGATGTTGAAGGAGATTTTGGAACAGCCGCAGGCGCTACGTGCGACATTTCGAGCCGAGCGCGCGCACGCCCTGGAATTCATGAAGTTCGCCCGCCAGCGGCATTTCCGTTTGGTCGTGCTGGTGGCGCGGGGAACTTCGGACAATGCGGCGCAACTTGCCCGCTACCTGACGGAGATCACCACGGGAATTCCCGCCTCGCTCGCGGCACCCTCGGTGCACACCCTTTATCGCACTAAGCTGGATTACCGCCATGCGCTAGTGGTGGGCATTTCGCAATCGGGCGAAGGTACGGACATTAACATGGTGCTGGAGTCCGCCAAGCGTCAGGGCGGATACACGATTGGCATTACCAACGAAAAGAACTCGGCGATGGCCAAGCTGGTGGACGACGTTTTCCTGGTGCACGCGGGACGGCAGCGTTCGGTAGCGGCCACCAAGACTTATACCGGGCAGCTCATGATTTTCTATTTGCTCGCAGCGGCGCTCGGCACCAGCGTCAGCATGGAGACCGTCAGCGAGATTCCCGACCGCGTCAAGGAAACGCTCCAACTCATCCCCGAGCTGCGCGAACTGGTGGAGCGGTACCGCTACATGAATCATTGCGTGGTGGTAGGGCGCGGCATCAATTACGGGAACGCGTTTGAGTTTTCTCTGAAGCTCATGGAAACCTGTTATGTGCTCGCCGAGCGCTTTTCCGCGGCGGACTTCGTGCACGGCCCGATCGCACTTATCGAACACGATTTCCCGGCGTTTGTGTTCATGCCTCCCGGCAAAACGTTCAGCAACATGCGTGAGCTAGCTGGCCGATTGAGCAAACTGCACGCGGAGGTGGTGGCGATCACCGGGCCAAAAACCAAAATCCCCTCTGCAACGCGGGTCATCCGGGTGCCCTGCGAAATGCCTGAAATCTACTCGCCCATTCCTTACATCGTTCCAGGCCAGATCTTCGCGGCATTGCTGGCGGAGTTTAAGGGACTCGATCCCGACAAACCTCGCTCGCTTCATATCGTCACGCGGACGGTTTAGGCCGGATTGATCAAGCGCGCAACAGCGCGGCGGGTAGTCCGGCAACCTGGGATGCAGGGCCAAACGGCGTTCGGCACGGGCCGGCGCCGCTGGCCCCTACAACGTGAGACGGGCTTTCTTCCCGTCGCATGCACATGGCCAAGACGGCCATTTGGCGCGCAAATCCTCGTCTCGTCCCCTTGTCTACAACCAAGTCATTCGGACCGCCATCGTATGGCCAGTTGACTTAACCTGGCCGAGGCCGGAGGGGTCCCCGAAATGATTTGGAACAGGCCCACCCTTCGAGTTGTCTATAGGAGTATCGGAACCCTTTTTGATCGTTTTCGAACGGTAGTACTGGGTCAGATTTGCACGTCCTCAAGTTGTACCGGCAAGTTTAACCGTCAGTCGACGGACGCAATAGCACTTCCGATTAGATCGGGACGTATTCCCCCGCCTCTTCAGCAAATTGTCCCGCGACCGGGTTAAACGCAAGAACGGGCCCGACACGCGTTCTCACAGTTGAACGGACATAACGGTGCGTATCGACAAAGTGGAGACGCCATGGACAACGCCAACCAACACAAACACCCTGCCAGATTCTCCGTATTCGCCCTGACGACATTTCTAGCCATTGCCGCATTTGTCGGCCGGCAGGAATTCCAGGCCTCCGGTGTCGCGTTTTCCCCCGCCGCGACCTACTCCCAAGGCTCGCTGCACGTGACCATTCCTTACCATGCAATCCGTGCCGGAGCCGGCCAATTGACCATTGAAGTTCTGGACCCGGAAGATAACCTTCTGGGCCGCGTGGAGCAACACGTTGAAGTCGCCGAGGGGCAAGGCCGATGGCAGGACACGATCAAGCTGGAGAAGCCGCTTCCTCTTGACGATCTGGTGTGGCATCGCGTTCGATACCACTTCGACTATGACGACCGCAAAGGTGACACGTTGGAGGGGACGGAGTCCATTTCCGAGATCCTACGCAGGCCGGTGATTCACATTCTCGGGCAGCAATCTTACCTCTCGGGCGGCCAGGCAGCGGTGCGGGTGATCGCGACCGACTCGAACAATGAAGTCATCGCCGGCCGCGGTTCGGTCCGAATCGAATTTGTGGCGGGCGACCAGAAACCCAGGCTGCTCTTTGCCGGCCAGTTGAATCGTAGGGGAACCACCGAGGCGCAGTTCCGATTTCCCGCCGGCTTGGTGGGGAGTTTTCAGTTGCGCTATGTGCTGGATACCCCGATCGGTTCCACCGAGTATATGCAGGCCGTGCGCCTGGAGGATAAGGTTTCCATTCTTCTCACGACGGAGAAGCCCATCTACCAACCGGGCCAGACCATCCATGTGCGTGCTTTGGCGCTTGACCGCTCCGACCGCGAGGCGGCCGCCAGACACAAGTTGACTTTCGAACTCGAGGATTCGCGTGGCAACAAGGTCTTCAAGAAAGCGACAGAGACCGACGCCTTTGGAATCGCCGCGGCAGAGTTTGGGCTGGCCGATGAGGTTAACCTGGGCACCTACCACCTGCGCGCGCTGATGGGTAATGCCGACGCGCCCACGAACTCGGCGGAAATCGCCCTGAACGTCGAGCGATACGTACTTCCCAAATTCAAGGTAGCCGTCGAATTCAGCGAGCAAGGCAAGACGCCGAAGCATGGCTACCGGCCCGGCGACCACGTTACCGGCACGGTGCGCGCCAACTACTTTTTTGGCAAGCCAGTGGATGGTGCGGAAATCGCCATTAATGCTTCGGCGATGGATGTCTCCGTAGTGGAAGTCGCCTCGGCGCAGGGGAAGGCGGACTCCGAGGGGTCTTATCGGTTCGATCTCCTCTTGCCCAACTATTTTGCCGGAAGGCCTCTCAGCCAGGGGGCGGCTCGCGTGCTGATTGAGGCTACGGTAAAGGACTCTGCGGGTCATGCGGAAACGCGTGGCGAACCCATTACCGTAAGTGAATCGCCGCTGATAATTACGGCGATTCCGGAGGGCGGAACGCTGGCGCCAAGGCTGGAGAACCAGGTGTTTATTCTGACGGCTTATCCCGACGGAACTCCCGCGAAGGCCAGCGTGACGATTTACGGCGACGTCACTGGCAGCCAACGCTTGACCACCGACGAAGGAGGTGTTGCCGTAGCTCGCCTCCACCCGGGTGCAGGCGCCGAGGCTTTGAAGATAGAGGCTTCCGACCAGGAAGGAAATAAGGCGTCGAGCCAACTCACTTTAGCGTCGCGCGACGGCGAGGACCAGATTCTCTTGCGCACTGAACGCGCCGTCTACCGCGCCGGTGACCGCATCGAACTCAAGGTCTTTTCTACCAAGGCGAGCGGCGCCGCCTACGTGGACGTGGTTAAGGAAGGGCAGACAGTCTTGACACGTGATCTGGACCTCGAAAACGGGCAGGCAGAATTAACCCTCTCGGCCACGCCGGAGATGGCAGGAACGGTGGACTTGAGCGCTTACCTTTTCGGCCGGAACGCGCGGCCGGTGGGCGACCATCGCCTGATCTTCGTGCAACCGGCGGACGAATTGAAGATTGAGACGGTGGCGGATGCGCCTGTCTACAAACCGGGCGGCGAGGCGCAGATTCGGTTCCACGTCACCAACGCGCGCGGCGAGGGCGTTCATGCCGCACTCGGTTTGCAAGTGGTGGATGAAGCGGTGTTCGCGCTGGCGGAGAAGCAGCCGGGGTTTGCCAAGGTCTTCTTTTATCTCGAGCAGGAAGTGATGAAGCCGCGCTATGAGATCCATTCTATCGGCATGCCGCAGATCGTGGAGCCGGCTGAATCGTCGCAGGCGGATCAGCGCGACCGGGCTGCGCGGGCTCTGTTTTCGGCCACGGAAATCGTGAATCCCAACAAGATTGACGCGGAATTCGGCAGGGACGTGCCGATGGCCAAACAACCCGAGTATGCCAGCCGGTATCATGCCCGCTTCCTCGCGCAGGTCCGCCGCCTGGCCGGGGACATGAGCCGCGCCTATGGGCAAAGCTCCGAAGGAGGAGACCTGACCAGGGTTTTCGCTAGGATCAAGAATGCCGGCGGGCCCGACTTTCAGGATGCTTGGGGCACCGACCTGCACGTGGACCCTGTCCCCTGGTATCGGAATAATTCGTACTACATGGTGCGCAGCGCCGGCCCGGACCGGCAATTCGAAACCGGGGATGATATGACCGTGTACGTCCATGTTCGCAACGGGAGCATTGTGAGTCATCAAAGTCCGGACACCATCGCACTCAACATCGAACACGATCGTGGGCCGTTCAATGGGCTGGCGGAGATTGCGGGAACAGTTACCGATCCCACGGGCGCAACGGTGCCAGGCGCCGACATTGAGGTGAGGGAAGTCTCCACCGGAAAGACCCGGAACGCCAAATGCAATGGCGCCGGACAATTCAACGTGTCGGGCGTTCCCGCGGGTAAGTACCGCGTTCAGGTGTCGTCGCCTGGGTTCAAGATTGCTTCGCAAGGGTTCACGCTCCAGGCGCGCGACCGCGCTGTACTGTCTGCAACCCTGAATGTTGGCGCCGTTACCGAGGCTGTTGAAGTCACGGATGCTCCTCCACAGTTTTTCTCGCGGCGTGAGCATCTCGGGTTCGCACGTCCCATGGCGATGGCCCCACGCCCCCTTGGGGCGCCGATGGGCGGTGTGGCCGGTGGCGTCCCCGGGGGCGTCCCTGGCGGGCAGATGGGTGGCGTCATCGGCGGAAGGCTTGGCCCCATCACCGACCAACAATCGCGCGCAGACAGCAAGGGCCTTTTCCACGGGCTCGGCGACAGCGAGCAATCGGCGCGGGTGCGCTCCTATTTCCCCGAGGCGCTCTATATCAATCCGGAGATCATCACCGATAAGGACGGCCGCGCCAGCATTGTTATTCCCATCGCCGATTCCATCACGACGTGGCGCATGGCCATGATTGCTTCCACCGCGCACGGCGCCCTAGGCACCTCCACTTCAAGCCTGAAGATCTTTCAGGATTTCTTTGTCGATCTCGATCTGCCGGTTACGCTCACTCAGGGCGACCGGGTCTCGATCCCGGTGGCGATCTATAACTACTCGGGATCAAAGGGTGAGGTCAGCTTAAAGCTTCAACCGGACGACTGGTTCTCTCTAGTGGACGATGTCCCCGAAAAATCTGTCGGGGTCGATTCCGGCCGCGTCGGCGGATCGCAGTTTACGCTCGAAGCCCGGCGTATCGGGAAGTTCAAGCTAACGCTCGCCGCGAGCATGGGCGGTGGAGCCAGGCGGGCCGATATCGTGGTGCGGGAAATTGAAATCATTCCCAATGGGCGCGAACAAAGTGTGGTGTTCAACGGTCGCCTGGAGAACACCGTGCAACACGAGGTCATTTTCCCTGCGAACGCCATTCCCGACGCCAGCAAGATTTTCGTCCGTCTCTATCCCGGCCCCTTAAGCCAGGTGATTGAAGGCATGGACAGCATTCTGCGCATGCCGGGCGGCTGCTTTGAACAGACTTCCTCCTCCACCTACCCCAACGTGCTGGCGCTCGACTACATGAAGAGGACCAAGAAACTCACTCCGGAGGTACACGCCAAGGCGGAGGGATATATTGCCGACGGTTATCAGCGGCTGCTCACCTTTGAAGTTCCCGGAGGCGGATTCTCCTGGTTTGGCCAAGCCCCGGCGAACAAGATTCTTACCGCCTACGGATTGATGGAATTCTCCGATATGTCGAAGGTCTATGATGTCGACCCGAAACTCATCATCCGAACCCAAGAGTGGCTCGCCAGTCAGCAGCAGGAGGATGGGAGCTGGCGGCCCGACACATCGTTTATCAATGAAGGCGTCACCGACCGCTACAACTCCGACGTGTTGCGCATCACGGGATACCTCGCCTGGTCGCTCGAAAACACGGGATACCGGGGGCCGTCGATGGCACGAGCCAAGGCATTCATTGAACGCCGTATGAGCGCGAAAATGGACGCCTATACCCTGGCGGTGGTGGCCAACTTTGCCGTCGACTTTGGGAAGAATGATCAGGAAAAAGACCGTGAGTTCACTCAGCATGCCATGCAGCTCTTGCTCGACGCGCGTATCGAAAAGGAACAACAAGCGTGGTGGAGCGCTGAGGAAACCGGCTTTTACGCCCAAGGCGAAAGCGCCGCCGTGGAAACCACGGGGCTGGCGGTGCAGGCGCTGCTCAAATGGGGCGAGGCGTCGGGCACAGTACGCAAGGCGCTTGCTTTCGTCGCCGCGAAGAAAGATGCCTCCGGCGCTTGGGGCACGACGCAAGCAACCATCATGGCGCTGCGGGCCCTGCTCCTCGCCACCGAAAAAGGCGCGGCCGACACTCAGGGCACGCTGGAAGTTTTGCTCAACGGTAAGCCCGTAGAAAAGCTTACCCTAACCCCGGAGAACAACGATCTGCTCCATCAGTTCGTGTTCAAGGAGCCGCAAATTGTAGGGGCCAGCGGCGCTGGCCCTGCGCCAAAACCAATTCGCCCCGGCATCGGGCATGAGAAGTTCGGTGAAGAAAAAGGAATTATCGGGAAGGCGGTGCAGAGCGCCAACACCGTCGAAATCCGTTTTGAGGGGAAGGGCGGCCTTGCCTACCAAATCGTCGGGAGTTACTTCCTCCCCTGGGATCAGAAGCCGGAGCGGGAGGCGCTCTCCATCGACGTGGCTTACGATCGCACACACCTTGCGCAAGACGACATCGCCACCGCGAGCGCGACCGTGAAAAACAACCTGGACAAGGCTGCGAATATGGTGATTGTGGACCTGGGCATTCCGCCCGGTTTTGACTTGCTCAGCGAGGACTTGCAGGACTATCAAGACAAGAGTTCGAGTGCGAAGAGTGGCCGTCTATCGAAGTTCAGCCTCACCGCAACACAGGCCATTCTCTACTTCGATTCTTTTGCCCCCGGTGATACGGTCACGGTAAAGATTCGTCTGCGGGCGAAGTATCCGATCCACGCCCGGACATTAAAGTCTCGCGTCTACGAGTACTACGATCCCGAGATAAGCTCGGTCGCGCGACCCGTGCAACTCGATGTACGCAAACAATGATGGCTTTCGGATTCCATACAAGTAGACTGTTTCCTTTGGGCAAGTTCAGTGATGCGCGTCCGTTCACAACTCGATAAAATGGTCCATGTGTTACGAGCGGATGCCGTTTCGCGAGATTAGGCATGAAACTGGTTTTTGCCGTCGCAATCAACTCGGATGCCGCCGCGCTTGCGGCGCTTCACGGCGCGGTTGCCGAAGACCTCACCCGCAAGTTTGGCCGGGGATTCTGGTCGTCTGCGCCCTCGGAAAGGGGGGTGCTGAACGAGCTGCGGAAGCCCAAGTTTTCGCGAATCCTGATTGCCCGCACCAGCCGTGGCATCATCGGGACCCTGCGCCTGGCCACCAAGAAACCATGGGCCATCGATATCGCGTATTTCACTCCCGCGACGAAACCCCTATATCTGACGGGCATGGCCGTCCATCCCGACTTCCAGCGCCAGGGAATTGGCCGCCTCGTGCTGAAAGAGGCAGAAGCCGCTGCCCGCGCCTGGCCCGCCGATGCCATCCGTCTTGACGCCTTCAACGCCGAAGCCGGAGCCGGAGGTTTTTATGCCAAATGCGGGTTCCGCGAGGTCGCTCGGGTGACTTACAAACGAGATCCGCTGATTTATTTTGAAATGCTCCTCCCCCCGACCGTCGCGAACTTGTAATGGACTGGAAGCCAAGCCCGGGCCCCAAATCCCTAACCCCGAATCCCTAACCTCAGCCTACCCGGCCCGCCGAATTCCTCAAGTCTAACTTCCGTTTTGCCGAAGAATAAATGCAGGGTCCCCGCGGGTGCAGGGGGCCGAGTTGTCGCTCGGGCGGAACTGCGCCGGATTGCGCAGTTTATGCGCGCGTAAATTCAGCCGGCGAGGTAATCGACCGGCGGGTATTGAAATCAGCAGGTTGCGCACGCAACTGGGCGAGCCCGGAATGACGGGGCTGCGTTCTCGGCCCAACGTCGATTGATACGAAGGAGCAGCATGGCCACAATCTTACCCAGCGATAGCCAGGTGGTCAGCTATCGGCCAAACCCCGTGTGTCAGACCGAGCAGGAAGACTCCTCCTATTCTTCTCTTTACGGCGTTGCTGGGCCCGATGATGGGGTCGAGGCCCGGACTCACCAACTTTCTCTGCTGGTCGAGGTCAATGCCGCGCTGGCAGGGGCCCTTGATGTGGAGTCGGTGCTGGGAGACATTTTGGCGCGATTGGCTGACCGCGAGCGGTTGTCTCATGCCCGAATCTATCGATTGGACGAATCGGAAGAGGAACTTCAGCGGGTGGCGTCGGGCGGCAGGGATGAGGAATTGGGGCGTGTCATTTCCCTCCAGAAACCCACCCTTCTGAGTTGGGCGATCCGGCATAGGGAGGCAGTCTACGTCCCCCACGCCAATCGCGACCCGCGTTGCGAGACGTTTGGCGATACGGACCACAGCGCCTACACCGTACCCCTCGAGACCAACGCGCGCGTCCTGGGAGTTCTCGATGTGGCGGCCGATGAGGCGGACTCTATCCGGTCGGTGACGCGCAAGCTGATTGACCAGGTTGCTACGCAAGCCGCCCTGGCGCTCGAACGGAGCGAACTCTACAAGCAACTGCGGGTTTCGGAGGAGCGCTTCCGATCGATCTTTGAACAAGTTTACTTCGGCGTGGCGGTGGCGAACCTGGATGGGCGGTTCTCCACCGTGAACCCTGCATTCGCGCGGTTGCTGGGTTATACCTGCGAAGAGATGCAGGGGAAGCACTTCCTGGAAATCA
>Ga0181535_10006771_pt1 | contig 11721 bp, 7 predicted proteins | sample PEATcosm2014_Bin_44_FD_119774 | JGI IMG/M metagenome (GOLD analysis project Ga0181535, IMG submission 119774) | Peatland microbial communities from MTU Mesocosm Facility, Houghton, MI, USA - PEATcosm2014_Bin17_30_metaG | ecosystem: Environmental > Terrestrial > Soil > Wetlands > Peat | place...
CTACGTGTTCATCGGTGAGGAACTTCTCCAATTCACGCTGGAAGCGAAAGCGCTGCATGAATTGCTGCCGCATGGCGGGATTAGGGCCACCGGGTCCGCCAGGGCCGCCGCCGGGAATCTGAAACAGCGCGAGTTTCGCCATTTCGGCATCATCGATGCGCTGGAAGAGCGGCTTTTCGATGGGCTCAGGTGTGCGCGGATCGCCGATCAGCACAATCTTGCCTGCCAGTTTGCCCTTGTACTTCTCGAGGTCGGCGGAGGTTGTGGCCACCAGTTGCACCACCTCGCCCCGGACCGGGCCGTTCGTTCCCGGCGTCCAGGCTTCCGGCAGAGCAAGGAATTGCATGTAATCGGGCGAGACCATGCGGACCTCGCAGAGTTGGTAAGCCCAACCGCGGCCGAAAGTGCCCCAGGGCTCCACGTGGGCGTTGACCATGCCCCATTTAGCGAACTGGTCGCGCGTCCACTCGTTGGCCTTCTTCATATTCGGCGAGCCCGTGAGGCGGGGGCCGATGTCGTCGGTGATGTAACTCATGATGTTCATCACCTCGCCGTGGTTGAATTCCTCATCGCGCAAGCGCGTGATGAATTCGAGGTCCGGGATCTCCGGCTTTACCACCACGGGAGCCGCAGGCTCGTTGGGCGGGGCCGGTTTCGGTTTCTTTGCGCCGAAGAGATTGCCGGCAAGAAGTAGAATTGTGGCTGCGGTGAGTCCTACGGCCACTATACTGTAATTTCTTGGTCGGATTTCCATGGGAATGGTTGCGCCTCCATGCTACGGGATTAACTCCAGAGAGTATCCGACTGAGCCGGGAGATGCAAGCGGCAGTCGAGAGTCGAAAGTCAAGAGTTGGGTAGCGCGGACCCACGGTGTCGGGGTCCGCGGCTTTTGTGTGGCCTCGAGGAAGAACCTCGGGCCCCAAAACCGGGGGTCCGCGCTACCGTGCCCCTGACTTTCGACTCTTAACTCTCGACTCTCAACTTTTTCTGCCAACGGGCCTAACCGTGCCTGAGGATCCAAGTCTAAAGATGCGAATGGATGAGAGCGACGCAGCGGCTGTTGCGCGAGCATGCGCCGGGGAGACGGAAGCTTTTCGTGTCCTCGTCGATCGATACAGCCGCAAGGTCTTTCGTCTGGCATATCGCATGACACGAAACGAGCAAGACGCCGAGGATGTGGTGCAGGAGACCTTTCTCAGAGCCTACCGCCGGCTGAAGCAGTTTGAATTACGTTCCAGCTTCGGCACCTGGGTCTTCCGCATCGCGGTGAACGTATCTCTGGACCTGACGCGCAAGCTGGGGCGGTACGAACAGGTGGAGCAACCCATGGGCAGTGACGAAGAGGGCGCGGAAAGAATCGCACAGTTGCCTGCCGCCGATCCCGCGCCAGATCGCATCCTGCTGAGTGGCGAATTGAAGTCCAAGGTCGAGAGCGTGCTGGCCGAAATGAGTCCCCAGGTTCGTGCCGCGTTCGTGATGCGCCACTACGAAGGGATGCCTATTGAACAAATCGGCAGCGTGCTGGGCCTCAAGGCGAGCGCAACCAAGAACAGCATTTACCGAGCCGTTCAGAAACTGAGGAGAGAGTTGGAACCGCTGGTCGTGGCCTCGACTCCTGTAGGGGGACGGCTTGCCGTCCCCAAGGAAGGGACCGCGAAAGGGTAGGGCAAGCCCTACCCCTACAGCAGTACCAAGGTGCGGAACGTGAAACATCCGAGTGAAGAAGAATTGATTCTCTACCATTACGCCGACCCCGGAGGGCCGCCGCGGGCCAGTTTAGCGGAACATCTGGCCACCTGCGAATCCTGCCGGGCGCGCTACCAACGCCTGCAATCGGTTCTGGCGGCGGCGGATGTGATGGAGTCACCTGAGCCAGGCGATGACTTCGAGGCAAAGGTTTGGCGGCGCCTCGTTCCACATCTTGAATCGGTGGGCCCGGAGACGTTCTGGCAGCGCCTCTTGGGCGGTTTCCGGGCCTCAAGGATTCTGGCGCCCGCCGGCGCGGTGGCGCTGGTCGCCGCTCTGGTAGTTGGGGCGTTTTTCGCGGGGCGATTCTGGCAAGCCGGCCGCGAACCGTGCAGCAGGTGGCGCTTCAGCCGGTTTCGGCGCAGTCGCGCGACCGCATTTTGCTGGTGGCCGTGGGCGATCATCTGGAGCGTTCGCAGATGGTGCTGATGGAATTGGAGAATACCCGCCCCCAGAGGATGGTGGACATCTCCGCTGAGCGTGAGCGAGCAGAGGATCTGGTGGCGGCGAACCGCCTGTACCGGCTTACGGCGGAGCGCGCGGGCGAGGCGGGGGTCGCAAACCTGCTCGACGAACTGGAGCGAACCTTGATTGAGATCGCCCACAGCCCCTCCAAACTGTCTTCGCCGGAATTTGAGGATCTCCGCCGGCGCGTGGAGGCGCAGGGAATCCTCTTCAAGGTCCGAGTGGTTGATTCGCAGGTGCAGGAAAGAGAGAGGAAGTCGATCGAAGACTTGAGCCGGCGGGGGTCCTAGAAGCGGGCTTCGCCCGCATTCAGGGAACGACGGGTAACCGCCAGGAGGAAAAGGATGACCGGGACTTATAGAAGTTTATTGAGGTTGGCGTGGGCAGTAATCGTAACCGGCGCAATCTTGGCAACAGCGCCCCGCGCTGTATGGGGTTCGCCTCTGCAAGAGCAGACAGTTAGCCCAGATGCACAGATGAGCGCGATGACCTCGGTGGCAGACCAAGATGCTCAGGACCGCGACCAGGAGCAGCGCGACCGTGAGCAAGAAGCACGCGATCGCGAGCAGGAAAAGCGCGACCGTGAGCAAGAGGCGCGCGACCGTACCCAGGAACAAATCGATCGTGAGCACGGTCTCTACGAGGAAGCCGAGGAGCAAATCGACAGCGGCAAACTGCAATCGGCGATCGAAAAGCTCAACACGCTTATCTCTGAACACGCTGCCCACTCCGAGGGAGCGCTGTACTGGAAGGCCTACGCTCTGAACCGGCTCGGGCAGCGGTCCGACGCACTCGAGGCGCTCGAAACTCTGCGCCGCACGTTTCCTCAGAGCCGTTGGCTGGACGACGCCAAAGCACTCGAGGTTGAAGTGCGGCAGTCGTCCGGGCAGAGCGTGTCGCCCAACGCCGAAGGCAATGAGGATTTGAAGCTGATCGCCATCAACAGCCTGTTGGGCAGCGATCCCGAGCAGGCACTGCCGATGCTCGAGAAGTTCCTCAATGGGCCCCAGCCGCTCAACCTCAAGGAGCGGGCGCTGTTCGTTCTCAGCCAGAGCGGATCGCCTAAGGCGCGCGAGATCGTGGCGCACATCGCCAGCGGCAGCCGCAATCCTGAGCTGCAAATGAAGGCGCTCCGCGACCTCGGCCTCTTTGGCGGCAAAGAGAGCCGCGCCACGCTGGAAGAGATCTACAAGTCGTCGCATGACATGGAAGTGAAACGCGCCATCTTGCAGAGCTTCATGGTGGGCGGCGAAAAGCAGCGCCTGCTGGAAGTGGCGAAAAGCGAACAGTCTCCCCAGTTGCGCGCCGAGGCCGTGAAGCAACTCGGTGTGATGGGGGCGCGCGGGGAACTCTACCAGCTCTACCAGAATGAGACTTCCGCTGACGTCAAGCGGAACATCTTGCAAGGGATGTTCATCAGCGGCGACGTCGAGCACACGCTCCAGTTCGCGCGCGCCGAGAAGGACCCCGAACTGCGCCGCCAGGCCGTGCGGAATCTCGGCCTCATGGGCAGAGACAAGACGGCCGATGCTCTGACGTCCATTTACAGCAGCGATAAAGACCCCGAAATCAAGCGCAGTGTAATCCAGGCGTTCTTCCTGCAAGGGAATGCCAAGCAGCTCATCCAGATCGCGCGGCAGGAAAAGGACCTTTCCCTGAAGCGTGAGGCGGTGCAGAAATTATCGCTGATGCACAGCAAGGACGCCACGGACTTCATGATGGAGCTGCTGAACAAATAACTAGTGTCGAGTAGCGCTGGCCTTTGGAGCCTGCGGAAAAACGCTTGCACCCTGTCATTCTGAGCGCAGCGAAGAATCTCAGCAGTCGCAGTTTCAAGGAACTGCGGAGATCCTTCGTCGCCTCCGGCTCCTCAGGATGACAGTCTACCGGGCTTTACCGCAGCCTGTTTAGGTTGGCACTCTCGTGATACCGCGCGGACCGGTACTGACCTGAAGGTCAGCGCTATGAGTGAATAGGGGGGCGATATGAACACGGCTAATCTCAATTCATTCGCAAAGCGCGAGGGCTGGCGCATTCTGCCTGTTTGCGGTTGTGTGATCGCCCTCTTCTGCCTTGCCGCTGCGGCGCAGGAGCCGCTTGTGGTCAATGCGAGGATGCGCACGGCCTCGGCAGCCGGAGGCCTGGCGAATACCTTCCGCTCGATCGAATCCGCCGAAAGCGGCCCTGCGTGGATTGGCTACGCGGTTCCTGTCGTGCCGGGAGATCACCGCATGTGCTGCAACGGTTCAATCGGGGACTCCTCCGAGGAGGGGTGTGGCCGCTGCCGCCTTGAAGACCGGGGTGGAGAGTTCATCGGCCAGTCAGCGCGTACCGAAGGTGCAAAAGAAGTTAAGCTGGAATCCTCGCCTTCGTTTCTGGTCCTGTATCGCGCCGCAGCGGGAAAAGTCGAGAAGATCCGGACCTTCTCTCCGGAGTGCGAACTAGATGCGGGCGGACTGCCGTTGATCTGGCTAACGGGAGTACAACCGGCAGAAAGCGTAGCTTGGCTCAGCTCGTTCGTGAAGGCTGAGGGGCCAGGTTCTGAAGGCGAGGGTGACGACGAGAATCACCTCGGCAATTCGGCGCTAACGGCCATCGCCTTTCATGGTGACAACTCCGCCGAGCGCGCGCTGGAGGGTTTTGCCGCGAACGGCCAGCCGGAACGCGTGCGCGAGCACGCCTCATTCTGGCTGGGGGCGGCGCGAGGGCGGCAGGGCTATGAAGCTCTCACTCGTCTGGTGAGGGATGATGCGGACGAGCACTTCCGCGAGAAGGCCGTGTTTGCGCTGTACGTCAGCAAAGAACCCGGGGCCGTGGACGCCATCATCGGCGTCGCCCATCACGACTCAAGCGCCCATGTGCGAGGCCAGGCGTTGTTCTGGCTGGCGCAGAAAGCCGGCAAGAAAGCTGAGGCCACCATCACCGAGGCCATCGAAAAAGACCCGGAGACCGACGTGAAGAAACGCGCTGTCTTCGCGCTCAGCCAGCTTCCCAAGGACGAAGGCGTGCCCCTCCTGATCCAGGTAGCCAAGACGAACACCAACGGCGTGGTGCGCAAGCAGGCCATGTTCTGGCTTGGCCAGTCGCACGACCCGCGCGCCTTAGCGTTCTTCGAGGAAGTCCTTTCGCATTAAACACCAAGCCCCTCCTCACCACAGAGGCGCTGAGGCACTGAGGATTGAGAAAGACGTGCCTCTGCGTCTCTGCGCCTCTGTGGTGAAAACGATCTCTCCACGCTTCCACTCCCAGGTCGTGCGAAAGTGCCGCTCGTGCCGACCAAATGAAGCGTATAATTCCGTTTCATTTCGGAGGTAGTACCAGGCTGACCTTCACTAGATTTGTGTCGAAGGGGAGAGGCGGCGTTTGTCAGAGGTGCGAATATGAAGCAAGTCGGCGTTACTTGTATTTTGATTTTCGGATGCGGTTCCTTCGCGTTGGTTATGCGGGGGGCGAAGGATGCAGCCTCGGACCTGAAGCTCGGCGTCGCAAGTACAACGATCACGCCGTTCCTGGATATTCCGTTGCAAGGCTATTATTATCCTCGCATGCCGGATGGCGTTCATGATGACCTGCATGCGAAGGCCCTGGTGATTGACGATGGGCACGACCAGGTGGTGCTGGTTGCCTGTGACCTCGTAGAGGTCTCGCGGGAAGCGGTGGAGGCGGCGCGCCGGCAGATCAGCCCCCGGTGCGGGATCCCGGCGGACCACGTTTTGATCAGCGCCACGCACACGCACACCGGTCCTGAGGGAGTTCCCGGCTACGTCAGCAGCTTGGGACATTGGATTGCGGACAGCGTGGTGACCGCGGAAGGGAATAAGCGGCCTGCAGTGCTTTCGGTCGCCACCGAGCAGGAGCCCGCCCTGGCGCACAATCGCCGCTACCTCATGAAGGACGGCACGGTCCAGACGAATCCCGGATTTCTCAATCCCAATGTGGTGCGGGCCGTAGGCCCGATTGATGCCCGAGTCGGCGTATTGTTCGCCGAGGACGAGAATCATAGTCCGATGCTGACCTGGGTAAACTACGCTATGCATCAGGATACCGTCGGCGGCACCCGGATTTCCGCCGACTACGCCTATTACTTGGCGCGGACGCTGGCCGCGGTGAAAGGGCCTGACATGCTCACGACTTTCACGATTGGCGCGGCGGGAGACATTAATCATTGGGACGTACAACGGCCCGGTCCTCAACGTGGTTTCGCAACCGCGCAGAAGCTGGGAGAAACGCTGGCCGGGGACGTCCTCAAAGCCTACACGCACTTAGAAGCGCTGGATTCCGTGCGCGTCAAAGCAATCTCGGAAACCATCAAGCTGCCCCTCGAGAAAGTCAGCGATCAGGAGGTGAGGGAGGCAGAGAAAATTGTCGCCGAGGCGCCGCGAACCGATGTGGACTTCACGCTGGAACGGGTGAAGGCTGAGAAGGTCATGCAAGTCAAAAAGAGGAACGGGGAAGACGCTCTGGCAGAGATCCAGGTATTGACCGCCGGACCGGTCGCATTTGTGGCCATTCCCGGTGAGTATTTCGTCGAATTAGGAATGAGGATCCAAAAAGAATCGCCGTTTCCGTACACATTTATTGTCGAGCTCGCGAATGAGGACCTCGGATACATCCCGACCCGAAGAGGATTCCAGGAAGGCGGGTACGAACCCACTTCGACCGTGCTCGCCCCGGGTAGCGGAGAAGCGATTGCGGACAAGGCGATTGAACTGCTGAAGCGGTGCAAGTAAGAACTAGTAGGGCTCAAGACCCTGTCATTCTGAGCGAAGCAAAGAATCTGCATTAGTTCGCCTCGGACCGGACCTGCAGATCGTTCGCTTCGCTCAGGATGACACCGACTTTCATCTGCACGGGTGGGCCGCAGGCCCATGTCCACTCGGAATGACATCCATACTTGGAAACTAGCCAAGTTGGGACACTACCGACGATCCTTGGTGGTTGGCCGGAATTGGCGTACAATTGTTAAGTTACTCAGTTCAGCCAACACAACTTCAGCAAAGAGGAGTAGCCATGTCAACCCGCCATTCGTCCGGTGAGATTCGCCTTGATGTGACTGCAGGTCGTGAGCAGGTGCAGGCAAGGCCAGACCCAGAGACTCGATTTCGGGTTGCGATCCTGGGGGATTTTAGTGGCCGCGCGAATCGCGGCTTGCTCGAGACCGGGGACGCTCTCGCCAGCCGTCGTCCGATCATGGTCGACCGTGACAACTTCGATTCCGTGCTGGCCAAGCTCGCGCCTCGCCTGGATTTAACGCCGGGTGGAGAGGGCGACCCCTGCATCTCACTAAAGTTTTCGGATCTGGACGATTTTCATCCAGACAAACTCTTCGAACAAGTTCAAATCTTCCAAAAGTTGCGAGAGACGCGCCGGAAGCTCGGCGATTCGGCGACCTTCGCCCAGACCGCGGCGGAACTGACCTCGGCAGCGGCGCCAAGTGATGCGCCCCCGCCGCAGGCCGCGCCTTCGCAGGCGCAGGGGCCGGCGCCCTCGCCGCGAGCTTCCGCACAGGACGTACAAAACTTGGTTTCGGGAAGTTTTCTGGACGAGATGGTGGAAGAAACCGAAAGCAAGGCGCAACAAGATCAGTCCGCCAAGCGTCCGGACGAATGGAGCAGCTTGTTGAACAAGCTCGTTGCCCCTCATCTGGTGGCGAAAACTGATCCTCGACAGGCGGAGCTGATTGCGTTGATCGATAGAGCCACCAGCGCGCAGATGGGAGCTTTACTGCACGCCCCTGCCTTTCAAGCCCTCGAAGCTGCATGGCGCGCGGTCTACTTTCTGGTGCGAAACGTAGAGACGGATATTAACCTCAAGTTATTGCTGATTGACGTCTCGAAGCAGGAACTCGCCCAAGACCTGTTGGCGTCCAACGATTTGAGATCGACGGGAATGTACCGATTGCTGGTGGAAAGGACCGTCGGCACGCCGGGGGCGGATCCTTGGGCGGTGATTGCCGGAGATTTCACTTTCGGGCCCAGCGTGCGGGATAGCGAATTGCTGGCACGAATCGGCAAAGTGGCCGCCAGCGCCGGCGCGCCCTTCATCGCAGGCGCGAGTCCGCGCCTGTTGGGCTGCAATACCGCACTAGATTTGCCTGAAATGGAGGAATGGAGAGTCGCGATGTCCGGCGAGTCGGCCGCATCCTGGCAAAGGTTGAGGAGTTCTGCGGAAGCTCGCTTTTTGGGCCTGTCATTGCCGCGTTTTCTCTTGCGACTGCCGTATGGAAAAGATACCGAGCCCATAGAGCGCTTCCAGTTCGAAGAAATGCCGGATCCCGGCGCCCATGAGAATTACCTGTGGGGCAATGCAGCCTTCGCTGGTGTCTTGTTGCTGGCGCAGTCTTTTGCAGAGCACGGCTGGGATCTACAGCCGGGCGCGCATTCGGAAATAGATGGGCTGCCCGTCTACAATTATAAGTCGAAAGGCGAAGCGGAAACCCTGCCGTGCGCGGAGACTCTTTTGACGCAGACGGCGGCAGAAGAAATGATGGAACGGGGTTTCATGCCGCTTGCGTCGTTGAAAGATCAACCGGCGGTGCGACTGGTTCGATTTCAGTCAATAGCTGACCCCATCAGCGCCCTGGCAGGACGCTGGGAATCTTGAGACGATGCCCAATAGACGGCAATGGTCTTTCCACTCCGAGGGGATCGCATGCGCAAGTACCCGAAGGCTATCAAAAAATGTCAAATCCTGAGTTAAACCCTTACGACGAAGTTGCCTACCCATCGCTTCCTATTTCCCACACTCATCCTGACCGGCTGGCGACAGTCGGGTTGCACTTCGGCATGCGACCGGCGCCGGTGGAGCGCTGCCGGGTACTGGAGTTGGGATGTTCGAGCGGCGCCAACTTGTTGGCCATGGCCGTGGGTCTGCCGGAAAGTGAGTTTGTGGGCGTTGATCTGGCAGCGAAACCGATCGCTCGGGGAAAGGCCATGGTTGAGGCCCTGGAGCTGAAGAATTTAACTCTGCGGCAGGCGGACTTGCTGGAGATGGCCCCGGACTATGGCGAGTTCGATTACATTATCGCCCATGGTCTGTATACCTGGGTCCCCGCGGAAGTTCGCGACAAGATCTTGGCCATCTGCAAGGCCAGCCTGCAGCCCCAGGGGATCGCTTATGTCAGTTACGACGCGTTTCCGGGAAGTTATGCCCGCGTGATGGTGCGCGAGATGATGTTGTTCCACATTCGAGATTTTCGCGACCCACAGCAGCAACTCCAGCAGGCCGTGACCTTGCTGAAGCTATTGGCCAATTCGGGAAAAGAATCCGAACCCTACACAAAAACACTCCTGGACGAGTCTGAGCGAATGTCCACGCGCTCCCGGGAAGGCCTTTACCACGACGAGTTGTCGCGGGATTTCCAGCCGTTCTATTTCCACCAATTTATGGAGAATGCCCAGCGCCATGGACTGCAGTTCTTAGGTGAGACAGACTTTTTCGAGATGCACAGCGGAGGGCTGTCGCCGCAGGCGAAGGAAGTGCTCGACAAGATCTCCGACGACGTCATTTTGAGGGAACAGTACCTGGACTTCATGTGCGGGCGACCCTTCCGGAAAACGCTCCTTTGCCGCGACGATGTGCCGCTCGATCGCTCCGGGAAATCCGTTTCCGTGAGGTCCTTCTTCATTTCAACTCAAGCGCGCCCGAAAGCTCAGTTTCCGAACCTCGCCCCGGAAGCGGAGGAAACATTCTGCAGCCCCCGTGGCACCGAACTCACGACGCCGAACCGTCTGGCGCGCTCGCTGTTCTGGTGTCTCATTAAGTCACGCCCGGAGCGAGTTCCTTTTGAAAAGCTAGCGAGAGAAGCCGAGTGCAGAGCCCGTCAGGAATTGGGCTTTGTTCCAAAACCAGACCAGGACACTACCTCAGAGGTTGCTGATTTCGTCTGGCGCACTTACCTGGCAGGATTGCTCGAACTGCACGTTCACGTTCCCCCTTTTGCCGCTCAGGTCAGCGATCGGCCGGTGGCTAGCCCGCTGGCTCGGCTGGAGGCTCGGAACGGGAACATGATTACTACGCTGCACTGCCGAAGCCTGCATCTGGGCGATTCACTGCATCGAGGAGTGGTGATGCTGCTCGACGGCACACGCGACCACGCCGCCCTCCGCAGAGATCTTCTCGAGATCTTCAAGTCCGGGAATCTGACCATGGAGGAAGACGGCCAGCCAGTGGTTGACATGCAAACAGTGGAGAAAAGGATTGACGCCGAGACGGAGGGGATTTTGCAGGATCTGGCACGCGCGGGGGTTCTGATGAAGTGATCTGGGGGAGAGCGGGAGCCTGCTGCGTTGTTGCCAGGCAAGCCGCTGCCGAGAGGCGGGTAGCACAGGAGGGCAATTTGGGGTCACGACCCGAAGAGTTGAACAGTGTGCGGGCATTGCGATTGCCGTTCGAACCTTCGCCTCATTTCGCTTGCCTGCGTGATTTTCTGCGCAAATCAAACTTCTATGAGCCGTCCATTTGCCGCCGCGTCGGCATGACCGGGCTCAGCGATTTTCTTTCCGGTGATCGCACGCGGATAACCCTTTCGGGTGAAACTGACACGCTGGGAGTATTGATTCGTTTGTTCCTGGTTGGGGAGTCGCTGGAGGCCAAGGCCCTGGAGTCCGCACTGCCGGCAGGCGTGGTGGAAGCAATGAGAGAATTAGGCTTGCTGATTCAAGGTCCAACGGACTTCGCCCCACCCCTTGCTCCCCTCCCCAACCGGGAAGGGGAATCAGGGGAGGGAGCGCCTGCGAAAATGTTCGCTACCGTGGCGCTCTATCCGGTTGGGGGGTTGTTCATAGTTTCGGACCGCTGGACTTTGCCGCAGGGGAACCTCACGGAATTAGCCGAAGATTTTGTTTTTTCCGCGATTACGCCCAACACTTCGCAGTTCATTGCGACACTGCCGAAGGAGCCTTGTGACACCCTTCTCGACCTCTGCTCCGGCACAGGCGTAGCGGCGCTCGACGCCGCAACGCGCGGGTGCCGCGCAACATGGGCTGTCGATATAACCAGTCGATCTACGGAGACGGCGCATTTCAACCGTCTGCTGAATGGAGTCAACAACGTCACCATCCTGCAAGGTGACCTCTATGAGCCTCTGGACGACCTCAGCTTCGATCGGATCGTCGCTCATCCGCCGTATATGCCGATGTTGAGCCGCGCCCAGGTTTTCTACGACGGAGGCGCGGATGGAGAACAGGTGACCCGGCGCATCGTCATGGGACTGCCTCGGCACCTGCGTCCCGGCGGACGCTTTTATTGCATGGCGCAAGGAGCGGATCGCGACGGCGCCCCTTTCGAGCAACGTGTGAGGGCCTGGCTTGGCGAAGCGCAGTCGGAATTTGATGTTCTCCTCATCGTCCGGCAAGATCAAGCCCCTGCGGACACCGCATTGCAATACGCTGTGAAGTCCAAAGGAGGTGGCGGCGCGGTCCGACAAATGAGAGAAACGCTCAGGGATCTCGGTGTGCAGAATATGAGCTACGGATGGCTGATCATACAGCGCCGGGACGATGGTCGTCC
>Ga0181535_10006772_pt1 | contig 11718 bp, 7 predicted proteins | sample PEATcosm2014_Bin_44_FD_119774 | JGI IMG/M metagenome (GOLD analysis project Ga0181535, IMG submission 119774) | Peatland microbial communities from MTU Mesocosm Facility, Houghton, MI, USA - PEATcosm2014_Bin17_30_metaG | ecosystem: Environmental > Terrestrial > Soil > Wetlands > Peat | place...
AAGGGGGGAACGAAACGGGGAAGCCCCACCAGCCTTGTTCGCCGCTGACGTGGACCCATTGCTGGTTGGCGGCGAGGAAGGAGGCGTAGAATTCCGAGGTGACGCCGCCGGGATAAAACAAGGTGGCCGAAAACTCGGTGGGCGCCGTCGGTCGACCGGGGAGGTCGTCGGAGGCGGAGAGCAGGGTGCCGACCACGGTCTCGGGCAGGCGCCAGCCGAGCGTCCACAAGGTGAAGCGGAGGCAATACCAGCCCAGATCGCCGAGGCTGCCAAAGGGCTCGAGGTTTCCGTCGGCGCGGATGTTGGTGCGGAAAAAGTCCCCGGCCGCGCGGAAACTGAAGGCGGAGGAAAGGCGGCGGATGGGGCCGACGCTTTGGCCATCGTCCAAGACTTCGCGCACCCGAGCCAGGCGCGAGCTGTGCATGAACATCACGCCATCGAGGAACTGCACGGCATTGGCCCGGCAGGCAGCGAGCATGACCTGCAAGTCCGCGGTGCTGGCGGCGCATGGTTTTTCGCACAGCACGTGTTTGCCGTGTTGCGCCGCCCGCACGACGAACTCCTTCCGCAGCCCGGTCGGCAGCGGAACGTAAACGGCATCCACGGCGGGAGAGCAGAGCAATTCCTCGTAGCTGCCCAAGGCGGCGGGGACCGTGGCAAACGGATGGGCGCCCTGGAGTTCGGCGATATAGGCGCGGCTGCGGGCCAGCTCGCGGCTGGCCACCGCGGCCACCACACAGTTGCCGGCATGGTTGATGGCCTTCCAGTTTTTCCGGCTGATGCCGGCCGTGCTCAAGAAGCCGATACGCAAGGGTTTCATTTTTAAATCATCAAAGGTTCGCTAATTCCCCACCGGGGGCTCTGCCGCTTCCCGGACACGCTCGAGAATCACTTCAGCCAGTCCCGGGTCCGTGCCCACGGAAGACGAATACCAGATCAGTTTGCCGTGCGTCTCAGTGGGATTCCGCCACGTCGGCTGGCCGGCGGCGAGGCGCGCTTGGACCGCCGTCTTGGCTTCGCCCAAGAGCACCGGAATATCTTCCACCACGTGCAATCCGTCGCTGATGAAAAATGGCACCACGACACAATGTTTGGTCCGGGCCAGTGCCGGGCAGGCGGCGATGCGCGGCTCCTCCTCCAGGAAAACCGCGTGTACCCCGGCGTAGATGTTGTGCGCCCGGATTTGCTCCACCTGCCGGTCGATGGCCTGGCGGGAATTGGCATTCTTCTCCGTCCCGTGGCCGGCGATGAAGAGCGTGGTGTCGGCCGGTGCGGGCGCGCGCGGGAACGGGAATTGAAGGGTCACGCCGGCCGCGCGGGACAGAATGACCTGGGTCATGCGCTCGTGCGTGCCGACCGGTTGGCAGTAATGCGTGATGCCAGCCGCATCGCGCCGGCGGCGGGCGGCGTCCAACCCGAGCGCCGCGGGAATGACCCGCCCGGCAAAGAATCCGTCGCTGATGAAGAGCGGCACGATGAAAACGCGCGGCGCGGCGAGCTGGGCGAGCACGTCCTTGATCTGCGGCGGCTGTTTCCAGAACGCTTCGCGCACCTCGCGGAAAACCTGGCGCCGCCGCAGCTCCGTGGCGTGTTGCCACACGGGGACGGCGGACTGGTTGTTTAACTCCGTGCCGTGGCCCAAAAGGACCAGCACGGCGTCGTTCCAGGCGGCGTTGCTCACGGGCTCAAATTGACCGACCGGCGTGCAGACCGCAAGCTGTAGTGTGCCAAAAACCATGGCGGCCAGCCAGACGGGGCGAAGGAATCGAGCCGGACCGTGGAATTTGGTTCGGTTTTGCGGGCAAAACCTCTAGAATTTTCACCATGCCTCAGGCTAAAACCATTCTGGTCACCGGTGGTGCGGGTTTCATTGGCTCGCACCTCGTCGAGCGTTTGCTGGCCGGCAAGAACAACGTGGTGGTCATTGACGATTTGTCGACCGGCAGCCTGGCGAATCTGCAGGCCGTGCGGGCGCATCCGCGTTTGCGCTTCATTCGGTCCAAGATCTCGGCTTGTGGCCATTTGCCAAAACTGGCGGCCCGGGCCGATTTTATTTTTCATCTCGCGGCCACGGTGGGGGTTGAACTGGTGGTGAAGTCGGCATTGAATGTTTTGGAATCCAGCCTGTTGGAAACGCAAACCCTGTTGCGGGCCGCGGCGGCGAGCGGCACGCCGTTGCTGCTGACTTCCACCTCGGAAGTGTACGGTAAAAGCTCCAACGCCGAGTTTGATGAGGAGGACGACCTGCTCATTGGGCCGCCCGGTCAATCGCGCTGGAGTTACGCCTGTTCCAAGCTGAACGACGAGTTTCTGGCGCTGGCGTATGCGCGCGAACGGGCGCTGCCGGTGACCGTGACGCGTCTGTTTAACACCGTGGGGCCGCGCCAGACCGGCCGATTTGGCATGGTGCTGCCGCGGTTCATCGAGGCCGCGCTGGCCGGCCAGCCGCTCAAAGTCTTTGGCGACGGCGGCCAAACCCGCTGTTTTTGCCTGGTGGACGACGTGGTGGAGGCCCTGACCCGCCTGCAACATTGCCCGTCGGCGCGCAATGAGATCTTCAACATCGGTGGCACCGAGGAATTGACGATTCGCGAACTGGCGGAGCGGGTGGTGAAGACGCTTCACTCCAAGTCCAAGATCGAGTTTGTCCCTTACGAAAAGGCCTACGCGCGAGGAATCGACGATATGCGGCACCGCAAGCCGCGGGTGACCAAGCTCCGGCGTTTCATTGGTTTCCGGCCGCGCACCCCGTTGCGCAAGATGATCCTGCTCACGGCTGCGGCGCAAAAACCGGGAGCCTGACGGGCGCTTGTTCCGGTCCGGTCCGCGGCCGTCCCGGCCGCTGAAACGTGCGCGTGTGGCGGCCGTTGCCCGAACGGCTCAGCGCGGTGCTACTGAAGGGGCTGCCAGGGAGCGCGCCAGCGTCGTGGAGTGCTCCAGTCCTCTGGAGCTGTGGCCCAAGGCGAATCTTGCCAACCAGCGGGCGAATGAATATTGCCAGAGCGCGGCTATGGGCGAGCGGTTCGCGGCTCGCGCAAAGATGCGGTCCTTGTGCACGAACCATGATTGCTTGGGTTGGAAACGGGGGCGTGTTCCAAAGCGGTGGAGGGCCACCGCACTCCATGACGCTGGCGCGTTCGCCACGCGCCTTGCCATCGCGTAGGGCGCTGGTCCGCGGCCGTCCTCGGCCGCTGCGACGTGATTTTGAACCAGGTCTCACCCGGCAACAACGTCTCGAAACGAAAGGCCGCAATGCCGGTGCTGCTCCACGTCGTTCGATGTGCAAGCGGTCGCACTGTGCCTTCGCGTCAGCGCCCCCTTTCGAGCGTGCTCTGCTCCACACGCTCTACAGCCAGCAGGCGGTGGCCCCGATGGCGGCGGCGGCGAACCAGAGGAGCAGCACGGCTTGGGTGCGGCTCAGGCCGCAACGGACCAGCCGATGGGAGAGATGGTTGGTATCACCAATCCAGAACGGCTTGCCTTTGAACGTGCGAAAAACGGAGACTTGCGCGAGGTCCACCAGCGGTACGCAAAGGATGAGCAAGGGCGACAGCACGGCCAGCGGGTGTGGATTTTGTTTGGTGTAGAAGTGGGGCAGGATGGCCATGACCGCCAGCAGGTAGCCCACGAGATGGGAGCCGGCGTCCCCGAGGAAGGCTTTGGCCTGCGGAAAATTCCAAGGCAGGAAACCGACCAGTGCGCCGCACATGAGAAATCCCGTGATGGCCACAAGGTATTCGCCGGCGGCGGCGGCAAGGAGCGCAAAGAGCAGGGCGCCAATGGCCCCCACGCCGGCGCACAGGCCGTTCATATTATCCATGAAGTTGAAGGCGTTGATGACGGTGAGCAGCCACAGGATGGTGATGCCGTAGCTGAAGGCGGCGCTGGGAACGAAAAGGGTGATGCGTTTGCAAGCGGCGGCCACGGCCACGGCCACGACCAGTTGGCCCACAAATTTGGGCAGCGCCTTCAGTTCCCGCCGGTCATCCAGTGCGCCCAAGGCGGTGATGCCGATGGCGCCGCCGGCGAGCACCAGCAGTTGCAGCGCCCGGCGATCGAGGCCGTGGATGATTGCCCCCGCGGCGGCAGATTTGATCAGTCCCCCTTCCAGCAAGCCGGCGCCCAGGATCAGCGGAACCAAAATACCGGTCAACACGGCGAAGCCGCCCGCCAGCGGCACCGCTGCCTCATGAATCTTGCGCTGCCCCGGTTCGTCCACGTGGTCGGAGCGGAGACACCATTTCCGCCACAGGGGCAGCGTCAGCAGCGACGTGAGCCCGGCGCCCAGAAACGCGGCGGCGAAGAAATTGAAAGGAAAGGGCATCATCGCGGGCGGGAGGATTGGTTACGGGTCATGGTGGGCAACGCGGGTATGCTGGCTCAGGCCAGCGCCTTTTTCCGAGCCGTTACCTGCAAATAAACGGCGTATTGATCGTCCACCATCCGTTCGATTGAAAAATTTTCCCGGACAAACTCGCGTCCGGTTTGGCCGAACTTATCGCGCAGGGCGGGGTCGCCGGCGAGTTGCAGGAGCCGTTGGGCGGCGGTCGCCACATCGCCGGTGCGAACCAGAAAACCGGTTTGGTTTTCCAGACAGATTTCATCCGCCCCATCGAAGTCATAGGCAATCACCGGCTTGCCCGCGGCCAGGGCCTGGGGCAGAACCCGCGAGAGGGCTTCGCGATACGACAAATGCATGACGCAATCCATGATGCCCAGGTAACGGGGTACCTCGGCCGGCGGCACGAGGCCCGTGAAGATGACCTTGTCGGCCAGGCCCTGGGCACGGGCCTGCTCCTCCAGCGGGCCGCGGAGAATGCCGTCGCCCACGAGCAGCAGGCGGGCCTGCGGCGCCTGCGGCGCCAGCCGGGCGAAAGCCGCTATGGCATCGGCATGACCTTTGAGATGGTAGAGCCGGCCGATTTTGCCGATGACGAAATGGTTTTCGTTGAGACCGAGGGTGGCGCGCAGGTCCGGGGCGTTGGTGGCCGCGAGAAAGGGCTGCAAATCGAAGCCGCTGAAAATGCGCGTGTATTGTTCCGGCCGGCCGATGCCTGCCGCCAGGTACAGCCGGGTCATGGCGGCGGCGGAACAGAAGAAGTGATCGGTAACCCGGCCGGCGCGCCGTTCCGCGGCGGTGAAGATGAAATTGGCGAGGGCGCCCTGGAAACTGCCAAAGGACGGCCCGTGAATGTGGTGGATGATCGCCGGCACGCCGGCACGTCGGGCGGCCAGGCGGCCGAGGATGCCGGCCTTGCCGCTGTGGGTGTGAACCAAGTCCGGCCGCTGATGGCGGAGAATCTTTTCCAATTTGCGCAAGGCGATGAAGTCCTTTACCGGATGGACCGGGCGCACGAGTTCGGGTACCAGCGTCAGCAGATGGGGTGTTTTTCTGACTTCACTTTCCAACGAGCCTTCCGGACCCACCGCCGGTCCGGAAATCAGTTGGATTTCCAGGCCTTTCCGGCTGAGACCGGCCATGGTGGCCAGAGTGTTTTCCTGCGCGCCACCGACAATCAGTCGGGTGATGATATGCGTGACGCGCATGGCGTCATTTGGCGCCGAGGTCGGTCATGCGTTGGCTGACCATTTTATGGTCGGCGCCGTTGGTGGAGGTGGTGGTCAGGAAAATCCGGTAGTTGCGAACGGCTTCGTTGGTTTGGTGTTGCCGCCAGGCGATTTCCCCGAGGCAGAAGGCCAATTGGGGGTTGTTCGTGTGGGTGTTTTGCAGCCGCAGAAAATCAGCGCGGGATTCGTCCAGATGCCCCCCGCGGAAGTAGGCCAGGCCGCGGTCGTACAGGGCGGCTGGATTGGTCCGCGTTTCAAGGTATTTGCTCAGGACCGTCACGGCTTCGTCATTGGCCCCGGCCTGCAGGCTGGCCATGCCCTTGCCAAACAACCAGTCAGGATCGTTGGGCGTGTGGCTGAGCTTGCGGTTGATGACGTTGAGGGCATTCGTGTGCAGGCCCAGTACGTTAAAGGTGCGGGCGGCGACCAGCAGCAGTTGCTCGTCGTCGGGATGGCGGCTCATTTCGGTTTCCAGCAGGGCGACGCCCTCAGCGTTTTGGCGCTTTGCAAAATAGATGGAGGCCACCAGTTCATTCAATTCCGTGGAGTTGAAATCCGTGAGGGCAAAGCGGAACGGATGGGTCATCGGATCGTGCAAGGCCTCCAAGGCTAGGTCCGGGTGATGGTTGACGAGGTAGATTTGGCCCAGAAAAAGGCGCGCCGCGAGATTGTTGGGTGCCAGTTCACGGACGCGGTCGAACTCGACGGCCGCCTGGCGGGTCAAACGGCCCTGCAGCATCCAGCAGCCCACGCCAAAACAGAAACTGGTTTCATCAAAGGGACCGTTGGCGCCTATGACCTCGTTCCAGCTCGTATATTTTCCAAATTGGTCGGCCGCGACCCGGGAAAGATCCACGGTGGTGGGCGTGCCCAAGCGTAGGTTTTTATTGAATTCCAGGTTCAGCGCCGCCACCACGTTGTTGGTATTCAACTCCTGGGCCGCGTTAAAATACGTGGCCGCCTTTTTCAGGTCACCGGCCCGCTGAACTTGAACGCCCAAGGCGTCCAGGCTCTTGGAGTAGTACTCGCCCACGGCGAGCGCCGTGGGATTGCCTTCGGGTTTGACATGCAGGTGGGCCATGAACCAGCCGATGAGGGATTTCTCCCTGGCGAGGTCGGGGGGATGCACGGCGGTGCGTACGGCCGGGGCGCCGCTTTGGATCACCTGCTGCCAAAACGCATCATTGTCAGCGATCAGTTGGGGACTCAGCCGCGGCGGCAGCAAACTGTTGGTCGGCAGGCTTTTCAGGGTGTAAATCAACCCATGCGGTTCCTGGTAGAAGAGTTCAAAAAAATAGCCAAAACTGGGATTGAGGTAACAGAGTTGGTTGCTTTGGGAAAGCCGATCCAGCAGGGAGAGAATCCGTAAAGGTGGTACGTTTACCGAGCCGTTGGTGGCGAAAAAGGCCGGCCAGATATCGGGAAAATGCTGGTGCAGATACCGATGGTATTGCGGGTATTGCAAGGCCGAGGTGTCCACCACCGGATATTTCCGCCAGCGGCCATCCCGGGCCAGTTCCGACTGCACCGCATAGGCGCGGAAGGGCACATCCCGGCTGCTGCTGCTGTCGCTGTCACTCAAAAGAATCGCCCCCCCGGGCGGCAGTTGCTGGGCGGTGAACCGGGCGAACTTCTGGAGTGAATCATCGTTGGCCGCCAACACGGTCCGGGTGTTCTTGTAGATCAGCAAGCCGGCCCCGATGGCCAGGGACGCCAACACGACGGTCAAGATCAACGGACAAAGCCAAAGCAACCCTTTCGGTAGGACCGGTTCCGGCCGGTTGTTGCGCCGGGTCGGTATCGCGGATTTGCCGAAGACCAACAGGAAATAGCCGCTGTAATAGCCGAGGCACACGGCGGAGATGTAATAGATCGTCAGCGCGGAGCCATGCGAGCCGATGCCGGAAAGCACCTGCACCGGGCTGATCGGCGGATCGAAGGCGACCCACGCGAGGATACCCAGGAAGATGAAATTGACGAAATGCATGCAATAGTTCACCAACGTGGTGCCGATCCGGCTGCTGTCGCCGAACGTGGCACTCCACCGGATGGACATGGCCAGCGCGGGCAGGAAGGAAGTCAGCGAAATCACGGCCAGACAATGCCGCACCTCGGATATTCTCACGAGTTCGATTGCCTGACAGGTGGCATGCCAGTTAACCAGAATGGCATCAAAGAATCCCACGGGCACGGTCCCCGAGAACCTCCCGGCGAGGGGTATCAGCACCAGCAAGAGCGACAGGATCCCGGCCACGCCGCCCGCCGTCATCCGCAGCAGGAAGTAGCCATTGAAGAAGCTCAGCCTCCGCATCCAGATGATCATCGTCAAGAACAACGGGAAAAAGCCGACCAGCGCCCAGTTTTCGACCATGCCGGCGCCGTACAGCGCGGCGGCCAGGAAGAGGCGCCCTTCGCGTTCATCCAGCCGGTACTCGAGCAATTGCCAGAGGATGAAGGCAAACCAGAGCAGTTCGAAAATCTCGCCGCTAAAACTGGTGGCATTTTCCCAAAACCCCAGATGAAAGCCCACATAGACCACGGCGGTGATCGGCGGCACCCAGGCCAGCCAGCCCGTAAGGAAAGAAAAATCGCTGTGCTCGCGCATGCGCTCCAGATCGGTGCGGTCGTGTGGCAGGATGGCGACCGAACGGGCCAGAATGGCCAGGGTGGCCGCGGCGCACAGGCTGGCGAAAAGGCTCATCGCCACCGGAATCCAACCGGCCGGCAGGTAGCGGAACGGCAACGTCACCGCCAGCAGAATCGGGCTGAGCAGCCAGGATTGCCAGGTCCAGCCGGCGGCGCTGGCCACCTGGGTGAGGTTGAATAACGTCACCCAATGATTCAGGGTGAGCCAGTAAACGACCAGCATGATGCCGCCTAGCAACCAGGGCAAAAGGCGGGGAACAAAGTTCCTTAGGGGGTCGGTCTGATTTTCTTTTGGCATTGAGTTTGGTCCAGTTGAATCCAAGAACCGCTCGTTGGCAAGTTCAGTTTCATCGTGATAGTATCATTTCTTGGACCGCAAATCGGCCACGCATTCAACGTGTTGCGTTTGAGGGAACATGTCCAGCGGCTGGACGCGCGCTAATTCAAAGACACCATCGCCGCACAGAATGTTCAAATCCCGGGCCATGGTGGCCGGATGACAGGACACATAGATCACCTGCGCCGGACGCGCTTGCCGCAGCAGTTGCAGCAGTTCCGGCCAGCAACCTTTCCGGGGCGGATCAAGCAGCACGGCGGTTTCTTCCGCCGGATGCACCCGCAACAGTTCGGGCAGGGCCGTCTCGGCCTTGGCGGCGATGAACTGGCCGTTGGTCAGGTTGCGCGCGGCCGCATTCAGCCGGGCGGCGGCGATGGCCAGTTGGTCGTATTCCACGCCGGTAAACGAGGTCACCGTACCGGCGGCTTCGATGCCGAAAAAGCCCACGCCGCAGTACAGATCGATCAGGTGTCGGGCTCCGCTGGCTTGCAAGAACTCGCGCACCGTATCCGCCAGCTTGGGCAGCAGGAAAAAGTTGTTTTGAAAAAAGGAGTCCCGGGGCACTTCCCAGCCCTCCGGTTGCACGCGCAGCACCACTTTGAGGCCGCCATGCGGCGGCGGATTCGCCCGCACCTCCTTGATCTGCTCGTTCAAGGCCGGCTCCGCAATCTGGCATTCCTCGATGTCCTCCACGAAATTGTTGTCCCCCCGGATGAAGCCGATCTCCAGTTTCTTGGCCGGTCCGTTCCATTGGCTGCGGATCATGATGCGGTTGCGATAGCCGTAGGGCGCGGGGCAGGGCAGCACGGACGCCACCACTTCCGGTCGCACTTTGCCCACCCGCTCAAACAGGTCGGCGATCTGCTTTTGTTTCATGCGCAATTGCGCGGGGTAGGCAAGATGCTGATACTGGCAGCCCCCGCAGCGGGTGAAGTAGCGGCACGCCGGCTCCACGCGCTCCGGCGAGGCCTCCACCACGCGCACGAGTCGCGCGCGGGCAAATTTCTTCTTCACCTCGGTCACTTCCGCCAACACGGTCTCGCCCACCACCACAAACGGCACGAACACCACAAAATCATCGATCCGCCCGACGCCTTCGCCGCCAAAGGCAAGGTCCTGGATTTTCAAACTGATTTGATCGGCAACATTGAGTGGCACGCGCGGAATAATGGCAGGAATAAAGAGGTTTGAAAATGAGGAATACCGGCGGCCTTGCGGCCCGGCCCCGGGGTCCGCGCCAAGACACGAAACCAGCCGCCGCGGCTGGCGGGGGGGGCTAACCCGCGGGCTTGCTTTTCTCCGCAATGGCTTCGGAGAAGAGGGCGAGGGCCTCGGCGCGGGAGAGCGAGCCGACCAGGCGTTTCTCCGCGAGATCGTTCACCACCGGGATGTTTCTGAGTTCGCTTTGCAGGACCAGCGGCAGGGCGTCCACCAACCGCTGGCCGGGCGTCAGGCAGGGCGGCGGCGGCCGCATGATGTCATAGGCGATCACGCTGCCGAGTTCGGCGCCGCTGTTCAGAAACTCCTTCAAGTCGTGCAAGGCCACCAGGCCGATGATTTGCTGCCGGGCATCCACCACCGGGAAAAAGTTGTTGGCATTGGCGACAAAGCGGTCGGCAATTTCACGAAACGGGACATTCTCCCGCAAGGGTGGCACCGGCGCCCGCATCAGATCCCCCACCGTTTGGTCGGTGGCCGCGCCGGCTTGGTCGATTTCCCGCCGGAGCGAGAGCCCCTTGAGTTGCATGTGGTCGGTATAAATGGAGCCGGCATGAAGTTGCCGGGCCACCAGGGTGGCCACCACCGTGGCGAGCATGAGCGCCGGCATGAGGGTGTAGTCCAGCGAGATTTCGAAGGCCATGATGATGGCCAGCAGGGGCGAGCGGGTGGTGCTGGCCAGCGTGGCGCCCATTCCCGCCAGGGCGAACGCGCCGGCGGGCACGCTGGTGGCCCAGCCGAAATGGTGTAGCGCGATGCCAAAATCAGCGCCGGCGGCTGCCCCCAGGAACAGGGTGGGGGTGAAAACGCCGCCCACCGTCCCGGCCCCCACGGTGATGGCGGTCACGAGCAATTTGGCCAAAAACAGGGTCGTCAGATCCGGCAGGGCACGGGAGACGTGATCGAAGTCACCCCGCAGGATCGAGTTGCTCACCTGATAACCATTGCCACAGACGCCGGGCAGGCCGGCGGCGGCCACCAAGCCGACCGATAGTCCGGCCAACATGAGTTTGAGGTAGACGGGGCAGTGGAGCAGACTGAAGGATTGCCGGCTGTAACGCAGGAATTTCAGGAACACGGCGCCGGCGCCGCCGCACAGACATCCCAACAGGATGAACCAGGGCAGTTGGATGGGGATGCTGGGGGGCAGCGGCGGCACCTGATACCACGGTTGGAGGCCGAAGAAGCTGCGCGAAACCGTGGCCGCCACCACCGACGCGCAAACCAGTGGCGCGAAGAGGTTCATGGAGAAGTTTCCCAGGACGATCTGGGCGGCGAACACGGCGCCGGTGATGGGGGCGTTATAGGCGGCCGAGATGCCGGCGGCGGCGCCACAGCCCACCAGCAGGCGCAGGCGATAGGGCGGCCAGCGGGCCCACTGGCCCAGCTTGGAAGCCAGGGTGGCCGATAATTGGGTGATGCCGCCTTCGCGCCCGATGGACGCGCCCGTGGCGATGCTCACCAGCGCCGAGGCGGTCTTGATGGATTCCGGGCGGAATGCAAGCCGGCCATCGCCAGCCAACACCACCTCCAGCAGATCGCTGGCTCCGGAGGGACGAACCAGCCGAAAGCCCCAATAAAGAATCAGCCCGGCCACCAGCCCGCCCACCGTGGGCACCAGCAACCGTTCCGTGGTGGTAAAGTTCTCAGCCGTCTGCACCGGGTCACCGGTCTGGTGCAAGAAGGCCTGTTGCACCATTTCGCCCGCATAGTAGAAGAATAGGTTGACCACGCCGCCCATGACGCCTACGAGGCCCGCCGCAGCCAGATCAAACCCCTCTTCCTTGAAAACCATTTTCTCGCGCCACCGCAGCGCTCCCTGCCAGTGGCGGCGCACATGATCCTGGACCTTGCGGACGACCTCGTTGTTCATCCACGAATGCACAGCTTAGTCTAACCGTTGGAACCAAATTTGACGAGTCAGCAGTTCTTGCCGGCTCCGGTGCGGG
>Ga0181535_10006774_pt1 | contig 11715 bp, 6 predicted proteins | sample PEATcosm2014_Bin_44_FD_119774 | JGI IMG/M metagenome (GOLD analysis project Ga0181535, IMG submission 119774) | Peatland microbial communities from MTU Mesocosm Facility, Houghton, MI, USA - PEATcosm2014_Bin17_30_metaG | ecosystem: Environmental > Terrestrial > Soil > Wetlands > Peat | place...
AGAGCGGGCAGATCGTCGGATGAAATCCAAGGGCACGAAAACACACCAACGGTTCTTTCGGTGCCTCCATTGAGGGGTGCTCGCACCACCTCATAGCTGCTGGGACTGACATAACTAAGGAACACAATCTCCCGGCCGTTCGGCGACCACACCGGGCGAAACTCCGCGCGCGTCCCCTGGGTCAGTCGAAACGGTTCCGATTGACCGGCGCGTTGGATAAAGATTCGAGGAGACGCGCCGGCGCGGGCACTCCAGGAAAATGCCAGCGCCTTCCCATCTGGAGACCACGATGGATTTTGTTCCTCGCCAGGCAACGCATTGAACGGCAGCGCTTCTCCCGCGACAGGAATCCCCTGCGGTTCAATGCTGCGCGACTTGAACCAGAGGAAGAACAGAATCAGAAGTGCGGACGATAGTAACGCAACGGCTAAGCCTGTGACCCACCGGACAGGCGGCTTTGTCGAAGCGGCGTGTGTTTGTGGGACAGTCTGTGCGTCCGCACCAGTGAAGAACCCGACATCAGTTCCTGGTGCATGCCTCCTCGGCACGCCAAGCTCGACCGACAACGTCCTCGATTTGGGAAGAGCACGAACGGCCTGCGGAACATAAGTGCCCTTGGGCATCGTGATTTGGATTGGACTGTCAACGCCATCGGTCTTGTAGTAATGCTCAAGCTTGTCTCGCAAGCGGCGGGCGTGCACGCGCACAATGGGGTCGGTGCGCGGATTGTAGTCCGCGTTCCGACCGAAAACCTGCAAAGCAACCGTCGTCTCCTTGATCTGATCCTGGTTTCCACACAGGCTCTGCTCCACGCAAAACCTCAGAAACTGCACCGAGCGGGCAGAGGCGCAGAACATCGGCGAAGCGAGAATGCGTTCAAGCTCGGCGCGGATCTCCGCGGGATTAGCACTCATTTCATTAAAAGAGTAGCGGTCGAAGTTTAACGTTGCGTGAAGGGGTTTTTAAGGTTACACGTGCCGTGTAACCCACGTATCGCCTTGACACTCCCTTGCCGCTCTGCGCGCAGTCCACGCTCAATTCATGAAAAAGCTGGGGAATCTCGCCGCAGCCTGCTTCTTCCGGCCCCGGAAAAAGCGCGTCTCGACTTTCATAGCTCAATGTTTTCTGATTCTTATCGCTCCGATTCTCGCGAGCGCTCAAAGCGGGCTTGTCAGCGGGCACATCGCGGATTCGACAGGGGCGTCCGTTGTCAAAGCGACAGTTGACATTCAAAACACGGGAACCGGGATCCGCTGGACCACAAACACAAACAGCTCCGGCTATTTTCAATTTCCGCCTCTCGAGCCAGGCCCCTATTCAGTGCGCGTAGCTGCGGACAACTTCGCGGTTGCGAACGTCACGAATCTGAAATTGGAAGTGGGTGGAACACAAACCGTGGATGTAGTGCTCCAGCCGGCCACGGCAGCGGAGACAGTGCTGGTTTCAGCCGGTGCTCCCGAGCTCGAAGTCAATCACCCGGATCGTGGAAACGTGATCGAGAGTGAATTCGTGCAGACGATGCCCCTCAATATTAGGAATCCGCTGCAAATGGTGAATTTCGCCCAAGGCGTAACGCCGTACAGCCTTGACTCGGGAAATAACGACGCCAGCGAAGCCTACACCAATACGTTTCGAATTAACGGAGGCAAAATCGCGACAACCGAAAGCCTGCTCGACGGCGGTGTGAACACCACGCAATACGACCTCAACGCGATCGCCGCCGTCCCCCAAGTGGATTCGATCCAGGAATTCAAGGTGCTCACTGACGCCTATGCTCCGGAATGGGGTCATACCAGCGGCGGCGTGGTCACCTTCTCGACGAAGTCGGGCACCGACAAGCTTCATGGCAGTGTTTTCGAATACATTCGCAACAGCGACACCGACGCGAACAGTTTTGCAGCCGACCTGGCTGGCTCGCCTAAACCGCACTTCGAACGCAATCAATATGGATATGCCATTGGCGGCCCAGCGGCGTTTCCACCCCACTATCGCGACGCCAATCACCGTACTTTCTTTTTCCAGACGTACGAAGGCCTGCGGCAGAGCCAAGCCGGAAACTTTACTTACACCGTGCCTACGGCCCTGGAACGGCAGGGCGACTTCTCGCAATCATTTGACACAAAGGGAAACTTGATCGTGATCTACGATCCGAGTTCCACTACGTTGCAGCCCGCAGGCAGCACAGCCTGCACGGCCACGCCGGTTGCCGCCGGTCAAACCGTCTATTGCAGAAGTCCATTTCCTGGGAACAAGATCCCCAACCTGGATCCAGCGGGCAAAGCGATCATCAATAGCTACCCCACGCCTAATCAACACGGTTCGGGGCTGAGCTCCGTCAACAACTTCTTCTCTGCCTCACCGACCAGCAGCATCCAGGATACGGTGAACTCTCGCCTCGATCACAAGTTCACTGAGAAGCATTCGATCTTCCTGCATTACGACTGGTTTCAGCGTTACAACTACTTTGGCGACCCCTATGGCAACAGCCTCTCGCCAACAAGCAACCACCAGCGTCTTCCGGGTGACAACACGATGCTCGATCATACCTGGGTGCTTAGTTCTGACCTAGTTTTCGAGCATCACTTCGTGTATGCACACCAGGAATCGAATCGCATTCCCGAAACCCTGGGATTCGATCCAACCACGCTTGGATTTGCCTCAAGCGTGACCGCTGGCCTGCAGTCGACAACCTTCCCTTCAGTCGCCTCCGCCAACCGGCTCAGCGCACTCGGACCGCAGGGCGGCCTGGAGGCCGATGGCGGCACCACCTATGAGTACGCCGCGTCCTTGAGTTTCTTGAAGGGGAAACACTCGTTGAAGTTTGGCTTCGACTATCGATCCCTTGCCGAGGACTATCACATCAATCAACTGGTATCTCTGACCGGGAACAGCAATTTCACGGGGGGGCCCTACGTGGAGGGCCTCGCGAACGAGCCTGACTCTGGCAGTGGCATCGCAGACCTGCTCCTGGGGACGGGAACGATCACGAGCGGCATCATTCCCGGAATCCATACGGTGCATCCGTATTATGCCTTTTACGCCGAGGACGAGTACCACGTCACTCCGAAGCTTGCATTGACTTACGGCCTCCGTTACAGCCTCGAACTACCCGATGTCGAGGGACACAACCAGTACCAATACCTGGACCTGACCTCGCCCTCACCACTCAATTCCGAAGTTACTTCGTTGGGGACGCTCACCGGCGGACCGGGATTCGTCGGAACAAACGGCGCCGGCAGAGAGCTCTCAAATCCTCAATACACGAACTTGGATCCGCGAGTGGGATTCGCGTACAGATGGAATGAGAAAACGGTGCTTCGCGGCGGGTTCGGCATCTTCCATGCACCCTCATTTCTGTGGCTTGGACCCACCGCCTCGCAGGGATACTCGGAGCCGACGACTTCCATCCCAGCCCAAGCGAATGGCGTGTCCCCACTCTACAACATGGACAATCCGTTTCCCAACGGACTCCAGCCAATCACCGGAAACTCGCTCGGTCTTGACACCAATGCGGGGCTTGCTATCGCTGGTTTTCCGCGAAACCAGATCAACAGCTACAGTCAGCAATGGTCCATCGATATCCAGCGGCAGCTACCGAGTAATTTTGTATTGACCGTCGGTTATGTAGGCAATAGCGCCGTTCATCTTTATGTTCCGTACAACTACAACCAACTTCCCGATAGCGACCTGGCCATGGGCTCGGCGCTCACTGCCACAGTTCCGAATCCCTTCTACGGCGCGATCGCGACGCAAACATCGGCCCTAAGTAAACCCACCGTGCGCGCCTTCCAACTCCTCCTCCCCCACCCACAGTTCACCACCATGACCTCGTACCTCGACAGTCGCGGCCAATCCACCTACGAAGCGCTGCAACTTTCCCTGGAACATCGTTTCTCGCAGGGATTGTCTTTGCTGGTTGCATATACCCACAGCAAAATGATCGACAATGTCGCCGACTTCTTCTCGTTTCTTTCCGGTGGCGGATTCCAGGACAACTATTGCCCATCGTGCGATCGCTCGATTTCGGCACAGGATCTGCCGGATGTTATACGCGCCAGCGGACAGTATGAGTTGCCTTTGGGTCCCGGCAAGACCTGGGCGAACAAAGGCATCCTCAGCCGGACTGTCGGCGGATGGAGTGTAGGCAGCTTCTTTACCTACGACGACGGGCTTCCGACGCAGGTTACTTCCCCTGCTAACTCGGTGAACAGCACGAATGTCTTTGGCGGTAGCACGCCGATCCGTCCGGACGCCGTATCCGGTGTCTCCACCGGTATTCCTGGCGGCCGAAATATCAGAATCGGCGGTCCGGCGGGAACGGTGAGCGAATACTTCAACCCGGCAGCATTCATGGCCACTCCGGCTTATCAATTTGGCAACGCTCCTCGCTATCTAAGCAGTATCCGGCTTCCAGGTTCTCTGAACTTCGACATGCTCGCCGCCAAGGAAATTCCGCTTGTGGAGAAGATTGCGCTCAACTTCAGGGTGGAGTTTTTCAACGCCTTTAATCGTGTCCAACTTACCGGAGTGAATACCACCTACAGTTCGGCTCCCAACACATTTGGCTATATTTCACCCACCAATCTCAATAGTCCCAGAAGCATTCAAGGAAGTCTGCGACTCAGCTTCTAGGCTGTCGCTGATGAACCCTAACAGAGGAGAGGATCATATGAGTATCAAGAATATATCCCTGATTACTGCGCTTGTGCTGAGCGTCTCGCTCCTGGCGGGAGCCGAGGTCACCAATCTGCAGTGCGATCAGACCGGCCTGACCGAATACAAACTTTCGTACAGCTTTACGTCGGACACGCGCACGGTACGAATCTCGGCTTCGACGGATGCGACTGGCGAAAACGCGCTCCAGAAGATCGTCGACACATCGGATACTTCCGTTACGGTACATGCGGGTGCACCGGGGCAACGTGTCTACTTCTTCCTCAAGCCCGATCACGGCCGGCAGCGCGAGGTTTCGATACGTCACATCGCGCTGCAAGGCACGCCGAACTTCCGCGATGTCGGCGGCTACGAGACCGAAGATGGCCGCTTCGTCCGTTGGGGCGTCCTCTACCGTTCAGGCGTGCTCAGCGGACTCACGGCATCCGATTTCGAATATCTCTCGCAACTGGGAGTTAAGGTAGTATGCGACTTCAGAACGCCCCAGGAGAATTCCCTTGCCCCCGAAAAATGGATCGATGACCCGAGTGTGGTGCGCGTCGCCGCGCCGATCGGATCCAAAAGTACGAATAACAAATCTGTTTCCCTTCAGGCTTTTCTCGCCGGAAATCCAACGCCCGAAGAACTGCGCGCCCGCATGTTAGAGAGCTATCGCAACATGGTGATCGATGGTGCTCCAGAATTCGCCATCGCCTTTCATCAGCTGGCAAGTGGTCCTCTGCCCATGCTCTACCATTGCACCGCGGGTAAGGATCGCACAGGCATCTTTAGCGCGCTGGTGTTGCGTTCGCTCGGCGTTCCGGAGACAACCATTCTCTCCGACTACACCCTCACCGATAAGTACCTCGACGCGGAAGGCCGCAAACAAATGGCCATCGCCAGCAACAATCACGATCTCGATGCGTTTGCAAAATCGAATTCAAAGGTCCTGTTGGCTGCGGATCCCGAATGGATTCGTAGCGCATTCCGCGCGATTGATGAACAGTATGGATCGTTCGATAACTATCGCCGCCAGGTGCTGAACGTATCTGATGACGATTTGGAGAAGGTGAAAGCCAGGCTGCTCACCATGTAGAATAGTGCGGCCTCTTCCTCGCCAAAATGCTATCCGGGTGCAAAATGGGCCTGGCTCTCGAATTCGGGAACAGCCTTGGAGAAGGATTTTGGACGAAAGGGAAGTGCGCGTTGATTACGATTCGCCCCCGAGAGTTTCCAGAGCTGGCCCCTCGCTTAATCCGGGTAGGTGACAGCACTCGAGTTTGAGTTTAGCTGCAAATTCAGTCCGCGGCGGCCGTCGAGGCTGTGCGAGAATGTGGGAAGCTTTTTTGCATTCCACGTTTGCATCGCCTGTTGCGAATTCCTCTTGTGTCCAGTCTGCAGCGTCTATGCAAGTAACGGGACTGTGAACTTTAGGAGTAGGATGCCTCCAATGGATCAAGATCTTTACGCGCAGAGCGGACCTGGACTCTCGGGAGATCAACAGACGTCAGTTGCTCCCAGCCGACGGGAATTTATTAGCGCGCTAGGAGGCGCCGCCGTGCTGACAGCATTGGCGGGAAGAGGAGTGTCTGCCCAGACGGCGGAGGGCCCTCTTAATATCGCTCGGGTCGCAATTCCGACTGCCCGAACCATGCAAAGCGAGAACAAGATCTCCGCCTTGAACGACGGCTTCGTGCCCGAAGACTCATTTGACCGCTCGCACGCGCTCTACGCATTGTGGACCTCGCCCGAGACGGGTGATCAAGCCAGCTGGGTTCAATACGAGTGGAGTGAACCGGTAAACGTCAACAAAGTGGAGGTCTATTGGGCAGTCGATCGCTCGCGTCCCACCGCCATACCCGGCAGCGCGCGTCCGCAGATTCAAACTCCCGAAAGCTATCGGATCCTCTATTGGAATGGCAGCGATTTCACCCCGGTCGGTCAGCCGCAAGGCCTGGGGATCGCTCAGGACACTTTCAACGCGACAGTCTTCGAACCTGTGCGAACCAACAAACTGCGCCTGGAGGTTGTTCCTCAATCGAATCGGCCTGCGGGAATTCTCGAGTGGCGGGTTTTCAATTACGGCCCCGTTCCGGCGCTTCCCCCAGTCGTCGATGCGGGCGTTGACCGATCCGTCGTGAGCGACGGAAGCACCTATCTCTCCGGAAAGGCGATCTGGCTGGAGGACTCTCCTAAAAACAGCGCGCGCTGGGTGAAGACCGACGGGCCAGGTGCAGTTGCCTTTGCTGCGGCGAACTCGCTCGTGACGACTGCTTCGTTCTCGGAAGCTGGCGACTATGTTCTTGCACTCCAGGCATCGGATGCAAAAGGCGCGTCTCCCTCGATCAATGTGCACGTCGAGCCTGCCCCGCCTGCGGACCGTCTGGACGTTGTTTACACCCGCCGCTGCTCGATCGACGGCCAGCTTTGGCGGCAGCGGGCTAAGACCCTGATTGTCGATTGGATCCCGCACTGCATCGCGATGTGCGAGCGCACGGACATCGCGCCCATGCGCGGGGACGGCGGCATCGACAATTTTATTGAGGCTGGCAAAGCCAATCGCGGCGAAGCTCACGGCCGCCACAAGGGCTATGTTTTTTCAAATGCCTGGGTCCATCAGACCGTCGAGTCCATGTGCATCGCCTCGATGGTCGATCCTCAAGGCGATGCGGAAATCATCCAATCGCAGGAGATGATGCGCGCCACTCTGGCACGCTGGATCCCGATCATCCTTGCGGCGCAGATGCCCGATGGCTATCTACAGACTGCTTACATTCTGGCCGACCGGAAGGACTGGCCAGAGCGCTGGTCGCCCGATCACCGTGGCAACCATGAGGGCTATGTCTCCGGCTACTTCATCGAATCGGCCATCAATCACTACACGCTCACCGATGGCAAAGACTTGCGCCTCTACAACGCAGCCAAGAAACTGGGAGATTGTTGGGTGGCCAATATTGGCCCGGGAAAGAAGGAGTGGTTCGACGGGCACCAGGAGATGGAACAAGCGCTGGTGCGCTTCGGGCGTTTCGTCAACGATCAGGAAGGCAATCACCGCGGAGACGCCTATATCGCGCTTGCGAAGTTCCTCCTCGATTCGCGGCGCGGCGGATCGGAGTACGACCAGAGTCACCTTCCGCCGGGCCAGCAATATGAGGCGGTGGGGCACGCGGTGCGCGCGATGTACTTCTACTCGGGGATGGCCGATATTGCGGCCGAGACTCGGGATCGCGACTACCAAAGTGCGGTCATCTCACTCTGGGACAACATGGTGAATAAGAAGTACTATCTGACGGGTGGAATTGGCAGCGGCGAGACTTCAGAAGGCTTCGGGCCCAATTACTCGCTTCGCAACGAAGCTTATTGCGAAACCTGCTCAAGCTGCGGCGTGGTCTTCTTTCAGTACAAGCTCAACCTCGCCTATCACGACGCGAAGTACGCCGATCTCTACGAGCAGACGATGTACAACGCCCTGCTTGGCGGAGTGGCTCTCGACGGTCAAAGCTTCTGCTACACCAATCCGCTCGTGAATACGGAACGCGCCAAGTGGCATATATGTCCGTGCTGCGTCGGCAATGTGTCCCGTACACTTCTCATGATTCCAACCTGGACCTATGTGAAGAGTAAGGACGCACTCTACGTCAACATGTTTGTTGGCAGTCGAATTCACGTCGGCCAGGTAGCGGGTACCAATCTCGAGGTGATCCAGAAGACGGAATACCCGTGGCATGGGTCCGTTTCGATCACGGTGAACCCTGAAGAGACAAAGACATTCTCGATCTACGTTCGTGTGCCAGATCGGACAACGAGCAAGCTTTACAAAGAGAGCCCTGCGATCCGAGGCGTGAAGCGCTTCGCTGTCAACGGACAGGAGCAGACCCCGAAGCTCGAAAAGGGATACGCCGTGATCACGCGCGAATGGAAGCGCGGTGACCGTATCGAAATGGAATTCCCTATGGAGCCGCAGCGGGTGCTGGCCGATGATCGCATCAAGGCAGATACCGATTTGGTCGCTCTGCAGTATGGGCCGCTGGTCTACAACGTCGAGACGGCAGACAACCGGAACATCGATCGCAAGCTGAGCGATGCGCCCCTCAAGGCAGAATGGAGGCCGGACTTGCTCGGCGGACTCATGGTAATCACGGGTGAATGGCAGGATGGTTCTCCGATGATTGCGATTCCCAACTTCGCACGAATGAATCGCGTTGGCGCCCCACCCGATTATCCCAGCGACCGTGATCCAGAACGTTGGCGTCGTCCCAAACCACCCGTCGAGTCAAAGGTGTGGATTTAGAACCGGAGGATGGGCGCATGGAATGCATACGTGGCGGGGCGCGCGCGATGCTTTCGTGGTCCGTCAACTCGTGCGTTGACCCCATTCAAACCTGCCAAAAACGCACCGAGCGACCCCTGGCAATGGTGTGACCGACAAGGCTGAGAGGTCACTGGAGAAAGATGCCTCACCTCAGCTTGTCCGTGCCAAGATGCCGGCTGCAAAGCGGCGTCTTGTCGGTTTGTTGCTTTTTCCCAAACCGAACTGCATCTCTTGGCGTCATTGCGTGGTTTTAAAACGCTGCATGGGCTCTTGACTACGATGTGCTCACCTATTCGATCGCAATCATAAGCAGCGGCCTTGGATCGAGGGGTTCAGGCGCTTTTTAAGGCCGCTCGCAAGAGAGATGCAGCGTGTTGTAAAGGATCGAGTCTTCCGGCCCAAAGCAAAGAAGTGATCTTGTTTGCCGGGTCGGAAACATTGCAACCGGCGTATTCGAGGGTGTGCAATTTTGACCAGTTTTGTGCCTCGATGCTTCTGTAGGTTGGTCTGCGTGGAGCATGAGTAGAAGTGTGTTTCATGACTTAGATCATCACCGTCCGTTTTTAAGATGATCACCGACGGCGTTGTCACCTGTTACGCGGAGCGTTTGAGCTCCAGGAGTTCAGCGATGATAAGAGCGTTTCGATCCCAGCTGGTACTGGCCGCAATCATTTTTTGGGCCGGGTCCGCGTGCTTCGCCCAAGCCGGTCAGGCAACGTATAAGGCCAAGTGCCAGACGTGCCATGGCGCCACCGGTACGCCGAGCCCTGGGATGGCCAAGATGATGGGAATCAAGCCGATCTCCGATCCAGACATCCAGAAGCTCACGGATGACCAGATGATCGCCGCAGTCAAGAACGGAAAGGGCAAGATGAAGCCGGTGACAGGACTTACCGATGCTCAGATCAAGGACGTGGTGGCCTTCTACCGCGGATTGAAATAGCGGTACTTCGGCGAGCCGTCACAGTCGGTCCATTCGTTTGAGTGCTGGGGGGGAGTGTGTGCCTTTGTTGCAAGGATTCCGCGAAGGCTGTGTGCGGACCGGCTCTGTTCTTCGGCAACAATCCCATCAGTCTTGCAGGCGGCGCATCACCAGCGCCTCCAGCGTGACCACGATCGGCTATTGGCTGGTGCATATAGTAGGCCGGCCCAACACAAATCCCTACCTCGGCATCATCTTCTCCCTGCTTCGTTCATCTCTGTTCATCGCCGGCTTGCTCTTGATTCCCACGGGCGTCTTTCTCCGCCGCAGGAAGCTCCAGAAGGCTGGCCAGATTCCCGCGGAGTTCCCCGAGGTCGATCATCGCGGCTCAATCGATCGGAAGGAAAAATGCACGCCATGACGCACCAACGTTCTCTCGCATCATCGAGCGCCTCAGCGTTGATGAATCCAATGGACAGATCGGTTCTAGAACTATGCCGGAGCCGTGGCATATCGCGCCGCCGCTTTTTGGAGTTCTGTGCGGCAGTTACCGCAACTCTTGCGTTGCCTTCCTCCTATGCGCAGGTCGTCGCAACTGCCCTCAGTCAGAAGAAGAAACCCGTCCTGGTATGGCTTGAGTTTCAGGATTGCGCGGGCAACACCGAATCGATGCTCCGAACAAGCCACCCCACCGTGGAAGACCTTGTCCTGGAATCTTTCTCCTGGGAGTACCACGAAACCATCATGGCCGCCTATGGCAAGGCAGCCGAGTCCGCATTGCAGCGCGTCGTTCACGAGGAGAAGGGGAAATACATTGTCGTCGTCGAAGGTGCTATTCCAACAGCGGACGGCGGCGTTTATTGCACCATCGGCGGTCGCACGGCGCTCGATATCGCACAAGAAGTTTGCGGCAGCGCTGCCGCCATTATTGCGGTAGGCGCGTGCGCTTGGGATGGAGGTCTGGTTCGTTCGGGTCCCAACCCGACAGGAGCACTGGGTCTGCAGGGTGCAGTGCCCGGCCTCCATGTCGTGAATCTTCCTGGATGCCCACATAACTCGGCCAACACCGCGGCAGTGCTCGTGCACTATCTCACGTTTGGTGAGATGCCGGCGCTCGATCCGCTGAACCGGCCATTGTTTGCATATGGAGATATCATTCACGACCAATGCGAGCGGCGAGCGCACTACGATGCCGGGCGTTTCGTGGAGGAATGGGACGATGAGGGCGCCCGCAAAGGCTGGTGCCTTTACAAAATGGGATGCAAAGGTCCCGAGGCTAATTTGAATTGCCCCACTGTGCAGTGGAACGGTGGCACAAGCTGGCCAGTCAAGGCGGGTCACGGTTGCATCGCATGCGCGTCTCCACGCTTTTGGGATACAAAATCGCCCTTCTACGAACGGCTTCCGCATCCTGCCGGTTTCGGCGTGGATGTCACGGTGAGTGAGATTGGCTGGACCGTTGTCGGAGCGGTTGCCGTCGCTACAGCGGCCCACGGCATCACCAGCATCGTTCGCGACCGGCTCCATTCAAACGTAGAAGCAACGAAGATCCGCGAAAGAACCGGGCCAACGGAGGAACAAGAATGACACGCGTTGTGATCGATCCGGTTACGCGCATCGAAGGTCATCTTCGCATTGAGGTTGAAGTAAATGACCACAAGGTGACCGATGCCTGGAGTTCGGGCACCATGTTTCGCGGCATCGAGCTGGTGCTGCGTGGACGTGACCCGCGTGAAGCGTGGATCTGGGCCCAGCGCATCTGTGGGGTATGCACGACCGTTCATGCGCTGGCTTCAGTGCGTGCGGTCGAGAATGCGCTCGGTGTTGA
>Ga0181535_10006775_pt1 | contig 11715 bp, 6 predicted proteins | sample PEATcosm2014_Bin_44_FD_119774 | JGI IMG/M metagenome (GOLD analysis project Ga0181535, IMG submission 119774) | Peatland microbial communities from MTU Mesocosm Facility, Houghton, MI, USA - PEATcosm2014_Bin17_30_metaG | ecosystem: Environmental > Terrestrial > Soil > Wetlands > Peat | place...
CAAAGAGCCGAAGCCAAGTTACAGCAAATGGCGCTGGTCGATGAACTGACTGGCCTACCCAACCGCAGGTTGCTGTTCGATCGGCTTGCTCAGAGTCTCGCCCGCGCGCGGCGTGACAAGTGCCGCCTGGCGCTACTATTCATCGATTTGGATGGGTTCAAACTGGTGAATGACAATCTCGGACACGCCATTGGCGATGCCCTGCTCTCTAAGGTGGCTAAACGGCTGCAAGCGGGATCACGCGAATCCGATACGGTCGCGCGTATTGGCGGTGACGAGTTTTCGGTGATTCTCGATCACATCCAGGAAAACGACGATGCAAGTAAGGTTGCGGAAAACCTGCTCGATGCGCTCAGAAAACCGTTTCAGATCGATGGTCACTCGGTTCATGTTGGCGCAAGCATCGGCATAAGTATCTTTCCCGATCACGGGGACGAGGGTGGGTATCTATTGCAACAGGCCGATTGCGCCATGTACGCGGCTAAGAATAGCGGGAAGAATCGGGTGGTTCAATTCGGCGACCACCTCGGTTTTGAGGCCAGGGAGCGCATCACGCTTGAAAGTGAGCTTCGCCGCGCCATGGAGAGAGACGAGATCTCGATTCACTACCAGCCGGAGTTCGACCTGGAATCGGGATTGATCGTTCGTTTCGAGGCTCTGGCCCGCTGGACACATCCGACTCTGGGCTCTGTTCCGCCGTTGAACTTCATTCCGATTGCTGAGGAATGTGGCCTCATTGCCCCTCTCGGCGCATATATTATGGAGCGTGCCTGCCGCGATGCCATTAGTTGGCAGAATTCCGGGAAACCTCCGATCCAGGTTGCAGTGAACGTATCCAGCATTCAATTTGCCCGAGATTCCTTTGTTGACGAGGTAGAAGATATTCTGAGCCGCACCGGAATCGACCCTGGCCTGCTACAGCTCGAACTCACAGAATCGGTAACAGTCAATGGGGTCGAGCGCGTGGCTCTCTTGATCGATCGCTTCCGCAAAATTGGCGTAACTGTCGCCCTTGATGGCTTCGGAACTGGGTATTCTTGTCTGGGCTACCTGCCGCGACTCGGCTTCAAATCAATCAAGATCGATCGCTCTTTCATGAATGACTTGATGGCCTGTCCCGAAACCAAGGCATTCGCGGAGTCCATAGTGACCATGGCCCATAATCTGCAAATGGAAGTAATTGTCGAGGGAATCGAAAGCTATGATCAATTAGACTTGGTTCGCTCATTCGGTGCAAATGAAACCCAGGGTTACCTCCAAGGCCGCCCTTCGCCCGATCCAATGGCACAACTTCGGAAAAATCGGGATGAGATGGGTCATCAAGAGGAACAGCCCATCGCGGGGATGGCGGGGATGTGACCTGGCAATTGTTAAGCGCGATGTAAGTCAAAGGCATTACGAGTGGGGACTGGCCAGGTTCTGAAGGACGCGCAGGCTTGGTGCCTGATGCAGCCTCAATTAGTCGGACAGCCAGCTGGGCAGTTCGCTCGGCCAGGGAGTGTTGCTCTCAGGTGGATGTCTTTTGCTTGGGACACCACAGTCATGAACACCTTGGAACTGTATGCGCGGGCACCTGGCCCTGTTGTCACTATCCCGCGTGCGGCGGTATCTGGTTTGGCGAGATAATCCCATGTAGCTGAGAAGAGGTATCACTCGCTTGGCCTGAACCCGCTCCCTAGCATCAAGCTCAACCTGACCATTTCGAATGAACTGGCAGAGCGGTGCAAGGTCTGTCGTCTCCGGCTCGTAATATCGGGAGAGCTTTTAACCCCGGCCGCCAAGGATCACATCTTGCGGTCGGCTTGATTCACTTGGACTTTGGCGTTCATTTGTCGTCGGATTAATGGATAATCATTCAGGAGCATCCATTCATGTTGAATTGGCGGTTCATAGCAGTTGTCGCGATGGTTGCCACAGATATGGTCGCGGCTACCCAGGCGCAATCCTCACGTAAGCCTCAGAGCCCCGTCTCTCTGAAAGATGCTTACCGGAACGCCTTTCTCATCGGTGTGGCAATCAATAGTCCCCAGATCAAAGGTCAAGATATGGGCGGGGATGCGATCGTTGAGCGGCAATTCAACTCCATCACACCGGAAAACGTTCTCAAATGGGAGGTTGTCCATCCTGAGCCGGATGTGTACAACTTCGACCTTTCCGACCAATATGTCTCCTTCGGCGAGAAGCGTCACATGTTCGTTGTGGGCCATTGTCTTGTATGGCATAGCCAGACTCCGGCATGGGTCTTTCGCGACGACAAAGGAGACTCTTTGGACCGCGATGCCCTATTGAAGCGCATGCATGATCACATTCAAACCGTCGTCGGCCGCTACAAAGGACGAATTCAAGCCTGGGATGTTGTCAACGAAGCCCTGAATGAGAACGGCACCATGCGCCAGTCTCCGTGGCAGAAGATCATCGGCGACGATTACGTTGAGAAGGCCTTTCAGTACGCTCACGAGGCCGATCCTCAGGCCAAGCTGGTCTATAACGATTACAACCTGGAGAATGATCAGAAGCGAAAAGGAGCCCTCGTTCTTATAACCAAGCTGAAGGCCGAGGGAGTCCCTGTGGATGCCGTCGGCCTTCAGGGTCATGACAGTATGGATTGGCCTTCACTTGAGGACGAGGACACCACCATCGGAGCCTTCGCAAGTCTTGGAGTGAAAGTGATCATCTCCGAGTTGGACATCGATCTGCTGCCTCCTGCGACAGAGCATGCGACCGCCGATGTTTCGGTACACGTTGAACAGGACCCAAAACTGAACCCTTATCCCAAAGGGTTACCGGAATCCGTACAGAAAGAGCTTGGCAAGAGATACTCCGACCTGTTCAAGGTTTTTCTGAAGCACCGCGGTGCCGTCATCAGGGTGACATTCTGGGGCTTGTCCGACGGAGATTCCTGGCGCAACGACTGGCCGGTTCTGGGGCGCACCAGCTATCCTTTGCTCTTCGACCGTAGCGATCAACCGAAACTGGCCTTTCATGCGGTCCTTGAAGCGGCTGGCGGCAAGAATTGATTTTTTTGATAGCAGAAATGTGAGAGGGATTGCGAGCGCCCCCGAGTCATACCAAACAATCCATTTGATCCAAACGTGCCAGCAGGCACGTCGCGAGATAGTCCGTCCGTGCGGGTTTACATTGAGCCACATGATGAGGTCGTAAGTGTTTATAGCTCGGGGACGATTTGGCGGAAGTGTTCGCCGTGGCCGCAAAGCTGAAGCGAGTATTGGACCTTTCCGCTCTCGGATCGTCGCAGGCCGGCGAAGCGGTGAGGTTGGCATGTCTCAACAAGTCCGATCTGACCGTTTCCATGGATTTGTCCTGCGAACTCGAAGCGGAAGGCATTCAGGGGCTTCTCTTCCGAAGCGTTGTGGGAGGAGACGACAACCTGGTTTTCTATCGCACCAACTGCGGTCGGAGGGCACTGATGCTCCAAAACGAACTGGAGGTCATCGACCACGCAAGACGAATTGCGACAAAACACAAGTGAGCGGCCGGATTTGACTGAAAGAGGGATAAGGACACGTATCTCCGGATTACATGCACCATGGGCCAAACTCATTGTGGAGAACGGATTCTGATTGCCCCAGCGGCGTCATTAGAAATATGCAGTACCTTGGTTGAATTCCCAACGGTCACGGTGTAGCCGTTCTCCGCATCCCGGCCTCGCACGCGCAGGCGAATGCCAGGTACGATGCCGCCGGTTTTGAGCGCCTTCAGCGTATGGTTGTCACGGTCCGAGATGCTCTCCACAATCACGGTCTCGCGCTTGACCAAATCTGTCAGCGGGATGGATTTCTCTCTCGGCATTTCCCCATCCATTGTGGGAATGCGATGCCCATGCGGATCAATCTTCGGGTTCCCGAGTTTTGCGGCGATGCGCTCCTCAAATCGCTCGGAAATGAAGTGTTCCAGGCGCTCTGCTTCTGCGTGCACTTCCTCGATCGGGTAGTCGAGCATCTGATACAGAAATGTCTCGATGAGCCGATGATGGCGCAGGACTTCCAGCGCGCGCCGTTTGCCGGCCTCCGAGAGCCGCACCCCGCGATGCCGCTCGTACTCGACCAACGCAGTGGACGACGCAGCCAGTTTTTGCAGCATATTTGTCACAGAAGAGGGCGCCACGCCAAGCCGGTTAACCAGGGCTGTGCTGTTCACGCGCCGCCCATCGGACCCTCCAAGTTCGAGAATGGCCTTCAGATAGTCATCCACCGATTCGGAATTCGCGTGTGCCAGTCGGCGTTGTGCCATGCCCTGTCCTCCATCGAAAAGTTCTTGACGCCTTTTCCATATTAGTCTAACCTAAATTTAGGTGAACCTAAATTTCTGGTTTGCCTGAGAATTGCTTCCCCTTTCCGCTGCGTAAGACGGGCCTGCCTCTCCGGCCCTGATAGAAACCCGTAACCAGGGATCCGGAGGTCACGACGATGCGAAATCGAGCCCCAATGTCCCTTGCCCTGACTCTCTTGTTAACCGTAGTTAACTCATATTCTTTACTGGCTCAAAGCGGCACCAGTAGCGCCTTGGCCGGCACAGTCGCCGACATCTCAGGCGCTGTGATTCCCAACGCCCAGATCAAAGCTACCGAAGTGGATACTGGCGGGGTTCGAACCGTCGTATGCAACGCGAGCGGCAGATTTCTGTTCAGCCAGGTGGACCCTGGAACGTACATGATCGAGGTTTGGGCCGAAGGATTCGTTTCTCAGCAATCGCATCCCGCTCGCGTATCTGTCGGCCAGACCGTCACGGTGGACTTCACACTATCGCCTGCCGGAAACCAGCAAACGGTCGAGGTTTCGGAGCAATCCGGATTGATGAGCGTGGAGAACCCCAACACATCCACGACGCTCGAAGCCGAGACCATCAGGAACCTTCCCAATCCCGGCCAGGACCTGACCTATTTGGCACAATTTGCTCCGGGCGCGTTGATGAATACCGCCGGTTCGTCCAACGACGCCAAGGCCGCGGGCGGTTACGGCAACGTCGAATTCAACGGTCTGCCAGCGACCTCCAACGGCTATATTCTCGATGGCTTCGACTCGAACGATCCTTTTCTCGGGCTGAATATCGGACTTTCGACGAATCTGGTCATCGGCCTGGACGCCGTTGAGGAAGCAACCGTGAACACCAACTCCTATGCAGTCGATCAAGGGCGCTATGGAGCTTCGCAGGTGAACTATTTCACGAAGTCGGGATCGAACCGGTTTCACGGAGATCTGTACGAGATTTGGAACGGATCATTGCTCAATGGAACGGATTATTTTCTTCATGCCAACGATACACCGGGCAATATTGCGAAGAAGCCGCGCTCCATAGTGAACGAATTCGGGGTCAGCGTGGGCGGACCGATTCTGAAGGACAGGGCGTTCATCTTTACTCACTACGAAGGCATCCGCATTGCGCTGCCGCTGGTGGCGAGAACCACCGTGCCTACGCCCGCGTTCGAGCAGTATGTGTTGCAGCAACTGCCTCTGGGCGGAACCGATCCAATAAACGGAACTGAGCTTTCTGCGCAGCCGCAGGAGGTTGCATTCTACAGAAGCATGTTCGGGCTCTATGGGAATACGGCTGGCACGCCGACCGCGGTGCTCACCTGTCCGCTGGATGCGAGTGGCATGCTGCTGCCAAGCACGCAAAGCGCAGCCAATCTCTTCAACGGCAAGGGCTGCGCGAACATTCGCACCCAGTCAATGAACAACAGCGACAGCGAAAACCTGATCGTGGTCAAGGTCGACCACACCATCAACGCCAACAACAGTGTCTGGTACCGCTTTCAGCAGGACACCGGCTTGCAAGCCGCTTACACCGATCCGATCAATCCGATCTTCAACTCCTATTCGCCGCAGCCGGAGCGGACATTGGTGGTTGGCTATACGCGCGTCATTACATCAAATCTGGTCAATCAGTTCAATCCTGGATTGAGCTGGTATTCGAGCCTCTTTTTACCCAACGACTATGCGCAGGTACTCAATACCTTCCCCATCGTGTTGGCCGGAGGCAGTACCAACGCGCCGTTCACCACGGTCGGCGGCAACGACCAGACCTACACGCAAGGCCGCAAAGTCACTCAATGGCAGATCAACGATAACCTCACCTGGATTCTTGGACAGCATACCTTCAAATTCGGCGAGAACTCTCGCAGGTTGGACATCAGCGACTACGATCTGGGTGAAGGCGTTGTCCCCACGGTGATCTATAACGATCTGGCGCAGTTCACCTATGGCGCAGCGTCCACGGTTACTGCGGGCTTTCCGTTGACGCAGAAGGAAAGTATCGCGCTGGGCAATCTCGACCTCTATGCCATGGACACCTATAAACTAGGCCGAAGATGGACGCTAGTGGCTGGGTTGCGGGCAACCTGGAATACAAATCCGGTCAATCAGCACGGCCTCTTTGCGCGGCCAGCCGGATCGTTCCTGGATATGAACCATTCGATCGACCAACCGTTGAACCAGGCGATTGAGACAAACGTGCGATCCTTGTTTCCCGGCACGCCTCTCTTCAGTTGGCAGCCACGCGCTTCGGCGGCCTATAAGCTGTCGGATACGATGGCGATACATGCCGGTGGCGGCGTCTTCAACGACATCATCCCCGCGCAGATTGCAGATTTAGGCGCGACCAACGCTCCGTATGCGCCGGTCTTCGTCGGCGGCATCAATGGACAGGTGGGCGGCGTTGGCATCGCACCGGGAGTGAGCAACAACGCGGTGGATGCAACTGCCGCAGCCAACCGGTCTTTCCAAAGCGTGTTTGCCACCGGCGGCGCACAGTGTGCGAAGATAAGCGCAGGCGCGCCGATCTGTCCACTGGCGGTAAACCTAAACACCTTCCCCAGCGGCACACTGAAGGCGCCATACTTTTTGCAATGGAGCTTAGGCGTGGAGCGCGAGTTGGGCCCGCGCGGCTCGCTGCGCGTGGATTACGTCGGCACGCGCGCTGTGCAGGAGCCCTATCAGGTGCAATTGAACGGCTACCAAACGGTGTGCAATGGATGTTTCGCACCCTTCGCCTACAATCAGCCACTCGACCAGCGCTTCGCCAGTGTCAACGAATTCCGCACCGGCGCAGGCAGCCACTATAGCGGCCTGCAAACCAGCGCAGGAAAGCAGTTCGGCGGGCTGACGCTGCGCGGCAACTACACTTACAGCCATTGTTTGGATGAAGTCTCAAACGGCGGCCTGCTTCCGTTCTCCAGCCTCGGCATTCTTGCTCCGCTGCCTGGCGGTCTGCGCAAGGAATACGGCAACTGCGACTACGACGTGCGCCATAATCTGTCGGCCTTCGGGATCTATGCAATCCCCTTCCACTCCAGCCATAGAGTTTTGCGTCAGGCGCTGGGCGGCTGGCAGCTCTCGCAAACCGCTTTCCTGCACAGCGGCTTGCCCTTCAGCGTTCTCAGCGCGCCCTACACGGCCAATAATAACGGCATCTTTCAAGGGAGCGGCCCGCAGTTTGCGAACCATGTCCCCGGAGTTCCGCTCTATCGCAAGACTTCGGTTTCCGGAGTGACGCAGACTGGCAGCCGCCAATGGCTCAATCCCGATGCTTTCGCCTCGGTCGTCGATCCCAGCACCGGCGCCTGCGCGGGCGGTGATTCGCCCGCCAACTGCCAGTTTGGCAATTCGGGGCGGAACAATGTGCGCGGACCCCATTTCACCTACTCGGAGGTCTATCTGACGAAAAGGATAGCGATCACCGAACGCGTGAATTTCAGGCTGGACACCCAGGTCTTCAACGCCTTCAACCATCCCAACTTCGCGCTGCCCAGCAATCAGGCGGGAACGCCCGGTAAGCCTGCAACGCAGACGGGCTTTGGCGCGCTGACCAGCACCATTTCGCCGCCGACCGGCCTGCTGGGCGTCGGACTCGGCGGAGACAGTTCGCCCCGCATGATCGCGTTTCAGGGAAGAATCGAGTTCTAGATCCACTCTGACCTCCCGCCAAGGTCAGGTGATGAGAGGGATTCTTGACGGTCTGACCAATAGGGAGATCTCATTGAAGCTGAATACCTCAGAGAGTTCCGTTAAAGCCACCATCCAGGAACTCTTCAGCAAGACCGGCGCAAGAACGCGGAAGTGAGTTAGTGAGAATCGCAATCGAAAAACACTCCTCGGATTGGCTGAAATTAGCAACAAGAGATTGATGTGCGAAACTGGCGCCTGCTATCCCTGCCGTCATCGGACGATAGAGAATTCCGAAGAGGTTCGAACTTAGTATCCCCACCCTGCTTAGGGAAGCATTCATGCCGATAGCTCAATTGGAAGAGCTCGTGGGCAGACCATTTGCGGCCTGCCCGCAAGTGGTCTGTATCAGAAGTTCAACGTAATCTTCGCCGTTAGCGCTCGCGGTGTTACGTAGTGAGTTCCGCTGAAGGTGGAGAGGAAGTTGTACAAGGCATACTTGTTGGTGACGTTGATGGCAGTCAGGTCGAGGTTCACCTTGTAGTGCTCGGTATGGAAGATGTTGTCCTTGCCAAGCGACGCATCGAAGAGGTTGCGCGGCGCAATACGCTGGGGATTTTTATCGTTGTCTCCCGTATTTGGCGCAGGGAGGCTGATCAGACTCGAGGAGAACTGTGAAGCCGGGCAGACGCTCGGAAGTGCAACAGTCGGAGTTGCCTTGGCGCCGTTGCACATAAAGCCTGCCTGAAACTCCTCGTCGGCGGTCAACGGGATGCCAACAGCGTTCACCATTGCGATCGCGGGCTGCCCGTTGAGAGTCGTGGAGGTGGCGCCGCACGGACTATTCGGGTCTGTCGTTCCGTAGCAGGGTGCATTGCCCGCCACCAAACCTGAGTCGTAGCGCCAGTTGAACCCGCTCCACAGGCCACTGAGTGCTTTGGCATGGGAGAGCGTGTATTGGAGGTGCGTTGTCTCGTTGAACTTCTCGTCGTGATCGATGCGGAAGGGCAGTCCGGCTCCCCCCATCGGGGCGGCGCCGGCGCCGGCCACTTGTGGCAGGAAAAAGCGTGCGGCTACCGAGGAGGTAACGAAGTAGGCGCTAAAGCCGCGCACCACGGGAACCTCCGCGCGGATGGCATAACCGGGAATCTTGGAGTTATGCCAGTCGATGGGGAAAGTGATCGGAGTATTTCCCAGTACGCTGAAGTCGAAGGCGTTGTGGGTGTACTTCCAGATGTACTCGCCGCTGACCACCGCATGCTTTCCGAAACCTTGTTGCAGACTGGCATGGAACTCGTTGCGGAAACCGGGCTGAAGTGTTCCTTGGCCTCCCTGGCAGACAAGCAGCGGCGCCAGCACCGCATTCGAGCAACCGTTGCTGGAAAGTACCAGATTTTCGTTAAAGGGCGTCTCAAGGGTGCGCGCGTACGATACGCTCAGCAAGGTGTCAGAGGGTTTGATATGGTACCCAACACCCAGGCGAGGCTCCGCTTGTTGCGCCTTCGCGAGTCCGTTGTAGATGTCTCCGCGGATGCCGACGTTGAAGAGCCAGTTGCCGGCCTTGATCTGATCTTCGACGTAGAGCGCCAGTTCCTTCACGTCGGTGTGGCCAAAATAGGCGTATTCGCTGCCGCCGCGAGTCAAATCGTAGTTCCCCAACGGGCCGTCTAGAGCAACCACATAGTTCCCGTTCGCACTCGCTCCAGTCGGGGCCGCGAGGCAATTGTTCAAATAGTCCTGGTAGGAGAATCCCGGCAGCGGGTCTCCGTTGGCATCGATGCACGGAGAGTCGTAGGTGGGATTTACAACGCCCAGGCTGTCGTTTTCGCGCAAAAAGGTCTGTTCGTAGACCACCCCTGCCTTGATGGTATGAATTCCCTTGGAGTAGTTGAAGTCCGAGTGAACCGCGGCGTTGGTCAGGGTGCGGTCCTGGGAGATCGAGGAGGTTTGCAGGTTCGCCGGCCCTTGGTCGGCGAGGGGGTTGCCGCTGGGGAAGTAGTTATAGAGATCCTTGCGGACCCAAGCCCCCAGGTTGAGAACGGAGTTGGTGCTCAGCACCCGCGTATAGGTGGGCGAGATATTGAATGTATCAATCTTCGAGCGTTGGTCGGCATCTCCCACATTGCCAAAGACAGGGTTGGCGCTTGCACCTCCGCTAATCACATTTTGAACGTTCACGTTGTCGAAGGCATTCGGCGTTTGGAACCACGAGCGGCTGTAGTTGAAATCCATGTGAACGGAATTCGCCGGATTGAAGCTGTAATCCACACGGTCAAAGAGATTCTCCTCATTCCCCTTGTCGTGGAAGACCGTGAACTCCGGCGGATCGAGAAAGCGTCCGGTGTTGAGTCCGTCTGCCTCGATGAAGTTTCCCCATTTCTTGCCGCCGTAAGAGAGATCGAAGCCGGCAGTGGCTGATCCGAAAGTACCGTAAGAGCTAAAGATGTCGCCGGTGGGCTTCGTTATACCCTGGCCGGAGCGGGTGGTGGCTACGATGACCAGGCTTGTTTTGCCGCCGAACTCGGCAGGCGGCGCGCCGGAGATGACTTCGATGGATTGGACCGCGTCGGCGGGAAGCTGGTTGGAGAATACTTTGCTCTGCTGGTCGGTAATCGACTGACCATCGATCGAAAACGAATTGGAAGCGTGATCGCCGAGCCCATGGAAGAGGCCGTTGGAGTCGGCTGCCACGCCGGGAGTGGAAAGCGTGACCAGGGAGCTGAGCGTTGAGGACTGGCTTTCCAGCGGCACTTTGACGAAAAGGTCGCGGTCCACGTCTGTGTGAAACGTCGGATCGTCCTCAACGAGGTCGCCGGTAGCTTCGACGGTCACGGTCTGGCTGCCGCCTGCAACTTGGAGAGTCAAGTTCATGATCGTGCCCACCGATGAGCGAATTTCAACGTTCCGATTCAACGGGGCGAATCCGGGCGCGGAGACGGTTATGCGGTAGGGGTTGAAAGGGACGTTGGAGAATACGAAATGGCCTGTGGTGTCAGTCGTTGCAGTCTGGTCGAATCCGCTTACGCTGTTGACCAAATGTACATCCACGTTGGGAACAATAGCGCCCGAGGGGTCGGTGAGCGTGCCGCGCACTGTGCCCGCGTTGCCGCTCTGGGCAGATGCGACGAACGACACCAGAAATAAGACAACAACGAGAAGAACACGAACGATGGTGCCACATTTGAATGACATAAAGATCTCCTAATTTTTGGGTTGGGTTTGCATGAAGCAGGCCGCGGTTTCTGGATTCGCGGCATTCTCTCAGCGATAGAGCATCATTCCGTCTCGTGGTCTGTCTTTTGGGGACACAAATGAGGCTCGCCTGTAGAAGTGATCAGCAGGCGGGCTCAATAAGTCTCAAGAACAGATCGGAGGAATGCTCTAGCTGCCAACCGGAGGAGGGCGTGTGAAGAGGTTCGAATGCCAGTATCTCGTGATCGTGCAGACTTCAAGAATGATCGGCGCCGGAGTTGCGATCCTGACCAGGATGACTGCGGCCGCGACGACCACGATGGGCACAACCGAGTGCATCGCAACGCACAGTGTGCAGTGGTCGGCATCGCTTTCGGATACATGGACGTGCACCACTTGGAGGATAGCTAGAAGCACCAGCAGGCTCAGACACACGACTGTCGCCACCCTCAAAGCACCTGGGTTCGAATGGCAACCTGCGCGTTGACCAGGCTGAATTCCTCTCAACGAAGCCACCTATAGGGAGATATTTCACAAAATTGCGGCGAATCTGAAGTATCGAAGTGTCAGGCACTTACATGTGATTTTGTAGAGAAAGGGTCCAGCGGACAACCTTTAGCCG
>Ga0181535_10006776_pt1 | contig 11714 bp, 12 predicted proteins | sample PEATcosm2014_Bin_44_FD_119774 | JGI IMG/M metagenome (GOLD analysis project Ga0181535, IMG submission 119774) | Peatland microbial communities from MTU Mesocosm Facility, Houghton, MI, USA - PEATcosm2014_Bin17_30_metaG | ecosystem: Environmental > Terrestrial > Soil > Wetlands > Peat | place...
CACATTCTCGACGAGAACGAGATTGTCGACGGGATCGACGAGCTCGGCGTGTTGCTCTATGGGCACGCGAAGAATGCCTATTGGTACGGCTCGCAGCTGTCGATCGAGGAGACCCGGCGGCTCGCGCCCTATCAAAACGCCACCGGGCTTCAGGTGACCTCCGCCGTGCTGGCGGGCATGGTTTGGACTCTCGAAAATCCAAAGGCCGGGATCGTCGAGGCCGACGAGCTCGACTTTCGCCGCTGTCTCGAAGTGCAGCGCCCTTACCTTGGCCCGGTTACGGGTCATTATACGGATTGGACGCCGCTGGACGGCCGAGCGGTCCTCTTTCCCGAGGACATCGATACGGATGACCCGTGGCAGTTCAAGAATGTGCTGGTGCGGTGACGGGGAGACGGGGTGATGCCTTTTGCATTTTGGCCAACATCGCCAACCGTGTCGCAGACGTGGCTGGATTTCCTCGACTTCGCTTCAACGAAAGCCGATGGCACCTGGCTCTTTCGTGGGCATGGCGATGCGGCTTGGGATCTCATTCCTTTGATCGGCCGGCAGCCATCCGCATCGGCCTACCGCGTGGCCGACGAGAAGATTTTGTTCGCGGATTTCGTGCATCAGTCGAAGCGCAGGCTCGATGCGGACGCCTTCACGGATATCGAATGGCTGGCGCTTGCGCAGCATCATGGGTTGCCGACACGCTTGCTCGCATGGTCGGCCAATCCCCTCCTTGCCGCTTGGTTCGCGACTGGAGATGAAAGCGTTTCATCCGATGCGAGAATCCTGGCCCTTCGCGTCCCTTTCGTCCGGCGCTTGAAAACCGCTCAGCTTTTTGGCTCGCCGGAAGACGCGCCGTTGATTGTGGAAGTCTCCCCGCGTGTCGCGCAATTAACAGCGCAGGAAGGCTGCTTCTCCTTGCACCCCGATCCGCAGACGCCATGGCTGCCATCGCCGCCCCTATACGACATTGCGGCATTTCCGGTTCCAGCTTCGGAAAAGGCTGAATTCCGGCGGCTGCTGCATATATTCGGCTATGATCCGCATCGGATTTTTGGGGATCGCGACGCGCTCGGCAAGACGCTGGCGTGGCGCTACAGGCAACGCTAACATTTTAGACACGGACAGAACTTATGTCTCTTGAGGACCTGCTTTCCATAGGTCAAAGCGAGGCCGCAATGGCGGACCGGATCGTCAAAGCGGTGGCCGGCTACAAGGTCGAAAGCTCCGAGCAATGGCGGGCACTTTCCAACACCGTGCCGGGCGTCACGTATTTTGCGACCGACCTCGATCCGCGGTCTTTCGAAAAAGATGAAATGCAAGAAACTTGGCTTGGCCGGGCCGAATTGCTTCTCAAGGCACCGGCTGCCTTGCGGCCGGGGCAAGCGAGCCAAGAGGTGTCCTTCACCCTGCCGGTCCGGGTGGTGCTGGCCGAGGAGGGCGGCGTGCTTTCCGTCGCGGCGTTTGATTTCTATTTCTCTGACGAGAGTGAACCGCCAGAACCCCGCTTCGATCCCGATGATGGCCCGCCCAAGACGATCGGCTGGGGTCCCTTCACGGGTCTGATCAAGGATTGATGGTCATCGCAGTCATTCCGCCGCCAGTTTCACCGGTGCCGCGGCCGTGCGGAATTGCTCCATCAGGCCTTGCTCCTCGGCCTTGGCGGCTTGCAAATGCCGCATTTTCACATGGCCGTAGCCGCGGATTTTCTCTGGAACGGAGGCGAGCGCGACGGCGACTGCATGATTGCCAGGAGAAAGATTGGCCGATATCTCATCTAACAAAATTTCATAGTCTACAATTAGTTTGCGCTCGATACGGCGGTCCTTCGTGTAGCCGAAAATATCGAAAACCGTACCGCGTAGCCTTTTCAGCCCGGCAAGAAACCCGAAAAGCGGCATGACCCAAAGCCCAAAACTCGATTTCAGCGCCTCGCCCTTCTCGTTCTTGCGGCTGAGAGCCGGCGGCGCGAGATGGAATTCAAGGCGCGGCTCACCCTCGAATGCCGCCGCGATCTGCTTTGCGAAGGACCCATCGCTATAAAGTCTCGCGACCTCATATTCGTCTTTGATCGCGAGCAGTTTGAAATAATAGCGCGCGCAAGCCGCCGTGAGATCGTGACGGCCGGGCACCCTCGCCCGCTCGGTTGCCTCGATGCGCTTCACCAAATTCAAATAACGTTTGGCATAGGCTTTGTCTTGATAGGCGGTCAAAAAACCGGCGCGCCTTTCGATCACTTCGTCGAGGGAGCGCGATTGCGCTTGCGTCACGCTGCTTCGGCGCAAAGGTGCGACCGCGGCTTCCACTTCTGTGGAATTGGCGGCCTCGCGGCGGCCCCATAAAAATGCCGCCTGATTCATCTCGACGGCTTCGCCATTTAGGGCGATGGCGCGCAGGAGGGACGCATCGTCAACCGGCACGAGGCCTTTCTGCCACGCGAAGCCCAGCATGAACATATTCGCGGCGATGGAATTGCCGAGCAGAGCGGTTGCGATGCCCGTTGCGTCGAGGAAGCTGACACCCTCCCCGGCAGCCTCCCGGATCGCCTGCTTGATGCGCTCCGGATGCAACGAGAAATCGGGATTGTGGGTGAAGTCGCCCGGAAAAATTTCCGCCGTGTTGACGACAAATCCTGTCTCGCTCTTGCGGACGGCAGCGAGCACTTTCTTCGTGCCGGAGACAACAAGGTCGCAACCGAGCACCAGATCGGCCTCGCCGGCCGCGACCCGGATCGCATGAATGTCCTCAGGCTTAGCGCCAATCTTGACATGGCTGTAGACGGCGCCGCCTTTCTGGGCGAGGCCCGCCATGTCGATCGAGCCGCACCCCTTGCCTTCAAGATGCGCGGCCATCCCCAAAATCGCGCCGATAGTGACGACGCCGGTGCCGCCCACCCCGGTCACGAGGATCCCATAGGGTTTGGCGCCGATCGCCGGGATCACGGGCCGGGCGAGGCCCGGGAAATCCCGCGCCTGCGTGACCGCGGCCTTCCTTGGGCGGGCGCCATGCACCGTGACCAAGGCTGGGCAGAACCCATCGAGGCAGGAAAAATCCTTGTTGCAGCTCGACTGGTCGATCACCCGCTTGCGGCCGAATTCGGTTTCGAGCGGCTGCACCGAAACGCAATTGGATTTCACGCCGCAATCGCCGCAGCCTTCGCAGACGAGTTCGTTGATGAAGACGCGCTTGGCTGGATCCGGCATCTCTTTCTTCTTGCGGCGGCGGCGTTTTTCCGCCGCGCAGGTCTGATCGTAAATGAGCACCGTGACGCCGGGAATGTGGGCCAGCTCGCGCTGCACGTTGTCGAGCGCGTGACGGTCCTTGATGGTGAGACCCTCCGGCCATTGCGTGGCCGCCGGATATTTGTTGGGCTCGTCGGAGACAATGACGATGCGCTTCACATTTTCGGCGGCGACCTGGCGCGCGATCATGTCGACGGTCAGGTTGCCCTCGAGGTGCTGACCGCCGGTCATCGCCACGGCGTCGTTGAAAAGAATCTTGTAGGTGATGTTGACGCCCGAGGCGACGGCGAAGCGGATCGCGAGCGCGCCGGAATGATCGTAAGTGCCGTCGCCGAGGTTTTGGAAAACATGCGCCCGTTTCGAGAAAGGCGCCTCGCCGATCCAATTCACCCCTTCACCGCCCATTTGGGTGAAGCCCTCGGTCGAACGGTCCATCCACTGGACCATGTAATGACAGCCGATCCCAGCATAGGCGCGCATGCCGTCGGGGACTTGTGTCGAAGTGTTATGCGGGCAGCCGGAGCAGAAATAGGGGGTGCGGACCCCCAAATCTCCGGCGCTCGCGAGTATGGCCTGCCGGCGTTCGAGCTGGCGCACCCGGGCCTCGAGATCCTCACTGCCGGCGAACCGCAACAAGCGGCGGCCGATTGCGATTGCGATGTCATTGGCGTCGAGCGCGCCGGTGACCGGAAACAGCCAGTTCCCGTCTTCATCCTTTTTGCCGACGCAGATGGGCTGGGAGGCAGATCCGTAGAGCTCCTCGCGCAGCTGCACTTCGATCAGCGAACGTTTTTCCTCGACGACGATGATCAATTCAAGCCCGCGCGCGAATTCGCGCAGACCCATAGGCTCTATCGGCCAGGTGCAGGCGAGTTTCATGAGCCGCAAACCGAGCCTGTTCGCGGCGATCTCGTCGATGCCGAGATCGTCCATCGCCTGGCGCACGTCGAGATAGGATTTCCCCGCCGTGATGACGCCGATTTTCGGGTTGGGGCCGCCGGAGGTGATGATCTTGTTTAGACGGTTGGCCTGGAGCCACGCCAGCATGGCGTCGCGCTTATAATTCTGCAGGCGCTTCTCCTGATCGAGAACCGTGTCGTGCGCGCGAATATTGAGGCCGCCTGGCGGCATTACGAACGAGGCAGGAACAATCGGCTTCACGCGATCTAGCGAGACGTCGATCGAGCCGGTTGATTCAACCGTATCCTTCAAGCATTTGAGGCCGACCCAAGTGCTCGTGAAACGGCTCATCGCAAAGCCGTAGAGCCCGTAATCGACAATCTCCTGCACGCCTGCCGGGGACAGCACCGGCATCATCTTATCGACGAAGTTGAATTCGGACTGATGCGCTGTCGTCGAGGATTCAGCGGTGTGATCGTCGCCCATGAGGGCCAGCACGCCGCCATGTCTCGACGTGCCTGCGAGATTGGCATGGCGGAAGACATCGCCGCTGCGGTCGACGCCCGGCCCCTTGCCGTACCAGAGCGAGAAGACGCCGTCGTGCTTGCCTTCCCCGCGCATCTCGGCCTGTTGCGCCCCCCATATGGCGGTTGCCGCGAGGTCCTCGTTGAGGCCCGGTTGAAATTGGATGCCGGCTGCGTCGAGCGGGACCTTGGCGCGCTGAAACGTCAAGTCGAGACCGCCGAGCGGTGAGCCGCGATAGCCTGAGATAAACCCAGCCGTGGCGAGGCCATTGCGCCGGTCGAGCTCCCTCTGCATGAGCAGGAGCCTGACAATGGCTTGCGGGCCGGAGACGAAGATCCGCCGTTTCGTCAGATCATATTTGTCGTCGAGGGAAGTGGCTCGGAGGTCCTGGAGCTGTTCTTTGGGCGATTCCTGGGGCAGGTCGACCGGGCCTTTCACCGCGTCCGCCATCGCTTTCTCTCCTGCCGGACGGTGCAGCCCGGCCATGCGGCGATCATAGCCACAACTTCCAGAATATAGGCGGGAATGCGCTATTTTCCAAGGTTTGGCGGGCTTTTCCACCGGGGAAGTGGTTGCTGCCCAAGCAAAAAGAGCTAGTCCGCCGGTTCTCGCAGTTTCATGTGCCTATAGCGATAGTGAGGCGCGCCGCCCTCGTCTTCGCTTTGTGCCGCGATTTCTGTGATCTTAGCATGGTCCGGCGAGAGGTGACACACCGGATCGGCTTCCCGCGCGTCGCCCGTAAGCGCCAGCGCCTGACAGCGGCAGCCGCCATAATCGATGGTCTTGCGGGGGCAGGAGCGGCAAGGCTCGCGCATCCAATCCTCCCCCCGGAAGGCATTGAAAGCCGGCGAGTTGTGCCAAATGTCCTCGATCGAACGCTCCCGCACGGTCCAGAATACAAGACCGGGAATGGTTTCCGCCGCATGGCAAGGCAGCACTTTGCCGGTTGGCGTCACATTGAGCCCGCGCTTGCCCCAGCCGCCCATGCAGGCCTTGGGGTAGCGGGCGTGGTAATCGGGAATCACATGGTCGATGACGATGACCCCGGCGAGGCTCTTTTTGAGCGCTTCAACCTCGGCGATCGCGGCCTCCGCCTCGCTTCGCGAAGGCATCAGCGCGGCGCGATTGACAAGCCCCCAGCCGTAATATTGCGTATGCGCGATCTCGACCCGGCGGCCGCCAAGGCTCACAGCGAGGCGGACGATGTCGCCTGTGCGAAAAATATTGGCACGGTGGATGACCGCGTTGATGGTGAGCGGCAGCCCAGCTTGCGTGATCCATTCCGCAACCGCCTGCTTGCGGGCAAAAGCACCCTTATAGCCAGCGATCCGGTCGGCAGATGCGGCGTCCGAATCCTGAATCGAAAGCTGCGCGTGATCGAGCCCGGCTCGCGCGAGGTCCTTGACCCGCGCCTCGGTAAGACCGATTCCTGAGGTGATGAGATTGGTATAAAGTCCCACATTCGCGCAATGCGCGACGATATCGGTAAGATCCTGCCGCGACGCCGGCTCGCCGCCGGAAAGATGCGCATGCAGAACACCAAGCTTCGCGGCTTGCGAAAAAACCTTTGTCCATTCCGCCGTCGAAAGTTCGTCCTCGCGCGAATCGAGTGCGAGCGGATTGGAACAATAGGGGCAGCCCAGCGGACAGCGATGCGTCAGCTCGGCGAGGAGCGCGACGGGGGCACCAAGTTTTTTTGGTGATCCAGGGGAGCCCGGCGAGGCGGTCATAGATCCATCATTCGCTTGGCCGCGAGTTCATTCAGCAGGGCTCGCACATCCGCTTCCACCCGGGTGTGATCGGCGGAGAACGTTTGCGCGAGATCGTCGACGATCGCCGCGAAGGTGGCGGTTCCGTCGCAGCGTTTCAAAATCTCGACCGCGATGGCATCCGTTTTGATTACGCGCTCAGGCGCGAGAAGAAGCCATTCATTCCGCGTCTCGTCATATTTCAAGCGGACGCCGCGCGGCAGACGCGGTTTTGCAATCATGTCTGGCGAGCTGACTTCCTCCGTCATGCGGCCTGGCCCTGCGCAAACTTGATTCCCGGCACCCAGGCACCGGGCGGGATGGCGCCATCGACATAGGCACTCCAGAGCGCGTCGAGCTGCGCCCAAAGCACGGAGCATTTGAACTCCAAGGCGGCAATGACGGAATTCTGTTCTGCCCGTGAAATGGCGTGCTGTTTGACGTAGTCGAGGGCGAAGTCGCTGTCGCGCTTGGCCTGAACCGGGCGCTGCGAAAAATAGGCAAGCGTCTCCTTGCTCACGAAATCATAATGCGCCAGCATTCCAGCAACGCGTTCACTGATGATGGCAGGCGAAAACAATTCGGTAAGGGAAGAGGCAACCGCCTGCAAAAGGCTCCTGCTGCGGCAGTATTCCGTATAGGCTTCGACGGCGAAACGGGTGCCGGGCAAAATGCCCTGCGTCGAAGTCACATAATCGCGGGGGAAGCCGAGGCTGCCGGTGAGCTTCAGCCAGCGCTCGATGCCGCCGTCGCCTTCGCGCAGGCCGTCATGATCCTCGATGCGTTTGCGCCATTGCCTGCGGTCTTCGGTATCGGTCATCCGGGTCAAGATCGTCGCATCCTTGATGGGGATCATCGCCTGATAATAATAGCGATTGAGAGCCCAGGCCTGGACTTCTTCATAAGTGCATTGGCCAGTGTGCAGCCGGCGATGGAAACGATGCAGATTGTGGTAGCGCTCGGCTCCGATTTGGCGCAAGCGGGCTTCGAACTCATCGCCGGTCAGGAGTTGCGCGGTAACGCTCATAGGGAAACCTCCATGCCATCATAGGCGATGTCCCAGCCCGCGCGCATGGCTTTTGCGTGTTGCGGCGAATCCTCGATCAGAACTGGGTTCGTATTGTTGATATGAACATAAATTTTGCGGCCGATCCTGCAAGAGGCGAAGAGATTGAGCGACCCTTTGTCGCCGCTCATTGCCACATGGCCCATGCGCCGCGCGGTTTTCTTGGATAGGCCCAGATCAACCATCTCGCTATCGGTGAACGTGGTGCCATCGAAGAAAAGAAGTTCTGCGCCGGACAGTCGTTGTAGGACGCTTTTGTTGATCTCGGCGCAGCCCGGCACGTAGAAAAAGCTTTTGGCGCCATCGCCGCCGATCTCAAGCCCCACGGTTGTCTCGGTTTCCTCGCCGATTGCGACGTTCTCGCCTTCGAGATAAAGCGCAACTTTTCCGGGTACCGCAAAAGGTTTTACCCAAAGGCCGAGGCCGGTATCGACGCGGGCATCAAGTTCGGTCGCGCGGGTCTCGACGAGTTCCTTGTTCAAAACCCCGAAAATCCCGCTGCCTGCCTGCGCCAAGGTCGTCCCGCTTCCAAAGAGCGTGAAGCTTTGGCTCTCGCGCAGGGTCAGGAGCCCGGCGAGATGATCGACATCGGCATTGGTGACAAAGACGGCCCGGATGGGCGACTGCCGCTTCGCACCCCGCGGGTGCAAACACGGCGAAGCGATAATCTGCTGGCGGAGATCCGGCGAGGCGTTGAGAAGCAACCAGCGCTCGCCATCGCCGCTGACGGCGAGAGAGGATTGGCTGCGCGGGGTGACGCGTCTATCGCCGTTCCAGGCAAGCTGACACACCGGGCAGAGGCAATTCCATTGCGGAAAGCCGCCGCCCGCCGCCGAACCCAGGACAAGAATGCGCAAAGCGCGCGCCAATCACGATATCTTGATAAAAGCGGAAATCAGGTGCCGTCAGATCTCGGCCGAAAGATAGCTCGTGACTTCCATGCCGATGCAAATTTCAGTGATTACGGGAGTGGTCCAAGTCATATCAGCCTCTGCCTCAATCTAATCGTTGCGGTTGCCGCAAACGTTTCCCTACCCTGAACAGGTTTCGACACTGCTCAGGCGCCTATTTAGCATTGGATGGCGCCCATTGCCACCGTATTATTTCCAGCCGATCAGAGCCAAAAACGCTCCGCAGCCGATTTTTTCTCGAACGCCTCGATATGGGCGGATTTCTCGAGCGTCAAGCCGATATCGTCGAGACCGTTTAAAAGGCAATGCTTCCGGAACGGGTCGATCTCGAAGTGGATCATACCACCATCGGGGCCACGGATTTCCTGGGCTTCGAGATCGACCGAGAGCGTTGCATTAGCGCCGCGCTTGGCGTCGTCGAGGAGCTTGACGAGGTCTTCTGGTGAAACGACAATCGGCAGAATGCCGTTTTTAAAGCAATTGTTATAAAAAATATCGGCAAAACTCGTCGAGATCACGCAGCTTATGCCGTAATCGATCAGCGCCCAGGGCGCGTGCTCGCGCGAGGAGCCGCAGCCGAAATTATCTTCCGCGACGAGAATTTTCGCGTTGCGATAGGCGGGCTTGTTCAAGACGAAATCGGGATTTTCGCTTCCATCATCCCGATAGCGCATCTCCGCGAAAAGACCCCTGCCGAGACCGGTGCGCTTGATCGTCTTGAGATATTGTTTCGGGATGATCATGTCAGTATCGACGTTGGTGATTTCGAGCGGCGCCGCGACACCGGTGAGCGAGGTGAATTTTTCCATGGTCTTTCGCGATCTCCAGGGGGACGGGTAGGCTCGCCTCGGTCTTGCGCGCCAGCTCTCCGGACTTCGCCGCGGCGCGCAAGAAATCAATGGCCCTTTGATCCCAAATATCCGACCATGGCCTGATTTTCAAACAGATCCATGGAGTTTTCGATGATCACTGACCGATCCGAAGTCACCGGTATGATCCGCGCCGCCAAGGTTAAGAGGAACATCAAATGGGCGGAGGCTGCAAGCGCGATCGGGCAGAGCAAGGAATGGACGACGGCCGGTTGCCTTGGCCAGATGGCTTTCACCAAGGACCAGGCCGAAAAAATCGGTGCCCTCTTTGGCTTATCCGACGAGGCGGCCGCCTGGCTCCAGATCGCGCCTTATAAAGGCTCCCTGCCCACCGCGGTGCCGAGCGATCCGCTGATCTACCGCTGGTACGAGATCGTTTCCGTTTATGGCACAACGATCAAGGAGCTGATCCATGAAGAATTTGGCGATGGCATCATGAGCGCGATCGATTTTTCGCTCGACATCAGCCGCGAGGCCGACCCCAAAGGCGACCGGGTCAAGGTCGTCATGTCTGGCAAGTTTTTGTCCTACAAATCGTTTTGAGGATCGCGGCCAGGCGACAACGCCTCACGCACGGCTTGCGGATTGCGGCCGATCACAACAAGATAGGCGCGGGCGGCGGCATCGGGCGCCTTCCGCCCTTGTTCCCAATCCCGCAAAGTGCCGAGCGGGATATGAAAGCGCACCGAGAATTCCTCCTGCGACAGCCCGAGTGCGCGGCGAATGATTGTGACTTGCGGCGTGCGCTTCATCCGCTTGAAGTCATCAGGCGAGAGCGGCCGGGCTTCGGGGTCGCTCGCGGCGGCGGCATGGCGTTGTGCGCCGCTCATTGCGTCGAAACGGCTCCAATCCTGTTCAGGCGACTCAGCTGTTGCTTTCGTGATATCGGCGTTGCTCATAGGTTCGGCTCCTCTCGCCGAAATAATGCGAATGGTTTCGCTCCTCATGGTGTAAACGACAAAAAGAAGCCGGTTATCCGCCATCCCAATGATAATAAACCGGTCCTCGCCATAGGCCTCGCTGTCATCGAGCAGTTCGACGGCGAAGGGGTCCTTGAAAACACCGCGCGCTGCGGCGAAACTGACGCCGTGCCTTGCATAATTGTCTGCGGCTTTCCAATCGTCCCATTCAAAGCCAACATCATTCATAAATATACGGCTTAGCCGTAGTAAAGTCAAGCATCAAGAATGTTCATTCGCGTGCAGAAGATATTGGCGTCCTCTCAAGATATGGGCAAAGCCGCTGTCGCAATCGGCATTGGCTGCAAAAAGGGCTGCTCCACGGAAACCATAGTCGCGCTTGTTGTGCGTGCGATGGCGGCGGCTTCTTGCGCGGGTGCAAGCGCCAGCCTCTTTACGCATGAGTCCAAGAAAAGCGAGGCGGGCTTGGCTGCCGCCGCAACGGCGCTTGGCCTGCCGCTCGTCTTTCTCGAAGCAGAGGTTCTGCGGCAAGCCTCTTTACGCGCCGCCACAAGCTCGCAAAGAGTGATGGCACTGTTTGGACTGCCATCGATCGCCGAGACGGCGGCACTTGCGGGCGCCGGGCCTTCCTCCGTCCTGCTCGTGGCGCGGATGAGCGAAGGCGGCGCCAGCTGCGCGATCGCGGGTGAAAGAAAACCATGACCGTTCACTTCATCGGCGCGGGGCCTGGTGCTCCCGACCTGATTACCCTGCGCGGCCGCGATCTAATCACGCGTTCGCCGGTTTGCCTCTATGCGGGCTCGCTCGTGCCGCAAGCGCTTCTCGAACATTGCCCGAAGGGCGCCCGAATCCTGGATACGGCTTCGATGAGCCTCGATGAGATCGCCGCCGAATTTTTGCGCGCCGATCGTAGCAAAGAAGATGTCGCGCGCCTGCACTCCGGCGATCTCTCGATATGGAGTGCGCTTGGCGAGCAGATCCGCGTTCTTGAACGCTTGTGCATTCCCTATACGGTCACCCCAGGGGTTCCGGCTTTCGCCGCCGCCGCCGCCGCCTTGGGCGTCGAACTCACTCTTCCGGAAGTCGCGCAATCGCTCGTGTTGACGCGCATGCAAGGGCGCGCCTCCGCGATGCCCGAACATGAAACGCTCGAAAACTTCGCGGCCACGAAAACGACGCTTGCCATTCATCTCTCGATCCATGCGATCGAGCGGGTGGCCGCCGAATTGACCCCCTATTATGGCGCCGATTGCCCGGTGGCGATCGTCTTGCGCGCCTCCTGGCCAGATCAAAGGATTCTTCGCGGCACTCTTGCAACCATCGCCAAGGATCTCGGCGAAGCGCCGATGGAGCGCACCGCGCTGATCATCGTCGGCCAAGTTTTGGCAAGCCGTGATTTTCGCGCGAGCGCGCTCTATGACAAAGATTATCAACGCCGTTTCCGGGGAAAGTCTCAATGAACCGGCAACAACGGCGTTCGCGCGAGGAGCTCGCCTTCGCGGCCGAAAACCGCGATTTCAAGTGCGATGCTGCTGCCATGCA
>Ga0181535_10006777_pt1 | contig 11709 bp, 11 predicted proteins | sample PEATcosm2014_Bin_44_FD_119774 | JGI IMG/M metagenome (GOLD analysis project Ga0181535, IMG submission 119774) | Peatland microbial communities from MTU Mesocosm Facility, Houghton, MI, USA - PEATcosm2014_Bin17_30_metaG | ecosystem: Environmental > Terrestrial > Soil > Wetlands > Peat | place...
CTCGCGGCTATCGTTCGCCGGTGTATCAAATCGCCATGCTCTACTTTGTCGCTGGCAAACTGGAGATACCGTTCTATTGATACCCATTACAAACGTCGAAGAAGCTGTTATGGTAACGTTACAAGTGTTACGAATTTTCCTCCTTTGTTGGTGTAACTGGTTATTTATGTGGTTGATCCAACTAAAGAGCGAGGCGGGGCCGTTTGGACTTTTGTAACACTTGCCGTAACTGTTCTTAACTGTTACGGCTTCCAAAGTTGGCGGCAGGACCAAATTCTGAAACGCTGAAAAACTTCCACCGTCGCCGAGGCTATGGTGGACAGTGAAACGCTGAAAAGCTAAACTCGGAGAAACAAAAGCGGGCGGCAGCAGGCACCCGGCAGGGACCGGGACCGGCTGCGCCGATCTGGCGGCGGACGTCTTTGATTCGTTGCTCATTTTTCTTTCTGGCGGCCATTTTGGCACAAGTGGGGGAAAAAGAGGAGCTAACCGTAACCCTTTTTTTTAAAAAATATCCCCCGTGTTTACAAGGCGTTACGCGTTTCGCACCCGTTTTTGTCAATTATGTTTTATTGACATAGGGGCGGAAAACAGAAGCCAGGAGATGGAAGATTGAAAAATTGCCATTGTGACCGTTGCCCCGTCAGTTGCGGGCCGGGACGACGATAAGCCTGGCCTGGATTGCAGAGCGCTTGAGCATGGGGACGGGGGTCTCGGCGGCAAATGGCGTGCGCGCCCTGAAAAACAAAGAAAATGAATAATATGCGGTTATGCGGGCTTGACCCCTGCTATGTGACCCCTTTTCTGGACGCAATCCTACAGAACCCTCAACGAACTTCAAGCAAAACGAACCAAACTATGGGTTGACCCCTTTTTCTTTTCCTCTTTTCCTTTTCTTTTCAATGCAATATACGAATGCTCAAAAATTACCAAAATTCAGGGCCGCCATGTTTCTATGAGGGAAGACTCCAAGGCAATTTTCCGGCCTGTCCCGTGTGATTAACCAGCGCGTCGCGTAACATGCAGCAAATCAATATGTTAAAAACTGGATTCCTTAACTAAGCGCCATTCGTGTCAGTCCTCACTATTGACACAAGTTTAGCGGTCTCGTTTTTCACGCAGCAGGTTGGAGACACAGGTCCAACTTCCCATATGCAGTCGCATCGCGATCCATTTCAGGCTCATCGTCGTTTTCTCGCCGCGAATAATGACATCCGCGTCCAGAATTATCGCCATTTGTCCTCCGGCGCCTTGAGGGTTTTGCGGGCGGTTTGCATGTCGCGATGCCAGGCTGCGGCTTCCCCCGCCGGCAATTCCGCCTTGGCCAGCACTGCGGCCAAGTCGCCGCCCAGGCAGATTTTTTCATTGTCCGGCGACAGGCGAGCCGTTTTTAAGCAGGACAAAGGTGACGTTCTGATAATGGACGCGATTGATGCAGTCGGCAAAGTTGCGGGCGGCATCCGTGACGCTGATGGTTCTCTTTCGCATAAAATCAGATTATCAGATTTTACGGGGACGTTAATTTGCGACGGGAAACCGTTCGGACAAAAGGTCGGTCCGCCCGCCAGATAACACCGCTACGGGAGTTTATGTCCCGGGATGCTGCAAGCCGGCTTCTCGCCAACAGTGCCGATGGTGTAAATACCTCCGGCGAGACAGACCGGCTTTTTCCCATTCAAGGCAGGGATGTAGGGCTGCAAATCCTCCCACTTTGGCGTGTCGGTGCTCGTTTTGCCTTGTTTCAGCGCCCACTGCTGTTTGGCCGCATCAATCATGCGAAGATTATTGATGCAAACATTCTCCTGCACGGTTTGGCGCGCCCGCACAAAGTTGGGGATGGCGATGGCGACGATCATGGGAATCATAACCACGGCCACCAATATTCCAAGATAGCCGGTCACCAGGCCGCCGATGGCCAAACCCTGCCCGTCCAGAGTGCCGCCCGAATACTTGATGCGTTTCAACGCCTTGTGTCCGCAAATGACGCCGGGGATGGCGGCAAAGATCGAAAAACAGATCAGGCTTAGAATTCCCAAAACCAGGCTCCAGATCGCCAAGCCGCTGGTTTTGGGCGGAGGCAGTCCGCCAGTCGGGGGAGGGATTGTTTCGTTCATGCCGCATCCTTGTTTTTTGGGGGCGGAAAGTCAACCATCAAATTTATTGACTGGGGATTCTGAAAAGCGATTGACAAACCGGCGGCCAAGGGGCGCCGCGCGGCGCATGAAACATGCGGCGCAAATCGGGATGCGGCGCGTGATTAAACGCGCGCCCGGAAAAATTTGGAAAGTTTCGCGATTGCGGCGGGACGGGGTTCGCGGCTAGGGTTCTCCCCATGGCGCAGGAAAACGCACTGGAAACAATTGGTCTGATCGCGGGCAACCGCTCGTTGCCGCTGGTTTTTGCGCGGGAAGCGCGCGCCCAGGGTGTCAAACGTATCATCGCGGTGGCTTTTGAAAACGAGACCTCGCCGGAATTGGCGGGGTTGGTGGACGACATCGTCTGGCTCAAGGTGGGGCAGCTTTCAAAAATGATCGCCGCCTTGAAAGACCGGGGCGCGGCCCGGTGCGTCATGCTCGGCCAGATCGCGCCCCGGAATCTGTTCGATATCCGGCCGGATTTGCGCGCGCTGACATTGCTGATGAGGTTGAAGGAAAAGAACGCCCATTCGATTTTCGGCGCGCTGGCGAATGAGCTGAAGAAGGAAGGGATTGAATTGATCGAACCAGTGCGCTGGCTGCGGTCGTTGATGCCCGGGGCGGGTTTTGGCCTCGGACCGGAATTGAGCGCGGGGCAAAAGGAGGATGTGGCTTACGGGTTGCATATAGCCAAGGAAGTGTCGCGGCTGGAAATCGGGCAGACGGTGGTGGTCAAAGAAGGAACAGTGCTGGCGGTGGAAGGGTTTGAGGGGACGGACAATTGTCTGCGGCGGGGCGGAACGCTGGCCGGAAGCAAGGGCGGCGCGGTGGCGGTCAAGGTGTGCAAGGACAAGCATGATTTGCGTTTTGACATTCCCTGTCTCGGGACGGGAACGCTGGAAACATGCCGGGAAGTGAAGATCAAGGTGCTGGCCTTTGAGCCGGGCAAAACGCTGCTGGTGGATTTGGAAGAGATGAGGGTGGCGGCGAAGAAATACAAGATCAGCGTGGTGGCGGGCAGATAATTGAGGGATTGTGCTTGGCGGGGAATTAGTGTTGAATCGAGGCGTTGATGAATACGACACATCCTTTCACGACAACCGCCTTTGAAGTGGCCGGCTACCGTGTGACCAAGACTTTTGGCGTGGTGCGCGGGATCGTGGTGCGCTCGCGGTCGGTGGTGGGTAATTTCGGGGCAAACATCCAGAGTTTTTTCGGGGGGAATATCACCATTTACACGGAAATGTGCGAACAGGCGCGCGATGACGCGTTTCGGGACATGATTTCGCACGCCAATCACCTCAGCGCCAACGCCGTGATCGGGGTGCGCTACGACGCCACGGAAATCTCGCCCGGCATCACCGAGGTTTTGTGCTACGGCACAGCCGTGCAGGTGGAACCGGGAGCGGCCAGTTGAGCCGGCATTTTTCTTTTCCGCGGCGCGACGACCAGTCTTCAACACATTAACCCGCCACACATAACGAGGAACTTTTATGTCAGGACACAGCAAATGGGCCAAGGTAAAACACTTTAAAGGCGCCATTGACGCCAAGCGCGCCCGCATCTTTGCCAAGTTAAGCAAGGAAATCTCCATCCTGGCCAAAATGGGCGGAGGCGACCCGGCGATGAACCCGCGCTTGCGCATGGTGTTGCTGAAATGCCGCGCCGCCAACATGCCGGGCGATAACATCGACCGGGCCATCAAACGCGGCACGGGCGGAGGGGTGGCGATAGAATACACGGACCTGAACTACGAGGTTTACGGCCCGCATGGCGTGGCCGTCCTGGTGGAATTGAGCACGGACAACCGCAATCGCACCGCGGCGGAAATCCGCAGCCTCTGCACCAAAAACGGCGGGACCATCGCCACGGCGGGATCGGTCTCGCGCCTCTTTCAGCGCAAGGGCCAGATTATCGTGTTGCGGGAAGCGGCGGGGGAAGATCAATTGATGGAACTGGCGTTGGAAGCGGGGGCGGAAGATTTTAAGAGCGACCCGGAAGGCTTTGAAATTTTGACAGATCCGGCGAATCTGGAGGCGGTTGCCAAGGCGATAGAGGGCAAAGGAATCAAAGCCGTCGGCGCGGAAGTGACCTGGCTGCCGACGTTGACGGTGCCGGTGCCCGACGCCAAGGCGGTGGAGGCGGTCAGCCGTTTAATTGATTTGTTGGAGGAACACGAAGACGTGAAAGACGTTTATTCCAACGCGGAATTCCCGGCATGACGTCAGTCGGCAATTCAATTTTTGCGCGGTTGTTGCGCGCCCTCTCGAGGCAGGTTTGCGAACGGCCCATGTGGTTCGTGTGGCCGCAGCTCGTTCTTTTTGCCCTGTGCGTCATCTACACGGCGACGCATTGGACGATCGACATGAACCGGGACGACTTGGTGGCAGGTCCGACCCATGCGGTTTACATGCAGTTCCGCGCCGAATTTCCGGGAGAAGACGAGCTGGCCGTGGTGGTGCAGAGCGACAGTCTGGAACGCAACCGCCAGTTCGTTGAACGCCTCGCCGCCCGGGTGTCGGCGGAAACCAACCTGTTCGTCGATGTGTTTTACAAGGGGGATCTGGCCGCGCTGGGAAGCAAAGCGCTGCTGTTCGCGCCGGAGGGGGATTTGCAGGAGATGCGGAAAACCCTCCAAGCCGACCAGCCGTTCATCCAGCAATTCACCAAGACGACCAATCTCGATTCGTTTTTTGAACTGATCAACACCCAATTCCGCACGGCCAAGGCCGAGGAAAACGCGCAGAACGACGCCATGATCGACGCCCTGCCCGCCTTGCAGCGCATTGTGGATCAGGCGTCGGACAGCCTGTCGCGGCCGGGGACGCCCATTTCGCCGGGAGTGACGGCGCTTTTCGGGAACGTGGAGGAGTCGGAAAAGCGCATGTACATCACTTTTTCCGAAGGGAAGATTTACCTGGTGACGGCGCGGCCGCGCAGCCCGGATGTCGTTTCCGCCGGGGTGAACCGGATGCGGGAGTTAATCCGCCAGACCGAACTGGAAGTGCCGGGATTGAACGTGGGATTGACCGGCGAACCGGTTTTGGACGTGGACGAAATGCGGCAATCGACCAACGATTCAATCATGGCCAGCGTGGTGTCGCTCATCATTTGCTCGCTCATTTTCATCTATGCCTACCGGGAGACCGGACGCCCGCTCAAGGCGGTGGCCTGCCTGATTGTCGGGCTGGGTTACACGATGGCGTTCACGTTTCTGACCGTCAAACATTTGAACATCCTGACCATCACCTTCGCGCCCATCCTGATCGGGCTGGCGATTGATTTTGGCATCCACTTCATCACGCGTTACGAGGAAGAAATGCGCCGCGGCCGCACGCCCCGGCAGGCGGTCGAGCTGGCCATGGTTTTCACCGGCCAGGGCATCGTCACCGGCGCGCTGACTACGGCCACGGCCTTTCTCGCCATGGGATTCACCCACTTCAAAGGCATCCAGGAAATGGGCATCATTTCCGGGGGCGGCATGGCGCTGTGCCTCATCCCCATGATGACCATGCTGCCGGTTTTGCTCATGCAGGGGCGGAAAAATACAATTGACAGAAACCTGGCCCTGGAGGCGGAAAAAAGAGCGCGCATCGAAAACATCTGGCTGCGGCGCCCGGCGCTGGTGGTTTGCATGACCCTTCTCACCTGCGGCATCGCCCTGATCCAATTCAAAAAGGTCTATTTCGATTACAACCTCCTGCACATGCAAAGCAAGGGGCTGCCGGCGGTCGTTTATGAAATGAAACTGGTCAACTCCGGGCAATCCGTCCTCTCCGCCGCAGTGGTGGCGGACAGCTTGGAGGAGGCGCGCGACATTGAGAAAAAAGTGGCCGGGCTGCCCACGGTGGCAAGCGTCGATGGCAGTGACCGAGGCGAACCGATTTTTGAATTAATGACCGGCAGCCAGTTGGGCAAGATGCAGTTGGTCGGCGGGATCAAGGACGACCTCAAGGCCCTGGATTTTGGCCCGGAAAACGCCGCCCAGTCGGCCTGGCAGGAACCCGGAAACTCAGACGCCCCACCCCCCATCCGCCTGCATGACTTGAGCGCGACCCTTTACGGCACGATGGGCTATCTGGGTCTGGCCGCTGACGCCGTCAAAAAGGAACGCCCGGAACTGGCCAAACAACTGACGACCCTGCGGACGTCCGTCAGCGATTTCCGCGTGAAGCTGTTAAGCAACGATCCATCCATCCCGTTGCGGCTGGAGAAATTTCAGGACGCACTGTTCGAGGACATCCGCCAGACATTCGAGACGATCAAGAACCAGGACGCCACCCACCGCCTTGGTCCCGGGGATTTGCCGCCGGCGCTGCGCAATCAATTTGTCGGGCGCACCGGCAAGTACAAGGTGGAGGTATTTCCCAAGGGCGATATCTGGCAGCATGACAACCAGCGGAAATTCATCGCGGAATTGCGCGAGGCGTTGGCGCCCCGCGGCGATAAAGTAACCGGCACGCCGGTCCAACTTTACGAGTACACCACCCTGCTCAAAAACAGCTATCAACAAGCCGCCCTCTATGCGCTGGCCGCCATCGCGCTCATGGTGTTCCTGCATTTCCGCTCCATCGCGTGCGTCATCCTCTCGCTGCTGCCGGTGGCGATTGGCTGTGTTTGGACGGCGGGATTAATGGGAGTTTTGGGCATTCCCTTCAACCCGGCCAACATCATGACGCTGCCGCTGGTCATCGGCATCGGCGTAACCAACGGAATTCATATCCTTAACCGGGTGGCTGAAGAGCGCACACCCAATATTTTGTCCAAAAGCACGGGCAAAGCAGTTTTGGTGTCGGCCCTGACGGCCTTGACCGGGTTTGGCAGTTTGACCCTGGCCAAACACCAAGGCATCCAAAGCTTGGGTCTGGTCATGGCCATGGGCATCGCCGCCTGCATGATCGCCGCGCTGACTTTTCTGCCCGCTGTATTGGACATCCTGTCCCGCTTCGGTTGGAAGATCACGAAAGAAAGACCCAGTAGCGACAATGCAAAGCCGCCACTAGGTCTGGAGGAACCGAGGTAAAAACCTCAATCAATATCCCAAAGCTACCAGCTAATTGCAACGCGTCAATCCAAAACTTGTTAACCGTCCACGAACGGTTTGTAACCGCCTCGTTTTACTCATACGTTATCGTTAATTCTAAAACAATCCCGGTTTGTGGCGCGCGCCTTTAGCTCATACGAAAGCTTGACGAAACGCCCTCTCCCCAGCATCTTCATTGCGCAACTAATGAGGGTTCCGACTCTAACAATACTTCTGATTCTCTTGTGCTGCTCGCTCGCTCTGCCCACGTCAGGCCAGACCAACGAGGATTTTGTCGCAGGCCCGTTCTATTCCCATTTTAAGTTGACACTTGCCCCCGGAAGCCGGCGCGAGGCGGCCGGCCCCTTGTATTACGAACAGGAATCGGGAACGCAGACGCAATGGGCCTTGCCCCCCCTCCTCTGCCATACCGTGACACCCGATGTGGATTGGACGGAAATGGAGATATTGTATCCGCTCCTGACCTACCGGCGCTTCGGCGGCGAGTACAAACTGCAGATCATGGAGATGCTCAGCTTTTCCGGCGGGCAGGCGGACCCCGAAACTGGCGTCAAAAAAGTCACCCTCTTCCCCTTCTATTTCCAGCAACGGGCGCCCGACACAAACCTGAACTTCACCGCCGTCGTGCCGTTCTACGGCGAATTGAAAAACCGGCTGTTCCGGGACGACATCAAATTCGTCATGTTCCCGCTCTATTCGGAAACGCGCAAAAAAGACGTGGTGACGGACAATTATCTTTTCCCCGTATTTGATGTTCGCCGGGGCGACCATCTGCGCGGGTGGCAATTCTGGCCGCTGGCCGGCGACAACCGCAAAACACCCACCCTCCACACCAATTCTCTGGATGAAGTCGAAATCGTGGGCGGTTACGACCGGTTTTTCGCCGTCTGGCCCTTTTATTTAAAAGACCACAACGGCCTGGGCACGACCAACGAAGAATCGGACCTGACCGTGGCGCCGTTTTTCAGCCACACCGATTCCCCCCTGCGCGTCCAGACCTCCTACGGCTGGCCGTTCGGTTACACCCGCATTGACGACCGCGGCCAAAAATACGAGGAACGCGATTTCTTCTGGCCGCTCTTCGTCAAGGCGCGCGGTTCAAAATACGTCTCGCGCGCGTTCCCGATTTACAGCCATGCGACCAACGCCAGCCTGGAGAGCCATTTTTACGCGTGGCCCTTCTATAAGCTCAACAAACTCCACTCCGCCCCGCTGGAACGTACCCGCATGCGCGTTATATTTTTCCTTTACTCGGACACGTTCGAAACAAACTCGGAATCGGGCAAGACGTTCCGGCGGACGGACCTTTGGCCCATTTACCATCACCGCATCGACAACGACGGCAAGGAACGCTGGCAGGCACTGGCCGCCATGGAACCGCTTTTCCCCAACAACCGGAGCATTTTACGCGAATATTCCCAGGTCTGGTCCGTCTGGCGCTACGAGAAAAACCCCGCCGACGGGCAGTCCAGCCGGTCGTTGCTGTGGAATTTGTACCGGCGTGAGGATGCGCCGCACTCAAAAAAACTCTCGCTCTTGTTCGGTCTTTTCCAGTATCAATCAGGGATCGAGGGCCGGCGCTGGCGCGTTTGCTACCTCCCTGCGGGCAAAAAAGCCCCGACTGCGGATACCCATTAATTTGCAATGTTCCAGAATATCGGAGAAATCCTGGTTTTGTTTTGGCGGACGCTTCAAGCGTTGCCGCTCTGCTGGCGTAATCGCAAAAAAATCGCCTACCAGCTCTTTGAGATCGGCAATGTCAGCCTGCTCATGGTCTGTATTTTGTCCCTCTTCATCGCGGGCGTGACCGCTTTGCAAACCGGCCCCGTCCTGGTGGAACGGGGCTTGGGATCGGTGCTGGGCGGGATGATCGGGCTTTCCATGTGCAAAGAGTTTGCCCCCGTCATGATGGCGATTCTGATTGCCGGCCGCGTCGGTTCCGCCATGGCCGCGGAAATCGGGTCCATGCAGGTTTATCAGGAAGTTGACGCCCTGGTCACCATGAACATCAATCCGATCGTCTATCTGGTCCTGCCCCGCATGGTTGCCATCGCCCTGGCCCTGCCCGCCCTGGTCCTGTTTTCCATCCCGGTCGGCTGGTTTGGCGGGGCGCTCGTCTCCACTTTCAACCGCCAGATCGACATTGATTTTGCCGCCTTCTTCTCCAGCCTGCGTTCCACGGTGGAACCGGGCGATATTTTCAACGGACTGTTCAAATCGTTCATGTTCGCCCTGGCCATCGGAATCGTTTCCTGTCATCAGGGTCTCAGCACCCGCGGCGGCCCGCGCGCCATTGGCCGCAGCGTGACCAAGGCCGTGGTTAACTCCATCGTGCTGATCCTCATTCTGGATTACTTCCTCACCCGCGTTCTGCTTTATATCCAAAGATGAACGACAACTCCCGCCAATTGGAAAATGTCAGTGTCGAAGCGCGCAATGTGTATAAAAGCCTCGGCGGCTTGGAAGTGTTGCGCGGCGTCAACTTTAAGGTCAATCCCGGCGAAATTTTTGTCATCATGGGCCCCAGCGGCAGCGGCAAAAGCGTTTTGCTCAAGCACATCATCGGCTTGCTCACGCCCGATTCCGGGGAAATCCTCATCCAGGACGAATTGGCCGGCAGCCGCGCCGCGCGCGAGAAATACCGCATGGCCATGGTTTTCCAATCCGCCGCCCTCCTCACCTCGTTGAGCGTGGGTGAAAATGTCGGCCTCTACCTCGCCGAATGCACCGACAAAAAGCCGGATGAAATCGCCGCCATCGTCTCCCAAAAGCTCGAAGCCGTCGGGTTGAAAGGCCTGGAAAACCGCATCCCGGGCGAACTCTCCGGCGGCATGCAGAAGCGCGTCGCCATCGCCCGCGCCCTGGTGATGGAACCGCAATTATTTTTATTTGACGAACCCACGGCCGAACTCGATCCGCCCATGGCCGTGACCATTGACGAGGAAATTTTGAAGTTAAAGACCCGCACCCATGCCACGTCGATCATCGTGACCCACGACCGCACCCTGGCTTTCAGCCTGGCTGATCACGTCGCGATGTTCGCTGACGGCCAGATTCTGTTTGTCGGCACACCCGACGAAGTGAAGAGGCATCCCGATCCCCGGTTGCAGGACTTTATCAACGCCAAACCGTCCATCTCCAAACCAGCATAAATACCATGAAAGATTCTGTTGAAAGTAAACTGGGAATGTTTTTCGCCTTCGCCATAATCGCCGCCCTGATTATTTTGGAATTCGCCGGCGGCTTTGGCTTCCTCGAACGCGGCTACCACCTGCACGCCCTCTTTAAAAACGCGCAGGAACTCAAGAACGGCGACTACGTCAAAATGGCCGGGGTCCAGGTCGGCCGCGTCGAAAGCGTCTCCCTCACCACCAATGGTTTTGCCGACGTGCTGATGAACCTGCAAAAAAACGCCGACGTCAAAACCGACAGCAAGGCCTCCCTCAAATTCACCGGCCTCATGGCCCAGGATTATATCTCCATCGAATTTGGCAATTCCGCCATCAGGGCGGAAAACAACGCCTACCTGCAAACGGTCGAACAACCCGACTTGAGCAGCATCATGGTCAAGCTCGACAACGTCGCCACCGGCGTGGAAAACCTGACCCGGAGTTTCAGCGGCGAGAAAATCGACAATCTGCTCGGACCTCTCACCGATTTCTTCAAGAGCAACCAGACCAACCTCAGCGCCACCATTGCCAACATCAAGACCACCACTGACCGCATCGTGTCCGGCCAGGGAACCGTCGGCAAATTGATCAACGAAGACACTCTGTATGTTTCCGCCCTGACCACCGTGAGCAACCTGCAAGACAGCACGACCAACATCCAGTACCTGGCCGATGAAGCCCACCAGTTGATCACCAACGCCAACTACACCATCACCGGCATCAACGCCGGCCGGGGTACCCTCGGCAAACTCCTCAAGGACGACACTCTCTATGTCGAGACCACCGGTTCCATGACCAACCTGCACCAGATTCTGTTGAAGATTAACCACGGCCAGGGAACCGTCGGCCAACTCATCAACGACGACAGCACGCTGAAAAACATCAAGATTTCGATGCAAAAGCTGGATAAGGCGACCGAAAGTCTGGAAGACACCGGTCCTCTGAGCATCCTTGGCACCATGGCCAGCAGCCTTTTCTAGGCCTGAGACGGGGCAAAAAGTGGGCGGTCTGAAAATCGGTGTTCATCTTTTGTCAATTATACAATGAAGGCCATTTTGTTTGTTTTGATGTTCTGCCTGCCCTGCTGCGCGCAGGATTTCCGGCGTGTGGCCGTTTACCGCGGCCTGGGCGCGCTGGTGGCCTCCACGGTCGGGCCGGGGCCTGCGGCGGGGTCGCAGCGGTTCTACGCCAGCTACCTTTATCTTGACAATACGATTGATGTCGTCGCGATTGATCCGGACACCGGCGCGCACCAGACGTTTTCCAATCCGGCGCCGACAGAATGCGGCGCGCGCTGCATGGCGGCAGGGCCGGATGGCTGCATTTATCTCGGCACGCTGCCGCAAGCGCACTTTTTGAA
>Ga0181535_10006778_pt1 | contig 11705 bp, 11 predicted proteins | sample PEATcosm2014_Bin_44_FD_119774 | JGI IMG/M metagenome (GOLD analysis project Ga0181535, IMG submission 119774) | Peatland microbial communities from MTU Mesocosm Facility, Houghton, MI, USA - PEATcosm2014_Bin17_30_metaG | ecosystem: Environmental > Terrestrial > Soil > Wetlands > Peat | place...
ATGACAGCCATTGTCTGGAACAAGATGGGTATTGACTACCAGATGATGTTCAATTCCAAGGATGCAATGCGCTGTTACAAGGAATCGCTCCAGATTGACCCTCTCAACCCCGAAGTAATCAACAATCTGGCCACGGTTTATGTGTCGCTCAAAGACTACAGCCAGGCGGACCGGCTCTATCACAGGGCGCTCAAATACAACCCCCACTCCGCGCTTATTCTCAAGAATCTTGGCACCAACCTGCTGGTGGAACACAAGTACAACAAGGGTTGGGAGGCTTATCAGCAGGCTTTGGCGATCGATCCGCAGATCTTTTCTGATCGTGACGCACCGTCCGTTGAGGATCCTTCTACCGTGCATGAGCGGGGCGCGATGAACTACTACATGGCCGCAGGCTGCGCGCGCGCCGGCGATGCCGATTGCGCCCTTCAGTATCTCCGGATGGCGCTGGATGAGGGCTTTACCACGCGCAAAAAGGTCGCGAATGACAGCGAGTTCGCCAGCCTCCGCGACAACCCGGCCTTCAAAAAGTTGCTTGCCGAGCAGCAAACCAGCCAATAGCCCATCATCCCGGCGCTTCGTCGTCTCTCGCCTCGCCGCGTGCGTCTATTTGATAGGCCGCGTTTTGCGCCGCCCGGGAGAACCGATGAACATCCGCACTTTGACCACAATCGTGATTGCTGTCGCCCTTACTGCCGCAGCCGGTGCTCAGGACGCCGGCTCCGCACCGCCGGCCGGCCAGAACGCTGGCCAGAATGCGACCCCTGGACCGGGTGATCACGGCCAGCGTGGCGGCCGCGGCGGATATGGCGGTGGAATGGGCAGGGGTGCGGGAATGTTGATGGGCCGCGGACTGATGGGTACGGTCACCGAGGTTGCCGCGGATCACTACACCATCAAGACCGAATCGGGCGACGTTTACACGGTTCATTTCACAGCCGACACGCGCATCTTCAAGCAGGTAGCCGGAGGAACGCGGGGGCCCGGCGAAGGAGCAGCGGGAAGCGGCGAAGGGGGCCGAGGCTACGGCGGCGGCAATCCTCCCCAGGAGATCAAGTCGTCTGACATCAAGACCGGCGATGCCATTGCAGTGATGGGCAATATTGATGCTACGGCCAAATCGGCGGCCGCCACGCGGATCGCGCAGCTTGATCCCGCAGTCGTGCAGCAAATACGCGCAATGGAGGCCGACTTCGGCAAGACATGGCTGATGGGCAAGGTGACCGCGATCGACGGCACAAAGATCACGCTCACCAGCGCGGTCGACAATGCGCCTCACTCTCTCGTCGCCGACGAGAATACGTCCTTCCGCAAGCGACGCGATCCCATCACCCTGGCTGATATCCAGGTCGGCGATACCGTGCGCGCGGAAGGCGCTGTGAAGGATGGGGTCTTTACCGCAACCAGCGTGAACGTCTTTGGGATGGAGGGCGGCGAGACACCACAAGTTCCGCGCGGCGCGCCGCCCCAATAGGCGAATCTTACTCGATCGACTGAAGCGTCCAGGCGTCGTTGGTCAGCACAAACGTGGCCTGGCGCAGCGAGCTCAGTTTGTTGCCGGGGTTGTGCGCGATATTCTGCAGCGGCTCTGGCACTCCGTCCAGATTTACGTCTTCGGTGAACGAAGCGATCCTCGTATCTCCTACAGTTTGGATCTCGCCCACGTCGCGCGCTTTCAAATGATTCGTAACCACAGTCTGGATAACGACGACAAACTTCTGATCGGTCGGGTTGTCGGGCCGCCACTGGATCACGTCCCCGCCGCTCGCCAGCTTGAGCACCTTCTTGCCGTCCGGCGTCACCGTAAAGTCACCCCAATATCCGTTGGGATATCTCTTGGTCTCGAACCAGTACTTGGCCGTCACTCCCTGCACCATGCCTGTGGTGTTCACAGTAATGCTGATCGGGTCCGCAGGGGCTTGGTCGTACTTGGCCTGAATCATCGTCAAAGCCTGGGCTTGCGACAGAACCGGCGCCGATTTGCAGCCGGCAATCCATAACCCAGCTCCGACCAACACCAAGACTCCCAAGATCTGCAACTTGACCGCGTTTTTCACGTTTCCTCCGTTCACCGCGCGAAACTGTGTGAATTCTCTCGCCACGCCATTTTTCATCTACTTTCCTCCCCTGTCAATGGAGTTGAAAGTGACCCTGCTCACAGGAGAGCGGTTCCACAATTCCCGTGCCCTTTCAAACGGCCTGCAGCGTGGCTTTCTCCCGGCGAAAAAGCCACTTGGCAGTTGCGGCCTGCTTTGATGTGGGTTTCGCTCTGATTCTTCTTCGCAATCAGGGAGTCGGCTTGCCCAAAATCCGCTGCAAAAGAAAATCAAGAAAGCCCGCTTCATCGGATTGGAGACAGACCTGCACATTTGGCAAACCGGCGGCAGGCCGGGTGAATCCTTGGTCGTTGACATCCAAGCGCATCGGTTGCATTGGACATAGCACAGGGCGGACCGCGTACGCGGCAGCCACCGGGTCAAACAGCGTGGGCATACGCCACGCGTCCGCGCCGGTCCATTGGTGGTAGAGCAAGGTCAATTGATCGGTCAGCGGCGATCCTTGAGAAAGGACGGCCCCAAGCTCTGGCAACGTAAGATGAACCTGGGTCGAGTCGAGGGGCATCATGAAGACCGGAACACCCGAGGCCAGAAGCGCTCGGGCACCCGCCGGATCGCAAAGAATATTCCACTCCGCCGAGACTGCCTGGCTCCTTACCCCTGCATTTCCTCCGTCGTAACCCCGATAGACACTGCCACCCATCATGACGACTCTCTTTAGTTTGCGGAAGGTCGCCGGGTCGCGCGCGATGGCCGCCTGCACGTTGAAAAGCGGGCCGATGGCGATGAGAGTGATTTGACCGGGATGGGCGCGGATCTCACGGAGCAGAAATCCAACCGCATCTCCGTGCTTGCGCCCAGGCGCCTCAAGTGCGTAAGCGGCCTGCGTGAAATGATTCCCGGCGGGAGTCGGAACGCCTGCTTCCACTGGAATTTCGCTGCGGCCGACTGCCGCGAGGTAGCGATCGACAAGGCGTGCTCGCAGCTCGGTGTCGCCAAATGCCGTGGTGATGCCCAGCAACCTGACCTCAGGGCTGCGCAAAAGAAGAGCCAGCGCAAATGCGTCGTCGATATCGTCGCCGATATCCGTATCCAGGATGACGAGTTGTTGCGCAGGAGGGTTCGGCGTGGTTACTGCATGCGGTCGGCTGCGGGCCCCTGCACCAGCTGCCAGTGCGAGGATCGCAAACCCGACGAGCAAGCCCTTGGCGTTCATGCGCCCCATTGTAGCGGGAGCAGCGATTCTAAGGGCGAAGCCAAAGCACCACCAGCGCCAGAAAGCGCGATTCAAGCCTGGGTAGCATCGGTTTCAATTCGATAGAAGCTGATTGCCGCATCGCCCTGCTCAAGCAGGCGGGTCCGTTTCAGATTGCTGTAGTGCTCGTCGAGGCGCTGTTTGCGCCGATGTTCGGCGATGACGACCGCATCCAGAGCCAGAATTCCTTGAGCCATCCCTCCCAGCAGTCCCAACGTAATCGCGTATTCCTCGGCCGCATCATACGGAGGATCGAGAAACAGCACTTCGTGCCGTTCTTGTTCTGGATTAGGTCGAGCGGCTGAACGGAGAAACGCACTCACACTTTTCGCGTGAACACGGACTCCACTGCTGATTCCGAGACGCTCCAGATTTCCGTTAAGCACCTTCAGAGCAGCCGGCGCACGTTCAACAAATGCCACACGCGCGGCACCGCGGCTGAGCGCCTCCAGGCCCACCGCGCCCGAGCCGGCGTACAAATCGAGAAACGCCGCACCCTCGATACGCGGAGCGAGCACGTTGAAGAGCGTCTCGCGCAGGCGGTCGCTCGTGGGCCGCGTGCTCATTCCCGGCGGCGCCACAAGCGTGCGCGAGCGAAACGTTCCGGCGATGATGCGCATCGCCAACCAGCATAACGGAATAGCCTGCAGTCTTCGGAAATTCCGGGCACTATGGCCGATCCACATCCCCGCCCGAAAAACTGGAAGCTGTTTTTCGGGTAGCCTTGCCACTACAATCGGTGTATGCGTGGCTGGTCAATCCCGCTGGGCCGGTGGATGGGCGTGGAGATGCGCGTCCACATTTTCTTCCCTCTGCTGGTGCTGGTGCTGTTCGCCATCAGCGGCGCAGACGGTTGGCCGCGCGCTCTGGCTCTTTTTCTTTTACTGGCAGCGGCTGTGGCCGTGCGCGAAACTGCGCGCCTGATTGTGGCGGCGTGGCTGGGTCTTCGCCTTCGCGCTGTTTTGCTTTTGCCCATCGGAGGCCTGTTTGCCTACGCCAATCCTGAGAGCCAGGAGATTGCCAATCATGGAAGCGAACAGTTTGTCCTCGCGCTTGCGGGACCTCTCGCGAATCTTCTTGCGGCGCTGACCGCGGCTGGAATCATCCTCGGCGCCAGCGGCAATTTGCGGCTCCTCGACCATCCATACATCACCTCAGCCCATCTGCTGCGCAGCCTGGTCTGGATGCAGGCGTCCCTGGGACTTCTGCACCTGTTTCCCGCTTATCCTCTCGATTGTGGACGCCTCATCCGCAATCGCTTTGCGCGCACCCACGGCTCTGCTCCCGCAGGACGCGCTGCCGCAGGCGTGGGACAGGTGCTCGCCGGAGCAGCCATCGTCGGAGGGATGTTTGCCCAGGAGCCCTGGCTGATTCTCGCCGGATTCTTCATCATGATCGGCGCGCAGGTTGAGGATCAGGGCGTGTTCTTCCAGTCGGTCGTTGATACCGTGCGCATGCGCGAAGTGATGCTCACCGACTTCGCCACGCTCTCGCCTTCTGACACTCTGGCCGACGCGCTCTACCGCTGCGTGCATTCGCTGCAAGAGGACTTCCCCGTCGTGCGCGGCCCGCAGTTGGTGGGCATCGTTTCGCGCCAGCGCATTCTTGAGGCTTTGCGCAGCGACGGCAACGGCTACGTGCAGTCCGTGATGTCGCGCGCTTTTCAGGTGGCGCGGCCTGAAGATACGCTCGGCACCACCATTCGCCGCCTTACCGCGGGCCATGGCCTGGCGCTCATTCCCATCACAGAGAGCGGCCGCGTGGTGGGCATCGTCAGCGTGCAGAACCTCATGAGCTCCATGTCGCTGCTGGCCGAGCAGCGCCGCATTGAACGACAGGAATCAGAAAACTAGCGCACGGCATGCAAAAGAGATCGACTGTAAGATAGATAGCATGCTTCGCGCAATTGCCTTCCTATTACTCGCGGGACTTTCCTGCGCGTGCTTTGCCCAGAACTCCACTTGGAGCCCGCTCGGCGTACTCGTGCATCCTGCCGAGGAAATCAAAGTCCCCGATGAGATTCATAAGGTGATTCCAGCCAATGTAGTCGTTCGCTGGATGCAGCAGACCCACCTTTCAAGCGAGGGCGAAATCTCCTTGATCTACGACACGGGCGATGAGTTCGAACCCAAGGCACACCTCGCTTTCATGAGGAATGGCATACTGATCGGAGATTTCCGGCTTGCAGCGGCATTCCTGAACGAGGGTGAATCTCTCGACGATTTTGTCGATAACAATGCGTTGTCTCAGGCAGCGGAGATCCCGCTGCAAACCGGCCGGAGGGGACTACTGGCGGCATTCCGGAACATCGGTGATGGCTCCGCGACGATCTTTGCTCTCATCACCGAGAAGGATGGAAAATATTCTTTCGCTTGGAGCGATCGAACATCGCAGGCTCAGTTTCGGATTGGCCCCAAGGGCGTTTTCCAAATCTGGAACTCTGACGACGGGGACAACAGCGTTTGGGGCGCCCACCACTACGAGGTCACAAACTACGTGTGGAAGAATGGAACACTGGCTAAGCTGTCCCACTACACCACGAAGCACACGCTATCCCCTTATCAGTTCTCCGAGAACCCCATCGTCGTCAAGCCCTAATCTGTACTTGCACATTCTTCCGAAACGAGATGGCGCAGGCCGTGACGAAAATAGCTACTGATAGCCAATCACCACTCGCGCCGGGCCTCTACCTCGTCGCCACCCCGATCGGCAACCTGGGCGATATTACTCTCCGCGCCCTTGAAATTCTGCGGTCTGTGGATCGGATTGCCTGCGAAGACACGCGCCAAACCCAAAAACTTCTCAATCATTTCCAAATCGAGAAGAAAACCGTCAGTTGCCACGAGCACAACGAGCGCGCCCGTGCCACGGAACTGATCCAGGACATAAAAGCCGGGAAGGCGATTGCGCTCGTCTCCGACGCAGGAACTCCCGGCGTGAGCGATCCGGGCTCGTGGCTGGTGCGCGAGGCCATTGCTGCAGGCGTTCCGATTTTTCCCATTCCCGGCGCCAATGCCGCCATCAGCGCGTTGATTGCCTCGGGATTGCCCTCCGACGAGTTTGAGTTTCTCGGCTTCCTGCCGGAGAAAGCCGGTGTGCGCCGTACGCGCCTCGAAGCCCTGGTCACCCAAGCGTGCCAAAATGCGCGCACCTTGATCTTCTATGAAGCGCCGCACCGCCTGCTCGATACCCTCGCAGATCTGGAATCGGTTTTTGGGCCGCAGCTTCGCATCGTTGTGGCGCGCGAGCTGACCAAGATTCACGAGGAGTTTCTGCGCGGCACCGTCGCCGAAGTGCGCCGCGAGCTCGCAGGACGCGATCGCATCCGGGGCGAAATCACATTGCTGGTCGAAGTCCCTGCGCAAACTTCCTCGTCCGCCGGAGCGCAGGACGCAGCAACCGCGCACGAATCGATCGCCGCGCGAGTTGCGCGCATGCAGGCGGAAAATGCAGTTGACGAAAAGGAAGCTCTCAAGCGCCTGGCCCGCGAGCTGGGCCGGTCAAAGAGCGAGGTCTACCGCGAACTCCAACGCGAGCGCGCCCGCAAGCGCTGAGCAGGACCGCGTCGACTCGTTCCCGGCCACCATTACCGGATGCAAGCCAGGGCGATCGCACAGCTGCATGTACACTGGACACGCCATGGATTGCGTCTTTTGCAAAATTGCCGCCAAAGAGATTCCCTCAACAGCCGTCTACGAGGATCGGCAAACCTACGCTTTTGCCGACATCAACCCCAAGGCGCCGGTGCACATCCTTATCATTCCGCGCGAGCACATTGGTTCGCTCGCCGAGGTGGGTGCGGAAAAGCGAGCACTGCTTGGTCACCTTGTGGGTGTGGCGGGGGAAATTGCTCGACAAAAAGGACTCGCGAAGGGCTACCGCGTCGTGGTGAACACCGGCGAAGACGGCGGCCAGACCGTGGATCATCTGCATCTGCACTTGATGGGCGGCCGGCAGATGACGTGGCCGCCAGGGTAGAAGCAGGGACCGGAGAAACGAAATTCTCGCAAAACAAAGGGCGCGCCAAAGCGACGCGCCCTTCTGTTCTTCTCTGATTCGGTTATACAGGCTGTTGCGAGAATTCCTCTTCTTCTTCCACGCCGTAACGGCGAAGAAGAATCGGCAGACTTTGCGAGAAGGCCGAGCGCGGCATCACTGAGTCGCAACCCGCCTCGACGGCCTTCATTTTCAGGTCCCCTTGCAGATGATTCAGGAAGCCGATGATGGAGACGGCCTTCTTGAATTTGGACTTGAATTTGGGAATCAGCGTCATGGGCTTGGCGTTCAGATTGTTCAGGTCGAAGACCAGGAGCGCTGGTTTCTCATTTTCCGGCGCCTCGTAGATGCGCGTAATCGCGTCCTTGTTCTCGCCCTTGACAAACTCCACTTTTACGCCAAGTTTGCGCGCTGTCTCCTGGATTTTGGCCAGGAAAAAGAGATCCTCAATGAAACAGAAGATGCGGGTGGGAGCGTCTTCGCGAATGGGCGCTGGAGGCTGCGCCGAATAAACGTCGGGATAGTACCCACTGCTATGGCCGTTGCTTGCCGTGGGGATGGTGGAGGGTGGGCCGTCGGCGACGTTGCCGTTCACCGCGCGATAGCTATGATCCATGGGACCGACGAAGGTGCGCGGACCTTTCTGCCGTCCTCTGCGCTTGCCCTGCGGCGGCCCGCCAATACTGTTCCCGGGCTGCGACGGCGGAGCCGAACTCTTCTGGAAGAATTTCTTCTTTTTGCGGTTCTGGTGCTGGTGGACAGGCTTGTGCTGTGCGGGTTGCGAAGGATGCGGCGCCTGCGTATGCGGCTGCTCCTGCCCCTGCGGCTGCTGAGGTTGCATCCCGGCTTGTTGGCTGGACTTGTTCTTGCGGCGCCGACGACGGCGCCGATGCCCATGCGACTGCACCTGAACGTTGTCAGGAGGTGGCCCCTGTTCAGCCTGGGGCTGAGTCGGTTCTGTTGTCATGATGCGTATACTTCCTGATACTTTGCTTTCTGATGTATTGAATTGCGCGTTTAAACCCCTGATAGAGCGGCTCGATGGCGGTGCGCAGAAACTTTCCGAATTTCCCCCGGAAAGTGAGCAGACGAAACCATGAACAGCTTTGATCCCAAACTTGTGCAGACCGTTTTCCAGCCTGCGAGGAAGTACGGCGCACACAGTCCAAAAGCCAGCCGCCGTGCCTCAACTTCTGTGGTTCCAACCCTCGAGCCTAATAGAGAATGCGATTGCCGCTTCATCCACAGGAGCCGTCAATCAACTCCATCCGATCGCCGAAGTTTTCCCGGCGCAGCCTCTGTTTTTCTCGGAGAATTCCCTTTCCTATGTGAGCTTTCGTCACGCACAGCTTGATCACGATCAGACTGCCGGACGATGAAGTGCTTGCTCCGCGGCGAGCTTGCTCTAACCCATGCCTGGGTGGCCTGCGTCAGCCGCTTGATAGGCAACTCCGATAGTACAGGGAAGGCCCCCCTCTGGCAAGCGGGGGTCTTGGGGGGAACCGCCTTAAGTAATAAGCCCGGTGAACTTCAGATTCGTCCACGGGATGACTAAACGCTCACTGGAAAATGAGCCCTGATGCACGAAACGCCACTCCCAGGAGCGGCGTTTCAACATCGGTATCGGGGCCCTGCGCCTGTCACTGGCCTCCCGGCGAGTTGAGGAGCGGGATATCCGCTCCGATTGCAGGCTCCCCGGCTGGCTCATCCCTGTTTGAGGGCCGCTCGTTGGCGGTTGCTCGGCCGGGTACCCGGTGTTGCGCAGGCTCGCTGGGTTTTCCCCACACGGCCCAACATCACTGGCGCACATAACGTAGCAATCTTCGTTCCGTTCACAACATTGTTTCTTTGCAATGAGTTATGCGCGAGTTGGACCCGAGATTGTCTGGATTCTGGAAGCCGAAGGGCGAAAACACTTCAAAAAAGCATAGAGGAAGGGGCGCGCACGCTCTCGGAAGGACGATTATTGCTGGCATTTGGGGCAGTAATGGGTCCCGCGCCCGGCAACGACCACCCGGCGAATCGGCGTCTGACAGCTGCGGCAGGGCTCGCCGGTGCGCAGGTAGACGCAGTGCTCAAGCTGAAAAAAGCCACGCTCGCCATCGGCATCCACGTAATCCGAGACCGACGAGCCGCCCAGACGAATCGCGTGAGTCAGGATCTCGTGCAACGCAATCCGCAGCCGGTCGAGCTCGGCGCGGGTGAGGCGGTTGGCACGGCGTCGCGGACGAATGCCAGCATGAAAGAGGCTTTCATCGGCGTAGATATTGCCTACCCCGGCCAGCAGCGTCTGGTTGAGCAGAGCCGCCTTGATGTACAAGCGCCGACCGCGAAAGAGTGCAGCGAATTCGCGTTCGCCAATGGTCAGCGGTTCATCGCCTGGCGCGCCAAATACTGTTCCGCGGTGGAGATCGCGGAATTCAAGGCGGCCAAACCGACGCGGATCGACGAAACGTAGTTCCCGGCCACTTGCCAAGGTGAGCCGCGCATGTGTATGAGGAGCAACTGGACCATCGGGCGTGGTCACCAGGAGCCGTCCCGTCATGCCCAGATGAACGATCCATTGAGCATCTGGCGTGGACCCCGAGGAACTCAATTCGAAGACGATGTGTTTGCCGGTGCGGTGAACCGCCAGGATGGTGCGGCCGGTAAGTCCCCTTGCCTGCCGCGCGCGGGGCGTTTTGAACGGTTGTGGATGATGGTCAAACCAGACCTGGACGATGCGATCGCCGCGAGCGCGTTTATCGACGCCGCGGGCGATCGTCTCCACCTCGGGCAGTTCCGGCATCGGCTTATTGTAGGGGATCGCGCATCGGCGTCGTGTTGCGCGAATCTATCGGGTATTCTCGACCCATCCTGATTCCTCTTCCGACGCTTGAGATTGCATGGCTCCCCATTGCTCCAAATACACGACCCCAAGCGCGAGACCGACCAGAAACACTCCCACCGATGAGTACTCAATCAGATTGAGATCACGGTCCTCGGCCGGGGTTTGATATACCGTGGTGCCGTGAATGCCGCGCGGGACCACGCGATTCACCTCCGGCGCCGGCCATCTTGGCATGGTGTCGAGATAATGCGTGGAGATCATCGCGGAGACGATGAGGCCTGCCAAACCGGGTAACAGAAAAAGCAGCGCGAAGAATTTGAGCGTGGCTAACCTTGCAGCTTTCATCGCCTTTACCTCGAGTCGATCGAGATTTGCGGGGCCGGGACAGTAGAGGATGCTGGGGTTGCAGTTCTCGTCTAGAGTTTAGATCAGATTTCACGGCGATGGCCACAAACATCTTCGTACTCACACGCAAAATCAGCTTGAGCGTTCCAAAAGAGTATGGCTGTTAAGCAACTCTAATCCAATGACCGTGCCGCGGTACTTCGCGAACCGGTTTCATCCATGTTGGTCGATATGAGACGAACCACCCCTCGGGGGCTGAAGCCCAAGGTCTTATGCGCCTGCGGCGGCACGGCTGAAGCCGTGCCCTTTCAAAACCGCATTTATGCAACCGGTTCGAGCGCGCGAGACACTACACTGAGTGCAACCAATGGCAGGTTCCGAAACAGCAACTGACACCATCGCCGCGATCTCCACGCCGCCAGGGCGAGGCGGCATCGGAATCGTGCGCCTGAGTGGGCCGCGAGCCGCGTCGATCGCTTCGCAGCTTGTGAAGCCGCATCAACCCCTGGAACACGCCCACGCGCGACTGGCCGACGTGATCGACTCGGCAGACGCAGATGGTCCGCGCATCGATGAAGCTCTTGTGACTTTCTTTGGCGCCCCGAACTCGTACACGTCGGAAGATCTTGTCGAGATTGCCGCGCACGGGTCGCCCGTGGTGCTTGAGCTTCTGTTACGGCGCGCGCTCGAACTCGGCGCACGTCTGGCCGAGCCGGGCGAGTTCACTCAGCGTGCTTTTCTGGCCGGGCGACTCGATTTGACCCAGGCTGAAGCGGTTCGCGACCTGATCGATGCGCAGACCCTGACCCAGGCGCGCCAGGCCGCCAGCCAGATGGGCGGCGCGCTCAGCCGTCGCGCTGCTCCAGCGAAGCAATCGCTGGTGCAGCTGATCGCTCTGCTGGAAGCCGGCATCGACTTCGCGGAAGACGACATCGACGTGACGCCGCAGGGCGAGATTGCGCGCCGGATCGACGAAATCACTCCGACGCTCGTCGCGCTAGAGGCGACCTTTGCGCGCGGCCGCATTGTGCACGACGGTTTGACGCTGGCGATCGTGGGCAGGCCCAACGTGGGCAAGAGCTCGCTGTTCAATAGGCTCGTCGAGCGCGACCGCGCCATCGTCACCGCATCGCCCGGCACCACGCGCGATCTGGTCACCGAACGCATCTCGCTCGGCGGCATTCCGCTTGAATTCGTTGATACGGCGGGATTCCGCGAGGGC
>Ga0181535_10006779_pt1 | contig 11705 bp, 10 predicted proteins | sample PEATcosm2014_Bin_44_FD_119774 | JGI IMG/M metagenome (GOLD analysis project Ga0181535, IMG submission 119774) | Peatland microbial communities from MTU Mesocosm Facility, Houghton, MI, USA - PEATcosm2014_Bin17_30_metaG | ecosystem: Environmental > Terrestrial > Soil > Wetlands > Peat | place...
AGACCTGCTGCAATCGAAGGTGCTCGAGGTCTGAAGAGATATACGGTGTGCCCCATAGTTCCAAGAAAAGCGATTCGCAAGAAAGGCAAGCATGAGCACGACCGATTCGATGATTGGCACTGCGACTCCGCGCATTGACGGACCGTTGAAGACTACCGGCGTTGCCGAATACGCCGCTGACTTTCACTTCGATCACATGGTTCACGCCGTGCCGGTGGTTTCCGCGATTGCGAGCGGCGGCATCCGCAAGATTGACGCGAGCGCAGCAGAACAGATGCCCGGCGTATTGCTCGTCCTGCATCACGGCAATATCGGGCCGCTCTATCGCACGGTCCCCGGGGACGACAATGCGACGAACAGCGAAGTGCGCTCGGCCTTTGAGGATAATGTCGTTCGACATTGGGGCCAGCATGTCGCCGTCGCAGTCGCCGAGACGCTGGAAGAGGCCACTGCTGCGGCCGCTGCTGTCAAAGTTGAATACGAACCGCAGGCTGCTAACCTGCGTCCCAGCCTCGACGACTACACCGGAGCTCGCAAGTCTGTCTCCAAGCGCGGCGATCCTGACGCGGCTTTCGCCTCTGCGCCGGTTAAAGTCGAACAGACCTACATCACGCCGAACGAAACGCACAGTCCCATTGAATTGCACGCGTCTGTCGCGGTGTGGGATGGCGATCGGGTTACCCTCTACGAGACCTCACAGGGCGTTGTGAATCATCGGATCGTGATGGCGCAGGTGCTTGGGCTTCCCGTTGAAAATGTCCGCGTGGTTACGCGTTTTCTCGGGTCCGGATTCGGCGGCAAGCTCTTCCCCTGGCCACACACTGCCATGGCCGCGGTCGCCGCGCGCCGACTTGGTCGCCCCGTCAAGCTGAGCCTCAATCGGCGCATGATGTTTTCTGCCGTCGGTTATCGCCCGCGGACGGAGCAGCACATCAAGCTCGGCGCGGGAAAAGATGGCAAGCTGTTGGCCCTGCGCCACGACTATCTCAATGTCACTTCACAGCTCGACGATTTCAACGAAGGCTGTGGCGAAGCCACACCTTACCTCTATAGCGTCGCCAACCTGGAAATCACCAGCGGTTTGGTGCGCCGGCATGTGGGCGCTCCGATGTACATGCGTGGTCCCGGCGCGGTGCCTGGCCTTTATGCGTTAGAAGCCGGCATGAACGAGTTGGCCGAGCAGTTGAATATCGATCCGCTTCAGCTTCGTCTCATCAACGATGCGGAGAAGGATGAAAGCACGAACACGCCTTTTTCTTCGCGTCACCTGAAAGAGTGTTTCGAAGTCGGAGCGAAAAAATTCGGCTGGGACAAGCGTACTGCTGCAATCGGCTCGATGCGCCGCGAAGGCAAAATCCTCGGCTGGGGCCTCGCCGGTGCTAGCTGGGTTGCGCTGCGCCTGCCCTGCACGGCCAACGTCGAGTTTTGCGCCAACGGACGCCTTTGTGTGCGCTGCGGCACACAGGACATCGGTACCGGAACCTACACCGTCTTTGCCCAGGTCCTCAGCGAGAAGACCGGCATGCCGCTTGACCGCATCGATGTGATCCTCGGCGACAGCGCATTGCCTGACGGCCCGATGTCTGGCGGCTCCATGGTTACAGGTTCCGTCCTCAATGCCATCGCTGCAGGCGCCGATGGGGCGATTCAGAAACTACAAAAACTCGCTGCTGCCACCGATGGTTCACCGTTCCAAAATGCCAAAGTTGAGAATGTTTCCTTCACGAAGGGCCGCATCCACGGGAAGGATCAGAGCCCTGACAAGGGAATGCACTTCGCCGAATTGCTTAAAATGGCGCGACTCAATGGCCTCAGCGCGGAGGGCAAGACTCAACCTTCCTGGGAAGATCCAAAGGCCAAAGGCGTCTCGCTGCATTCCTATGGCGCACAATTTGTCGAGGTGGAATGGGAGCCTGAAATCGCGCGTCTGCGCGTCAGCCGAGTGGTCACGGTGATAGATGCCGGCCGCATCATCAACCCGCGCGCGGCCGCAAATCAGATCGCCGGCGCAGTGGTGATGGGTGTGGGAATGGGCCTGCTCGAAGAGACGGTCTACGATCAGCGCACCGGGCAGCCAATCAACGGCAGCATGGCCGACTACCTGATGGCCACATGCGCGGACTTGCCGGATATCGACGTGACTTTTCTTGATTACCCCGATCCGGCCATGGGCGAATATGGCGCACGGGGTGTAGGCGAAATCGGACTTGCCGGTGTTGCGCCGGCCATCACGGCGGCCGTCTATCACGCCACGGGCGTGCGCGTCCGCGAACTACCCGTGCGCATCGAGCACTTGCTGCAATCGAAGATTGTTTCAGTCTAAGCAACACCACCTGCGCGAGAATAGGAGTCAATGACCGATCTCGGACAGATCCTCCAGTTACGGCGCGAACTCGAAGCCACCGGGGCAGACTATGTGCTCGCAACGGTTGTTGCGGTTGAAGGCTCCAGCTATCGCAAGCCGGGGGCGCGCATGCTTCTCGCACAAGATGGCCGGCGCGCCGGCACAGTCAGCGGCGGATGCCTTGAGGCTGAAGTAGCGCGGCGCGCCTGGTGGCTCACCGCCTCTGGGCCAGTGGTCGAGCGCTATTCGACAGCTGATGACGACGGCGAACGTCCCTTCGGTTCTGGGTGCGGCGGCGTCGTCCATCTTCTGCTGGAGCGCCGCTCGATCGCCGCACCTTTGCTGGCGGCTTTTGAAAAGGCGTTCGAAGCACGCACTGACCTGGCCATTGCCACGGTTCTTGAGGGACGCGATCTCGGGCAACGAGCGATTGCCGGTTCTTCAGAGAATGCGTCGTCCTCCGCAAATCGACTTCATTCTCTCGACTCCGCACTCTCGCCGTCAATGGATAGTGAACTGTGGGCCCTGGCCCGTATCGCGCTCGAAAACCGCACATCTTTTGAGCAAGCCATTCCGCTGCATGGCATCTCGACCCGCGTTCTCGCGGACTACCGGCCTGCGCGGACAGGCCTCTGGATCTTCGGCGCAGGCGACGACGCCAAGCCGCTTGCCCAATTGGCGCAGATGTTGGGTTGGTTCGTCGCTGTTGCGGAGGGGCGCTCTCATTTGGCCACGCGTGAGCGCTTCCCTGCCGCCGATGACGTACGCGTTCTGCCGATCTTCGATTTGCCCGAGGCCGCGCCGCGAGATTTGCAGATGCGTCCAAGTGACGCAGCCGTTGTCATGACGCATAGTTTCGATCAGGACTCGCGCATCCTTGCCTCGTTGCTTGGGCTCAATGCGCTGCCGGCCTATCTTGGAGTCCTCGGGCCGCAGCGGCGCACCCGCGAACTCCTCGCCGAAGCTGCTCGTCTGCTTCAAATGCCTGCAACCGACGAACGCATTGAGCTGTGGCTCGCACAATTGCATGCGCCCACCGGCCTTGACCTCGGCGCCGAAACGCCCGCCACCATTGCGCTCTCCATCGTTGCGGAGATCCAGAAATCACTCCAGGCAGCCACGGGCCTTCCGCTTCGCGAGGTGCGTGCAGCGCGAGAGATCCCAGCAGCCTCTTGAGTGGGCTGGCGCGCCGGGCCCGTCCTCGTGACGCTCAAGCTGCCTTGTTCGCCAAATGCGCTTCCAGCACGTCCAGGAACTTCGCCAGCCACGCAGGGTGCGCCGTCCATGCCGGGCCTGTTACCAGGTTTCCATCTACAACCGCATCGCTGAAATCCAATTTCACGAACGTTCCACCGGCCAGCTCCACTTCCGGAGCACACGCAGGATAGGCATTCAGCTTGCGGCCCTTCAACACGCCCGCGGCAGCCAGCAACTGCGGGCCATGGCAAAGCGCGGCAATCGGTTTTCCGGTTTTGTCGAAATGCCGAATCAAATCGAGCACTTGTGCATTCAGCCGCAGATACTCCGGCGCACGACCTCCGGGAATCACCAAACCGTCATAGTCCGCCGGCTTCACTTCATCGAACGTCGCGTTCAGCGTGAAGTTGTGCCCGCGCTTTTCTGAATACGTCTGGTCGCCTTCGAAATCGTGGATCGCCGTACGCACCTGTTCGCCCTTTTTCTTGCCGGGGCAAACCGCATCGACCGTGTGGCCCACCATCTGCAACGCCTGAAACGGAACCATGATCTCGTAATCCTCGACAAAATCGCCGGCAAGCAGCAACAACTTTGCAGCCTTCATCGTATTCATCTCCAATTCGCTGGATTCGTTCATTCGAAAACTCGTCCGACTTTCACCGTCAGTATCTCTCTTCACCGAGCCCAAGAGGAAGGATTGACCGTTTAAACCTTCCAGCTTTTCGATGCCCTGGGACCGTCGTAGATTCGCGGCAATGTTAACCCTTGAAGCGCGGCCCCAACTCAACGGCACTGCCATCGATGCCATAGAATTCGACTATGGACTCGTCCTCTGCGCTCGACGCTCTCAACAGCCGCATCGTTGCCTGCGAGCGTTGTCAGCGCCTGCGCGGTCATTGCGCCGAAGTGGCGCGCGTCCGCCGCCGCGCTTATGCCGATTGGGAATACTGGGGTCGGCCCGTGCCGTCTTTCGGCGATCCCGCCGCGCGTGTCCTCGCTCTCGGCCTCGCGCCGGGCGCGCATGGATCGAACCGCACTGGCCGCCCGTTCACCGGCGACGGGTCTGGAGATTTTTTATATCCCGTGCTTCACGAGGCGGGATTCGCGTCACAATTACGCTCAACCTCGCGCGACGACGGCATGAAGCTCACCGATCTATGGATCAGCGCGGTGGTCCGTTGCGCGCCGCCCGGCAACAAGCCGACACCCGAAGAGCAGCGCAACTGCGCGCCGTGGCTCGACGAAGAGCTGGGCCTTCTTCGCAATCTGCGCGTCGTAGTCTGCCTCGGCCGCATCGCCTTCGACGGACTTGTCTCGTTCGCTCAACGCGCCCGCATCCTCTCTTCGCGCTCCGAATACATATTCCGCCACGGCACCGAATACACACTGCCGAGCGGTCTCCACGTCATCGCAAGCTTCCATCCCTCCCTGCAAAACACCAACACCGGGCGCCTCACACGTCCCATGTTCCTGGACATTTTCAGGCGTGCACGAGAGATGGCTGCGGTCGAGAACCCCATTCTTTCTGCCGTAAAATAAAGTTGAGGTTATTCCAATGGATGACTTCTCCAAGACGATCCTGAAAGAACTTCTTCCTGTCGAGAAAGAGCCGCCCTTCCCGTCGAAAGGCAAACGAGGCCGACGTGACGATGCTCTCGATCATCTCGCCGCGCCGATTCTTCTGGAGCGTGCGGCCCATCTGCGCAAGCTTGCCAAGGTTGGCGACGGCTCCGCGGGCGAAGTCCTCAAGGAGTATCCACAGCACGCCATTCATCTTCTGGTGCGCAGCCGCAACGGCGGCGCCGAATTGCATGAAAACTTCGCCGACCTCTTTTTCGTCATTGAAGGCCGCGCGGCTCTCGTCACCGGCGGCACCATCGCGGAGGCCAAGACCATCGCGCCCGGAGAAACTCGAGGCTCGATGGTCGAGGGTGGGATTCGGCAAGAGTTGCGTGCAGGCGATGTGGCGCACGTTCCCGCTGGACTGCCGCACCAGATGCTTGTCGAAGGAGACAAGTTCGTAACTTGTCTTGTCATCAAGATTCAGCAAGATCCGGAAACGCCCTGAATGTGCAGAAGGAATCGGAATTTGGAGCGGGAGACCGGGATCGAACCGGTGCCGGCGATGAGATGAGGTTGATCCCTCGCGAACCCAACTTAAGGGTGAAGCCGAGATTGAGCGCGGTCTCTTCTGCATAGTCTGTCATCCGTTCAAAATTCGTTCACAGAAGTGTGGTCTAATTGGGGTCTCTCGATTGAAAGGAGCCCTGTCTATGCCCACAATCACAACCAAGGACGGCGTGGAAATCTTCTACAAGGACTGGGGAACAGGCCAGCCCATTGTGTTCAGCCATGGATGGCCGCTGTCGGCCGATGACTGGGACACACAGATGCTGTTCTTCCTCGGTCGCGGTTATCGCGTAATTGCGCATGACCGGCGCGGCCATGGACGATCAACGCAGACGGCCGATGGGCACGATATGGACCATTACGCGGATGACCTGGCCGCGCTGACGGCGCATCTCGATCTGAAAAACGCCATTCATGTGGGCCACTCGACCGGCGGCGGCGAGGTGACCCGTTATCTAGGCCGGCATGGTGAAAGCCGAGTTTCGAAGGCAGCGTTGATCAGCGCAGTGCCACCGCTGATGTTGAAGACCGCTGCCAATCCGCTGGGCCTGCCGAAGGAGGTGTTTGATGATCTGCAGGCGCAACTTGCGGCGAGTCGTGCGCAGTTCTATCGAGACCTGCCCGTCGGACCTTTCTATGGCTACAACCGGCCCGGCGTGAAATCCTCGGAGGCGGTCATCCAAAATTGGTGGCGCCAGGGCATGATGGGAGGCGCCAAGGCACATTATGACGGCATTGTCGCCTTTTCCCAGACCGATTTCACTGAGGATCTGAAAAAGATCACGGTTCCGGTGCTGGTGATGCATAGCGAAGACGACCAGATCGTTCCCTATATCGCCGCCGGGCCACTGTCCGCCAAGTTGCTGAAGAACGGAACGCTGAAAACCTACAAAGACTTCCCGCACGGCATGCCGACAACGCAGGCAGAAACAATCAATGCCGACCTGTTGGCGTTTCTCAAGGGTTAGGGTGTTCGCATCCGCCCTTCGAAAGCAGCTGCCCGGCGTTCAACCCGCTAGAGCAAAGCCTCCGGGGCATGTAATCAGAGCAAAAATGGAGCACGGATTGAAGCCGGCACGGTACCTGCAAACCATCGATTGTGTTGGAGCGGGAGACCGGGATCGAACCGGCGACATTCAGCTTGGGAAGCTGACGTTCTACCACTGAACTACTCCCGCCAATTCTGTTTTGCCATCGAGACCCGCCCCATTGGACGCAACCGTTACCCAGGTTCGGGTCCGACGGAACCAAGGTGGATCGTCAACAAGGATGTTGCGAACAACACCAAAGTGAACCAGAAAAAGTATATCAACTTCGACTCTCGTGCTGCGAAATCCGGCTGACACTCTTCTTCGACGCGTCCCTCGCAGCGAGGAGACACGTATCAGTCAAAATCCGAAGGAAGCGTCCAGAACACGCAATTCAATCAGGCTTCCCTGTGTAGTGTTGTCGGTGGCGGTGGGCTTCGCTGTGGTCTTCCAGGCCCTCCAAGTGAGTGACTACCTCCGCAGGCACTGCTAATTCAACTGGCAGACGCTCTTCGACCATGGTGGCGAGGTTATGCGCTTCGCTGACTGAAGTCAGGTTCGGGAATAACAGATGCACTTCTATCAAGAGTCGGTAACCAGTGGTTCGAAAGCGCACCCCGTGGTATTGAATCCCCAATTCTGCGCAAATTACGTCCAGTTGTTCCCGGATCTGGTGACCCGCTGATGGGTCGGAATAATCGAGCAGCCCGACCGCTGAACTCCAGACCAGCCGCCCCCCCGACCAAAGAATGTTGACAGCGACCGCAATTCCCACCAGCGGATCGAACGGTTTCCAGTTCGTCAAAAGCACCAGCACCAGCCCCACAACCACTCCGAAGCTGGTCCAACTATCGGTCAGGACGTGTTTGCCATCGGCTTCGAGAATTAGAGAATTGGTGCGCCGGCCGATGCGCAGAAGATAATAGCCAAGACCGGCATTGAGAATGCCTGCAAGAAGGATCAGCAGCATTCCGGCGCCCAGGCGTTGCAACTGTAACCCCGTCGCCCAAGCGTGAATTGACTGAATCAGAATCGCAATTGCGGCTACGACAATCAGGGCCCCTTCAAAACCCGCGGAGAAGAAAGTGATTCGCTCATAACCGTAGAGAAAATGCGGTGAAGCCGGTCGGGCGCTAAGGCGAAGGCTGTAGCTGGCGAATCCAACGCGATTACATGAATCACCGACTCGGCCGCATCGGAGAAGATGGCGACAGAGTGAGTCATGAAAAAAGCTGCCGTCTTCCCCAGAAGCATGGCCACGCCGAATAGAATCGAAATGCGCATCGCAAATTGCGCATCTCGCATCTCTTGCGCTTCGCGCGGCGACGCCTGGCCGTCGATTTTTCGTCTCGACACGCCGGCCTCCAGTCGAGAATAGCCCCGTCTTTGGGGAATGTTGCTACCTCGATCGCGGTGAACGATGTGACGAATCGCACATCGACGCTGGCCCGGCGTTCTCATGGCTTGACGGAGGGCTTGACGAGGAGTTATCGCGCGCCCGTGGCGCAAGCGTATACTGGCGAGTCCTTCAAATCTGAGGGGAAATCCAGCGTTTGTGTCCAGGATGGTGCCTGTATTTCCCGCTCCAGGAGCTAAAAATGAAAAGCTTTTCACGGCGCGACATTTTGAAATCAAGCCTGCTGGCACCCGCTATTGCCGTAGCGTCCCACGAGCTGAGCCCCATGGCCGCGGCAATGGAGGTTTCCGGACTGAATGCGGACCCGCAAACCGAGAGCGCGCCGCCCAGCCAATCGCCTACACCGAGTGCCGGGCGCGAACGCCTTCTGCTGGATTTCGGCTGGCGCTTTCATTTCGGACACGCCGACGATCCCACGAAGGATTTTGGCTTTGGTAGCGGACGGTCCGGCAATTTTCAGAAGACGGGAAACTTTCTACCTGCCGGCTCTACCGCTTTCGATGATGGCGATTGGCAGGCTGTCGATTTGCCGCACGACTGGGCCGTCGAGCTTCCTTTCAAGAACGACCCGGCTCTTGCCAGCAAAGGATACTACCCGCTGGGGCGCAACTATCCCGAAACCAGTGTGGGCTGGTATCGACGCGTACTCGACCTTCCTGCGACCGACACAGGCAAACGCATCACTCTCGAGTTCGACGGCTCCTATCGCGAGTCGATGGTCATTTTCAATGGCTTTTATGTGGGCCGCCACAGCGGTGGATATGATCCCTTCAGTTTCGATGTAACCGACTTCGCTAATCCGGGCGGCAGAAACGTGCTGCTGGTGCGCGTCGATGCCACTTTGAGCGATGGATGGTTTTACGAAGGCGCTGGGATTTACAGGCACGTGTGGCTGGTGAAGACAGACGCGGTCCATGTGAAGCGGTGGGGAACGTTTGTGGCAGCGAAGGTCGAGGGAGGAAAGGCGAGCCTCTCGATCCGCACAGGGCTGAATAACCGTGGCAAGGAGACGAAAAATGCGCGCGTGATCTCCACGGTGCTCGATCCGGCTGGGAATCCGGCAGGAAAGTCCGTCTCGCCTACCATGCCGATTGCTGAAGGTGATGAACAGACCTACACGCAAGAGATTGTGGTAAGGAATCCGGTGCTGTGGTCGCTCGAGAAACGTAACCTCTACAAGCTGGTGACGGAAGTGAGAGCGGGCGACGAGATTGTCGATCGCTACGAGACGCCGTTTGGCATTCGCGATCTGAAGTTCGATGCCGAGAAGGGGCTCTTCCTCAACGGCGAGCCCGTCAAGTTGAAAGGAACCTGCAATCACCAGGACCACGCGGGCCTTGGTGCAGCGCTGCCCGACGCCGTCCAGTACTACCGCATCCGCAAGCTGCAGGAGATGGGCTGCAATTCGCTGCGCACGTCGCACAATCCACCTACTCCAGAGCTGCTGAATGCGTGTGACGAGCTGGGCATGCTGGTGTTCGATGAGACGCGCATGATGTCTTCGAACCCCGAAGGGCTGGGCCAGTTCGAGAATCTTGTCCGACGCGACCGCAATCATCCCAGCGTCTTCATGTGGTCCATGGGCAACGAGGAAGGCCAAGCAAATGGCGAGAAGGGAGTCCGCATTCTTACTGCGATGAAAGAGGTCGCCACTAAACATGACGGCTCGCGCCCGGTCTCGATCGCGCCAACCGGAGCTATTGGTACTGGCGGCCTCGCGGTGTGCGATGTTATCGGCTATAACTACATGGACCCTGGCGCTGAGGCCTATCACAAGGCTCATCCCGAGAAACCCGTTATGGGCACGGAGACCGTGAGCGCGGTGGGCACGCGCGGCATTTACATTACCGACCACGACAAGGGCTTCGTCGGCTCCTACGATCCCTACACCACCACGGGACGTGCATCGGCAGAAGGCTGGTGGAGTTTCTGTAACTCGAAGCCATGGCTTCTTGGCGGATTTATTTGGACGGGCTTTGATTATCGCGGGGAACCCTCGCCCGACGAGTGGCCCAACATCAGTTCGCAGTATGGAATCATCGATACGTGCGGATTTCCGAAGGACTCGTTCTATTACTACCAATCGTGGTGGACTTCTCAGCCGGTGCTGCATCTGTTTCCGCATTGGAACTGGCCCGGAATGGAAGGCAAGGAGATCGCCGTCTGGGTTTATTCGAACCTCGATAAGGTTGAGCTTCTATTCAACGGCGAGAGCCTGGGCACGAAGGACGTGAAGAAGGATTCGCACGTTGCGTGGAACGTGAAGTACGCCGCCGGCACCATCGAGGCGCGCGGCTACAAAGCCGACAAAGTCGTGATGACGACCAAGCGGGAGACCACGGGATCCGCAGCAAAACTGGTGATTACCTCTGACCGGCAACAGGTTTCCGCAGATGGCGAAGACGTGGCTATGTTCGCTGTTGCGGTGCAGGATGCGCAGGGACGCGTCGTTCCCATCACCGACAACGTCGTGACCTTTAGGGTTTCCGGAGCTGGAGAGTTGATTGGCGTTGGGAACGGCGATCCAACCGATCAGGAGTCCGACAAAGGCAACGTGCGCAAAGCATTTTCCGGTTACTGCATGGCGATCGCCCAGGCTTCGAAGACCGCGGGCGACATCGTTGTCGAAGCTACATCGCCGGGACTTATATCGGCGAGAGTGACCATTCAGGCCAAGAATGTCGAACTGCGCCCACAAGTGCCGGTCTGGGCTCGTGAGGTACCGAAAGGCTCGGGGGTCACTGGACTGTGGAGACCCGTGCCAGGTGCTGCCGAAGCAACGGGCATAATGTCGTTCCTCATGGGCAACGGCATCACGGTCTTCACCCTGCGCCAGGATGGCAGCAACCTGACCGGAACCGTCGAAGGCGCGGGAGGGGGTTTCTTTGGCGGGAGCGATGCCCCCGTTCCGATTACCGAAGGCAAGGTGAACGGCAATGATGTTTCCTTCAAGAGCGGGAACAGCACCTATTCGGGGAAGATCAACGGAGATCAGCTTGAACTGGAGAGAAAGATCGTAATCCCCTTCCGGATGACTCCTCCAGCCGAACCTACGGGGCTGCGGCCCGCGATTGGGCCCCCGCCGGATGGATCGGATCCGTCGTTCAATTTGCCCAGGCGAATGCCCCAGGGGATTTCGGTCGTTTTGCATCGAGTTGAGAGGTAGGCCGACCATAGAATCGCGTCTGGGTCATGCTTTCTGATGAGGGCAGTAGCGCTGTCGTGTCGCAGTTTTTGCGCGCCGAATCACGGTTCTGTTGCTGCCAATCAGGAAGCCGGCAATGAACCGTGATCAATTCCCATACGGCTAAGTTAACCGGCGTGTAATCGCAGGACCTGCCTGTCCCACCAGACGCATCCAACAGTTGCGAAGCGAAGATATTCTCGTCGCCGGTCTCGCCCGCTCCGCGACTGGGGACCTGTTTTTCGGAAGCGCCCGCTGACAGCTTGAAGTCGCAAAGGAATCATGGAGCCCAATTCCACGATTGCATCCGAAAAGAAGAAGAGCATCCGCGCGCTTGAAGCGACGAACTTCTTTCTGGCAGATGTCCAGACCGGACTCGGTCCCTTTCTTGCCGCTTACCTTGCC
>Ga0181535_10006780_pt1 | contig 11705 bp, 12 predicted proteins | sample PEATcosm2014_Bin_44_FD_119774 | JGI IMG/M metagenome (GOLD analysis project Ga0181535, IMG submission 119774) | Peatland microbial communities from MTU Mesocosm Facility, Houghton, MI, USA - PEATcosm2014_Bin17_30_metaG | ecosystem: Environmental > Terrestrial > Soil > Wetlands > Peat | place...
CCCGTCGGCAGGGTGATCTCCTGCTCCGCGAACTCCCGCATCGTCCTCAGCACCGGGGGCACGCTCTGTCGGAGCAGCCGAATCGCCATCTGCCGCGTCTGGATCGCTTCCCAATTCACTGCCAACATGGCTGTGCTGGTCTCTCAGGTTCTGGATTTCACGCTCGAACAGCCGCTCCACGTCCTCGATCCCCTCCCGCACGATATTCATCGCCTCCGTGCCGAACTGCCGCTGCAGGCTGTCCAGCGTTTGCCTCAATCCCGAGGCAATCACGGCGAACAGGTCTTGGATCTCGTCCACCGGCAGGTACTTTTTCTTGAGTACCCGCAGGTTAAACTCTTCCTTTTCGGCCTTCGCCGTCCGTAGCCGGTCCAGAGACTCGGTCAGCGGCCCCTCCGCGTCGTAGTCTCCCTCCAGCAAGGTCTTGATCCACTTGCCGCCATGCCGCCCCAGTTTCGCCAGAAAGTCGTGCAGCCGCCCGACCACGATCGGCAAGTCAACCACTCGGCCGCCGAAGGGGAGCCCATAGAGATTTGCCTGCTCGGCCAAAACCTTGGTCTGCCGGCCGGACATTTCCCGCCAATGTTTCTGCGGGATGGTCCGGTAGTAGGCCCACCGGCGCTGTTCTTCCTGACGTTTCTCGACCCGGTTCAGCGCCTCCTGCTCCCGAACCGTGGGGATTTCACCGCGTTTACGCTTCGCGATCGCCTCGATCGCAAGATCCTGATCGATGGCGTCCGACTGTTTCACTTTCATTCAATCCACCCCTCGGATGGTATGTATGGGTCGCGCGCCATTCTTACTTACTTCCTTTTCACCGCGTTGTACGTGTAAGAAGACCGGGCGGCGGGGCCGGAAACCTGCGGGGCCACCGGCCTGGAAGTACCTAACACGTAGGGGGGTACCACGTCGTCTGCGTGCGCACCTGCTGAGTTGCTCGCGGGTGTGGCCGCAGATGATGACGCCTTCCGCGTCGACCACGATGGGTTGGCAGAAGCCGAACTGTCTGATCGACGAAGCTACCGCGTCAACAGCCGCATCGTTCTGGCGGGAGTCACCCGGGTAGAGCTTGATATCGGAGAGTTTCCGTAATTCCATTCGGAGCACACCTCAAGCACAGGGTAGTGCTGGTGGCTCCGAGATACGGAGTGCAGTCCCGGCAATCCAGGGCGGCGGGCAGGCGGACCAGAGAAACCGCCTGTCACTAAACAGATTATAGCAGAATCAGATGGATTTCAATAGTTCCGATTGGCTTCGTAGCTTCGATGCGGCGGTGGGGGCGACCGACGCAGGTTGGCGAGTTGCGCTCGCACGGGCGGTCGATGTGACCGATGCGCGCTTGACTCGGTCGCCGTGGCTCTGCGAAAACAGCGCATTGGCGAATCTGTCGGAGAGTGTCGCGCCTCGCAGAATCGGGCCACAAGCTCATGACTTTCTTGCGCGGGACAGCAGTTGCGTATCTCCACACAAGTCAATATGGCGCGATTAGCCGAGTCGATACGCCGTCCATGGTTTGAGTCTCGCCGCCGCACCAATCGGCATGGCTTATGGTCGACGGTCCCTCGCTGCAGCCGCTCGGCTGGTCAGCCCCTTACTTGTCACGGGGCGGCGAGGGACCTTCAATGACAGGGTTCAGTTCCAAGGCCTTCTTCCTGTCCGCTTCCGCCAATTCGTCTTCGCGCCGAGCGTTATGGACGAGGTAACGGGCATAGTAGAAGTTGGCATTCTGGCCTTTGGCATACTCAATGGCCTTGTTGAGATCGTCAAGTGCCCGCTGAAGATCGCCTGCCTGGTAATAGGCTCTGCCACGAGCGTAATACCCAAACGCGTATTTTTCGCCGACCTTCACAGCCTTGTCACCTTCCTGAATGGCCCGCTTGGCATCGTTTCTTCGCAGATAGATCAAGCACCGATCTGCATAGGCGATTTCCGGGCACCAACAATAGCCCTCGGTCCCAGGATCGTAAACATACGGGCTACTCCAATCTTGCCTCGAAGCAAGCGGGCTGCGCCCCAGTCGCACCACTTGGGCGAAGTCCTGGAGCGCGTGCTCGTCATCGCCTTTCTCCATGAAAGATTCGCCGCGATCGACGTAAAGGCAGGAAAAAGTGGGTCTGAGGTCAATCGCTTTTGTGAAATCCGAGATAGCCAGATCGTGCTCGCGTTGCCACATATGCAATTCGCCCCGGACTCCATAAGCAAGCACGAAGTAGCTATCGAGACGAATTGCCTCATCGCAGTCGGCCAACGCCTTTGCATACTCTTTCAGATTCTTATAGGTTTCGGCGCGTTTGACTAGAACCACCTTACAGTTGTTGGGATCCAGTTGGATCGCCTTTGTGTAACTTTCAATTGCAATACCGAAGTCCTTCTTGTCAAACAAAGCGTTGCCGAGGGCGTAGTGGACCTTGGCGCAGCCGGGCCAAAGATCTCTTGCTTTCTGGAACTTGGCGATGGCTTCCTCTGTCTTGCCCTGGGCCACGAATGAAACCCCAGATTCATACAAGGCCCAGTATTCCGCGTTTCCGCCGTCCTGTTCCAGTTTCTTCGCTACGTAAGCAAGGTCGAACACTCCAACCATTTGGTCCCGGAAGGCAATAGGGGTCTGCTCGAAGCGGTTCCGTACCGCATAGGGTCGCACATGGCTGAAAACGTATTCGTAAAGCTCGTCGCTGGTGACGATGCCATCATGGTTGAGGTCGGCAGCTCCTTTCAGTCCCTCCGCGAGATAATAGCTGAAGAGTCCATGCTCTTTCTCAGGCCAGGGGTGAGATTTCTCATCCTTCATGCAACTGGCCAAGGTGAGGAGCCCTACCGCGCTCTTGAAGGTTTCCGCAATTTCTTCGCTGGAAGGTTCGGAGGTTGGGTTGCCCTCCCGAGCAGCCCCAGAATGACAGCAGTCGAGGATCAATAATTTACGGGTGGCCTTGCAATCGCGGAGATCATTCTTCAGATGTTCTGTCCGATAGCCGGTAGCGCCGACGCTATCCTTTCGGCAATCCTCGGTGGCGAGGACATGGCTCTGGTCGTTATCAAGCAACCCATGTCCGGCGAAAAAGAACACAATCATGTCCCCATCCTCCGGAAGGCGCAGCCAATCATGGACAGTCCCGTTGAAGTTGTCCCGCGTGGGGCGTTGCGCGGCTGCGATGGATTTGCTGGTCATGCGGAGAATGCGTGCCTCGTCGAAGCCGCAATTGTCGCGCAAACAGTCGGCGATAAGGTTCGCATCGGCACTACAATGATCCAGGCAGTCAAGATGTGTATCTGTGTAGCTGTCCACGCCAACGACTACCGCCCATCTGCGCGCGGCGCCGGAATCGCCTTTCGCTGGACCTTGATCCGATGCCAAAAGCTCTCGACCGTTCGTAATGAATGCGAGGATGGCCAGCCACAGCAAGAAAGTACGGTAGTTATTCATGTTCACTGTACCTCCATCTCAGCCCGGCTTAATGCCGGGCGTTTGGTTCTTGGATCTGTTCAGCGCGGGTCACGTTATCGATGAACAGGTTGGCAGTCGCCGTCCGTTGCCGGAGCAGCGGATCTTGGGGGTCAAGCTTCAAGGCGGCTTCACACTCGGCAGCCGCCTCTGGCAACAGACCCTTTTCATGAAATACTTCGGCGCGCCCGAGATGCCGCAACGCCCCCTTGGCTTCTCGATCCCATGGTTCCAGCGCCTGGAGAAGCTGCTTCTCGATTTCCGGCATCAAAACGTCGAACCTGACAACAGTGTTCTTGTCTCCGTCAGCCTGAAAAATGAGTTCTAGACGGGACTTCGCGGGTCCGGTGTTCTCGTCGCGCCAGCGGCGCAGGGCGTCGCGCAATTTGGAATCAACAAGTTCTCCGGCCGAACCTTCAACGCGACTTCTCTCCCAAAGCACTGTCTGGTCGAACGCCCTTTCACGCACGATAAGCGTCACGTGTTGTCCCTTATCAAGCGGCCTCCACCGAAGTGCGAGCGACCTGGGCCAGACCTTGCTGGCTTCGATCGGTGAAAAGACCTGTGCGTCCGCTCGGGCCCTTCCTGCCCTGCGAAGCAGCACTTCCCTGACTTTAGCCATGAGTGCTCCCTCGTCCTTGGTGAGCAATGGGATCGGGAACCATTCCAGTTCCTCGTAGGTCCTTTCTTGCGGCCATTGAAAGACCTTGACCTTGCCTCCCGGACCACAACGCAGCCAGGCTCCGGCTGGAACGTCGAATCGGTTGCCCGAGTTTCGTTCGGGCTTGATCTCTTTCCCTTTGTCCTGCCGATTAACACTCCAGAACACCGGAGGGCTGATGATTTCGACCGGCACGGTCTGTTGATTTTCTTTTTTTTCCGGCGGCCCGTCTGCCGCCCTCGCCGCGGAGAGATTAGTGTTGTTCAACGCGAGGTGTGCGAGAACAAAATAGACTGCGGCGACCTTGACGATACTTCCCGAAAACGACTGAGTCATTGTAACAACACGCTTCTTTTGACGACGTGACGAATAACGAGGGAACGGTTTGATGTTTCCAAGAAGCCTAGACCTGCCACTTGTCAGGTTTCGCTTTGATGACCCAACTTGTGCGCGAAGGTATGCCAAGCCCATTCAACCAGCGGGTGGATCGCGAGCAGCACGGCCGCGACCAAGAAGTCGGGCCAAAACAGCCCAAAAACGCCAAGCATGAGGCCGCTAAGAACCACAGCCACTGCCAAAAGGCCGAACGCCGGCGGCAGCGAGATCTGTCCAAGGGTTTTTCCCGAATCATGCGCGCGTAATCGCATCAAAGCAAGCCAACAAAGAACTCCAATCGCGAGAATCAAGTCAGCACAAATGCGACAAAATGGTCGAAGTTCATAAAGCCGGGCATCGAGCAACGTCGCCGCTGCACAGGCGTGAAGGTAAACGCCCGGGACGGGTTCGGATTCGCCGGGCACCACGAACGCGTCCTGGATCGTCGCGTGTTCCACATCTCCTAGCAGCACGACCTTTCCCTGTAGGTCGTGGAATTTGGTCGGATCATTGTTGTAAACTTCGACGGTTGTTTTCTTCTCCTTGATGGTATCTAACCAGCTATAATCCACCAGGAAAGCCGTAAATCGGCACTGCCTGCCGTCGGCATCCTCCTTTTCATACTCGCTAATGACAGCAAATGGAAACCAGCTCGGCGGATCTTCTATCCCCCTGTCGTTATCCAATTTCGCCAAGGCGTAACCCAGAAAAGGCGGGTATTGGCCAGCCGGTTTCGTAATGCCTGCTATGAGATGTCCCGCGTCCTTACGAAGCACGCTCATGCTGGCCGCCAAACCCTTGTAGTCCGGCATGGCTAGCCACCGTTCTGGCGGCAATCCCTCCGTACTGTCAACACCGAGGTAAATCCTCGGGAGCGAGTGACCACCCGAGGTCTGACCGTCTGATTTCTTGCTCGAGTGCAAACAGAAGTCAAAGAACTTATAATCGTCCGGGTTGAGGAATCCTCCCTCTGAGTTGTGAAAATTGATGTCAATACCAACAGCTTTCGGCGGGTTTTTTGCGCTGGCAGCCAACTCAAGGAATGCCCTTAACGGCGCGCGGTCTGTGACAAAGGTTCGCTCGTCCGCCGGACCTGGAACGTCCCCCTTCCCGTTTCTTGAGCCACTCATAGCGTGGGAAGCGGGTATCAGTCCTATATTGCTCGTGTCGACTACTACCACGGGTGAATCAATCTTTTTTGCGCTGCGAACCGTCCGGCGTACTTCGCGCACTACGTTATAGCCGGCCTGCGCCAGGTGTTCCCCAATAGGCGAGCCTCTTAGAAACACCAAATTAAGCACCACAAGGGCGACTAACCATAAGTTAATTGTTATTCGCAACCCTTCCACTACGGCCACGGCGATTCTCGTCAACTCCTGCGGAGAACCTCTAATCGGTTCGGGAGCGGTTCGGCGTGCGCGTAAGAAGGTTACAAGCAGCCACTCGAACCCGGTGATCAGAAAACGCTGGAGCCAGAGGATGATCACGGCGACAACGGCCAGAACAGCAGCAACGACCATTTCGAGCCGCGGCAGTTGGTGGCTCTGGAACAAGAAAGTTGTGGCCGCGCTCAGTATCAGCGTCCAGGCAAGGTTGGTTAGAAGCCAGCGGTTAGCCAGAAGATCGTAGTGTTTTCTTGCATTGGTTCGAGCCATTCGCGAGTCCTCCGGGATGGACTAAGCCGCGCCGTCAAAACCTACTAACTGGAAGAGACCTTTCAGCCATCGTCTCGCCGAGTCAAGGCGTCGCAATCGCTCGCAAGCCGCGGGAAGTCGAAATTCATACGCGGCCACCGACTCCGAAGCAACTCTTTGGCTAAAGATGTGGTCACGACTACGGCCATTATAGGCATAGGGAGCCCCCCACGCAATCGCGTGATCACCAGCACTCGCGAACGGCAGGAACGGGTTTGCAGTGCTGGGAAGGATGTTTTAAGCTACCGATCCGGATTCTGAATCGTGGTATCGTCATAAGTTTAAGGAGGATCGGCAGATGACGAGCAAGGAAGCTCGGGAACGGATGTTGAAGGAAATCCAGGAGATCGCGGAAGGCTGGGGGAAAATGATCTCCAGGGAGGCGTTCCCAACGGGCCTGGACTCGATGTCACCCTTGCCGAGATGGAGGAGTATGCCGTCGCGGCTTCCCGGGCTCTGGTGAAAGGGGCGGTGGAGTCGATGACCGCCACGCAGAGGGAACAGTTCGGCGAGGAGGCCCCTTGTCCGGCCTGCGGCAGGATGTGCCTGGTGAAGAAGAAATCAAGGTCGGTGGCGGTGCGGTGTGGCGATGCCACTCTGGATGAACCGGTGGGCCACTGCCCGACGTGTCGCCGCGATTTTTTTCCCTCAGCGTCCGGTCCTGAAGTTGGACGGTCACGGGTACAGTCCGACGATCCTGCATCGCATCCTGCACATCGCCGGCGTCACGAGTGCTTTTGAGGTGGCGGAAACGGCGTTGAAGGTGGTGGGGGAGATTGCGATTTCTGCGCGGCAGATCAACAACTTGGTCAACGAGGTCGGCCAGGAGTTGGCCGCGGATCGTGATGCGAGAACAGCGCGGTACGCGAACGAGCCTCTGCCGCGACAGCCAACCACGGTGGATGTGCCGCCGGATTTGGTGGCAGTCTTTTTCGATGGCGGGCGGATGCGTACTCGCGAACCGGAGCAAGGGCGAGACGTTCACCAGCCACACTGGCGCGAGACGAAAAACGCGGGCTTTCATCGGATGAAAAGCGAGACGCCCTCCCAAGAACCGCAGCCTGATCTGCCGGACTGCTTTCGCAACGAAGCTTACGTGGAGAAACTGGTGAAGGGGCTAAAAAGCCTGAAAAACGAGGGTCGTGAGGAGGAATTGGACGTGGAGCAGCCCTCGCCGACCAGCACAGCGTCGGAAGAGGCATCTCCGCAGGAAGCGGCCTCCTGGCAACCAGAGACTTTGTTCCATACGTGCGTCAGTTCGCTGGCCAGCAGCGAGGAGTTTGGGCCGATGATGGCCGCGGAAGCTGACAGCCGAGGTTTCTTTACGGCGCAGAAAAAAGCGTTTGTCGGCGATGGCCAGGGCTACAACTGGACCATCCAACAGCGATGGTTTCCCGACTTCGTGCCGATTGCAGACTTCGTTCACGCCGTGGAGTACGTCTACACCGCCTCCAAGACGGTGCACGCCGAGGCGCCGTCCCGATGGCGTCAGTATTTGGAGTGGGCCACGGCTTGCTGGAAAGGAGACGTGGCGAAGGTCATCGCCGATCTTGGCGTGTGGCAATCGCGTATCGGCATCCCGCCGGAGGGCGAGAAACTTTCCGAGAGCGATCCCCGCAAGATGATTCACAGCGTCACAACGTACCTCAGCAACAACGGCGGCCGGATGGACTATCCTCGCTACCGCCGCCAGGGACTGCCGGTGACCAGTTCGCTGGCGGAGTCCCTGGTAAAACAGATCAGCAAGCGGGTCAAAGGGACGGAAAAGTTCTGGAACGACGGCCCCTCAGGCGAAGCGATTCTTCAATTGCGGGCCGCCGTAATCTCTGACGGGGACCGCCTTCAGCAATGGATCTGCAACCGCCCAATCTCTCCATTCTCACCACGATGTCGCCCGGCTCCCCTCGTCACGAGCGCCTAAAAATCACGAACGTGTTCTTCCGCCCCTCGCGAACAAGGAGCAGCACCTTCTGTGTGAACGTGGCACCGGACAGCAATGGGATCTTCATTGTCTCTCGCGAAGGCGACGAGGTGAACTCGCCGGAAGCTGGTCGCGTCGGTGCGACACCCTTCCGTGGTTCTTGGCTGCACGAAACCTGCGTCGGTGGGGCCCCTGTCTGCTGCAGGGGATGGTTCGGCACGGCACCCATTCGCTGTTGACCTACTTCTGCGACCGTTGGGGCCGCACCTGCCACCCGAGTATGCGTGGATCGTAAACGTAGGTAGTGACGGTCATCTGAGAAATAGAGAGCCCCAAGTCCGAGTACATCGCTTGGTGGAGCGGGTTCCTCGAGATGCCGATGATCGCGTCGATGTCGCTGTTTTCCCCGTAAAGGATTGGGAAAAGCACGCGATACCCTTCGTCCCCGTCGTACTTGGCGAGCGTGATCTGGAAAGAGTAGACTCGCCCCCACTGATAAGACAGTCCTCCCTTCCATGCGTCGTCGAACGCCACTCGGTTGTGGATGATGGCGTGGACGGCAGTCGCCGTCCCGGGAGTGAGTCCAGTGACTTGCAGACTGCCGCAGCGGTTGACGGTTTCCGGATACGGAATGTACCGGAACGACACCGGAACTGCGGATGGGATCACACGGACTTCTTTCGCCGACCGTAGGAACTCGTTATCCATAGCGGCCATGACCGCGCGTGTGTCATTGATCTCGGGCATCCAGCCGAGGCGGCCATTCGCTTGCGTCGGAGCGTTATCAGCCATGGGGCTTTCTCCATTTGTGTTGCCTCGGATCGTGAAGCGGCACCGCGGGGCAACGTCCGCGCCGCCGAACATCCAAGCTCACCTGCTGGCCCGTGCGGGCGAAACCGAGAAAACGCCAGAGAGCGTGATGTCTTCAAGGCCGAACATTCTGATTCTGCCGACGACCCCCACTTTCATATTCGTCAACAAGCCGCGAAAGTCAAGCACTTGCGACTGTGCCTGCGAGCGCCAGCAGTCGTATTCTGCGGATCCGCATAAGGGGCTGCCTCACACCGGCCATGCCCCCCATAAGGCTATTTGGGCAGGGCCCCCGCGTGTTCTGCCGCACAACCGCCTGTCAAACCCGGGTTGCAGCGCGCATCGGTGGCGTACGTTGGCAACTTGCGTTTCTACGCGGAGGGGCGACACACCTCCGCGCGTAAGGTGGCGTGAGCTCGCGGGCAAGCGACCGGTAGTCCCAACAAGTCGGCGTACGTCACACGCACTACAGGCTGTCCGGCGATCGGCTGTTTTCATTCAGATCGAGAGTTCGGAACGCCGCTCCGGGCGGCGCCGTAATCGCAATTCGCCCGCGGCGTCCCTTACGCCCCACGAACCGAACGACCACCTGCATGCCGCCGGCTTCGACAATCCGTTCCTCGCCCTCGGCGTACCAGTCGACGCACTGGCTCACCTCGGCCGGCACATGAGCTCGATTACGGGTCGCGTTTTGGTCGTTGTTCTGCCGAGAGTCCATGTTTAGGTCACCTCGATCTCTGGCCTGGGCCGGCTCGGGGGGCGACTGCTCTCCATGCTCGAGATTGTCCGCCGTATCCAAGTTCGGTAGCTCTGTCATAATGTTTTCCCGGTGTCCGCACCCCGGGCCTCCCCGGTGACCGGGGGTAGTTATGTCTGTCTGTGTCTGCATGGCTTAGCTTAGGCTTGCGGGTTGTCTGACTTGACTTATACCAGCGGTTTTAGCTGTCACTTGTGGACCAGAGGACGCGCCCGGGGTGGCGGCGGGATCGTCTACCCGCTCGTTGCCTGGAAAACTTCCCGATTTGGAAGATCCGCTGTTTCGGCACATCAGTTCACGTTGCCCTTGGGCCGGCACTGCTGCCGACCGTCCCAACGTTACAACCGCCGGGGAGTTGTACCCGGCTCCCATCGTCTCGATTCTTTTCGGGGATAAAGCATCGACGCAACGTAACCCATACCACACATGCAAACTCCCTCAAAGGCCGACCGGAACGCGAACCCCGGATGTACGCTTCGGCCTTTATTCATCGTTTTCGCCTCGGTTTTGAGCAAGCAAAATTGCCCTTGTGGGTGCGTCGTTTCTTACGATTTCCCGCGGCGGCCACGGTGGCAATCGCCTGGTCCCAGGGTTGGGTCAGATCGACTTTCAGCGCCTTGCCGGTCGTCGCCGTGAGGCTCTTGGATATGGGTGTCTGTGCGGCTAAGGCGTTCCAGCCGGCGGGCCGGCGGGGCAACACCGACGCAACATGCCAACTGGCGCCTACTGCCGGGGGACTGGCAAACGGATATATCACGTTGGCCCGTGTTGGGCTGCGGGTGACCTTGGGAACGTCGGCCAACCGTGGCAACAGGACGCGACACGGCGCAAACGTGGGCGACGCGGTGGAGCCAACGGGCTTCGCCTGCGGAGAGGTTGGATTTCGTTTTGGTCCCGACGAGGTGCGTTTCTGCCGTTGAATTGTCAGAATATCCAGAGCGCTTTTCGGCAAAGCCGTGCGTAATAGCCGGGTTGGTTGGCGCGGTGCAGAATGGAGAACGCGGGAGGCACTATGCATGGTGTCCTCCCGTTGCCTGGATGATGGCGACGATACTACGACGGATCGCGGAAGGAAGAGCGGGCCACGCGTCGATTACGCTGGCCAATTGTGGGTTGGCAGAAGGGTCTTGCGGAGGAAGTGCTGCGCCTTGTGCTGCGCTTTGTGGAGAATTGGCGGATTTCTCGGGAATTTCGGGGGTAGCAAGTAGATTTCTAATCCGCTGGTTGCAGGTTCGAATCCTGCCGGGCGTACTGACTTACGTCAAGGGGGCGATGGCACATGTCCTTGTACATGTCCATCGGCCATCGAAATCGACGAATCACTAGCCCAAGTGGTGGTAGCCTGGCCCAAACTGGGCGAAGGCATCAAGCAAGCCGTCCTTGCCATTGTCAAGGCGTCATCGGCCAGCTAACGGGTTCCTGACGCCTGCTAGGTTTCGGTCGGTCGGATGAAACATCCGCTTCTTCGGGTTGCCGTCTTTCGTTTCGTTGGGTGTGTGTGCCTTGTCGAGCCGGATCAATGATCATCGGATCACCGATCCGATGGGTGCGCCCCGATTGACAATTCATGCCGGCGCGTTCCGCGCTCAAGGGGGAGGGGTCTGATTCAAATCGAAGGTTCTAGCTGGCAAAAATGCCCGGCCCTACGCCCTATGGGCTCTGTGTCTTCGTCGCCAAGCGTAGCCGATCAGACTGACGGCACCAATGCCCAGCAAGGCAAGGGTGGAGGGTTCGGGGACGGGTGTCAGTAGGAATGCGACGTTTTGCCCCTCCGGGTTTGTGCCATCACAGACAATTTGCCCGGAATCGTTGATCGCTGCTGCACCCCCTGCCCACCAGCCGGACGGAATCAGCGAGTTCAGGTCAGTCATCACCCCATTGCTGTAAAGGAAAGCAGTACCGAAGCCGTTGTTTGCGATGGCATTTCCCACCACCTGCCCGCTGTCGTTGGCCGCCCTGGCGCCTCCTCAGCAACGCAGCAAGGCGCGCTACATGAACGTGGACGTGTTGGTGGATTGGGCCCGGGAGTCCTTACGGGCGTTGGATCA
>Ga0181535_10006782_pt1 | contig 11701 bp, 9 predicted proteins | sample PEATcosm2014_Bin_44_FD_119774 | JGI IMG/M metagenome (GOLD analysis project Ga0181535, IMG submission 119774) | Peatland microbial communities from MTU Mesocosm Facility, Houghton, MI, USA - PEATcosm2014_Bin17_30_metaG | ecosystem: Environmental > Terrestrial > Soil > Wetlands > Peat | place...
GAAGAATCGTTGCAGATATGCGGAAACGGCTATTGCCCCGGCGAGTGCCGGCGACAACGCAGACTGATCTTTTCATGGCAAGTCTCCTCGACCAGTTGAATTCCTCGGGGGGTGAGGAATTGAATCGGGGACCCGGTACTGAGATAAGCGAAGGGTAGTCTTCTGGAAGAAGCCGTCAGTGCGCACAGTCACCTTAGCGCGTGACAGGTTTTGAGGAGATTCTGCCTCTCAGGATGGCGGCGATTGGGCAGGTTCGAACGACGAGTCTCGGAATCGGGGACGGGGTCTTCTATTCCCTCGGTCCCTTGTTCTCTCGGTCCCTTGTTCCCTTGTTCCCTTGGTCCCTGTCTTTCACACCGGCGGCATCGCGTCCACTACCGGAACGCCCGCTGGCGGTGTAAAGCGAAACGTCTCGGCCGGAATTTGCGCGTCTGGCTGTTCATCTGCGAATGTGAATTGCGTGATCGCGCCGTCTGCTTCGTCCACTTCAATTCCGTTGATCCAACCGTCGGGTGTCACCGTCAGCGCAACCCGCGTTACACGTTTTTCCTGGCCCTTGGGTTGGCCGCTCAGGGTAAAGCAGCCCTTCGGAGCTGGGGCCATCGTCAGGCCGGTCAGTTCCTTTTCAAGCTGCGTGTGACCCAGCAAAAAACGGAGTGGCGAGCGCAAATCGTCCAGCTCACTTGCCGGGATGCGCTGCACCTGTGCGTCTCCCTGTGTGTAGAACCACGCGAACTTGCCGTCAAGGAGGAAGATCTTTCCCTGCGGCGAGCTGTACTTCCACATCATGCGCCCCGGTTTGCGCAGATAAAGCGTGCCGCTCTCGGTCTTCGTCATGCCCAGCCCCGAATAGCTCTCGCTGAATCCGGACTTCAACGATTGCAACTGGTCGTAATGGTGGTCGACGCGCAGCGCCAAATCATGGACGGAAGGCGGACTCTGTTGTGCGGAGAGGCTCGCGGCCAAAAACAAAACGGCGGCCCCAAAAAGGCCGCCGCTCAGCTTTGATCTTAGATTCTTCATTACTGTCCAAGCGTCTGCGTGCAATTTACCCCGCCTGTTGGATCAAATTTAATCTGATCGGTTTCATCGTCGCAATAGCCCCGATCGCCCGTCTTTCCCACGCTCTGCGGCTTCGCCGTCGCAGTAAAGCTGTTGAAGCGGTCTACATTGTTACTCGTCACCTTGTCGCTGCACGCAATGCTGAATTCGTACCCTTGCTTGAATCCCGACGCCAGGTCCGACGGCAGCAATTGCGCGCTCGTTGAGGTCGGCGGTCCGGAATGAGGATCTCCGCCAAGCGCCTGGAGCGTGCATGCATACCCGAGCGAAGGATAGGACTCCTGGTACATCATCTGCGCCTGCACAATCTTCTGCAGAGAGTTCACGGCCGACAGGGCATTCGCTCTCTTGGTATAGACGCTGATGCTGGCGATCGCCAAAAGTGAAAGGATGGCGATGATCGCCATCACGATCAGTAGTTCCATCAAAGTAAAGCCATTGGGCGAGAATATACGGCGCGCGCGGTTGCGGCTGGACTTACAGTTCATGAGATTCCCAAAGCCTCGCGGAACAGGCCCGCTTTCACCGGCCTTCCCTAAAGATGCTACACCTACAGACGTAAATGGGAAACGGATCGCTCAGCACACTAGACGGCCGCGGCCCAGCTTCACCCCGTCCAGCCGGCCCAGCAGGGTCACCGCGATGCGTTCCGGTGCAAAGAGTCGCTGCGCCATCGCCTGAACCTCTGCCGCGCTCACCTCGTTAATACGCGCAATGATCTCGTCGGCTGAGAAGAACTGGTGGAAATACATCTCCTGACGCGCCAGGTTGGCCATGCGCGCGTTCGAACTCTCCAGGCTCAGCAGAATATTTCCCCTCAGTTGATCTTTTGCGCGGGTTAATTCTTCGTCGCTGATGGGGCTCTCTTTCAGGTTGCGGAATTCGGCCAGAATCAGGTCCACTACTTCCAGCGCCTTGCCCGCCGATGTGCCGGCGTAGACGCAAAAGTTTCCCGTATCCCGATAAGGGCTCATGTCGGAGTAAACCGAATAAGCCAGGCCCCGCTCCTCGCGGATATTCTGGAACAGCCTCGAGCTCATGCCGCCGCCCAGCACGGTGTTCAGGATCGACGTCACATAGCGGCTGTCATCGGCCACCCGCGGCGCTGGAACTCCGAGGCAGATCTGCACCTGCTCCAGCGCTTTTTTGTTGCGCAAAATAATCCGTGCACTGGGCTCGGGCGCCGATAGTTCAGCAAGCGCCTCGCCGCTCGGCAGAGTAGCGAACTTTCCCGCCACCGCCTCGACGAATTGGTCGTGGTCCAGATTCCCCGCCGCCGAGAACACCATGTTTCCGCCGTGAAAACGGTCGCCATGGTAGCCAAAAAGCTGCTGCTGGCCCAGCCGTCTTACCGTCTCTGTTGTTCCAAGGATCGGGCTACCCAGCGGGTGTCCCTTCCAGAAGCTCTGCGTGAACAGCTCGTGCACCAGCACGTCCGGATTGTCTTCGTCGATTTTGATCTCTTCCAGAATCACACCCCGTTCCCGCTCAATGTCCGGCGCGGCAAACGTGGGATTCAAAACCATATCCGTTAGCACGTCCAGCGCGATCGGCACGTGGTCAGAAAGCGATTTCACGTTAAAACAGATCGTTTCTTTGCTGGTGAAAGCGTCCAGGTTGCCGCCAATCGAATCCATTTCGCGAGCGATATGCTGCGCCGAGCGCGACTTTGTTCCCTTGAAGAGCATGTGCTCCACAAAGTGCGAGATGCCGTTCACGTCCGCGTTTTCGCAGCGCGATCCCGACTTGATCCACACCCCCATTGCGACCGAATGCACGTGCTCCATCCGCTCGGTCAGCACAACCAGGCCGTTCGGCAACTCGGTGCGGCGAAGGTTTCGTTCAGTGTTCATCGTCATCCTGTGGAAATTAGATTCTAGGCCAACCGAGGCCTCAACAGTCTGGTCCCGACTTTTGCGGTTGTCGTTTCCCGCTGTTTTCGTCCAGTTCCGAATCGGCGGCGGGCTCTCAACTCCCGGCCGCGTCACCAGCTATCATGCTCAAAGCTGCGCCCAGGAATTACCGTGCCCGATAATCCCGATCAACTCGTACCGATCTCCGCTGCCGCGCCGGCCCCCGGCCGTCCTGACCCTCGATCAAGTCCTCTATTTGGATTGGATGCGGCAGCCCTTGAGACGCTTCTTGGCCGGGAAGGGGAGCCATCATGGCGTGCTGTCCAAATAGCAGAAGCTATGTATCGTCAGTACGTTACAGATATTTCCTCGATTACAACCTTATCATTGGACCTGCGCCGGAAACTCGCCACCCAGGGCTGGCAGATCGGCCGCACGGAGATCGCCAAAGCGTTTCAGTCCGCCGACGGAACCGAGCGCTACCTGGTCCATTGCCCAGGCCCGAAGCCCGAAACCGTGGAAACTGTCTGGATGCCGGAAGGCGATGATGGTGAGGCTGGCGACGGCACGGAAGAAGAGCCATCTTCCGTGCCGAAATCCTGGCGCCGCGCCACCATCTGTGTCTCCTCGCAGGTTGGTTGTGCGGTGAACTGCCAGTTCTGCCTCACGGCCAAGCTTGGCCTTCAGCGCAACCTCACTCCCGGTGAGATTGCCGGGCAGGTCATTTCGGTTTTTGCCCGCCACAGCGTCCGCGTAGGCCGCGACCGAGTGAACCTTGTCTTCATGGGGATGGGCGAGCCGTTTCTCAACTACGACAACTTCATGGCCGCCGTGCGCCTGCTCGTCCGCGAAGTCGGCCTCAGCCCGCAGCGCATGACGGTTTCAACCTCCGGCATCGTTCCCGGCATCGAGCGCTTCGCCCAGGAGCCGTCCGACTTCCGTCCCAAGCTTGCCATCAGCCTCAACGCGCCCAACGACGAGATCCGCGCCGAGATCATGCCCATCAACCGGAAATGGCCCATTGCAGATGTCATCGACGCGGTCCGGCCCATCCGCCTCCGTCCGCACGAGCGCATCACATTCGAGTATGTTCTGCTCGGCGGCGTTACCGACCAGCCAGACCACGCCCGCGAGCTTGCCCGACTCGTGCGCCGCACTGGCCTGCCTGTCAAAGTGAACCTGATTGCGTGGAACTCCGGGCCAGGCATCGCCTACAGCACCCCGACACCAGAGTCGGTCGAGTCCTTTCGGCATACGCTGGCGGGTGAGGGAATTCCTGCCTACATCCGCCAGCCGCGCGGCCGCGACATCTTCGCCGCCTGTGGCCAGTTGAAGCGCACCGTCGAAACCTAAGCGGGCCGCACGCGAGCGCGGGCCTCGGTTTGACTACTGACTTGGCGGCATGGCCAGCGGCTGCACGCTGCCGCAGTCCGCGCCCTTGTACGACGACGTCGCGTTCATGGTCATCTGCATCTGTTGGCCATTTCCCATCGTCATATTCATCAGCATCGTTGTCTTTGTCGTGTTCGCATCCACGAAAGTCGTCTTCACAGTCCCCGTCATGCTCATGCGGCCGGAGCAACTCAGGTCCGCTGACATTTCGGTCGGTGAGAGCGACACGTTCGTCACCTGGCACTGAGCGTTTTGCGGATTCGAGTATGGACCCCCATATTTATCGATCATTGCCTGCGTCACGCATACTTGTTGCGTATGCGATCCCATTTGCGGCATGTTGGGCATTCCGCTCATGCTCATCTGGCTGGTCACTTCCCAAAGGCCGGCCTTCCGCTGTCCCTGCGCGCTCGCCGCCAGAGCGATCAAACAACAGCTCACCACCGCCATCCAAATCCGGGTCCTGCTCATACTTCCTCCTGGCCGCGCGAATTTACTGCGGAGCGCGTGTTAAGAATCTAGCGCAATTCACCGCCCCCGGGACAGACCTTTCTGCAATCGATTGTGAATCTTCGGTTGAGTATCCAGAGCACCTGGCGGCACGATCCTGCGCCTTACTGCGGCGCAGGTCCGCGGACCACCTGCACCAGGTTGCCCGTATCGAGTTCCTTGGCAAAGGCGTTCTTGATGTCATCGGCCGTTAGTTGCACATACTTTTGCGCTGCCAGTACGGGCTCGTTAAGGGGCAAGCCGATCTCTGCGTACCCGAGAAGTTCTTCAGCAACCGCATCCTCGCTCGATGTGCTCAGCGGAACTTGCCTGAGCATCAGAGCCTTGGCTTGGAGCAGTTCAGCGTCGGAAACATCCTGGGCTTGCATCTGTTTCAGGTCCCGCACAATAAGGTCCCTGGCCTTCGACACATTCTGGGGGTCGCAACCGTACTGGACCGAATAGCTCGCCCTGTTCTTCGACGCACTCAGGCTCACATCCACGGTGTAAACCAACCCGTTCACCTGGCGTAGATCGTGATAAAGGCGCGTGGCATAGAAACCCCCGCCCAGCACGTGGTTGCCAAGCTGCAGCGGGTAATAGGACGGGTCGAAGCGATTCAGGTTCAGTTGTTCGGCCAGCGTTACTGTGTCCTGCACGGCCTGATCGTCAGGCACATTGGCCGCGGACGCCTTGTTAACGGGAATCGCAGCCAGATCCGTATTCGGTGTTTCGCCGGTTGCCTTCCAATCGCCAAACCACTTCTCGATTGCCGCGCGGGCTTCATCCGGCGTGATGTCGCCGATCACCACGATCGTGGTCAAGTCGGGCCGCACCGTTTCAGCGTGGAATTGCTTCACTTCATCGAGGGTCAGCTTCGAGACGGTATCCGGCGTGGTCTCGCGCAGCGTCGGATCGCCGGCGGGAACCAGAGCCAAACTCAATGCGCGTGAGGTGCGGTATCCGGGGCTCACTAGATTGCCGGCCACAAACTGCGCCATCTGGCCGCGCGTGATCTCAAAGGCCTGCTCGGGCAAAGCCGGATGCAATTCGTTGTCCGCAAGCAATTGAACGCCTTTTGAGAAGTACTCTTTCAGGACGCTCAGGGAAAACTGGTACCCGGCGCTCTCGTTCGCTGCAATGTCGTCCAGCGCTTTTTGGAATGTAAGCCGGTCCATGCTCTGAGATCCATAGGAGTAGAGCTCGCCAAGCACGCTGCTCAGCCCATCCTGGCCCGGCGCCGTTTGCAGGTTGGAGTTATGTTTGATCCTTCCGGAAAGGGTCACGGTCGGGCTTGTCCGATCCGTGCGCACAATCAGCCGGATTCCGTTCGGCAGCTTGACGTCCGAAACTGCGAGCGCATCCTTCGGAACCTGAAGTGCGGCCAGCGGCCCTGCAGCCCAATCTGGCAGCACCACGGGCTTGGTCGGCGCAGAAGTTGCCTGTTCCGCGCCGCCGAATCCTTTGGCTGCAACCGCCTCGCCATTCGGCGCCGGCTTCAGGATTGCGGTAATCGTGCTCGTATTCAGCAGATACTGCTTGGCGACTCGGTTCACGTCGGCCAGCGTCACTTTGCGGATGGCATCGACATCCTCTTCAGGTGAGTTGCGGCCTTCCCCCGCCAGCGCGGCCGACCACACATCGGCCAGGCCGGGAATGGAGTTACGCTGGAATTCCGCTTGCGCAATCTCGCTCCGCTTCGACGCGTCCACCAGGTCCGCAGGCACCCCGTTCGTCGCGTAGCGTTCGATAATTTGGCGCATCTCTGTGATTTCGCCGTTAACATCTCCCCCTGCCGGCAGCGCTACCACTCCATAGCCGACACTCGCCTTCCGGTACGCCTCCGCGAAGCCGAATTCGGCCGCCAGCACTTTGCCCGCGGGAACCATTCCGTACAAATCCGCGCGTTGGCTCGCCAATACATCGCCGAGAATCTGTGCAGCCGCGAAGTCCGGCGAGTCGGTGCCCGGCATCCGGTACGCAATAAATCCCAGAACATAAGGCAGGTTGCTGTCGATGGTGAAGCTATCCGTCTTGAATGGTTGAAGATCGATGGCCGGCCGCGCGGGAACCGCATGGCTCGGGGCAGCAGAATAGAGTTGCTTGATCTCCTGGAGCGTCTTTGCCGCATCCACGTCGCCCACAATCACGAGAATCATGTTCGAGGGCGAGTACCACTTTTCGTAGAAGTCCTTTAGCTGGGCGCCTGTCGTCGCGTCGAACGAGGCCTTCGTCCCCAGCGGATCATGCGCGTAAGGAGTCCCGGCAAACATCGCGCCGTTCAGGCGATCGATGAATTTGTAGGTCGGATTGGACAAGTCGCGTTGCACTTCCTGTTCAATAGCTCCGCGCTCCTCGTCCCACTCGGCCTGCGCGTCGTCGATCCCATTCAGGCAGGCGGCCTGCGCGCGCAGCGCCACGTCGAGGTCCGCCGATGGCACGGTGGTGAAAAACTGCGTAATGTCTTGCTGCGTGTCCGCATTGTCCTGGCCGCCCAGCAGAGCATAGATGGCCGCGGTCTGATCGGCCGTCATGCCTGAGCATCCCCTGAAAGCCATGTGTTCCTGCGCGTGCGCCATGCCGGGGAAACCCTCGGGTGTCTCATTGCCTCCCACAAGGAAGTTGGCCTGCACTGTTACCACCGGCGCCAGCTTGTTGGGGATGATCACCACGCGCATCCCATTGGAAAGTGTGGCGCGCGTAACGTTCTCAGTTGCGGAAGAAGTCGCCTGCGCAGAGCAGGGCACAGCGGCTATCGCCATGCAAAACAAGGGCAAAAATCGCTTGATATTCAAAAGGGTTCTCCATGGGTTGGCTAATGAACTTTGAAATCGCCGGGTAAGGTCGACCTGCTTGCTCAATCGTACGAGGCCTGCGCGCCCTTGGCCAATTGCGAGCACGTCATTTCTTGTTAGACGCGCTGCCGGCCGCAAGTTTCATCACCGCGTCAGTCACTCGGTCGGGGGCGTGTCGAACGACATTCTCCTCGCTGGCAAAATCCCCCAGGATGCAACGCACGCCCAATGCCTCAATGCGTTCAACATCAGGCAGGATCGGCGCAGCGCCTTCGGCCGCGTAGCGGGCCAGTGTCTCGGTTGAAAACTGGCCCGTATTCACGACGGCGTAATCGAAGATCTGCGTCCGCGTGTGCTCGTAGATACGCTCGATGTGTTCGGAGGCGGTCAGGTTCAAGCTCTCGTTGGCTTGGGTCATCAGGTTGCAGATGAAAACGCGCACCCCGCTCGCCGTCCCCAGCGCCGACGGGATTCCGTCCACCAATAAATTCGTGATCAGCGAGGTGTAGAGTGATCCCGGCCCAACCGTGATCAAGTCGGCGCGCTGGATCGCCTCAAGAGTCTCCGGCAGCGGAGCGGGGTGCGGCGGGTCAAGGGTCAGCTCCACGATGCGTCGCTTGCTCGCCGTGATGTTCGTCTCACCGCGCACCACCGTGCCATCGTCCATACTGGCCACCAGCGTGGCGTTGGCCGTGGTCGCGGGGTAAATCCGCCCGCGCGTGGCCAGAATCTTTGAAGCCAGTTGCACCGCCTGCGCAAAGTCGCCGGTAATCTCCGTCAGCGCCGCAACAAACAGGTTGCCGAAGTTGTGGCCCTTCAGCCCGTTTCCGCCTCGAAAGCGATGTGTGAACAGCCGCGACAGTAAATCCTCTTCCTCGCTCAGCGCCACCATGCAATTGCGCAGGTCGCCCGGTGGCAGCATATTGAAGTCCTGACGCAGCCGGCCCGACGATCCCCCGTCATCTGTTACCGTCACCACCGCCGCCAGATCCGCAATCACGTCCGTTGCGTCCGGGCTCTTTCCCGGCGCAGAAACATGCCGGCGCAGCCCGCGCAGAAGCGTCGATAGGCCCGTTCCGCCGCCCATGGCGACCACGCGCACCCCCCCAGCTGGGGACGAGACGCCGCGTACGCGCTTTTGCGCCCCTGCGCGCTCACTGCTTGATTTGTCAGATTTCAATGCACGTCCTACGGAACTTCAGGATAGAGCAACTCGGTGAACCGCGGGTCGTCCACCATGTTCTGGAAGTCGTTATCGACGCGCGCCTGCAACCGGTTCTTCGGATTCAGTTCAATCGCTCGTGCCAGGTTGTTCAGGCAGTCCTGAACGCGACCCGTGATGGCTTCGAGCACCGCCAGCCCATAAAACGCATAGTCGGCATTGGGGTGGCCGCTCAAAATGCTAGCGAACTGTTCGCGCGCTTCTTCGTAGTAGCCGGTATTCAACTGCGAGATGGCGTAGTCGTAATGCTCCTCGGGCGTCTGGAACGAGAGGCTGTCCTTCTCCATTTGTCTGCGGCAGGTGACGATGTACATCCGGCAGCGGTCCTGAATCTCTACCGGCGCTTCGGGGAGCAGCTTTTCCAGCAGTCCCAACGCCTTTTCGTACTTGCCCTGCTGCAGCAGTTGAATCGCGGCCTGGTAGTGCTGAACCGCTGCATCGTTATGCGTCCGGCCGCGACCGTCGGTCTTGCCGGTCGCTGGTGGTGTCTTCTTGCGGCTGGGCGCCGCGGATCGTGCCTCTTGCGTCATGAGTATTCCAGAACCTGCTTCGTTTGCCGCGGAACCCGATCTTCGCTCCGCAGGGAATTCTTTTTCAGGGACAATGCTGCTTAGGCCATGTTTATACGCAGAACCCCGCCATCCGTCAATGGGTCTTTGCCAAGACCGGCTGAACCTCGCCGTCTGATTGTACCGCCGCCGTCCTCGCCCGCTGTCGTGCGAGCGCCTGCCCTGAGCGGAATCGAAGCGGCCTCGCCCGTACCCGCCTCGTCGCCTATGTTCGCTTCCCGTAGATTGCTGGATTCAGCGTCGGATCGTTGTACATCTTAAACTGCCGGTAAAGCTTTAAGCGCCGTGTTCCGCCGACGGTTTCCCGCCACAACGTATCCAGGCATCCAGCCAGGTCATCGCGCTGCTCTTCTAAAATCGCCAGCCGCTCCAGATTCCGCTCTGCGTGGCCCGGTGGCGCGTCCCTCCGCTCTGCCTCCTCTCTCGTGTGGTAAATCTTCAGCGCCAGAATGGACAGCCTGTCGATCATCATTCCCGGCGATTCGGAGTGAAGCGGCGCTGCCGGATCAGGCAGGCCGCGCGCCTCCATCCAGCCCATCATTGCGCGGTCCAATTCTTCCACCAGGTCATTTCGCAACTGATTGGTCACGTCCACGCGCCGCTTCACCTGGGCAATCGCGGTATCGCTCGCGCCCGGAGTTCGCGCCTCGTCCTCAATGTGCCACAGATCGAAGTTTGCACGGTGCTGCCGCGCCACAAGCCGCAGCCATTCGCCCTCCGCACCGGCTCCGGCAGCAGGGGATCCCGTCGCAGGCGCGTCAGGCCTCTCGTGCCACTCTCGCGTCAGCCGATCTTGTAGCCGAACAATCTCCGTCGCCGAAACCATCCTTGCCCGTCCTCTTGGTCCCTTTTCGCGTTTCCGGCCAAGCCCCACCCGCATCCGCAGGCTCCATCCTAGAACCTCGATCTCCGCGGCTCCAAGTCCGCATGGATGGTGACTGACTTCTTCCGCTGAACGAGGGCGCCTCCAGGTCCAATATGCATTCGGCCCATGGGGAGGCAGGGGATTGCGAAAGCGCGGTCCGCTTCAAAAGCATGGGCGGGTGGCCCACCCTAAGGTTTTTGAACTCTAAACCCAGCACGAAATGGGTGCCCCGTCCTAACTCTGTTAGGGCGGGAACCGAGAGTCTCAACCTTCGCAGACGACAGACATTTCCCTCGCACAGACTACGGCCATGCCGCCCAGTCTCCGCAGGGACCAGCAAGGCAGTGACCTGCTCCCCAAAATCCGCACACAACCGGGTACGATTTTCGTATTATCCCTCGCCAAAATCCCATCCGGGCGCGAAATAGGCTGGCGGATGGGGCACAATCCATCGTGGAAGAACCGGGAGTGAAAGAACCTGCTAGGGCCACCCGGCCGTTAACGCGCTCACCGGTGCTCCAATGGAGTTCGTGGGTACGAACCGGTGCGAGACGATCGCCCGGAAGACGAGGGTGAACCCGGCGTTACGTCCGGTAAGCCACGACACCCTCATTCCGGACGCCGTTCCGCGATGGCTCCATTGGATCCGGAAGAAGGCTGAATTTGCCCCAGGAACAAAAGGGGCAAATCTCCGTCGTCGGCGGTGATTCGCTGACGAGCCGTAGCTCGAGATCCATCGAGAATAAGGGCCAAGACCACCTGGCCATGTGACTAAATCATTGAAGATAAGCAATATAGCCTGTGCAAAACTTTCTTGTTGACAGCATACCGACCGGTTGGTATGTTAATTCCGACAGAGATGCAGACGTCGGCACGATCGAGCTGCAAACACTAAGGGAGCGCACATTGACCGTCCGCCACGAAAAATTAGCAGCCTCCCGAAAGAAGCTCCTCGACGCGTCGCTCCATGTCATCCGCGCCAAGGGCTACGAAGCTACAACGGTCGACGACATCTGCGCGGCAGCCAGCCTCAGCAAGGGAAGTTTCTTTCATCATTTCAAGAGCAAGGAAGATCTCGCTATCGCCGCCGCCAACTACTGGATCGACGGCACAACCGCTCTGTTCGCCTCCGCGCCTTATCACGCGCCCGCCGACCCGCTCGACCGCCTGCTGGCCTATGTCGACTTTCGCAAGTCCCTGCTCATGGGCGATCTGCCCGAATACACGTGCCTGGTCGGCACAATGGTCCAGGAGACTTACGAAACCCATCCCGCCATCCGTCAGGCATGTGACACCAGTATCAGTGGCCATGCCGCCACGCTTGTGCCCGACATTCAAGCAGCCATCCGCCAACGCGACATCCGGGGCGATTGGACTGCCGAGAGCCTCGCCCTCTACATCCAGGCCACCATCCAGGGCGCATTCATCCTTGCCAAAGCCAAGCTGAGCCGCGA
>Ga0181535_10006784_pt1 | contig 11698 bp, 11 predicted proteins | sample PEATcosm2014_Bin_44_FD_119774 | JGI IMG/M metagenome (GOLD analysis project Ga0181535, IMG submission 119774) | Peatland microbial communities from MTU Mesocosm Facility, Houghton, MI, USA - PEATcosm2014_Bin17_30_metaG | ecosystem: Environmental > Terrestrial > Soil > Wetlands > Peat | place...
AGTCAATTCCTGATTTTTTCCCAGGGTAGCTCGTTCCTCGCAACCCTGGGCTGAATGATTGCAATCCTTTCAGGATTGCCAGTGAGCGGGGCGCAAAGATCAAGGGCGATAGCGGTGTTGTCTTCGACCAGCGATTCAGTTTGGGGAAGCATAAACATTTGCCGCCATTGCGCCGCGAAGCGGCGCAACCAACCCCGGATCTCAGCCAAGGAGAAACGAGACACACTGACAACTTTATTTCAGGACTTGACCCTGCGGCATATCTGCCACCTGTGAAACTGATGCAACGTGGTGCCACCACACCCAGCCGCCCGAAGGGCGGCGGGTGCGGCGGCTCGCTTGAAGATGAACTGTGCCCCGATGACACCGAAGGATGGACATCTCGAAGACGGCTCCGCTGCGGTTATGCGCTGGTGCCAGCCGCCCAAGCCCAGACAGTTAATCCCGCTTGAATTTCGGTCGCTTTGGCAAACGCTTGGAATTGCGCGAAGACTTGGGGTTCGTAACGAGCTTGCAGGACGTCTAGCGAAATGCGGAGATTTTTGGGGTGAAAGCGGAATGCGGTTTTGCCTTGGGGCGGAAAGACGTGATAAACGGTGCTGATCTCAGTGCCAGGTTTGAAACGGATCAACTCGCCCTCCTGTAGTTTTTTCAACATGGCGCCCTCGAATACTAAATTTTGTTCAGGCTTTCGCTTTTTGTCCGCCTCTTTTTCATCGGCCACCATGTCGGGGTTCATACTGCGGACCTGGCAGCGGCAATTCCATTCCCATGGCGGATAATGCTCATCCCAAAAAGGATCGTCCTTGGGCAGGATGACACCGTTGAGCGCGAGGTGCGTATGGCGCACATGTTTGTCCTCTGTGGCGAGATATTGAAGATGTGTCGTATCCTCATCTTCCTGGGCCAATCGCCAGTTGGCGGTCTGGAATGCCTGGAAGGCGTGGGTGCGCAAGAGAAGCGTTGCGCGTTGACGGGCACCTTCTTCGCCCAAATAGGGCGACATCTCATTGACCAAGCCGGCCTTGACGTCCTCCCAATTCGCGCCGCGCGGGAGGGACGCAATCTGGTCGCGGAGGCTTTGCAATACGGACACGGTCTCGATGCCGGTCACGGTGAAGACGCGGCAGCGTAGCTCAGGCAGGAGTTGGTCGGAGACTGCCTTCGTCACGACCAGCTTTGCGGAAATAATTCCAGCGGCTTCGGTATGCGGCGTCGATTCGGAATTCATCTCCATTTTTTAGCTGTGAAAAAGTCTTTTGTCCAATGCTTTGGCCGCGCCAACGACCAATTCCCAAAAAGTGTAGGTGCCACGCAGTTGCCAAGAGTGGCAGCTACGTGCCCTTTTCACCTCCGGAAAGAACATTAACTAGGCTTTTGCCTACGGCATCAGAAATGCGCGATAAAACTTGTTTCCTCCGATGGAGCTTGTGTCAAACCAAAGATATGGACTGGATGTCAACAGGAGCGTGGCTACGGTGTTCCATGTTGTCATATTCGTTGACGCCTGAATCTGATAGGTGCGACCAACGAAGCCTGTAATCTGGATTCCGGCGTAAGTGGCAATGCCCAAATTCGGGCCGGTGACAGGCTCTGCAACTGGATTAAAACTTATGTTTCTGATTACTTGGTTGGCGGAGTCGGCAACGAATATCATGCCTTGCGAGAGACAAAGACCCGATGCGCCGGAGAACCGCGCTAATGCGCCTACGCCGTTAGCATATGAACTCTGCGAGAAACTTCCGGCAACGGTCCAAACGTTCGTTGAGGCGTCGATCTTGCGAATACAGGAGCCACAGGCAAGGAACACGTTTCCGAAGTTATCGGCGTCCATCGCATAAATTGAGTTGAAGGACGCGGCTGTTCCAACCCCGTCCGCATTAGCACTAGAACCGTTGCCCGCAATTGTTGTGACGTTCTGGCTTTGGTCAATTCTCCGTATCAATTGATTGCCTGCATCCCACACGTAAATGTTTTCCGCTTCATCAGCCGCCAACGCGCCTGGACCGGAAAAGGAAGCATAGATACCGTTGCCATTTTCAGACCCTGTGCTGCCTGAACCGGCGAACAGGTCCAATGTTCCATTAGCGCCCAAACGGTAGATTTGAGTTCGAGTCGAGTAATAAAGGTTATTTGCCGAATCCACGCAAATCCCACTGTCGGCATAGATGCCACTAAAGCTCAAAGCCTCAACCAAGGTATCAGTGCCAATTCGAACTAACTCGCCATAGTAACCATACACAAGCCATATTGTGTTCGAGTGGTCAATAATCATCGCGCCGAAATCATTGCCGTTCCCTAGTGACACCGTTGTGCCGTAACCCGGAAGGCTTCCATTACCGCCGCCCGCAAAAGTCGATACCGTACCATTGGTGGTGATTTTCCGGATTCGGCTATTGCCCGAATCTGCGATGTAAAGATTGCCAAATGAATCCGCCGCGATGGCTTCCAGATTGGCGAACATAGCGAGTGTTCCCTGTGCGTTTAAGTAACCGCTTGTGCCAGCGGACCCGGCGAGGATTTCAACAACATCGTCGTTGGTGTCGTAAATTTGCGCTTGCGCTACCTGACGAACGGCGCAAAGAGCGATGCAGAGGCCGGTTAGAATTTTGGGTTTCATGCTCGTATTGTTGTAAAGCCCGGGATTGAAAACAACATCAATTGAGAGCCTTGGTCGGCTTCGCCATAGCCAAAATTAGCCACGCCCGCGCGTGTCGAGATGTCTCGGCATGATGTGCTCGGAGCAAGCCTTCCCTGGCGGTGGCGGCATTGGCACCAGTGTTGCGGGGGCAGTCGGGGCGCAATCCTGGGGACAATGACGACATGGGAACACGCAGCGGGGAAAGCTCCTCCGCTTGGTATAATATGCGCTTTTATTTAAAGAAGCACTGGCGCCCGTATTTTTTAACTTCGAAAGTTCAGACGATCAGGCCAACGATCCACCATCTGTGCGCCTTGACCTGACGACAAGGGTTGATTTCAGCCGGCGTTTCCTGTTTGCTATGACCGATATGACCACAAATTTCAGCCAAAATACGACACGCCGGGAATTCTTGAAGACATCCGCGCTGGTGGGCGGCGCCTTGGTCGGGCCGGCCATCCTGCCCGGTTACGCCCAAACTGCCCACAGCGGCAATGACGCCCCGCTTAAAATCGGGTTGATCGGCTGCGGCGGGCGCGGCACGGGCGCAGCCGGAGAAGCCCTCAAGGCGGATAAAAATGTCGCCCTGACCGCCATGGGCGATGTCTTCGCCGATCAAATCCAGAGAAGCATGGAAGCCTTGCAGAGCAGCGAGCCGGCCAAAGTCCAGGTGGACGAAGCGCATCGGTTTGTCGGTTTGGACGCCTACCAAAAAGTGATCGACAGCGGGGTGGATGTGGTTTTATTGACAGCGCCGCCGGGGTTCCGCCCCTCGCATCTCAAGGCGGCGGTGGCGGCGGGAAAACATATCTTCTGCGAAAAGCCGGTGGCCACGGACGCCCCCGGAGTCCGGTCGGTGCTTGAATCCGTGGCCGTGGCCAAACAGAAAAATCTCTCCCTCGTGGCCGGGCTGTGCTGGCGTTACAACTGGGCCGAGCGCGCCCTGTTTGAACGGATTCACGCGGGGGCGATTGGCGAGGTGCGCGCGGTTTACGCCACTTATTACACCGGCACGGTCAAACCCATGCCTCCGGCCAGCACCCGTCCGGCGGGAATGGGCGACATGGAATGGCAGTTGCGCAATTGGTACAACTTCGGCTGGTTGAGCGGCGACAGCCTGGTCGAACAGGCCGTCCACGCCGTCGATTGGATGTGCTGGGCCATGAAAGACGTCCCGCCGGTCAAGGCCGTGGCGGTGGGCGGGCGGCAAATCCCCTCGGCGGGCGGAAATATATTTGACCACTTTGAAGTCAATTACGAATATGCCAATGGCGCGCGCGGTTTCCTTGGTTGCCGCCAGCAGGCCGGTTGCGCCAACGACAACACCGCCACCCTACTTGGCACGGCGGGCGAAGGCCGGGAAATGGGTTTCGCCAGCATGCCCTTTATCAAGGGCCGGCAGCCCTGGCGCTACGCCGGAAAACGCCCCAACATGTATCAAGTGGAACATGACGAACTGTTCGCCTCCATCCGGTCAGGCAATCCGATCAACGACGGCCAAAGGATGGCTTACAGCACCCTGACCGGGTTGATGGGGCGCATGGCGGCCTACACCGGCGGGGAAATCACCTGGGACATGGCCCTGAATTCGCAGGAAAGCCTCGCGCCGGCGCAAATGACGTGGGATGCAACGGTGCCGGTCGCGCCCATGGCGCTGCCGGGCCAGACAAAATTCATCTGAACGAAATTATGACCATTCCATTTACCCGGCGGGACTTCCTCAAAGCGGGTGGCGCGGCTCTGGCCGCCGCTGCCCTGCCTGTTTCCGCCCGCGCCGACGAAACCCGCCCGCCTGCGCCCGCCCCAAAACGCGCCCTGAAGAAGGGCATTTTCTGGGGTTGCGTCCCCGGCAAAATGTCCGTGATGGACAAATTCAAAATGGTGCGCGACGCCGGCTTCGACGGCATCGAAATCGACGGCAGCATGGACCGCGACGAAGTGCTCAAGGCGCGCGACGCCACCGGATTGTTGATACCGACCGTCATCTGCGCGAACCATTGGCTGAAGCCGTTGTCCGACCCGAATCCGGCCGTGCGCCAAGTTGGTTTCGAGGGCCTGACCACGGCGTTGCAGGACGGCAAGGCGTATGGCGCATCGTCAGTCCTGCTCGTGCCCGCGCGGGTGAAAAAGGAAGTACCGTACGACCAGGCCTATATCCGGTCGCAAGCGGAAATCAAAAAGGCGCTGCCCATGGCGGAGGAATTGGGGGTGAAGATCGGGATTGAGAATGTCTGGAATGATTTTCTGCTCAGCCCGCTGGAAGCGGCGCGGTTCATTGATGAGTTTAACAGCCCGGCGATCGCCTGGCATTTTGACGTCGGCAACATCATCGCCACCGGCTGGCCGGAGCATTGGATTCACATACTGGGGCCGCGCATCCACAAATTGCACATCAAGGAATACAGCCGCAAAAAGCGCGATGAGGAGGGATTGTGGAAAGGCTTTGAAGTCGAGTATCTGCAAGGCGACAACGATTGGCCAACGGTGATGAACGCGCTCGACGCCATCGGATATAAAGGCTGGGCCACCGCCGAACCGGGTTATCGTCCGCCCGGAGTGGCACCGGCGGAACGTCTCAAACAAATCTCCAAAATCCTGGACGGGATCTACGCCTTATAAGCGCCGCGCCACAACTGGAAATGAAACAGGGCGGCGACAACCAGCGCATGGCGGATTTTCCCCGATTCCACCAGGCGCGTCGCGTCATCAATGGGAACGAGCTTGGTCGCCAAATCTTCCGTCTCATCAAAATCGGTTGAGTCGGTCAGCCGGCAATTCTCCACCAAAACGGTGTGGCAGATGTTGCTCATGATGGCGGGATTGGGAAAAACATGGCCGATGATGCGCGCTTTTTCGCCGGTATAGCCGGTTTCCTCCCGCAACTCCCGCATGGCGGTCGCCTCCGGCCCGGCGTCGGCGCGATCCATCATGCCGCCCGGAATTTCCAGCTCAACCGTGTCTGATCCGTGCCGGTATTGCTCAACCAGGATTATGCGGCGGTCAGGGGTGGTGGCGATGACGTTGACCCAGTTGACTGAGTCAATTATAAAAAATTCCCGGCCCGGGCCGCCGTCCGGGGGACGCCGCTCAACCGACCGGACGGAGAAGACCCGGAAATCTCCCAGCTTTTTGGAGGAAACCGTGGTCCAGGGCTTGATCACTCCGTCTCCTATTTTGCGGGGACGATTTTGACGCTCTCCACCGCCGCGCGCTTGACCGGCCGGCTTCTCTCGCCGCCGCTGCCGGACGTGGGGGTGTCACCCAGTTTGCCCAGCACATCGTCGCCTTGGATCAATTTGCCGAAGGCAGTGTATTGCCGGTCCAAAAAACGGGCGTCGGCCAGACAAATGAAAAACTGGCAGCCGGCCGAGTTCGGGTCCTGGGAACGGGCCATGGAAATCACGCCGCGCACATGGGGCTTTTCGTTGAACTCGGCCTTGATCTTGTAACCCGGATCGCCGGTTCCCCAGCGTCCCTCGGCCTTGGCATCCTTGGTCAAAGGATCGCCGCCTTGAACCATGAATCCCTTGATGATGCGATGGAAGGCGGTCCCATCGTAAAAGCCTTTTTTGGCAAGAGTCTTGAAATTCTCAACCGTTTTTGGGGCGACCTCGGGCCAGAACTCGATGGTCATTTCGCCCTCGCTGGTTTTGATCACGGCGACTTCTTTGGCTTCCATAATAAGATTTATTTGACTGAACTGGCAGGAACGATTTTGACGCTGATGATTCCCATGCGCGTGTCGGGACGATCCGGCGCATGGGTCGGGGTCGTGGCAATCTTCTCCAAAACGTCGTCGCCCTTGATCAGCCGGCCAAAGGTCGTGTATTGATGATCCAGAGACGACTTACTGCCGTGGCAGATGAAAAATTGGGAACCGGCCGAGCTCGGGTCCTGGGTGCGGGCCATGGAAATCACGCCGCGCACATGGGGATGATCGTTGAATTCCGCGTCAATTGTGTAACCGGGACCGCCTGAGCCCCACCGGTCTTCCGCGGAGGAATCCTTGGTCAAGGGATCGCCGCCCTGAATCATGAATCCCTTGATGACCCGATGAAAGGCCGTCCCATCGTAAAAGCCGGCTTTGGCCAGCTTTTTGAAATTCGCAATCGTCTTGGGCGCGGCATCGCCCCAAAACTCAATGACCATCTCGCCTTCCGTTGTTTTGATCACGGCCACTTCAGCCGTGTCGGCCGCATTGGTCGTGACGGCGGCGGACGGCGCGGTCGCGGCCGGGGCGACAGCCGCATTGGTCGCGGCGGCGGACGCATTGGTGATCGCGGGAGTGGCGGCATTGGTGGCAGGGGAACCGGCATCGTCAGCCGCATTGCCGCCGCATCCGGCCAGCAATAACGCCATAAGAGACAGGCTGTATTTCAACATTTTCATAGCTGGCAAAGTAGCGAAAGAAACGGGAAGCGCAAGGGAAAGAATTTTCCCGCCCTCGCTTCGCCTGTCTTTCGGAGATACACGATTGGAAACGGCCTTATCCCGCGTTATACCCTTCTTCGCCGTGATTCGAGAGATCAAGTCCCACGCTTTCCTCTTCCTCACTCGGACGCAATCCCACCAGAGCCTTGACGACAAAGGCAATCACCGTGGTGCCGACAATGGCCAGAACAAGGGTCAGACCGATGGCCTTGAGTTGCTCAAGGACAAGCGGTTGGGCCAGGGAATCCTTCACGTAATCCTTCAAGTTGACGGCCAGATTGGCATTGGCGGAATTGCGGGCGAAAACGCCCGTCAAAAGCGCGCCGATGGTTCCGCCAACCGCATGAACGCCGAACGTGTCAAGCGCATCGTCATAGCCGAACCAGCCCTTGACCTTGTAGCAAAAAAACCACGGAACCAATCCGGCCACCACACCCAGAGCGACCGCGCCGGACGAGGTGACAAACCCGCAAGCCGGGGTGATGACGACCAATCCGGCCACCGCCCCGGAACAAAATCCCAGCACGCTCGGCCTGCCCCGGGTCAGCCATTCCGCCATGGGCCAGACCATCGAAGCGACGGCCGTGGCCAGTGTGGTGGTGGTGAAGGCGTTGGCGGCAATGCCATCGGCGGCCACTGCGCTGCCGGCGTTGAACCCATACCAACCCACCCACAACATACCCGTGCCAACCATGCAAAGCACCATGCTATGCGGACTGAAGTTCTCTTTGCCGAACCCCATGCGCTTGCCCAGAATGATGCACAAAATCAGGGCGGACCAACCGGAAGTCATATGCACCACCGTCCCGCCCGCAAAATCAATGGCCTTGATCTTCGCGTCGGCATTGAAAACGCCGTTCATCAGGCCGTCGATGCCCCAAACCATGTGGGCTTGCGGGAAATAAACCACAAACATCCAGATGATGGTGAACAGACATATGGCGGAAAACTTGATGCGTTCGGCTACCGCACCCAGGATCAGGGCAGGGGTGATGATGGCGAACATGAGCTGATACATGGAAAAAACGTTCTGCGAAACCCAGTAGGAATAATCCGGGTTGGGGCTGGAACCGACGCCGTTAAGGAAGGCGTAATCCAATGTGCCGATGAACGGCGCCAGCACGCCATGGCCCCGGTGGAAAACAAGACTGTAACCGCAGACCCACCACAATATCGTCACCATGCCGGTGATGAACATGCATTGCGCCATGACGGAGAGAACGTTCTTCCGCCGCACCAACCCGCCGTAAAAAAGAGCCAGTCCGGGCAGGGTCATAAACAAGACGAGGGCGGCGGCCACCATTTGCCAGGCGTTGGCGCCGGGGCCGGAACCGGGGGTGAAATGATGGGTCTTCTCGTCGTAAACACCCAACTTCGAACTGACGGTATTGGTGTTATCCGCCACGCGCCCGCTGTTATTGACGTAGGCCTCCAAATCCTCCAAACGTTGTTCAACGGTAGGCTCGGCGCGTTTGGGATCGGGCGCATCCGCGCGGGCGGAAAAGGGGCTGGCGGTTAAAACAGCCGACAGGGCGAGACCAAGAATTGCTTGACGTATTTTTCGGTTCATTGACGGGTGCCATACCCATCCAGCCGGATGGGAGGTTCAATGGCTTTTAATTTTTTCGAATCATCCAAACGGGACGGGAGGATGTACGGAAGCGGAAAAAATTGCAAGCAATTCGCAGCAGCAATTCGCAAGGCCAAAATTCATCTCTTCCCCCCGCCCGCCGGATGGCACGGACGGGGGTGGGGAGGAGATCGGAGAAAATGGGGGCCGTTCCAAGGATTTTGGAGGTGTCCCTTCAAAGTAAAAAACCAGGCTTGGTGGTCAGAAGATAACCAACAAGCCCGGGGAATTTCGAATTTAGTACACTTGTGGGATTAGGGGATTCCCGGTTGTTGCTGTACAATACAAACAACCGAAATACCGCGGGCAAACAAAGAACAATTCAAACTTTGCCCTAAAATTGTTATCGTGCCAATCCATTGGCCCAAAACCATCATTTTCCTCTGAACCTTCGGGTAGCTCCATGCAATGAGGCAAGGGTGCGCCAATAAAGGATTCCGCGCCATGGGGTGTTCTACCCAGTAGTTTTCCCTCACATGAATTCCTATTAGCGTCCGGCTTTTGAGGTAGGGTAAAACCCCATATTCAACCTCCATCCGATCACGTATCTTATCTCCATGAAGAATCAACTAATTGTAAAGTGCATGGCAATATGCGCCTTGGCGTTGCCATTACTAGTGGTCGGGTGCGACCGGCAGGTTTCCAGCGACAAAACCAGCACCGTCAGCAGCGACGGCACTGTTAAATCGAAGGAGAATACCGTTACCAAGTCATCGGATGGCACCGTGACCAAAACAGAAGAATCCAAAAAGACCACCCCGCCCGCCACTAATTGAGCGAAGGATTGGAGGCAGTGAACGATATACGACGTTCATTCTATGTTCGTAAATATCGGGGATGGCTCATTGTTTGACAATCAGGACGCTGCACTGCGCGTGGTCGGCGATGCGGTCGGCGGTGTCGCCGAGGAACCGGCCCCACAATTCGGAATGATCGCTGTGGCCGATGACGATGAGGTCGTAGCCGCCATCCTTGGCGAAGTTGACGATGACTTTGGCGGCGTGGCCGGAGCGGCTGGCGCAGGCGATTTCAATACCCTGCTGTTTTGCCACTTCCGCCACTTCCTGTTTGCGTTGCTCGAAATAGTCGGAGGCGGCTTCGGCTTCGGATGCGGATTCGCCGGGCAGATCGGCGTATTGCGGCAGGGGCTGCCGGACCCAGAGCGCGAACAGCTTTGCGTTGTAATTTTTGGCGGCGGTGGCGGCGCGTTCGAGCGCGGCTCTGCCACCTTTTGAACCGTCGTAACCCACCAGGATGTTTTTGAACATAATCAGCCTTTGGTTGATATGGTCGAATTATGGATTTCGGTTGATTTTGCGCTGATAGAGCCGCCCCCAGGCGGTCATCGTTCTGATGCGGGGCTGGAATAATTTTTGCGCGATGAGCGTCGGCACAAACGCGCTCAAAATGACGACTGTCACGAGCACGCTGTATTGTGACTGGTTGATGATCTTGTTTTGCAGGCCGAACAGGGCCGAAATGGTGCCGAAGGTCAGGCCGGTCGCCATCAACAGCGTGGTGTAATTCGCTTCCCGGTTTCGCATGTAAAAAACCTTTGTGAGCGGCCAGACGCCGACGAATTTCGCCGCCAGCTTGATCAGGAGCAAAATGGCGATGAGTCCGAGCGATGTCCACAGGGCGGGCAACGAAACGAAAAGGCCGGCCTTGATGAAGTAGAAGGGGGTGAAAATGGTGAAGGCGATGCTGCGCATCCGGTTCACCAGCGTCTTGTCGCGCAAAAAAACGCCCGCCACCACCAGACCGACCAGATAGGCGGGCAGCACCGCTTCGCTTTTGGCGGTGGAGGCAAGGCCGCCCAGAAAGAACAAGACAAGGAAAATGAATTTCACTTCCGGCTCACTCACGCGCGTCGCCCCCAGCCTGGTGATGATGAATTGCGTCCACTTGGGCATGAACCACAGCATCACGGCCGTCACGGCCACAAAAACGACCATCCACCAGTTGAAGTCGGCAAAGAGCATTCCGAGCGCCAGAACCGTTCCGAAATCCGTGATGAAGCACGCGGCCAGGATGGTTTTGCCCATGGCGGTTTGTCCCAAACCGCCTTCGATCATCACGGCATAGACCACCGCGACGGAGGTGGTTGACAGGGCGATGCCGGCAATTTGCGCCTGATGCAGCGGCCAGCCGAGGACGAATTGCGCGAACAACCAGACGCAAATGAATGGGAGCAGAAAGGACACGGCGCCGATGGCCATGCTGGCGCGCAGGTTGGCGCGCAGGGAGGCGGGATCAATTTCAGCGCCCGCCAGAAAGGTCAGCACGCCGCTGCCGAGCATGGCCAGAAAATTGATCCAATCGGTTGTTTGCAGGATGTGCTGGCCGCCATGGAAATGAATATTTCCGACGATCACCCCGACAACGATTTCGACGAGGGCCACGGAAATGCCGGCGCGGATGGAGATCAGACTGGCGATAAATGCCAGCCCCATCCAGATTGCGGCGATAAACCAGATGTTATCCGTTACATTCAGCATAACACAACTCCACCAGCCAAGCGATGTTGACAGGTGTTATCAGCGCTGAAGTTTCTTCAGGCGGTTCTCTCGCGGCAGCGAGACGGCAAACGCCATTGCCAAGGCCATTGTCGCATAAAAGGACCGGAGGCGGAAGCTTTTATTGAAAAATTTGGAAAAAAATACAAAGGAAATGCTTTCACCATTTGTCCTACTTGATAGAATGACGCATACAGCCGTGCGAAGACGATAAATCCGGGTTGATTGAGTTGAGTCCCTCAAACGGCCCGGAGGCCTTGTTGCGCCGGTGAATCAACATAAAAAAACCGACTCGATTGCCCGCATGGGAACTGATTGATATGAAAATGATAAAGCCAGTGCTGAAGCCGCTCGCTTTGGTTGCCAGTACCTTGATCTGTTACGCCTTGAACCTTCACGCGCAGAGCGCCCCCACCATCACCACCCAACCTGTCAGCCAGACGGTCGTGAACGGGACCAATGTCACTTTTAGTGTGCAGG
>Ga0181535_10006785_pt1 | contig 11696 bp, 7 predicted proteins | sample PEATcosm2014_Bin_44_FD_119774 | JGI IMG/M metagenome (GOLD analysis project Ga0181535, IMG submission 119774) | Peatland microbial communities from MTU Mesocosm Facility, Houghton, MI, USA - PEATcosm2014_Bin17_30_metaG | ecosystem: Environmental > Terrestrial > Soil > Wetlands > Peat | place...
CATTCTTGTGGAGATGATCTGGGTTCTCTGCTTTCCGAATTTACCGTTGAATCGCCCCCACATGGCCTACTGGCACAGGCTGTGGTTTGAGTTGAGTGAAGAACTGTTCGACAACGTAGTGATCTTCTGGTGCGCCTTCGGCTTGTTCAGAGGGATGGGCTATTACCAGAGCTTCAGGGAGAAGGAAGACGCAGCAAATCAATTAGAAGCTCAGCTGGCTCATGCACAAATATCGGCGCTGCGCATGCAACTGAATCCGCATTTCCTTTTCAATACGATGAACAGCATCTCGAGCTTGATGCGTACGGACGTTGAAGGGGCAGACATGATGCTGGAACAACTTGGGAGCCTGTTGCGTATTACGCTGGAACGCGGCGATGCCCCGCTCATTCGATTGCGCGATGAGATGGAATTCATTGAAATGTATCTGGCCATGCAGGACAAGCGATTTGTGGGCCGGGTGCAGCAATCGATCAAGGTGGATGCCTCGTTGTACGACGTTCTCGTGCCAACGATGATTCTGCAGCCTATTGTTGAAAACGCATATGCGCATGGGCTGTCAAAGATCGACAAGGGTGGGCTGCTCGCGATTGAGGCGCACGAGGACCGCGGCCATCTCATATTCTCTGTGCTGAACACCGGCATTGGACTGGTACCGGACTCGAGCAAGCGCACTGGAGGCCAGGGAGTCGGCTTGGCCAACATCAAGGGGCGGCTGCAATTGCATTACGGCGACGATCACAGCTTTCAAATCAGCGAAATTGGGCGAAACACGGTACAGGTGACCTTGTCGATCCCGCTTCAAATGTCTCAAAGCGAAGAAGAAGAAACCGCGAGGTTCGTTGCGCAATGATCCACACAGTCCTGGCTGACGATGAAGTGCTGGCGCGGCAGAAGCTGCGTCAACTGCTTCGAGATGAACCGGATGTTGACATTGTGGGAGAAGGTGCGAGCGCATCGGAGACCATTGAACTGGTGCGCGCGGCAGGACCCGACTTGTTGTTTCTCGACATCCGCATGCCCGGCATGGACGGTTTCGATGTGGTTGGCGCACTTTCTTCGATCACCGACAAGCCGTTGCCCCGTATCGTTTTCACCACGGCCTACGATCAGTATGCAGTGCGGGCATTCGAAATCCATGCAGTCGATTATTTGCTCAAACCGTTCACCACAGAACGACTGCGCACCGCTGTTCAACGGGTGCGAGATCAGTTCAGCGCTCCCGAGCAGACAACGGGGCAAAGCAACGGAAAGTCAAAACATGAAAGCCCATATACCACGCGTATTGTCTTCAAATCTCGCGGGCGCATTCTGTTTCTGCCTGTTGCGGACATCCGCTGGATTGGAGCCGAGGAAAACTATGTGCGGATCTGTACTGAAAAGGAAACGCACCTGTTGCGCGAGACCATGGCGCACCTCGAAGTGCGGCTTGATCCGCAGGTGTTTCTGCGCGTTCACCGGTCCTCGATTGTGAATTTGCAATATGTGAAGGAAGTGAGGACCGAACCCACAGGGGACTTCAGCGTTTTGCTGGTCAATGGTCAAAAGGTGCCCATGAGTCGCAGCTATCGCTCTCGTGTGAGCGAGTTGCTGATTCGCGGCTGAACTGGAATATGCTTTCTTGAACTTTGCATACTTGCCGATCGGAGCATTCTTTCGCTGAAAACTCCAGCTCGTCGAATGCGGATGGCGGTTCGTCACGGATTTTGTTACTTCGGCGCAAGAATCCAGGGCGGCAGACCGGAAGTTGAGGTTTCTCCACAAATGCATACTCTTTATGCTCGATGATCGAGCTCGCTCGTCACGCAAGTTCACACAAATGGGAGATCGAAGGCGCAGGAGAGCATCTCATCTCTGATTTGCGCTTCTGGTCACAATCCGGTTCCCTCGTTGTTTGTTCGGACTCTTGACTGCTTCTTGAATAAATCAGGAGAGGCGACATGTTTCCAGCGGTATTGGATGATCAATACAACAAGGAAGCATTCTCAACGGCCAGCGGTCCGTCGCCACTTGCCGTTTCCGCTTCAGTGCAAATTGGAGCTGAGCCGTGCCGAGTTCTGTATGCTCTCGCGATTCCGGAATATATTGAAGCCTGGCTTCAGTTCCCAGAAGCCGACCGAATCGAATGCCATCCGGAACGGAGGTCGTTTGACAGGTTTCGAATCGACCTGTTCAGCGCGAATGTCCGTGTGCGCAGCATTTATGGATCATGCCTGCTTTCCAAGCCGAATCGCATCACCTATCTTTGGGAGCGCGACCTGGCAGGAGATCGTCCTAAATCGACGGTAGAGATCCGTCTAAGCGGCGGGCCGGAATATTGCACCCTGAAATTAAGGCATAGTGGATTCTTCAGCAAGCATGAAGAAGAATGGCATTCCAGCATGTGGCCCTGCTCGTTGAAGAAACTTTGCGGGCTGATGGAAGGAATCGGATGCACGCGGGAAAGTGCCAATATGCAGGAAATGACTTGCCAATCAATTATCTAAACCTGAAGTAGACATCCTTCAGGACTGGGACCTGGAGCAGAAAAGGATGCTGATTGACAAGGCCTATGCGGCCATCAAGCCCGGCGGCGCGTTCATTGTGTGCGAAAGCATCATCGGCGATGACCGCAAGGAGAATGCATTTGGACTGATGATGAGCCCTAACATGCTCATCGAGACAACGGGGGGATTCGACTACGGCGGCGCCGATTGCATGGGCTGGATGAAGGAAGCGGGCTTCTGCGAGACGCGCGTGGAACACCTGGTTGGGCCCGACTCAATGGTGATTGGAATCAAATAGCGCGTTCGACGGATGAAGCAGCCATGGAGGATAATGCGCTATGGCCGCAGCATGTTGGCGTTGAAAGGTTCGCGAGCTTCAATGCGCGTGACTCGGTTGAGCAGAGACGGGCTTCTGCACCTCGCGGACGAGCGGGGAAGCGCCATTCAGAAATGCCGGGTCCATGGAGGCGATATCCGCGCGAAAGCTCACCGTGTTTGCAGTGGGGAAGCCCGACGGGATCTTCTGCGTAACTTTTCCGGTTGCCGCCCACTCAGTGCCGCGCTGAAACAAGGTCATCAAGCCCACGCAGCTTAGTGCGGATACATCGTGGCCCATCGTGGTGTGAAAGACTCTTCCCTTTCCGTAACTCACGACCATAACCATTGGCTCGTCACGATCAGTGCCATGGTTTTTTGGATCGGAGTGAGCGGTGGCGAGCACCGTCATGTTTTTGCCTGGGCCTCGAAGCGTGGCGTAGAGCTCGTCCGCAGCATGCATCCACACCGGCGGTAAGCCTTTCATGATGGGATGCTCTGGTTGGCGCGCGGCAATCTGAAAAGGCAGCCGCGCTCCATGCGATCCGGCCGATCCAGGACTAGAATCAGAGACCAGCTTGCCGTCCTTGATAAACCACATCGGGCCTGCCTTCTCTGTTCGGCCTCTCCAGCCGCCAATTCCGATCATCAGGTTGTATGCCGGCCAGTCGGGGAAGGCATTATCAGCTGCGTGCACCACCACAAGGCCGCCGCCATCATTCACGTATTGCTCGAACTGTGAGCGCAGGGCCTCTGGCCAGTCGGGAGCATCGTAGTTCGACACGATTACCTGGTAATGGCCTAGGTCCGGTTTGAAGTCGCTCAGGTCCTGATCCGATGGAGGCGCGGTCATCACTGTGACCTGAAACAGCCCGGTCTCCTCGAGCTCCGCACGCAGCACAGGAGTGGTGAGCCTCCAATTGTGGTACGGTCCGCCGCTTTGTCCATCGAGGAGAAGTACACGAATCATTGTGCTTCCATGAGGAGAAGGCGATTGGGCAATGAGGGCAAGCGGAGCAACAGAAATGCCGAACAGAACAACAATTGCCAGGTGCCTCATGATCACAGCCTCGTAGCGGAGAGCGAACCCGCGCAGGAGAAGAATACACCAGGCATTCAGGTTCGCCCGCGACCGATCTCGTCACGAATCGTCCTTATTGGTAGTTGCCGATCAGCACGAACGGCGCCCAGTAAAACGGGTGAGAGTATTTCGATTCTTTACCGGCTGCGGTTTCATCCTGCTCGAGCTGAGGTCCACGCTGCCTTGTGTTGTTTGGCGTCGCGGCGCCGGCATCGTGAAGCAGGGCCAACTGCGCCTGCCGCAGTGCTTCGGCTTTGCCAGCTGAAGGATTCTTGACCCAGCGGACATAGAAGTCGCTCATCAATCGGCTGGTACTGGCATCGTTGACATCCCACAGCGTGGCCAGCACTGCTTCAGCATCCTTTTGCTGAGCGATCATTCCCAAGCTGTCCATCTCGGTGCCGTCCCTGGTTTTGTAATCCTTCGCAGTGCTGCATGCCGAGAGAGTCAGGAGCCGAGTTCCGTGAAAGGCAACGGAGGAATGCTCCATCTCAGAGAGGTTCCACTCATAGCCCTTGTCTTGTCCTCTATCCTCTCCGCCAAGCATCAGGAATGGCTCTTCTCCGCTGCCCGTTTCCACAACGAAATGGCTGGCAATGTGGACGACTGGAAAGCTCTTGTCGCCGCCGAGCTCCGTCCTTAGTGCGGCTAACGTGAACTGGTCATTGGGCAGGAGCGTTCCCTCCATGGGGCCATGCGAGTCGGGAACCAGGGGATCATGAACCACCGCATCCAGCTCCGGCATCACACCGGGCAATGCCGGCAGGCCGCCGTAACTCTTTGACAGGCCCATGGCGAGCACGCTGGGCTTCGTCCCGCTGGTCAATGGTGAATCCGCCATATGACCGTAGCTCTCAGGAGTAAAGAGGACATTTTTGAACCGCTCAATCATGTAGCGATGGCCGTCATACATCGCGGCCATGGGCAAGTACCGCAAGGCGTCGTCCAGTGACCAGAGCAATGTTGGAACGCCGGCTTGCCCGCTTGTGGGCGATTCAATAGGCTTCAACTCGCCTTCAACTGGAGCGACGATCATTGCATACAACTGGGCCAGAAGCGGTTTGGGGTCAGAGGTGCGCACTGCGAGGTTCTCTACAACTTCAAACACCTTGCTGCGCAACTCTGCCGGGGTTGCCTGCAGCTCAAACTTCTTGCGCGTAGTGGCAGTAACCACGATCGCATAGACATGATCCTGGCCCATTAGAATTCGCACGCCAATGACGCGCGGTCCAAGCTTGGCCAATGTGCTCTGCAGGTAGCTCTGGTGGGAATCATCGGCGCCTTGAAGTTCATTGTCATTGGAGGCGGCGGGTCTGGTCTCAAGCTGAGGAAATATCGTGCCTGTGAAATAGGCGAAAACATCAGTAATCCCCTGGGTCAGACTAGCGTTCAGCATCTTCAGTTGAGCATCTTCTGCCGCCGTGCGCGTCGACTTGGCTTGTAGAGCCGCGAATTGAAGGCTTAGTTCCTCAAGCGCGATCACCTTTTGCTGCTGTGCGTCCAACTCGCTTTGCGCTTTTTGTTGCGCGGCATTCAGCTTGAGAGGCTCAACTTTCGCAGCGGCATCAGGTGCAGCGCCGCGCACCACATCTTTCAGCTCCTGTTCCTTGAGGAGGTCAAGAACCTGTTCTGCTTCGCCAAGCCTGCCTGTCTGGACAAGCAGCTCGGCCAGAATCCGATATGTCGATGACCTCGATTGCGTGAATCCCGCCTGCAAATCCTTGTCGAGGCCGACAATGTTTTTGCGGATCTGCTGGTAGCTGTTGACCGCATCCAATCCGAAGAAGATTGCTATCTCCGGGCGATGCTGCTTTTGGAAGCCGATCATCATCGCGGTATCGATCGAGCCCTGCATGTCAGGATCACCGGCGGACTTGACTAGCTCCAACGCGGCGAGTGAGTACGGAAAGGCTGTCTGCGGCTGCCCCATTTGCGAATAAGCAGCGCCAACAAGGCTCAATGCGAGGGCTTCCCCCCGGGTCTCTTTCACTTCGCGCCAAACAGCAAGTGATTGCAAGCTGATTTGGAGCGTCTTGTCAAATTGGCCCGTATCGAGGTTTGCCTTGGCAAGATTGCTCAAGGTCATCGCTTCGCCGCGGCGGTTGCCTACTTCACGCCAGATGGGCAGGGCCTGGTTATAGAAGTCCAGTCCCCTCTGGGTTTGACCCACCTCAGCATAGGCTCTGCCGATGTCGTTCAGATCGAGAGCCTCTCCATTGCGATTTCTAACTTCACGCCAGATGGGCAAAGCCTGGTTGAAATAATCCAACGCCGTTTGTTTCTGACCCAGGTCGGAATAGACCCGGCCCAGATAGTTCAGTGTGCTTGCTTCGCCCTGGCGGTTGCCCACTTCGCGCCAGATGACAAGCGCCTGATTGTAGGCCTCGAATGATTTTTGCTTCTGCCCCATATCGGCATACGTGCGTCCGATATTCCAGAGAGTCAGCGCCTCGCCGCGATGCTCTCCTACTTCTCGCCAGATAGGCAAAGCCTGATTCAGATACTCAAGCGACTTCGCTCCCTGACTTATATCGGAATAAACTTTTCCAATACTGTCCAACGTGCTCGCCTCGCCATTCCGGCCGCCCGTCGCACGAAAAATGACCAATGCCTGATTGAGAACATCCAGCGCCTTATCCTCCTGCGCCAGGTAGGAGTAGGCTTCGCCAATTTCGCTTAGTACCAGCGCCTCGCCGCGGCGGTTGCCTAAATCACGCCACGTGACAAGCGCCTGGTTCAGTATATCCAGCGCTTCTTGTTCCTGCCCCAGGTCGGTATAAACTTTCGCGATGCCGCTCTGAGTCAACGCCACAGCACTGCGGTTGCTTCCGGCGCGTTCGATTTGCAGGGCCTGGTTATAGACATCCAGGGCCTTCTGCGGCTGGCCAATCTGCCTGTACAAAGGGCCAAGAGTGTTCAGCTCGATCGCTACATTCCGATAGTTCTTTGCGGATCGCGCCTCGGCAAGCTTCTGCTCGTGGTCTTTGATCTGATCACTCAGCGACCCGCTTTGGCCCGAGGCCAGAGATGCGGCCATCAACAATCCAATGCTCAAGGACGTAACGGTGCGAACTACATTTGCGAGAGTCATTTTTCGTCTTTCGATGCCCGAACCCGTGATCGAATTATGGCAGAGCTTTCCTGGCCACCGCGTCGGCTGCTCTCAAGGCAAAATCTGCATCGTCAGAACTCTTGCTGATGACGGGATGCTGGTGCAAGCCCGCGGCGGAAACACGATGAGCCACTTGCTGCGCCACTTCAGCGTAGACCTGGCTCAGCGGCGCCATGCCCTTGTCACTCTTCAACGCCTGAAGCAGGAAGTATGTGAAGTATCCGTGGCGCAGTTCGTCGCTTTCAAGCGACTCCTCATTCACCTGACTGGCCGACATCACAATTCGCCCAGTGCCTTCGCTCATCCTGGCCAGCATTTGCTGCGACGGAGCCATATTTGCCGGACCCGCGTCTGCCGTGCCGGAATTCATCTGGGCGGATTCATTTTTCATGGAGCCGCCGCTGTAACAGGTGTCCAGAATCACCGCGGTGCGCAACGCCTTCATACGTGTTGCTACCGCATTCGCCAGCTCGACCATGGGATAGGCGGTGGCAAACATGGCGTCTTCGTCGAATTTGCCGGCCTTGTAAACTTCGGTGTCGTAAGTGACCAGATAGTTGGCACCCCCCGCCGTATCCATGGTCCTGGGCGTGCCGTGGGTTGCAACATAAATCAGCACCAGGTCATTGGGCTGTGCGCGACGGGCGATCATGTTCAACTGTTCTTTGATTTTCCTGGTGGTCGCCTGTTCATCAATCAGCACTTGAACGTTGGCCGCAGGGAAATTTCCGATGGCCGGATCCATCAATTGGGCCGCGATCGCATTTGCGTCCGCTGAGGTGTAGTTGAGGCGTGGAATCTCATGGTCGCTAAAGTGGCCGATCCCGATAACCAAGGCCCACTTCTGCTGCACCGGGCCGGGCGGCGGCGGAGGCTTGACGGGCGTAGCTTCCGGTTCTCCCTCAGTCGTGAGCCCGCGCCCACCCGGGGTGGCGAGCACGAGTGGATTGAGACCTTCCTGCAGCGCTTCAGAGCCGTTGAAGCGCGCTTTATCCAGCGCGTATTTGGCAAGCGCATCGTGGCCAAGGTGCTGCTCCACGAGGCTGCGGTAATACCAGGCATCCCCCAGTTCACCGCACTCTGAAACCGCGTGCTTGAGCAGTTGCAATGCGTCTTCATATGCGCTGCGATCGGCTCGCGGGCTGATCCGCTCCAGCGCCTGGACAACAAGATCCTTGCCTGCTCCGCATCGGGTACCCTGGCACAACGCGGGGACAGAAGCGCCGCCTGCAGCAGCCGCGAGGACCATGGAGACGATAAAGTTTCGCCGGCAATTTCTCATTTTGCCGCCACAGATTGGCGCGCCCGCGCCTTCATTGCAGTGAGCACCTGTGCGCTGACACCACCACCGGTCAAACCTTGCTGGCCTGCGGTGCTCAGGTCAAAATTGACAGCTTTCGAAGAACGGATTGTCTGCGCAACCGTTTCGTCGTCCACACCGGACTTGACCATTGCGATCACCTGGGCATTGGTGAGTGCTTTTGCTGAAGCGGCAGGCCTGGCGTCTGATGCAGATTTCGCATTCAGTTTGTCAGTCTTGCTGGTTGCCGGCGCGCCCTTCTGGATTTGCTGGTCTTCAAGTTTTCTGTAGTGCTCAATGGCCGTCTCAATGCGCTTCTGCGGTTGCAGGAAATACTTCTCCGCCGGTTTTGCATCAATGGCTTTGCCGTAGTTGATGGCTGCTTCATCGAGAAATTTCATTGCCGAAGCTTCATCCTCAGCCTGATAGGCCAGCGCCTCGTCGGCCACGCCTATGTTGTAGAGCCGGTACGCGTCATCCTGCAGCTTTTGAAGCGGGGGCGCGGTTTCAAAAGTCTCCTGTGCGCGCTGCCACAATCCGGCCTCCGCCAGCTTGTCGCCTGCATCCAGCGCGCCCTTTTGCCGCGCAAGGAAAACCTCGACTGATTCTTCGGTGTTCACCAGGTGCTGAGCAATCTGGCGCACGGCATCGGCCATCAGTAGCGCTTGGAGCTCAGCATCGGTGGGGGGATTGAGAGACTCGCTGCTCGATCCGCCCTTGATGCGCTTCCATGTTGTGGTGACCGCCCCTTTCACGCCTCCTGACGCGGAGTTGCCAAAGCCGTCAAATTCTTCGTCGTATTTCGCGGTGACGTTATCAGATCCAAGCACCTGGCCGCCCGCACTCTTTGCCTGGAAGGATACGTTGAGCGATCCGGTCACCCTCTTATAGGACTGGTTCATGGCCACGCCGACTTTCAGGTCCAATCCCGGCTTGGTACTTACCGTCGGCGGGGGGTGGGAATAGGCGGTAATCTGGCATACAATCACTGCCGACGGAGCGCGCTCATCTGCGCGCAGATGCGGATCTTCTTTCATCAATTCCGTCTCAAGCTGGGTTTGCAGATCCCGTGCCAACTGGGTCTGATCGCTGTGCGCCGTTGCCCTGACTTTGAAGGTGGTGCCACTCAGGTGCACAAGCGCCGGCAGTTTGCGCAGAAGAAGAATCCTCTCCTTCGCCGCGCCAAAATCCTGAGCACTGGCAGTCAATGCCGCGAGCATTCCTATGCTCAGGAATGCCGTGACTCGCATTCTCCGCTCCTGATTCATCTTCTCCTCTTGGATCCTCAGATTATTGTGCCGCCGGAGTCGGAATGCTGCGAATTCTTGTCATGTCAATTCCCCAGTCGGTTGGTACGGGTTCTGCAAAGCCGCGCGAACCGCTGCTGGCACTGGTCAGCAGCTTTTGCAGCGGAGAATCTGCACCACGCGCCCCCCGCGAGGCAACCCCCTCAAAGTTCAGCGCGGAAGGATCTGGCAGCGGCTGTGCAGTGCTCAAAAGTATAAGTGTGTCCACGCCATATGGCGGGCCAATACGCAACGTCAGCGAGTGCGGCAACACGAACTTGCTTTCATTTTCACCGGCATTCGGAAACCGATTTTCAGAATAGTCGATGGGATAAAGAAGAGTGCCTTTTCCGTGACAGTCGATGTCCAGGACATAGACCCAGCGCGGATCAGTGACCGGGCCGTCAGCCTGCAACGCCATCTTCATCCTGTCACCTTGCTTTGCTGGCTGGCTATCGGGCAAGGTCGCGTTGTCAGAAGCGCTGACCATCGTCAGCTTGTAAAAAGAGGCCGCTGATTCGCCGGTTGCGCTATCTGACAGGTTAATCCACCCATGGACCTTCCCCAGGCGGAGCGCGTAATCGTTGAGCTTGTCACCCACAAAATAGGTGCGAGTTGCATCGCCGAGGACCGCCCAATCTGTGCGGACGGGGTAAGGCGAGGTTGCCGAGCAACCGGGGCTGTGGTCGTTGACATGTGCAACTTGCGGGCCGGCATCCATCTCGCTCTTATGAAACCAACCGTACGCCGGTCCATCCGGGGTGAGCACACCTGTCAGCACATAGTTGGCGGCGGCAAGGTTGGCGGCAGCCTTCACCGCACTGCCATTGTCATGTAATGCAAGCTTGGCCGCCAGCTCTCTGGGGGCAGGCAAATTCACCCAGAGCTTCGCTCCAGGTTGCAGATGCTGCTTGAGCGCGTCTGCCGTAAGCTTTGCGCCGACGCGGACTGGTGGGTCTGGCTTATTGTCGAGGTTGATAGCGGAGGGGGTCGCGGCCTGTCTGGAATTTGAAGGATTCCCCGCTTTCTGGAGAGTCCATGCGGCTCCATCCCAGCTAAGGATGTGAGTCCAGGGCTCCTCGGCTGGGTCCGAAACCGATTCAACGCCGGCCTCTTTGACCTGAGCGACGGCCGCCAAGATGTCGTCTGTCGACAGGTTCGACGGCCAAAGCCAGAAAAGAAGCGGAGCAGACTCCGCAGGGACCAGCTTGGTGAGTTCGAAAACATCACCAGAAGCTACTTTGGCCTTGGTTGGGCTAACGACACTGGCGGTTGAGCGTGCGATTCCTTGCAGTTCGCTGACCCGCAGGACCAGGCCCTTGGCTGCGCCGGTTTCAGCCGTGGAGGTAAACTCACTGCCGGGGCCAATGCCGGAAACGCGGCCAATGTCCAGCCATACAAGGCCATCCTCATCGGTCTTCAGCGCAGCGGCGAGCACTTTGCCGCTGTCTGTCGCCTGTCCACCGAAGAGAGGCTGCTGACGCCGCGCCTGGGAGGCGTCCAAATCAGGCTCTTGATCCGAAACGCCATTGCCTTCAAGCACTGCTTTCACACGCTGATACACCACGGAAGCCGGCGCATTGGCCGGCAGCACCTGCAACGCTTCAACAAGAGCCGCGGTAAAGGCGCCGTGCGGTTCGGTCATGGTTTCGGATGGCGGAGATTCCTTTGCCGTCTGGTCCTGTTGCGCCGCGGAGAAGACCAGCAAAGGATTGTCGGTGCGCTCGGTTGGCGCGGGACTTGGCTGTCCGTTGGGAAGCACCTCGCCAGATTCAGCAATATCCCGCGGATCGAACGCCAGGCTGCGCTCGCGATACTTGGGGCCGATTCCGCGGGTTGCGCCGCCGCTGTGGCAACTGTCAAAGATTGCCGTCAGGTGAACGCCTTTGTCGAGTGCGGCGTTGAAGATGCGGGTCATTTCGCGGTCGCGAACGTCGAAGCCGCCTTTGTACGCATCGGATGGAACCAGGGTGCTGTCAGCGTGAAGAAGCTTCCCGTTTACCAGGACCTGGAGCTTTGAGCCCTTGCTGTTGATGCGGAGGGAACCGTGGCTGGCGTCATAAAAGACGACCGTATCGCCCCGCTGGGGCAGGTCAACAAGATACTTTTGCATCGC
>Ga0181535_10006786_pt1 | contig 11695 bp, 11 predicted proteins | sample PEATcosm2014_Bin_44_FD_119774 | JGI IMG/M metagenome (GOLD analysis project Ga0181535, IMG submission 119774) | Peatland microbial communities from MTU Mesocosm Facility, Houghton, MI, USA - PEATcosm2014_Bin17_30_metaG | ecosystem: Environmental > Terrestrial > Soil > Wetlands > Peat | place...
AAAGAGACCGGCTTTTGCCGCGACCTCATCGCCGCCAGGGGGCATCGCTCCCTGGTGATCGACATCGGCATGATCGGCGAGGCCGAGATCGAGCCCGATATCGATCGCCATGCGGTGGCCCGGACAGCCGGCACCGACCTCACCGCGGTCGCGCGGGGCTCGAAGAACGACGGCATCCTGACGATGGGCAGGGGGTTGGCCAGGATCACCCGCGATCACCACGAACTGGCGATGGCCATCAGCGACAACACGGAATAACGCAGCCGGAGAACCGCTACATTGACGAAAAGGAGCCGCATAGATGGGTGCCTCACGCCGACTGGTGGCCGGTACCGGCTGGAAGATGAACAACGACGCCGCCGCGACCCGACGCTACGCGGCCGAGCTCCATGCGCGGCTCGCCACCCTGCCGGCCAACTCGCTTGAGCTCTATGTGCTGCCGCCCTTCACCTCGCTGCACGCCGCCGCGGAGGCCTTCGCGCCGGGGCCGGTGGCGATCGGCGGGCAGAACATGCACTGGGACGACGCTGGTGCGTGGACCGGCGAGATCTCCGCGCCGATGTTGCGTGAGGCGGGCTGCCGCTATGTCGAACTGGCCCATTCCGAGCGGCTGGCGCATTTCGGCGAAACCTACGACGCGGTACGGCACAAGCTGAACGCCGCGTTCCGGCACGGCCTGACCCCCATCCTCTGCCTCGGCGAGACCGCCGATGACCGCAGCGCTGGCCGCGCCGATGTAGTGCTGAGCGCGCAGGCGGAGACGTCGCTGGCCGACCAGCCCGCGGGGCGCGTCGCCGAGACGATCCTGGCCTACGAGCCGCGCTGGGCCATCGGTGCCGCCGCGGCGGCCACGCCCGAGTACGTGGCGGCGCGCCACGGCGCCATCCGCGCGCTGGTCGCGCGGCGCTGGGGCGCGGCGGCAGCAGCAGCGGTGCGCATCGTCTATGGCGGCTCGGTGACGCCGGACAACGGCGCGGCGCTGGTGTCGCTCGCCGATGTCGATGGGCTGTTCGTCGGCCGCGCCGCCTGGACAGCGGAGGGTTTCGCCGCGATCATCGCCCTCGTTGCCCGGGCCGCCATGAACAAGGGAGGTTGCCCATGAAGCTCGTCCTCGCCGGCGACAGCGCCGGCAAACCGCTGATCGACGTCATTGCGGCACATCTCGCCAGGCGCCCGGATGTTACGCTGATCGACATGAGCAAGCGCGCAGATGGCGTCCCGGAGCCGTATGCGTTCATGATCGAGCGGGCGGCCCAGGTGATCCTCGACGGCCGGGCTGAGCGCGGCATCTTCTGCTGCGGCACCGGCATCGGCGTCAGCATTTCGGCCAACAAGATCCCCGGCATTCGGGCAGCGCTGACCCACGACACCTTCTCCGCCGAGCGGGCCGCCAAATCCAACAACGCCCAGGTCATCACCATGGGCGCGCGGGTGATCGGGCCGGAACTGGCCAAGGTCATCGTCGACACCTTCCTGGCGTCGGAGTTCGACCCGAACGGCCCCTCCGGCGGCAATGTCGGGGCGATCGACGACCTCGACCAACGCACCCGAAAGGCGGGGTGAGATGACCTCGACGCCCTGACCGCATTGCCCGGAGCCCTGCCATGACCACAATCCTCAATGACCCGACCGACTTCGCCGCCACAGCGCTGGCCGGCTTCTGCGCCGTTCATGCCGGCCAGGTGCGGCCCGTGCCAGGCGGCGTGGTGCGCGCGACGGCGACCCCGCACGGCAAGGTCGCCCTTCTGGTGGGTGGCGGTTCCGGGCACTACCCGGCCTTCGCGGGCTACGTGGGGCCGGGGCTGGCCGACGCGGCGGTCGCCGGCGACGTGTTCGCCTCCCCGCCCGCTTCCCGCGTGGCCGGGGTGGCACGGGCGGCCCACCACGGCGGTGGCGTCATCCTGGGGTTCGGCAACTACGCCGGCGACGTGATGAATTTTGGCCTGGCCGCGCGGCAGTTGAAGGGCGAGGGCATCGAAGCGCGTATCCTGGCGGTGACCGATGACGTGGTCAGCGCGCCGGCGGACCAGCAGGCCATGCGGCGCGGGATCGCTGGCGATCTGGTGGTGTTCAAGATCGCCGGTGCCGCCGCCGAGGCGGGCATGGACCTGGACGCGGTTGAACGGCTGGGCCGGCTGGCCAACGCCCGCACGCGGTCATTCGGCGTGGCGTTCAGCGGCTGTACCCTGCCCGGCGCCGCCCAGCCGCTGTTCTCCGTGGCAGCGGGCTGCATGGCGCTGGGGCTCGGCATCCACGGCGAGCCGGGCATTGCCGAGCAGCCCATTGTCTCAGCCGCCGAGCTGGGCGCGCTGCTGGTCGCCAAGCTGGTGCCCGAGGCGCCCGAGCGGCCGGGTGAACGGGTGGCGGTGGTTCTGAACGGGCTCGGCCGCACCAAGTGGGAAGAACTGTTCGTGCTGTGGACCGGCGTGGAGGTGGCGCTGCACGCGGCCGGCTTGGTGCCGGTCGATTCGCTGGTGGGCGAATTCGTGACCAGCCTTGACATGGCGGGCTGCTCGCTCACCCTGACGTGGCTGGACGCGGAATTGGAGCCGCTTTGGCGCGCGCCGGTCGATGCGCCGGTGCTGCGGCGGGGCAGTGTCGCCGCTGCGGCGCCGGGCGAGGCGACGGTGGCAGTGCAAAGCCACGAGAAGCCAGCCGGGTTCGCCCCGGCGTCCAGCGAATCCCGGGAGGGTGCGCAGTGCATCGCCGGCTTGTTGGACGCGCTGGTCGCGGCCTTGCGTGGTGCCGAGGACGAACTCGGCCAGCTCGACGCCTTGGCCGGCGATGGCGACCATGGCCAGGGCATGGCGCGTGGCTCAGCGGCAGCGGCCGAAGCCGCCAGGGTTGCCGCAGCGGCCGGTGCGGGGGCCGGCAGCCTGCTGGCGGCCGCTGGAGACGCCTGGGCCGAGCGTGCCGGCGGCACCTCGGGCGCGCTGTGGGGAGCTGCCCTGCGGGCCTGGGGCGGGGCGATCGGCGACAGCGCGGCGATCGGGCCGGCGGCGGTGGCGTGGGGCGCGCGGCTGGCGCTGGACGCCATGACCGCGCTCGGCGGCGCGAAGCCCGGCGACAAGACTCTGGTGGACGCGTTGGTGCCGTTCGCGGCTACGCTGGAGGCCGAAGTGTCGCGGGGTCGGTCTCTCGTCGAGGCCTGGAACGCCGCGGCCGAAGCCAGCACCGCCGCGGCCGAAGCGACCGCCGGGATGGCGCCGAAACTCGGTCGCGCCAGGTTGCACGCCGCGCGCAGCCTGGGTCATCGCGACCCCGGAGCGGTGTCGCTGGCGCTCGGCGCAAAGGTGATTGCGCGCGCGCTGGCCGAGCGGAGCTGATCCAGAGCCGATGTGTTGAGGCATGCCGCTCGCAGACGGGCATTGAAGGCTTCGATGTGGGCGTTGTCGGCAGGGTGGCCCGCAGTCCGCCGCGCCGAGCCCAACCGCGATCAGCATCGGGTTGTCACGGGAGTCAACTCTCGGTGGTTTGCTGCCCCCGCAACCAGAAAAAGTCCGTTAGATCAATCGTCTAACGGGCTTTTGCGTGTCTGAACCCGGGCCAGTGCACATCCCCGCAAACTGCACCGTCAAGCAAAAACAGGCCGTATCGTCAGCACACCGCTCACTGGACGAAAGCCGCGCGGACATCTGTACTTGCACTTCCACCGGAATCGATCGGGCAAAGGAAGGTCGGGGGCCCAGCCCGTCGCATGTCCGCTGCCATTCCGGCTCAGCTTCGCGCGTTCTCTGCCGCCGCATCGCCGAAAGGCGGGCTCAGGCGGCTGGCGATTTCCAGATGCCGCCGAAGCAGACTAGCGGCCCAGGCGCGGTCACCGGCGATGAGCACATCCATGATCTGGCAATGCTCGCTGACCAGCGTCCGGATACGCGAGGCGTCATCGTAGACGTAGTATTCACTGAGACGGCGCAGCCGGTTCTGCTGCTTGGAGTGCGCCCCTGAAGGTGCAGGATCGGTCGTGCCGGTGGGGAGCATTGGATAGGTGCGCGCCGTTGGGCGATCGGACATGTGCCAGCCGGCTCGGCCGAGCAATGGCGCGGTGAATACGCATGGCGCCAGGCGTGCGGGCCGACATTGCTCTGGCCGGCATAATGTCCATGACGGCTGCCCTGGGCAACCAGGTCATCCCAGCAGATGGAGCCGCACCCCGGCGACCGCTCGCCCGATTCTGCCGGGCGGAGCGCCGATGCGGGGAGAGCCAGCAGCTAGGCTTCGGCCTCGTCCGGCACCAGGGTGCCGTAGGTCTTGGCATAGGACGCCTGCAGAACTTCGTCGGGCAGGACCTTTTCCCACCTGGCGACGGCGACCGTTGCCACCGAGTTGCCGATCACGTTGGTGGCGGTGCGGCCCATGTCGAGGATGCGGTCGATGCCCAGCACCAGGGCGACCCCCTCCACCGGTAGTCCGAACGCGGCGCTGGTGGCGGCCAGCATGACCATCGCGTTCCCTGGGACTGCGGCCATGCCCTTGGTCATCACCATCAGGGTGAGGATGATCATCACCTGCTGCACCGCGCCCAGGTGGATGCCGTAGGCCTGGGAGACGAACACGACCGCCATGGAGGCGTAGATGGTGCCGCCGTCCAGGTTGAACGAGTAGCCGATGGGCAGGACGAAGGTGACGATGTGCTTGGGCACTCCGAATTCCTGCAGCCGTTCCAGCAGCGAGGGCAGCGCGGTCTCGCTGGAGGCGGTGGAGAAGGCCAGCAGCAACGGGTCCTTGATGGCGCGCAGCAGATGGAGAAAGTTCACCCTGCAGATGAGGCTCGCGCCCACCAGCAGCACGATGATGAAGAAGATCAGAGTGAAATACAGACAGAAGATCAGCTTCACCAACGGAACCAGCATGATCAGGCCGAACTTGCCGACCGTCCAGGCGATGGTACCGAACACGCAGAACGGGGCCAGCGTCATCACGTACGAGGTGAAACGGAACATCACATGCAGGATGCTGTCGGCGAGCTTGACGATGGGTTCGCCATACTTGCCCGCGGTGGCGGTGGCCACCCCGAAGAAGGCAGAGAAGAAAATGATCTGCAGCAGGCTCTCCCGGGACATGGCGTCGACGATGTTGACGGGAACGATGTCGATCAATATCTGCATGAGATCGACGGGCTTGTGCGCCGCGGCGCTGATCGCGCTGATATCGGTGAGGTTGGTGATGGGAACGCCGGTGCCGGGCTGGAACACGTTGGCCGCCAGAAGACCCAGGACCAACGCGAAGGTGGTTGCCACCTCGAACCAGATGATGGTCTTCAGGCTCAACCGCCCCAGTTGCTTGAAATCCTCGGAGCCGGCGATGCCGACGATCAGCGCGCTGAAAATGAGCGGCACCACGATCATCCGGATCATCCGCAGGAAGATGTCTCCGAGCACCTTCAGGTACGCCGCGTACTCGGGGAAGAGGAAGCCAAAGGCGATGCCCAGGAAGAGAGCGACGAATATCTGGCTGGTAAGCCCGAACCGTTTTTTCCGAGTCTCTCCCATTTTCCGCTCCTTATTACATCAGGCTGGTTGGATGAATCGTTGGGCCATCCCCAGGCGCGGGGAAGCATGACCAAGCATCAAGATGGAAGCGAGGACACCGCTCCATCAGGTTTCGGCATGGACCTGTAGCCGTTTTCTGGCCGTCACATTTAGCTTTTCATTTTCTCCGTCACCTTCAGGAAGGTGTCGATTTCTCCTGGGGTGGTGTAGTGCGCGGCCGAAAGCCGGACGATGCCGCCGCCCGCCCCCAACCCGTCCAGCATGTGCTTGGACATAGCGGACTTCCGGTTGTTCACGAAGATGCCCTGGTCCATGTAGCTGATGACCGAATCGGCCGTGTCCACTCCCTTGATGCTGAAGGGCACCAGGCAGCAGCGCCTGGAGAGGTCCTCGGGCACGCCGAAGACCTGGACATGGTCCATCTGCCTGAGGCCCTTCTGCTCGGGGGTTCCATTCAGGAGCTGCTGCAGCAGCGCCGCTTCATGGGCCTCCATCGCCAGCATGGCGGCGACGACGCGCTCCCGGCTGTCGCCGGACGGAGTGTAGTGCGAGCCGAACCAGCAGAGGTAGTCTGCGACGATGGACCAGGAGGCGTAGTCAAACTGGTCCTGGCTGCCCACAGCCCATTCATTGGGGGCCTTGCCGGACACCTTGTCGTGGGGGACCGTGGAGAAGCGCTCGGAAAGATGGGCGAAGGAGATGCCCCGCCGGGTGTAGGTCTTGTAGCCGCCAAACAGGTAGGCGTCGGCTCCGATCGCCTCAACATCGATGGGCGCATGGGGGGAATACTGGACGCCGTCCACGATGATGCAGAGATCCTCCTTGATCTTCCTAGCCTCGCGGACGATGCCTTCGGCATCCATCAGGGCGCCGGTGATGTTCGAGCCGTGGATGAAGGCCAGTACCGAGGTGTTGCGGTCGACCAGGTTCAGGATGGCCGCGGGATCGATGAACCCGGTGGCGGGGTTCAGCGGCGCGATCCGCCATTCCTTGCCGTAGGCCTCGGCGGCCAGCCGGGTACCGTCATAGGTGCACGGGTGGTCCAGCATGGTGGCGACCACGTTGGTGCCCGGGTAGCGGGCCGCCGCGTGCCGGATCAGCCGGAACAGCCCGTCCGTGGAGGTCTTGCTGGGGACGATGACGCCTGATTTGGCACCGAGGAAAAGGCGGACATCTTCTTCCCCCCGCTGTCTGACTTCCCGACAATGTTTCGCGCCCAATGTGAGCCGGCTGAACTGATCCGGTAGCAATAGCTCACGCTCCGCCGCCTCCATCACCGATTTCAGGCGCAATGATCCGGATGCGGAATCCAGGAAAATCCGCTTCCCGGAGAATGGGCATGCCTCGACGTAGGCAAACTTTGAACGAACCTCTTCCAGCAATTCCGCGGGGATCAAGCTTGTCTCAATGGTGGCTGCTTTCCTGGTATCCATATCTTACGTTCCCTGAAATGGAGTCGGCGGGTTGCACTGGGGTTGAAGCAGTTTGAGTTATGTTGAAATGTGATGGGGCCGCTTGCATAATAGAAAAAATAGATTGGCCCCATCACATTTCGGCATGGATCGGCTGAGGCCTGGCAAATGGAATTCAAGCAGCTTCGCGCCCTGCTGACCATCGCTGACACCGGCAGCGTCACCCGTGCGGCCGAGCTCCTGCACATCGTGCAGCCGGCCGTGTCCAGGCAGCTGCGCCTGCTGGAGGAGGACGTGGGCACGGCGCTGTTCGAGCGGGGCCACAACCGCATGGAGCTGACCGAGTCGGGGCGGATTCTCGTGGAATACGCCCGCCGCGCCCTGCACAACCTGGACCGGGCGCGCGCCGAGATCACGCCCCAGCTCGGGGAGGTGGCGGGCATCGTCACCATCGGGCTGGTGCCCAGCCTGGTCAATCTGCTCACCAGCCCGGTCATGGCCACCGTCACCGCCCGCTATCCCGGTATCAAGCTCCGCTTCTCCACCGGTGGCTACTCCGACCTGATGCAGGACTGGGTCGAGGCCGGCGAGGTGGACCTGGCACTCGTGTCCGACTACAAGCCCTCCCCCAGGATCCAAGCGGAGCCGCTGCTGGAGGAGAAGCTGTGGGTGGTCGGGCCGGCGGCGGCTGGGCTGCGCGCCGACCGCCCGCTGCCGATTAGCGAACTGGCCGGCAAGCCGCTGATCCTGCCCAGTTCCTTCAAGGGGTTCCGGCTCCTGGTGGAGCACGCCTGCACCCTGGAAGGGGTGCAGCTGACCATTGCCGTGGAAACCAATTCCGTGCATGTGCAGAGGTGCTTAGTCCTGGGCGGCCACGGACTGACCATCCTGCCAATCGTGGCGGTGGCCGAGGACGTGGCCCTTGGGCTGCTGACGGCGGCCCCGCTGACCACGCCGGAGGTGACCCGGAAGATTCTCCTGGCCATGCCCAGCATCGGCCGCATTCCGCAGCGGGTGCGCTGCGTAGCCGCGGCGATCGTGGAGGAAATGCGAGATACTCTGCTTCGGGGCGACTGGCCGGCCGCGCGGTGGCTGGCGGCGGCCCGGAGGAGCGAACCATGAGCGCCCAGACCCTGTCCGAGAAGATCCTGTCCCGCGCCGCGGGCCGGCGGGTGCGGGCGGGGGAGCTGGCCATCTGCACGCCCGACCTGGCCATGGGTACCGACGGTTCCATTCCCATGGCGCTGGACTACCTGGAAAGCATGCGCCCCGGCGGCGGGGCCCCAAGGTTTCCACGGCGCCTGGTGTTCGCGCTGGACCACTACGGAGCGGCCTCTGGACCCCAGGCCCAGGCCCTGCAGGCGAGGGCCCGGGACTACGCGGCCCGGCACGGAATCCGCTGCCACGACGAAGGCGAGGGCATCGGCCATCAGCTGATCCTGGAATCTGGGGAGGCCCGGCCGGGCCTGCTGATGGTCGGGGCGGATTCCCACAGCACGTCCTACGGCGCGGTGGGAGCTTTCGCCACCGGCATCGGCTCGTCCGACCTGGCCGGGGTGTTGCTGTGCGGCCAGATCTGGCTGAAGGTGCCGGAATCCCTGCGGGTGGTCCTGGATGGGCGGCTGCGCGGGAACGCCTCGGCCAAGGACGTCGCCCTGCTGCTGGCGCGCCGCTGCGGCGCCGACGGCGCAGCTTACCAGGCCCTGGAATTCACCGGGCCCGGCGTGGCCAGCCTGGACATGGACGACCGCATCGTGCTGGCCAACATGGCTGTGGAACTGGGCGCCAAGGCCGGCATCTTCCCGTTCGACGGGGTCGCGGAAGCCTGGCTGCGTCCCCGGACCACGGCCCCGCTCGGGCCGGTGGCCGCCGACCCGGGCGCCCGCTACGCGGGGACGATGGACCTGGACCTGGCCGCGGTGGTGCCGCAGATGGCGCTGCCGCATAGGGTGGACCAGGTGGTAGATGCGGACGCGGTCCCGTACCGGACGGTGGACCTGGTGTATCTCGGCACCTGTACCGGCGGACGGGTCAAGGACTACCGGGAAGCCCTGGAGGTCCTGCGGCGGGGCGGCATCGCCCCGGGTGTGCGCGTGGTGGTGACCCCGGCGTCGGCGGCCGTGCGCGCAGAACTGGAGCGCAACGGCATGCTGGCCGAGCTGGCCGCCCTGGGCGCCGAGATCCGGCCTCCCGGCTGTGGCGTCTGCTGCGGCACCTGCGGCGCCGTTCCGGCCGACGGCGCCACGGTGGTCTCCACCGCCAACCGCAACTTCAAGGGCCGGATGGGCAACGCGGCGGCGTCCATCTTCCTGGCCTCGCCGCGGGTCTGCGCCGCCGCGGCCGCGCGGGGCAGCATCGGCGGCAAACCTGGAGGCCAAGCATGAATATCCTGCCCATGTCAGGTCGGGCGCGCGTGCTCGGCGATGATGTGAACACTGACTACATCATCTCGTCCCGGCGCAAGAAGGAGACCATCGACCCGCGCGTCCTGCGCGCGTACCTGCTGGAGGACGTTGACCCGGACTTCGCCGGCAGCGTGCGTGCCGGCGACATCCTGGTAGCCGGTGCCAATTTCGGCTGCGGATCGGCCATGGAGGTGGCGGTCACCGTGGTGCTGGGCGCGGGCATCCGGGCCGTGGTGGCCAGGAGCTTCTCCCGTACCTATCTGCGCAACGCCATGAACAACGGCCTGCTGCCGGTCATCGCCGACACAGCGGCGGTGCGCGAAGGCGACGCGCTTTCGCTGGCCCTTGATGCCCACGGCCGGCTGTTACTGGACAACCATCGGGACGACCCGGTTGAATGCGCGCCCATCGCGCCGTTCATGGTGGAGGTGCTGGATATGGGCGGCCTGGTCCCCTATCTGCGCGAGCACGGCGGGTTCAGGGTGCGGTCATGAGCCACGCCCACGCGCTCGCCACGGTATGCGTGTTTGCCGGGTCCAAACACGGCACCAATCCTCGTCACTGACCTGCTTCCCGTTGGTCCCTCGATCATTGTAAGAGTCTTTGGGGTTGATAGCTGATCTCCAACGCAGGCGGTAGCGGCCGGGCGGCGGAGCTGATGAGGTTGCGCAGCCGACCGGCCGCGGGGTCCAGCCGCACCGCTTCCGGGGTAAGCCCGCCGTGGGCCGAGTGCGGTCTGACGTGGTTGTAGTCGAGCCGCCAACGCTCGATGACGGTGCGGGGCTCGGCCAGGGTGGCGAAGACCTCCTCATTCAGGCACTCATCGCGCAGACGGCCGTTGAAACTCTCCACGAAGCGGTTCTGCTGCGGCTTACCGGGCGCGATGTAGTGCCAGTCGACGCGGGTGCGGTTGGGCCACTCCAGCACGGCCCTGGAGGTCATCTCTGTCCCGTTGTCGCTAACGATGGCCAAGGGCTTGCCCCTCTGGACGATCAGGGCGTCCAAGTCGCGGGCCATGCGCTGGCCGCCGATGGAGGTGTCCACGACCAGCGCCAGGGCCTTGCGGGTGAAGTCGTCGACGATGGCGAGGATCCGCAAGCGCCGACCCCAAGCCAGCGTGTCGGCGACGAAGTCCAGGCTCCAGCGCTGGTTCGGCCGGTCAGGCAGCGCCATCGGCGCCCGCGTGCTGGTGGCACGCTTGCGGCCACGGCGGCGGCGGACCGCCAGGCCCTCCTCGCGATAGAGCCGGAACAGCTGAGGTGGTCCCGTCGGCGCGCCACACCACAAATAGGCAGTTCTGCGAAGCTGGGCTTTGGCATCATACGGTTCAAACGGTTGCTAGTGTCTCAAGGTTGCAGTCGAACAGCGCCGGGTCGATGCCGCCCCCCAGCTCGTCGAACATGCTGTCGCTGAAAGCGATCAGCCGGTCGGACGCGGCCACGGCTTCCCTGACCCGGTTGGCGACAACGGCCTCGAGAATGGCCAGGTGGCAATCCAACGTCCGGCCCAGGCCTTCGTCAGGGCGCACCCAGGTATGGTATATCCACCCGATACGGCGAGAGATCGTATGCAGGGGCCGCAGCGTGTGCTCCAGGAACGTCTCGCCGGCCGCGGCAACGAAAAGCTGGTCGATGCGCCGGTCAAGCCGGTTGAACTCATCAATCGTCATGTTGGCTGCCCGGTCGCTCAGCACGCGGCTAAGGTGGAGCATCTGGTTGCGGTAGGAGGCGCCGGACCGTTCCGTGGCGAGCCGCACCACGAAGCGCTCCATGTCCCGCCGTAGCTGCAGCAAGGTCCGTTCCCGAGCGAGATCGATCGGAGCGATCTGCAGGCCGTGGCGAGGGCGGATGACGATAATGGTATCCGCTGCGAGGCGGTTGACGGCGAGGTGGATCGGTGTGCGGCCGACGCCGATCCTTTCCTGGAGGTCCTGGATGGAGAGGTAGAGCCCCGGGCGCAATGCACAGGCGACGATCATCTCTTCCAACCTGTCATAGGCGAGGGCCGACAGGTTGGTGTGGTTGCTGCGGGGGGGCTTGCTGCCCCGCGCGGCGCGCTCCGACGTGGTGGTCGGAACCAGTTCCGTGCTCGGCTGATAGGTCATCCCGTTCCTGGCGGCCACTTCCTGATGCGATCCTATGCTGAAAAAGTGTGCCGGGGAAGCAGAATTATGTTGTGATATTTTACCGTGGGTCCTAGGATGCCCCTTGGGATGCGGAGGCCCGCCGGGAAGGCGCCGTCGGAGCCGATGCCAAGGGAGGGTACCAATGAAGATCACCGCGATCGAAACCTTGCGAACGGGCGAGTTCGCGAACGTGCTCTGGGTCCGCGTCCACACCGATGCCGGCGTGATCGGACTGGGCGAAACCTTCTATGGTCCCGGCGC
>Ga0181535_10006794_pt1 | contig 11687 bp, 10 predicted proteins | sample PEATcosm2014_Bin_44_FD_119774 | JGI IMG/M metagenome (GOLD analysis project Ga0181535, IMG submission 119774) | Peatland microbial communities from MTU Mesocosm Facility, Houghton, MI, USA - PEATcosm2014_Bin17_30_metaG | ecosystem: Environmental > Terrestrial > Soil > Wetlands > Peat | place...
AGCGCGGGAATGGAGCGAACCAGCGCCACACCGCCGCCCGGAACGATGCCTTCCTCGACGGCTGCCTTGGTGGCGTGCATGGCGTCTTCGACGCGAGCTTTCTTTTCCTTCATCTCGGTCTCGGTTGCCGCGCCCACCTTGATCTGAGCGACGCCGCCGACCAACTTCGCGAGCCGTTCCTGCAGCTTCTCGCGATCGTAGTCGGAAGTGGTTTCATCGATTTGCGTGCGGATTTGCTTGACGCGCCCTTCGATTTCGCTCGACTTCCCGCCGCCTTCCACGATGGTGGAGTTGTCCTTGTCCACCGTGATCTTCTTGGCGCGGCCCAGGTCATCCAGCTTCACGTTCTCAAGCTTGATTCCCAGGTCTTCCGTGATCGCCTTGCCGCCGGTGAGGATCGCGATATCCTCCAGCATGGCCTTGCGGCGATCGCCGAAGCCCGGCGCCTTCACCGCGCACACCTGAAGGGTTCCGCGCAGCTTGTTCACCACCAGGGTCGCCAGGGCTTCGCCCTCGACTTCCTCGGCGATGATCAGCAGGGGCTTTCCGCCCTTGGCAATCTGCTCGAGCAGGGGGAGCAGATCCTTCATGGAGCTGATCTTCTTCTCGTGAATCAGCACCAGCGCGTTTTCGAGAACCGCTTCCATGCGCTCGGGATCGGTAACGAAGTACGGTGACAGGTAGCCGCGGTCAAACTGCATTCCTTCGACCACTTCCAGCGCGGTCTCCATGGTCTTCGATTCCTCGACGGTGATGACGCCGTCCTTGCCGACCTTCTTCATAGCTTCGGCAATGATGGTGCCAATCGTCGAGTCGTTGTTGGCGGAAACGGCGCCGACTTGCGCGATCATCGTGCCCTCGACGGGCTTCGAGATCTTTTCCAGTTCGCCCTTCACGTGCTTCTTCGAACCGTCCTTCTGCGTTTCGTCGTATCCGCAGACGGCGCGCACGGCCATCTCAATACCCCGCTTGATGGCCATGGGATTCGCGCCCGCGGCCACGGTCTTGCAACCTTCGCGGTAAATCGACTGCGCCAGAACCGTCGCCGTCGTGGTGCCGTCGCCGGCCACGTCGGAGGTCTTGGAAGCTACTTCCCGCACCATCTGGGCGCCCATGTTTTCCAGGGGATCCTTCAGTTCGATCTCCTTGGCCACAGTCACGCCGTCCTTGGTGATCAGGGGAGAGCCGAATTTCTTGTCCAGAACCACGTTGCGGCCCTTGGGTCCCAACGTCACTTTCACGGCGTCCGCGAGCTTGTTCACGCCCCGGAGAATCGCTTGCCGGCTATCTTCGCCGTGGATAATCTGTTTTGCGTTTGCCATCTTACCTCCCTCCAATTCCTTTCCTCCCCTCCCGATTTATTGCCTCGGGATGGCGGAGTTGATGAGTTCAAGTTTGCCCCCGCAGCGTGCTCCGCGCTTTCCGGCGCGTGCCGCCGCAACGATTACGCACCCGCACTTACTTCTTGCCCGCTGCTGCTTTCGCGCCTTCGATGATTCCCAGCACTTCGTCTTCGCGCAGGATCAGGTACTCGTGATCGTCTACTTTGATCTCCGTGCCAGAGTATTTGCCAAACAGGATGCGGTCGCCCGCCTTGACGTCCAGGGGAATGACCTTTCCGTCTTCCGTCTTCTTGCCATTGCCGGCGGCGATCACCTCGCCCTCCTGCGGCTTCTCTTTCGCCGAGTCAGGGATGATGATTCCACCCTTGATTGTTTCCTTTTCTTCGATCCGCTTCACTATCAGTCGGTCATGAAGAGGTCTAACCGTCATGATTGAGTCTCCTTTCCTCCTCAGATTCACCCGAAGCTGGACCCGCCGGACTTTGAGCGGCTCATGCCCCCACCCGGAGGCCCCCTCGGGCTATCGCAATGAGGCCTTAATCGTTGATTTTTGTGCTGCCCCGCGATTCCATCCGCGCTGCTTAGCACTCACCTATCGCGAGTGCTAATGTAGTCTGATTGGAAAGAATTGTCAAGCATCAAATTTCGCCTGAAATCAGCGATTTAGCACTCGTCGCCATTGAGTGCCAATTCTCCTTGTAAATTTTTCTACCACCGGTTAATCTCTTCAAGGAATTGAGACAATGACAGTTACTATGGTTCTCGATGTGAGGGAAGGCAGCCACGATAAGTTTCTCATCAGTAGACTTTGCGCCTTCGTTCATATTTCGGTACGCCCAGTGTCACCCCGGCCCGCGCCCCCGAAACAGAGCATAATTTGTTTTGGGATAACCCCGAATTTGTTCCCTTGAAATTCTTCCTATATAATGCCAAGTCAACATGAAACGCCCTCAGTCCCAGCCGCTCCCATGGTCCCTCCGATTGGTTTGCGCCTTCCGGCTATCGGTATTGGCTCTGGCCGCCTGCCTATTGATCTTGGCTCCCGCTGCCTTCGCGCAGGAAGAGGACAAGGATCTTCCCCTGCCTGAAACGAAGGCAAGCCCAGCACCCCCAGATTCCCTGCTTCCTCAGATCAATACGGCGATTCAGGGCATCACCACTCCCGATGCAGCGGCCCTCGCAAAGGCTCTGCGGATCGGCGAGACCCGGGAGGGTGGCGCGCCGCCGAACACGCTTGCTCCGATTGGCGATGTGGAGGGCGACGGCGTGCCGGAAATGGTGCTGAAATGGGCGATCCCCGACGTTGCAGCCGCTGCCGAGGTGACGCCTGCTCCCGACTCGAGTCCCCTGTGGGCCGTCTATTTGCTGTCCTGGGACGGCGCGCATTGGAAGGCCTCGCGCTTGGTAGCTGAAGCGGAAGACTTCAAGATTGTCGTGATCAATCTGGGACCGCCGGTGGGTCGCGCTGTAGCCTTGTTGATGCAGGAAGGCGACCCTGGCGTTCCCCACCCAGCAGTGTTTCAGTTCAAAGACCACTTGGCGACGATCCTCTGGGACGCACAATCGGACGACAGTCGGTTCCAGCCTCTTTTGCAAGGCCAGGTGAGTTTTCGCGACCATGAGGGTGCGCCGTCGGAAATGATCGAGACCGGACGCGCCGACCCGGGGCTTCTCCATGTCGCCCCGAGCGGCCGTCGGGGTTTCGAGGCGCGCGCGGTCTACCACTGGGATGGGAAAGCGTTCATTCCCGCCAAGACGGAGTACACTGCGAACCAGGATTACACCATCTATCGCTTCATTTCGGCCCTTCATTTGCACGATTACGCCTCCGCCTACGCGCTGGTGGTTCCCGCAAGGTTCCTGAATGCCGACGCGCCAACGCTCGATGCCTTCCGCCACTTCATCCAGGACAACTGGCCGGAGTTTCTTCAGAACGAAGTGTTCGAAGCGCCGGAAGTGCCCGCCGGCGCTCGCGACGAACACCTTTTCGTGCTGCCCAAGCCGGACGGCGTCAAGGTTTATCACCCGGTTTGCTCGAGCGATGGTAAATTCCTCCTGACCGGATTGACCAGCAGCCGGGAGGCGGCGGAGCCTTGAATCGGGAGATCGGGTGATCGGGTGAACAATCCACACGGGCGAATAATCGTGATAGCGGGTGGGCAGAGGACTAAGTGGGGCAGGCTGGTTCTTTGTTCTACCGCTCACCCGATCTCCCGATTACCTGATAAAACATGAGGCCGCCCGATGATCGAGAAAGTTGGTGAGCCGTTGACCAATTCGACTTGGCCGGTTCTTTGTTCACCCGATCTCCCGATCTCCCGATAGATTATGACCCTGCCCCACGCGATCCTTCTCTTCTCGGCCGCATTGCTGGCGGGTGCGATGAATTCCGTCGCGGGCGGCGGCAGTTTCTTCTCCTTCCCCGCGCTGCTCTTTACCGGCGTCCTGCCCATTCCCGCCAATGCCACCAACACCGTGGCCGTTTGGCCGGGCTCGGTGGCGAGTGTCTTCTCCTATTGGCACTGCCTGCCCAAGTCGGCGCGCGTCATGGTACCGTTGATTACCATCAGCGTTATCGGCGGTGTGGCGGGGGCCGTGGTCCTGCTGCACACCCCCCAGGCGACTTTCATGACGCTGGTTCCGTACCTGTTCGGAGTCGCCACCTTGCTCTTCGCGTTTGGCAAGCGGCTGACCTCGAAGCTCGGCAGCGTGATCAAGAGGACTGGTCCTCCCTCCCTGCTTACAATCGCCGGTCTGACCCTGGTGCAGTTCTTCATTGCCCTTTATGGCGGCTTCTTTGGCGGCGGCATGGGAATCCTCATGCTCGCGATGCTCGAGATGGTTCATATCGAAGATATTCACGCAATGAACGGCCTGAAAGCTCTGCTGGGCACGGCAATCAATGGAGCTGCCGTGGTGACGTTCATTGTCGCCGGGCAAGTGGTGTGGCCGCAGGGAATTCTGATGATCGTCGCGGCCGTGATTGGGGGATACGGCGGCGCCCACTACGCCCAGAAAATCGATCCCCGGTGGGTGCGCGCCACGGTGATCACGGTCGGAACCGGAATGACCATCTACTTTCTTTGGCGCCATTGAGTTACTAGAAACGGGATACGGGATAGGGGACAAGCGACACGGGAAACGGAGCTCGGGATACAGGACAAGTGGCACGGGCCACGACTTTCGGGACAAGTAACGTGGGACGCGGTCTGTGGAATCTCGAGTTTTCAACATGGAATCGCTTCATCCTCCGAGCCTCCGGGGCAACCGGGACGGACGGCGCTAACCTTTGCCTGTGGCTGCGGATATCGCCAACGAAATGGCCTGAGTTTTGGTCACGCCGCCTCCCGTGGCGGTGACGGTCAGGGTCGACGTACCGGCGGCCGCTCCCGAGCCGACTGTAATGCGCAGGATACTTGTGCCGGTTCCCGGCGAGGCGATACTGGCGGGCGCAAGGGTGGCCTTAACTCCACTCGGAAGTCCGCTTACCGACAATGTGATTCCGGGCGAAAATCCGCTTCCCGCAGTCGTGGTCACCGTTATTGAAACAGATCCGCCCCTCGCCACGCTCGCGCTCGCGGCGTTCGTTGCCAGGGTAAAACTTGGGGACTGGGTGATGGTGAAGGGTATGATTTGAGTTTGCGTAACACCCCCGCCAACAGCCGTCACAAATAGGGTGGAGGTTCCCGACTTTGCCGCGGAGGACGCCGATAGCGTCAATGTGCTGCTGCCGCTGCCTGGCGTGGCAATGCTGGTGTGGGTAAAGCTTGCCGTCACCCCGCTCGGGGGCCCGCTCACCGCGAGCGCTATCGCCGAGCTAAATCCATTCACCAATGTGGTGGTTAACGTTATCGCCGCCGTGCCGCCCGGCGCCTCACTGGCGGTCGCGGTACTCGGAGTCAGAGTAAAACTGGGCGCAGTGACCGTTACACTGAGAGAGAGGGTCCGCGTAAGGCCGCCTCCCGTTCCGGCGAAGGTCAAGGTGTAAGTGCTCGCCACCTCGCTTGACCCTGCGGCGATGGTTGCCGTCACGGGGGCGGTAGAGGTCAGGGTGGGGGATGAGAAGCTCACTTTCATACCGGTCGGGGCTCCGGTCACCGACAGCGTCACGGGCGAACTGAATCCGCCCTCCACGCTCTCACTCAAGGTCACACTGCTCGTCTTACCTTGCCCGACGGAAACGTTTGAAGCGCTGGATGCCATGGTAAAAGTCGAGGCACTGCGTCCGCTCCAATGCTTGACCAGTAGGAAAGCGTCGATTGATCCGAGCCCCGTGGCAAAATCATAGCCCGCGCCGGCGTTATAGCCTTGAACTCCCGGAACGCTATTATTACCTCCCGAGATGTCGGGGAACACGAGCGGACCGTCGGCCGAGAGTTGCTGGTTTGCCAGTGAATACAGAACGGGATTGATGTTTCCCTGCGTTGCCGCGCTGTTTTGGAGTATCAATGCGATGACGCTGGCGAAAGACGGTGCGGCCGCGGACGTCCCGCCGATGCATACGGTGTTACCCTGGAGTTGGATCAAATAGGCATCGTGGGTCGACGCCGCTACCGCCACATCGGGAACGTCCCGGGCCTTGTCTCCAGGGACTCCAGGGGCAGCCTGCCAACTGGGCTTGGCGCACACGGAGCTCGCTCCGCCCCCGGTCGCCCAGAGGCCGCTGGTCGAGGAGCTTTGGTTCCAGGTGAATTCCGGGATGTAGCCGAGGGCGGACACCCCACCCCCGCCATTCGTTGACCCCCAGTACACTCCCGGATTGGCCGTATCATTGAATTCCGTGCCTCCCACGCACGTGCTGTAGGGCGTCGAGCACATGCCATTGACGCCCCTTCCATGAGTTGCGGTGGTTGAATTCGGGTTGTCGCAACCCGCTGCGCCGGAGTCGCCGGCGGCGACAAAAACCGATTGGCCTTGCGACGCGGCTTGCGCCCAGAGGCCGTTCCAGAAAGCGTTGCCGGAACTCCCAGTGCCGCTTCGCAGACCCCATAACTCACGGTAATGATCGGAGCCACATTTTTGCTCACAACGTACGCGGAGGACAGGGCGATGCCGTCCGTGGCGGTCGACCGGGAAGTAACGAACTTGACAGAAACGTTTTTGGCGATGGCGCCTGCCCACTCGACATCCAGCGTGGACTCGATTTCGTCGCCGCTATCGGGAATGCCCGGATCGGGGCCATTGGTTATGATTGTTGGATTCTTTGCTGGCAGCCCAAAGTTGCTGCGAAAGGTTGCAACGTCGCTCATCGTGATGTCGGAGCGCCCGACCACTGCGATGCTCTGTCCACTGCCGTCGAGCCCTTGGCTGGCAAGCGGCTCCACGTCGTAGATGGCGTCCCAGTCGAGCGGCGCCAGGTAGTGAACGCTGCTGCTCACGGTAAAGGCGGGCAAGATCTCGTGCAGCGCGGCGCTACGAAAATCGTGCAGCGAAACGACTCCCTGCACGACTTCCGCGAGCGCTTGGGGGATTTCGGGATCTGATGCATTCGCGTAATGTGCTTCTCCTCGGACGGAGTACTTTTGCATCGAGGTATGGAAGGTCGATTCCACTTGCCCCGCCGTGCCGCTGAAGACAATCGCGCGGCGTGAAGAAGGAACTTCATCCACCTTCATCCCGTGCATCTCCAGCCAATCCGCCACCTGCGCCAAATCGGATTCCGAGATCCCGTAATGCTCGCCGAACGCCTCAGGTGTAATCCACTGATGGTAATAACGCGAAGCGGGGTCCTGCTGGGCGCGAATTAGCTCTTCGAGTGCCTCCGGCTGGGAAACGTCAGGGCCGAGAACAAGCACCATCCTCTCCATGGGCTGGCTGGGGGAAACTTCCCCGACGAGGTTCTCGGGCCTTGCCAGTGGATGCACATTGCCGTTAAGCGAAAATCGTTGCGAGTCATCGATTTCCGCTTCCACTCTGTCGGTCGGGTAGATGTTCAAGGGATCATCGTTGTTATCCTGACTCAACGCAGTTCGTGGCCAAGTGACAAGCGGCGACAAGAGGACGAAAAACATGAGGAAAGCGGCTTTTCTGCCGTGCATGGGGCCTCGCAGCAACATCAGAGTTTATAAATACATATTACAATAATACGTTAGGCTAAGAATTAGACTGCCTTCAATAGTACCTCAGTCCCGAATGGGGATAGAAATGTCCGCGAAAGCGTTAAAGTTTTCACAGAGAGGATCGAATTGGGCGGGCGGGGTCGATTGGCTGAATGGGACAGATCTATAATATCAGCGGCACTCACCGGGGTTGCGGACCTTCAAAACGCCATCCGCACTTGATGCTTTTGCGGAATTTGCGCGTCTGGCCCCGTTTCAGCTTCATAATTCATCATTCATAATTCATAATTAGCTTGAATGACTGACGAACCGAAATTCCAAACGGTGGGAAACCCCTACATCGAATTTGTCCACGTCGACAGGGCGTTTGGGGACCTTCGAGTGCTCGAAGACGTGAGCTTCGACGTCCGCCGCGGCGAGATGGTGGCGATCCTCGGGCGAAGCGGTGTGGGCAAAAGCGTGACGCTCAAACACATTCTGGGTTTCTTGAAGCCGGACGCGGGGCAGGTGTTTGTAGCCGGGCGAGAGGTTTCCGCGCTGAGCGAGGAAGCGCTGATGGACGTCCGCCGGCGCGTGACCATGGTCTTTCAATCCGGCGCGCTCTTCGATTCCCTCACGGTCGGCGAGAATGTTGCCTACCCTCTGCGCGAGCGGGCTGAGCGCGGGTTGGCTTTGGGCGAGGATGGAATTCAACAGCGGGTTGACGAACTGCTGAGGGATGTTGAACTGGAAGGAATGCACGAGTTAATGCCCTCTGACCTGAGCACCGGAATGAAACGCGCCGTGGCGATTGCGCGCGCGCTGGCAGCGGACCCCGAGTGCATCCTCTATGATGAGCCCACCACCATGGTTGATCCGCTGATGGCGCAAACGCTCGGCGACCTGATCCTCAAGGTTAAGACGAAAACGGGCCTGACCTCCGTTGTGGTGACGCATGATATGAAATTGGCCCGCAAACTTGCGGACCGCGTCGTCTTCCTGGTGGACGGCCGGGTCGGTTTTTTTGGCACGATCCGGGAAATGGACCAATCCACCGTGCCCATGGTGCAGGAGTTTATTCAGCTTGATGAGGTCTCGTTCCTATCCGCCGGGGAGCGCGGCAAGTGAGTTGGTAGTCGATGGTTGATAGAACAAAGTCACGGGTCCATCGTTCACGATTGATGTGGCGGCGAGTTTGCCATTGACTATCAACTATCAGCTTTCAACTTGTCGCCGAAGGGATTCCACTCATGCTCCTTCTAGACCGCCATGAAGTCGAAAGTCTGCTCGATCTCGGCCGACTGATTGATGCGCTTGGCCCCGCGATGGCTGAGTTGAGCGCGGGACGTGTCTCCATGCCCGAACGCATTATGATGCACGTGCCGGAGCGTGGCGGCCTGCTTGCGGCCATGCCGGTATACCGCGGCGTCAGCCGGACGCTTTCCACGAAACTGGTCAGCGTTTTTCCCGAGAACGGGGCGCATGGCATACCCAGCCACCAAGCGGTGATTCTGGTTTTCGACGCGGAAACCGGCTCGCCGCTCGCACTCATGGATGGGACCTTCATCACCGCGGCGCGGACCGCGGCCGGGTCGGCCCTCTCGGCCCGCCTTCTGTCCCGCGAGGACGCTCATGTATTGGTGATTATCGGAACCGGCGTCCAGGCCCACGCCCACGCCTTGACAATACCGCTTGTGCGGCCCATCCGGGAGATTCGAATCGTGGGCCGCAACGGGCAGAAGTCGGCGCGACTGGCAGCGGAAATTACGACGGAGCTGGGCATCCAAGCCAGCGCGTGCGAGCTTGCGGCAAAAACTTTCGCGGATGCCCTTATTATTTGTGCCGCAACGCACTCGGCCGAACCTGTCGTGAAAGGCGCGTGGCTTAAGCCGGGCACGCACGTAACCTCCGTGGGCTTGAATCCCCGCGGCTGCGAAGTGGGCGCCACAGCGGTGTTGAAATCGCTGGTGGTCGTTGAGTCGCGGGCGGCGGCGCTCGCGCCCAACGCTGGCGGTGCGAATGACCTAAAATGGCCTATCCGCGATGGGTTGATGCGGGAGGGTCATATTTACGCCGAAATCGGCGAGCTTGTTTCCGGCGCCAAGGCCGGGCGCACTTCACCCCAGCAAATAATCCTGTACAAATCCGTAGGAGTCGCGGTGCAAGATGCGGTCGCGGCACACCTGGTGCTGGAAGCGGCGCAGAAGGCGGGCGTTGGGCGGGAATTTAAGATTAACTAAAGGTCAAAATGCAAAAGTCAAAAGGCGAAAGTCGAGGGCGGCAGACTTGCGCATCTCTTAGTCCCTTCGGCGACGAACCGTGGCAAAGACTGAAAGGGGAATGTCACGCTGACGAACAGCTATGTTTTGCTGTTAACTTTTGAGTTTTGCGTTTTGACTTTTGACCTGTATTTTCCCGATGCCTACGAAACCCAAAATGACCCTCGACCGGGTCCTTTCGCGCTTTGGCCTTGCTTCGCGGACCGTGGCGCGTCGGGCGATTGTGGCGGGCCGCATGAAGGTGAACGGCCGCACCGAGCGCAATCCGGATGTCTGGATTGATCCCGACCGCGACGCGTTTCACCTCGACGGCCAGCGCTTGAAGCCCGCGCGCAAACGCTATCTGCTCTTCTACAAGCCCAAAGGAGTGATCACCAGCCACGGCGACCCTGATGGCCGCGAGACGATTTATAAGTACCTGGGTGAAGAGGTGAGATGGGTTTCGCCAGTTGGACGGCTGGATAAAGATACTTCCGGACTTCTGCTGCTGACCAATGACACGACATTCGCCGACCTTATCAACAGCCCGGAGTCGAAGGTCGCCAAGACCTATCTTGTGAAAACCAATGACTTGATGAGTGACGAAGTCATCGCGCGTCTCAAGGCCGGAGTGGAAATGAAGCGCGGCGATTTTGCTCAACCGCTCAGCGTGCAGCGGCGCGAAGACCGCGGCAAGTATACGTGGCTGGATGTGGTTTTGACGGAGGGAAAAAACCGCGAGGTACGGCGCATGGTGGAAGCTGTGGGTTTCAAGGTTTTGAAACTCGTGCGCACTCGCATCGGGCCGCTGACCCTCGAGGGATTGGAAGTGGGGAAATGGCGTGAACTTACCGCCAACGAAGTGGGTGGCTTACGGAGGGGCGGTGGAAGGCAGTAAGCACATGTCAGTGGGCCGTAAGCAAAAAGCAATAGGGGTAGGGCAGGTATTTTCTGTTTCGCCGTACCCCGCCGCGGCATTTCATCGCTTCGAGTTCGAAATCCGTCGACCCTTTCTCCGCCACTGCCAACCCTGGAGCAAAATCGATCATCCTATAATTGACTACGGGGTATTTTCGGTACCGCCCAATTCGACCCTCAAGTGGAAAGAGCAGACGCCCGGTCCATGCCAACTGTCGTCGCAAGCGACAAACTGTATTCCAATTCGGTAAACCCGCAATGGGTACGATTACTTGACGTGCTGCAAATGAATGTTCATTTTGCGCATTGCGAAGGCGCCGAGCTTTTTCAGTCGGATGGGAAGAGAGTTCTCGACTTTCTTTCCGGCTACTGTGTTCACAACACAGGGCACAACCATCCTGATATTATTGCAGCGCTACATGAGGAATTGGACCGGAACGGGCCGGTGATGCTGCAAAGCTGTGTGCCCGAGCTGGCGGGTGAACTTGCCTCGCGCCTCTGCGCAGGTGCCGGGGGACGACTGACGAAAGCCCATTTCACCAGCTCCGGGAGCGAGGGGGTGGAAGCCGCCATCAAGTTTGCGCGCGCCTGCACCGGTCGCGCCGGCTTGCTGTTTGCCGACGGCGCATTCCATGGGCTCACGTGCGGAGCTCTTTCGCTAATGGGGAACGAATTCTGGCGCGAGGGTTTCGGCCCATTTCTGCCCGAGGCCCGCCAGATCCCCTTCGGCGATCTGGAGAGTCTTGACGCCGAGCTTTCCACGAGAAAGTGCGCCGCCTTCTTCTTGGAAGCAATTCAGGGCGAAGGCGGCATCCGGGTTCCCGATGGGCAGTACTTGGAGCAGGCTCAAGCCCTGTGCCGAAAGTACGGCAGTCTGTTCATTCTGGACGAAGTTCAAACGGGCCTGTACCGCACGGGCCGGTTTCTGGCCGCCCAGCACTTTGGCCTCGACCCGGACATGGTGATACTCGCCAAGGCGCTGAGCGGGGGGTTGGTGCCGGTGGGCGCCGTTCTGATGACAGACGATATTTATAACTCAGTTTATAGCTCGCTCCATCGAGCCATCATTCACACTTCGACTTATTCCGAAAGCACTTTGGCGATGCGGGCGGGCGTGGCCACGCTGGATG
>Ga0181535_10006795_pt1 | contig 11687 bp, 14 predicted proteins | sample PEATcosm2014_Bin_44_FD_119774 | JGI IMG/M metagenome (GOLD analysis project Ga0181535, IMG submission 119774) | Peatland microbial communities from MTU Mesocosm Facility, Houghton, MI, USA - PEATcosm2014_Bin17_30_metaG | ecosystem: Environmental > Terrestrial > Soil > Wetlands > Peat | place...
AGCAGGAAAAGCCCGGCGGCCTTCGCTGGCAAGGCATGGTCGCGTTGATTCTCGGCGCCATCTTGCTGGCCTGCGGCGTGGTGCTGTTCGTCTCCGCCCATTGGGACGAGCTTGGTCCTGTCGCGCGCTTCGCAATCGTCGTCGCCATGGTCGCCATCTTTCACCTGGCCGGCGGCTATGTGCGCAAAGACTTTGTGGGGCTCTCAACCACGCTGCATGCCGTGGGGACTGTTTCGACGGGAGCGGCAATTGCGCTTGTAGGCCAGATCTTCAACATCCATGAGCACTGGCCGGCCGCCGTGTTGATGTGGGCGCTGGCGGCGCTGGCCGGATGGATACTGCTCCACGACCAGGCCCAGGAGACGTTGACCTTGCTCCTTTTCCCGGCATGGATGCTCTCTGAACTCCCGTTCTACATGGACGGCTACATTGGCGAAGGCGTCTATCTCGGCCGATTTCTCTTCGTCTGGGCGATCTTGTTCTTGACGTTCTTTCTGGCTTCGAAGCATAAGGCGGTGCAGGGCATCCTGTTTGCGGCGGGAGCCATTGCGGCGATTACGGGCGTGGTCCTGATGCTTAACGGCTGGGCATCGTGGTCGTCGGAACAGGCTTTCATCCCCTTCAGCACGCGCGTCTGGGCTTGGATCGCTCTGGCCGCTCTGCCTCTGATGATTGCCGCCTTTCACGGGCACAAAGGACTCATTCCTCCGGCGATGGCGGTGGCGTTTTCCACCGCATTGCCGTGGTGCTACCGGACCTGGACCGAAACCTACAACTGGGTCAACGGGGGCACGCACGTCTTTACGCGCACCGAGCCCAACCTCGCCGCCCACGCCCTGGTCGCGCTCTTCGCGGTCTTCTTATGCTGGTGGGGCGTGCACCTTGCGTCGAAGGCCCTGGTCAACCTGGGCATTGTGGGCTTCGCCGTCACGGTGGCGTGGTTCTACTTCAGCGACATCTGGGACAAGATGAACCGCTCCCTCAGTTTGCTCGGGCTGGGCGTTCTTTTCCTTGCCGGTGGGTGGGCGCTTGAGAAGATGCGAAGACGGATTTTGGCGGGGATGGAATCGAGCAAAGGCAAGACGCAGGAGGCGCAATGAAAACCTCGAAAACTTCCATCGCGCTGCTTCTGATTCAGTTGGCAATTGTCTCCTCGGTTGCGGCCAAGTATCTTTATCAGCGCTGGACGTGCCCTCGCGTTTGGGTGCGCACCGTGGCCATCGATCCGGAGACGCCAATGCGCGGCCGATACCTGAGCCTGCAACTGATGGTGGATGGCTGCCAGAGCACGCTGCCTTCGGCTAAGGCCGCAGCCTTTCCACGCGATATCAATGGCTCGGCCGTTCAGGGTCCCTATCAGCTTCGGGCGTCGGCCACCTTCCATGCCGAGCTGAAGGTCCAGAACAACCGCCTGCTGGCGATCAACATTCTCGACGACAAGAACGGGCGGCTGGGGCAGGTGGTTTCAGTGTGGCCTGGCGCGGCCTGCGACGCCATGCGGCTCAATGCGCCGGTCGATTTCTACATTGCCGAGCGCGCGCAAAGCCCGCTGCCGCTCAAGCCGGGTCAGGAGCTGTGGATCGAAGTAACTGTCCCGCCCAAAGGGCCGCCGCGGCCGATGCAGTTGGCACTGAAGGAGAACGGCGGGTGGACACCGCTGGCGTTCCAGTAGAAAGAGAGTCGACCGCGAGAAAAAGCGGCGTTGTGCCTAGGTGCCCGGTTCAACCAGGTCTGCTGACCGCGTCGACGGGGAGCGAAGACTTGCGTCGAAGGCCTTCAGAATCAACAAACCTCAAGGAAGTCACCTAAAGAGTCAACATACTTCTGTTGGAAAGAGCCAACCTACTTCTGTTGGATAGATCAGCGACTTGATCCGAGCGTATATTTCCGCCATCGGCTAGAGAACTCCCCGGACGCCACTAGCCGAACAGAGGAGGAATATATGAAATCGAGATCCCTCAGCCTGAGGAAACTTCTCCGGTACTTGCCTGTTCCTTTGCTTGCCGTGACGCCGCTTGCTGCGTCAAGCCAAAGCATTCAAGTCAACTTCGCAACGCCCCTCGTACTCTCGACCTCCGCAACACCAGGGAGTTGGTACGCGGACCGGATTGCGCCGGGTGCATTCGCTTCACAACAAATCGCGACGGATGGGAAAAGGAATACGTTGGAGGAGTCCATCTACACCTCTGGATTCCAGACTCCAACCCCGAGTTTCTACGATACGCAGGGGCGCGATTACGATCTTGTAGACAACACGTATTCGGTGAGCATTGAGCTTTACGTTCCGGCCAGCTGGGGAACAGAAAACGCGCGTATGGCAGGGTTCTGGACCACCGCGGTGGATGCGACCAGCGTAATCGGAGATTACCCGATCATTGAATTTCAAGGGCCGACGACCAGTGACCTGGGCGGACCTGGGTACTACCCGAATGGCGGTGTCGCGGGATTCTATGGGTTCAACAACGCCACCGCGAGCTTCGATTACATTGGGCTGCCGCCAGATTTCCATTACGACTCATGGGTTCGACTGAACATCACGCTGATACCGGGAGTTGGTTTCCAATATTCGGTGACCGACCCGATGAGCCGGCATGGAGTCTCGATCTCAAGCCCGCTCGTGAATAGTACTGATGCGGCATTGGGCGCAGTGCTTCTGCAGGGCTACAACTACGATCAGAACTACAACATTTTCTGGAACGACCTCACAATGACCTCGTCATCGCTGGCCTGCTCGGTGAAATTCAAGAGGCCGTTCGGGCACGACAGGGACCACCGGTAGCGCGAAGTTAAGATTTGGGTGACAGCCAATCGGCCTAGCCTTTTTCGGCTTTGTTCAGATCGATCAGCCCATCGGGCAGCGCCATCTCCACGCGCCTGGCTTCCAGATCGACCTTGCGCAGATAGCTTCTTGCGAAAGGGATAAGGATTTCGTCGGTTGAACCGGGTGCGCGGACGACGAGCAGCGCCACGGGGCCGGCTGTGCGGTCGACTTCTTCAATCTCGCCGATGACATGCGGTTCGACGCCGGCGACATCGACCAGCGCGCAGCCGATCAGGTCGCCGATATAAACCTCGTCCGCGCCGAGTGCGACTCTTTCTGTTCGTGGAACGGCAACGATCAGTCCCGCCAGCGTCTCGGCATCGCTGATCGAATCGACGCCAGCGAAATGCAGCACGACTCCGCCCTTGTGCAACCAATGATTGGCGAGTGCAACCTCGCGGGGTGCGGCAGGGCTGCCAGCCCTTGCGTTCTCACGCAGCAGCCAGAGTTGCCTTCGTTCTGCAAATTTTTCAGGAAAATCGGTGAGAATGTCGGCGAAGACTTCGCCTTTGCGTCCCTGGGGGCGGCGGATGTGCGCCAGCCACGTCCACTCAGGTTCCTGGCCAGTTTCATCAGCCTGATTCGGCGCGGGTCCATCCGGCCGGAGCGGGGAGCCGGACGCGTGAGCCTCAGTCATTCTAGGCTTCGTCGTCCTCTTCAAGGATGTCGAGCGTGTAGCGATGGTGCAGCTTCATGCTGACGGCGCCCAGAATGGTACGCACCGAACGGGCGGTGCGGCCCTGTTTGCCGATGACTTTACCCACGTCCTGCGGCGCAACCCGGAGTTTGAGGACGGTGTTTTCATCGCGGTCCACCGATGCGACTTCGACCGCGGTGGGCTCGTCGACCAGAGCCTGGGCGATCTCGCGGACTAATTCGGCTACTGACGTTGGTGCGCTCATATCGTTTTGGGTCATGTTCTTGCCTCTGACCAAGTGCGTTTCAAAAAAACAACACCCTGAATCTGTGCGCGAATAGTATCAGCACACACCCATTGCCGTCAGCAATTGTATGCGCAGGTTTGTTTCCTGCGCACCTGTTTGGGAGAGAAGAAGGAAAATTAGGCTACCGCAGGCTCCACAACCGGTGCCGGGTTCTTGGTAACCAGCTTTTCCACGATGGGAGAGAGCTTGGCGCCCACGCCGCGCCAGTAGGCGACGCGCTCGTGCTTCAACTCGACCGAAGCCGGGCTGGTGCGAGGGTTATAGGTGCCGACGACCTCGATCGAACGGCCATTGCGGGCGCGGTCCTTTTCGATGACCACGATACGGTAGTAGGGCTGCTTGCGGGCGCCAACGCGCGCCAAACGAATCATCACCACGGCGATACGGTTCCTTTCAAAGTCCAGTGCTCTGTTGATGTCTCAGGAGTTCTTCCGGGCCGGCGGCCATCTGGGTTCAGACTCGCCCCGCCAATAAAAGGGCCGGACAAGAGTGCCCAGCCGCACAAGACACAACACCTAAGTATCGCTGAAAATGGGCGGTTGAGCAAGTTTTAAGGCCTGCCTGCGGGTTTTTCGAGCTGCGCAGCGTAACTGTAAGAAACTTCGTCGCTCGGGGACTACCTTGATTGTGAAGCAGATCCAGCCCATGAAAGATGCCGAAGACCTGCGGAACAGGCGGTTCGAGGAAGCCGTTGCGGCCTACGGCCCGGCGCTGGAGAGGCTGGCCCGCGCCTATGAGGCCGACCCCGACGCCTGCCGCGACCTGATGCAGGAGATTCTGATCTCCCTCTGGAAGAGCCTGGAGGGGTTTGACGAGAGGTGTTCCCTGCGCACCTGGGCCTACCGCGTCGCCCACAACACGGCAGCCTCGCATGTAACCCGGCAGATGCGCATGAAACGGCGCACCTTCGTCGGCCTGGAGGACTTGGCGGAACTGCCCGACAGATCAGTGGGTGAAGACGCAGTCGGCCAGGTTGATGCCATCAAAAAACTTTACGCATTAATTGAATGGCTGAAGCCCCTGGACCGGCAGGTGATGCTGGCCTATCTGGAGGGCATGGACGCAGCGTCAACAGCGGAGATCACCGGGCTTTCAGCGCGCAACGTGGCTACCAAGATCTTCCGCATTAAGCAAGTGCTGGCCCGGCGATTCCAGGAGCGCGGATCGAAACCCCAGGAGCACGGCCCGGGGCCTCAGGACGGCGAGCAAGGAGGGCGCGATGAACAATGAGTCCCCGCAGGATCGCAGGATGAGAGAGCTATGGCAAAACCAGAAAACGGAAGGAGTGCGTATGTCGGTTGCAGAGGTGCAAGCAAGTGCGGGCAAGTTTCAGCGCAGGATCAAGAACAGGAATGCGCGGGAATATGTGGCGGCGGTGGCGGTGGTGGCTTTCTCTGGCTTCGAGTTTTGGAGGGCCGGAGACATGCTTGTGCGAACCGGCTTTGCCTTGTTGATAGCCGGAGTGGTCTACGTGGTCTGGCAGTTGCACGCCAGGGGCTCATCGAAGACGATTCCCCAAGATGCGGGTCTTTCGAACTATGTCGAATTCCAGCGGCGCGAACTTGAAAGGCAACGCGACGCTTTGAACCGCGTGAGTGAATGGTACCTGGCGCCAATTGTTCCCGGGATGGTCGTGCTTTTGGTGGCCTTCGGCCTTGCGAATCCGGGGCACTCGAAATTGATATGGCTTGTTATTGCGATTGAGGCGCTGGTGGGTTGCGCTCTATTTGCGGGAGTCGCGAAGCTGAACAGCGCAGCCGCACGCAAACTGCAAAAGCAAATCGACGATCTCGATGATGGAGGGCGCGATAGCTGAGGCGGCCGATGAAAGAGGAAGGAAGGATTCGATGCATCGGCGATAACGGCCGCGCCTTAATAAGCAGCACAAGCCAGGCTGTTAAAGTAGCAAGCAACTGGCCCTTCTCGAATCGGTCGTTTCCAGCCTCGGAGCGTACAAGCAGTGAATCGCGAGTATCACAATCGACACTCCAGCCCGCTTGGCCGTGCGATGGAACTGCTCGTCTTTGGCCACGCCGGGATGCCGGTTCTGGTTTTCCCCACTTCAGGCGGGCGCTTTTACGAGTTTGAAGACCGAGGTATGATCGGCGCGCTCGCCGCCAGGAGCGAAGCCGGTCAGTTGCAGCTCTTCTGCGTGGACTCGGTGGATAAGGAGAGCTGGTATAACCGCAGCGTGCCTCCGCGGTGGCGGATTGCACGCCACCTGCAGTACGAGGCCTACTTGCTTACGGAGGTGGTTCCGTTCATTCGCACCAGGAACGCCGACCAGCGTCTGGTCGCCCTGGGATGCAGCTTTGGAGGCTACCATGCAGCCAACATAGCGTTGCGCCATCCGGACATCTTTACCGGCATGGTTTCCCTTTCCGGCGCCTTCGACTTGTCGAGTTTTCTTGACAGCTACTATGACCAGGACTGCTACTTCAACCTGCCCACGCACTACCTGCCGAACCTGAGCGACCCATGGTTTCTGGATCGCTACCGCGACAACTCCTTCGTTCTCGCCACCGGCCGGGACGACCATTGCCTTGAGCAGAACCAGAACCTCCACCGCATCCTCACCGAAAAAGAAATCCAGCATCAGTTTCATGTGTGGGATTCAGAGAACGTGCACGACTGGCCGACGTGGCAGCAGATGGTGCAGCAGTATCTTTGAAGAGAACTCGGAACAGGGCCCGGCGCAAGAAACACGGTGATTAAGAAAGTGGCTTGGTGAGAGAATTATAGGAAGCTGCATTCAGAGTTTGATCCAGAGGAGATTGCCCAGTGAGCATACTCAATCCCTACGACGGCTTTCTTGACGGCCGGTCCGTCCAGACCATCCTGGCGGCGACTCCTGAAGCAGTGGCGAAAGCGTTCAAGGCCATGGGCCATGCCAAGGCTTCTACCCCACCCGCGCCCGGCAAGTGGAGTCCCGCCGAGATTGTTTCTCACCTGGCCGATTGCGAGATTGCCTTCGGCTTCCGCCTGCGCCAGACTCTGGCCGAAGACGAACCGATCATGCAGCCGTTCGACCAGGAGAAGTGGGCAGCCACCTACGGCGACATCCCCGCAAGCCAGGCACTTGCGGCTTTCACGGCGATGCGCGCGTGGAATCTGCGATTGATCAACAAAGCGCTGCCAGCTGCGGCCAGCCGAAAAACCACGCACCCCGAGCGGGGCACAATGACTTTTCAAACCATTGTCGAGACGATGGCAGGCCACGACCTGAACCATTTAGCGCAGTTGCACAGGCTGGTTTAGGGCCAGTTTGAACGCAAACCTGCCATGACATGGCAGATTCGCGTTCAAACTCCAGCAATTCTGACTCGCGCTACTTCTTCTTTTTGCCGAGAGCGTTCTTTGCCGCAGCCTGTTCCGGCTGATCCCCATGTTGGTGCTTATCGTGGTGCGCAATCGCCTTTGCTATCTCTTCAGGAGAGAGCTTGCTCGGGCTGCCAAGATGCAAAACATCGTCCTGAATTGAAGTGTTTGGTTCAGCTTTTTCCATCTGTTTCTCCTGTTTCAGGCGTAACGTGCTTCCTCTGCAAGCTGCAGCGCGGCGCGCCTGACGAGTCGATAACGGCTGGGCGGAAAACCCTCCGCGGCGCACCGACCGCGCTCGGAGGCAGAGCAGGAATGGTCCTCGATGTCCGCCTTGGCCACCCTGACGTGAACAGGAACCAAATTGCAGTTCCAGCAGAGTTAGATACTCTCACCGGATACCGGGTCATCGGATGCCCTATTCTGCTCACTTACAGCGCCTGGCCAGCCGCAATTTTTGAACTGCGGGTTGTCAAGCGCTGGTGGTGTTAGCATCAAAGATGACAGATGCAAACAAAAAAACTGAAGATCATTCCCTTGGGCGGACTCGGCGAGTTCGGCATGAACTGCCTTGCGCTGCGCTGGGAAGACGACATTATCGTGATCGACGCGGGGCTAATGTTCCCGGAGTCGGAGTTGTTGGGCGTGGATATCGTTGTACCCGATATCACCTACCTGATTGAGAACAAGCAGCATGTGCGCGCCATCGTTCTCACCCACGGGCACGAGGATCACATTGGCGGCCTGCCCTGGATTCTGAACGAGCTCAAGGTTCCCGTCTACGCCACCGAGTTCACGCTGGCCTATGTTGAAGGCAAGCTCGAAGAGCACGAGTTGCTCGACGAGATCGAACTGATCGAAATTGCCCCCAAGGAAAAATTCACCATCGGCCCGTTCACAATTGAGCCGATCCGCGTGACGCACTCGCTGGTGGATTGCGTGGCCCTGGCGGTCGAAACTCCAGTGGGCGTTGTCATCCACACCGGCGACTTCAAAATCGATCTCGCGCCACTCGACGACAAGGCCTTCGACCTGCACACCTTCGCCGAATACGGCAAACGTGGCGTGCTGGCGCTGCTGCAGGACTCGACGAATGTGGAGCGCTCCGGTTACACGCCCAGCGAGCGCGCGGTGATTCCACGTCTCGACGAGATTTTTTCTCGAACGAAGAAGAAACTCTTCTTCACCTGCTTCTCGTCTTCGATTTATCGGATGCGCATCGCCATGGAATTGGCGCGCGCGCACGGCCGCAAGGTCGCCATTGTGGGCCGGTCCATGATGGAGAGCACGGAGATTGCGCAGGACCTGGGCTACATCGACATTCCGCCGGGTCTGGTCATTCAGCCCGGACAGATGCGCGACTACCCGCCCGAGCAGTTGATGATTTTGATCAGCGGAACCCAGGGCGAGCCCATGAGCGCCTTAAGCCGCGCAGCGGTGGACAACCACAAGCACGCGCGGATCGAGCCCGGCGACACCGTGGTGCTCAGCTCCAGAATTATTCCCGGCAATGAGAAGAGCATTTTTCGCGTCATCGATCATCTATACCGGCGCGACGCCAACGTTATCTGCGACGACGGCGCTAACGGCCTGATTCACGTCAGCGGCCACGGATGCCAGGAAGAAATGCGCCTGCTTATCAACCTGGTGCGGCCAAAGTACTTCATCCCCGTGCACGGCGACTATCGCAACCTCCGCAAGCATGCCCAGGTAGCCATGGAAACCGGCGCGGTGGAGCACGCTATCGTGATTGAAGACGGCGATGTGCTTGAGCTCGATAAGAACGACGCGCGCAAGAAAGACAAAGTAACCGCGGGCCGCATCCTCATCGACTCCGGCTCGTCCATTGACGTGGTGGAAGACCTGGTGATTCGCGACCGGCGCATCTTGTCTGAAGACGGAATCGTGCTTGCAGTTCTGGCCATCAACAAGCGCACCGGCAAGGTGGAGCAACAGCCTGAAGTTGTGATGCGCGGCTTTGGCGGCGCGGACATTACCGAGCAGGCTCGCGAAACGGTGCTCAAGACGCTAGACGGACTGAACACCGAGCAGAAGGCCGACTACGGCATGGTGAAGGAAAAAGTGCGCGCAGACCTCAAGCGCCTCATTCAGAAGACTACCGGCCGGCGCCCCATGATCATGCCTGTCATTCTGGAACTCTGAACTATTCCATGAAGCGGCTCTAGGCGGCGCCGGCAATCTGGTCGTGCTGAAACTGGTTCTCAGCGCGCCGTCCTCTTATCGGTGAATCGGCGCCGCCCCTGGCTTGCGGCAAAGAACGCTTGCCGATAAACACGTCACCGAGTTCAAGCCGCGCATTTCCTTCCAGGTCAAGAAAGCCGGCTCTGCTCTCCCTGCAGAGGACCCGCGCCTCCTCGGATAAATGGGGCGCAATCAAGACCGGCGTCGCATTCGGGGAAAACTCGGAGGCGTGCACCTGGAATTCTTCGAGAGCCGTGCGGACATGTTCTGGCCGGCCGCTGGCCCTCACCTTGCACACCAGCGTATGGCTGTGGCCGTGCACGTCGAGGTGTGCCAGAATATCCACTTTGAGATCGGCCCTCGGCGAATCGAGCTCAATGCTTTTCACCTTGATCTGAGAGACGTGGTGAAGCACGGCATCGAGAGCCTCGGCTGCTGCGTTCCGCATCGCATGCATTGAATCGCCAACATTCATTGAGGAACCTCCATTCCTGGCCGTGCAGCGTTTGGCGACCCCATATCCCTAATCTCCATTTCGCGCGATCGACGCCAGCCTGAACGAGTTTTTGCCCGCAGGGATCATTTCGACGGGGATTGGGGTTCGGCAGGGCCGGTCGCGCATGAGTTTGGCCTGCAACCAGTCACACAAGCGAGGATCGTGAATCTCCGGCTGGCCGTCCCAGAAGAGGGGCGGCAACCCGCATTCAATCCGCAGGTGATCCAGTTGCAGTTCGACCGCTTCTGTGCGTTTCGAAAAATAGCGCCGGACGTTCTTCACTCCCACGTACAATCCTGAAACCCGGAGCCCATCGTATTGAGTCTTGACTACCATGGCTTGCCTCGAATCGGTTCGACGACCCAAGAGGTCAGTTAGGGGGACTTCTGAAAAGCCACAGGCCGCCGGAAAAAGGCGCGGCATGGACAGAAAAATGCACATTGCGATCGGATGCGTCGCTGGGTGAGGCCCTGGCCAAAAGGGCAGTTGATATTCCGATCGACAAGAAGTTGGATGCAATTGCTGCGCATCCGTTTCGCTCGACAGTTATTTATCCAGCGGGTTCGGTCCCAAACTAAAGTACCGACCTAACCGAGGTCACACCATCGCCGTAGCGGTCTAACTGTCCTTAAGAATGTCGATCGTGCCCGGGGGAGCAAGGTAGGCCAGGAGTATACAGAAAAGCGCTTTAGCGGCAAACCTGACCGCCTGCGTCTATTCCCGAAGTATCTGCGAGGATATTGATCCTCTTTTCCTCAGGTGTCAAGACGTTGTCTGTGAAATTTACCTTCGTCCACGATTCTTTCCCTTAAAACGGGCGAGGATGCGTCGACATTATTCGGGCGGATCGCTTTGCAGCAACATCAAAACTTTCTCGAATGGAGCGTGGTTGTTGCGATCACAGCAGGTTCGCGACGAGGCCGCTAAACAGGGGATGAGCCAGGCAAGTCTCTTGCGAGCGACGCCAGGCCCAACCATCTCAGAGAGTTGCAGCAAAAAAACGGGCACAGATGCGCCACGCCGCAATGGAACTTTTTTTCATGTTGTGAATCACGCAACCCCGCGGAAAGGGTTCAACTCTGCTGATCGTTCGTCTCTCCTTCTTTCTTGTCAATCAGGTTGGTTACAGCTTCGGTGCCCTCAAATCCGACCACTGCGGCGATGCCTTCAGAGACGATTCCCGCATTCGGATCCAGCTTCTTGGCGCCTTCTACCGCGACCGCGGCTCCGGCCAATTCTTCGAGCAAACCCATGTTTTTCTCCTTTTCAATTTTGAATTCTCAAGCCCTGGTCGGGCTCCGGTTTTCCTGTTTGATTCGTAGAATCTACCCGTACCAGGAAGGTTATTGCAAGCACAAAGAATCGACGGCAGTGGAAAATCCAATAGACGCCCCCTCCTTCAGCGAAGGTTCGTGCTCAGGTGGCCGACGCTTCGCCCAACTCACCCATCATCCCTGCGTCCATCGCCGGATTCGTCTCCCCATCCGAGGTTGCAATCAATTCCTTCGGCACCAGCAGGAGGGTTGGAAGTATCAGCGCAAAGATGGCGGTCATTGCAATTACGCAGTAAAGAAACCCGTGGGTTGGACTGAGACTGTAGATCTTCGTGCCCAAAACATCGCTACCGCGAAAAGCGAGATTATTCACTGACTCGGCCAGCATCATCAGCGTCCCCTGCAAACCCGGAGGGCAGGATCGAATCGCCAGATCGTAGAAGGCCGAGGAACCAAAACCGCTCATCAAACCCATCGGCACGGCCATCGCCAGCGCCTGATGGCTTGAGTGAATAAAGGCCAGAGGAATCATCGACGGCACGCCGATCGCCGCTCCCCACCACAACAGCCTGCGCGTCGGAAACCGGGTGCACAGCAACCCGTACACCAAAACCGTTGGAAGATAGGCGCCA